>Ga0326728_10020739_pt1 | contig 12482 bp, 10 predicted proteins | sample MB3enrmetagenome_FD_207602 | JGI IMG/M metagenome (GOLD analysis project Ga0326728, IMG submission 207602) | Lab enriched peat soil microbial communities from McLean, Ithaca, NY, United States - MB31MN | ecosystem: Environmental > Terrestrial > Soil > Wetlands > Peat | place: USA: New York...
GCCCCGCCGCTCTAACGGAAAGACAGAGAAGAACTTGCCGCCTCCACACCGTAGCGGAACACTGCTCTAGCTTCATTTGGGTCTACAGGATCCAACACCGGATGAGGGCAAGAGAGTCACAACCTCTGAGCGTTAGCGAAGGACCTGCATTTTTCGTGCACCCTCAGCAACATTCGGGACGCGGACCAGGTTTTTCGAGGGAGCGCAGCGAGGGATCTGCTTTTTTCTTGGTCCCGCGATGTTGTTGAGGGTGCACGAGAAAGCAGATCCCTCGGCTTTGCCTCGGGATGACAAAGCAAACCATGATTGGTCGAACCATTGAATACATCTGAACCCTATTGGCCTCAAGCCAATTGCTAATGGCCAATCGCCAATTGTGCTTTTGCTTGCGGCTCCGCCACGCTGCGTCCTCCGCGGTGAAAAATGGCAGAATTCCGATTGAACGCTTGTTCCCCACGCGCGCTCTAGCTGGGTTTGCGGCCGGTGCCGGCAATCCGCTCGTCGATCGGTTTGCGCCCTTGGAAGCCATCTTCCAGAGTGTGCCAAAAAGCCACTGACGGCTCGCCGAGCTGCCAGCACAGCAGGATGGTCTCCTCACCCGCGTTGCAGGGGAAATCCAATAAACCTTGTAATAGATCCTTGACCAAAACGCCGGTTTCCTCGATCTCCATCACCACCCGGCGCAACTCCCCGCCATGTCTTTCCCAGCGGGCTTTCAGGTCGATCATGCGGGCGATGTTGAGCAGCGTACCTCCCGCCAGGAAAACGCGATGATTGATCTCCTGAAACTCCTGCTGCGCCTCTTGCACCTCCTGGTGGCTCGCAATGGCGGTCCGGAGCAAGGGGTCCAGGAGCGGTAGCAGCGAATTGGCCTCGGCCACAGTGAACGTCCGTTTCATGGCGCGCGACAACCTTCAGTAACGCGGAAATACCGGCTGAAGCCATTCTCCCATCTTGTCCCCCGGCCCGTCGAGGGGGCCGCCCCAGGCGCAACGCCAATCGGCGATAATAGCCACGATGTACGTCGATAGCCATTGCCATCTGGAAGGTTCGAAGTTCGAAGCGGACCGAAGCCAAGTGCTCCGGCGCGCTGTCGCTGCCGGCATCGAGGCCCTGCTGGCCATCGGTAACGGGACCGGCCCGGGCACCCTGGACTGCGGCATACGGGTAGCCCGGCAGGAAGCGGTAACGGGGCTCCGCATCTTCACCAGCGTCGGCATTCATCCTCACGAAGCCAGGATTGCCGGGCCGGCGGAATTCGCGGAACTGGAACGGCTGGCGCAGCACCCCAAGGTGATTGCCTGGGGCGAAATCGGCCTGGACTATTGGTACGACTTCTCTCCGCGCCCGGTGCAGCAGGCGGTTTTGGTGCGGCAGTTGGAATTGGCGCGGGCGGCCCGCAAGCCCATTGTGATTCACTGCCGCTGCTCAAAACACGACCCGGAAGACGCCTGGAGCGACCTGCTGCGTCTGCTCCGGCTGAATTGGCAGCCCGCCGGGCTGGGGGGAATCATGCATTGCTTCAGCGGCAAGGCCCACCACCTGCAGGCCTCCCTGGACCTGGGCTTCATGATTTCCGTGGCCGGGAACGTAAGCTTTCCCAAAGCGGACGACATCCGCCAGGCCGCCCGCCAGGTTCCGTTGGAGCGGCTGTTGCTCGAAACCGATTCGCCCTATCTTGCCCCTATCCCGCACCGCGGCCGCCGCAACGAGCCTGCCTATGTGGTCGAGGTGGCGCGTCGCGTAGCCCAATTGCGAGAGGTCCCCAGCGCCGCCGTAGCGGCGGCCACCACCGCCAATTTCTACCGCTTCTTCGGCTTCCAAGAGTGGAAAAGCGTGGTATAAAGGCCAGAGGAAACTACAAGCATGGAGGCAGTCATGAAAGGCTCTTGGCGGTGGCTCGCGATACTGCTCCTTTTCATTACGTGTGCGGCGATCGTACAAAACCCGGCGACAGCGCAGAATGCGGCGCCCGCAGCCCGGCGAATCTACCTCGACGTGCAGGTGACGGACTCAAAGGGCGTACCTATTCACGGCCTGCAGCAGCAGGACTTCACGGTGCTGGACGGGAAACAGAAGCAGAATATTGTGTCCTTTTATGCCGTGGATGGCGCCAAGACGTCGAGCGAAGAGCCACCGGCCGAGGTTGTTCTGGTCATCGATGCGGTAAACCCCATCCCCGCTACCGTCGGTTACATTCAGACCGAACTGAAGAAGTACTTCCTGAGCCATGAACAACTGACGCAGCCGACGTCGATCGCTGTCCTTAGTCGGGAAATGAGGCAACTCCCCCAGGGCACCACGCTCCATGGGCAGGCCTTGGCGGCGCGTTTGGACGATTATAAGGCCGGTCTGGCGGTCCATAACGATCAAACGCTGGACCAAAGCGACCGCTTTTCCCTGTCGCTCGGGATGCTTACCGAGCTGCTGAACTACGAGCAGCCGCGGCCCGGAAGGAAACTGGTGCTTTGGTTTGGCTCCGGATGGCCGCCGCTCACGGCGCCGGGGGTGGAGTTTTCCACCCGGGATCGGCAGGGCTTCTTCAAGTCGATCCTCCAGTTCTCCGACCAGCTCAGAGACGCCACGGTGACCCTCTACAACATTCAACCGGGGGGCACGGGGGAACCGGAACTCGCTATCTACCAGTACGACGATTATGTGAAAGGTGAGACCTCGGCGTCGAGGGCGGAGCCCGTTAGCCTGAGCCTCCAGGTGCTTGCCAAGCAGACTGGCGGGCTCGTTTTCCTTGGGGAAAGGACTCTGGGGAAAGCCATTGACGAATGCCTTCAAGATGCCGCGACCTCCTACGTCGTGGCGTTCGAGGCGGCGCACGGCCGCCAGCCCAACGAGTTCCACAAGATCGCGGTTACGGTCGACAGGCCTAAGACCACCGTCCGCACCCGTACCGGTTACTACGCGCAGCCCTGACTTGAAGCACGAATTCCGAGGCGCACGCACAGTCTCTGTGCGCTGCGCTTCGGCCGCGCTTGGCCGGCTCTCAGCCGCAGCCGCAACGTCCGGCCGCTCGAATTTCTCCCCTGGGCCACAGAAGATATCGGTGTGATCGAGGCCGTGCCTGGCGGCAGGGCTAACTGGTATCAAACGAGCTTGCGTCCGGTGGGGCAATGGTGCGCCCTGGGTGACTCGAACACCCGACCTTCTGATTCGAAGTCAGACGCTCTATCCAACTGAGCTAAGGGCGCCCCGGACGGTTGCCGCCGCAGGAGCAGCGGGCCCCTCTAAGACCACTCTATTATGGCGGACTCCCTGTCTGCCGTCCATCCCCAGTCGACCGCACGGCTGGACAACTGGCCATTCGGACTCAATTGGAGGTAGACCGTTCCAATTCTCGCGCCGAGGCGCAGGGACGCAGAGAGGACCAACCCTGAACGACAATCCCCTTGGCGCCAGGCACTCAGCGCAGCGTCGATCAAGACGCATCCTTCGGGCCAACCGGGGCGTGAAGGGACATTTCCACCGTGCCGGATTCTCTTCTGTTTCTCTCTGCGTCTCCGCGCCTCGGCGCGAGATTTCAAAAATCGGGCTTGCTGGGGAATCCCTGGGACCGCGTGCTTCCGGCCAAGGCCACCGCCGCCAGCGCAAGAATCACCGGGTAACACTCGAGGGTGTAGCGCGGCTCCGGGTTCTCCAGCGAGCCCAGGAACAAGGACCGGGTCACCAGAAAGGCCAGCCACAGCGTCCAGTGCGGCAGTGAGAGACGGCTGGTTCCCCGGCGGCGGGCGCTCCACAGTAAACACACGGCCCCCGCCGCCGCGGCTGCCACATAGAACAGGTTGAGCCCGCCCAGCAGCAGTGCGATACCGGAATCGTGGCGGTCGTTCATCTCCCACCAGCGATCGTCGAGGCCCAGCATTTCGGTCCGGGGACGAAGCCACATGTCGGCGACGCGCGCCAGGGGCAGGCCCAAATAGTAATGCCAGGGATGGCGGACGATGCGCGCCCGGGCAATCCGGTCCAGCGCTTGGTCAAGTTCCGGCGACCAGTCGTAATGCGGCTCGGCATTATAGCGGGCGAAGAGTTGCCGCACCGCCGCTTGCTCCGCGGGAGAATCGAAGGCGCGCCGCGGAGCTTTGCTCACATCGATCTTGTCTTCGCCAAGCTGCCAGTAGATCTCCGATACGGAGGCATAATCGACCATCCAGGTCCTGACCCAGCGCTGAAATCCTACCGGCACAAACTGGCCGGGATCGTTGGCGTAGCGGGGCGCCAGCGGCTGCCATACGTGGAAATCGCGCCAATTGCGGATCGTCCAAGGGACGAGCGGGGCCAATGCCACGGCCGAGAAGACGGCCGCCCGCGCGATGGCTGGTTGCCACCGGCCGCGGAGCAGAAGATGAATACTCCTTCTGTTCCCTTCGTTCGCGCTGGAGCGTCCACCGTACACGAAGGCATAAATCCCGATGAGCGGAAGCAGGATGCCGCCGTCGGGGCGGAGCAGGATTCCCGCTCCTACCGCGGCTCCGCAAGCGCTCCAGCGAAGCAGACTGGCCGAGCCAATTGCTGCTGCCGCCAAGTCCAGGGCGCCGGCGGCCAGCAGAATCGCCAACGTCTCCGTAAGCGCGCAGGCGGCATAGTTGGCGGTAAAAGGGCACAAGGCCGCCATCAGGAAGGCCAGCTTCGCGGCTCGCGCCGGCCCGCCCGCGCGCCGCACCATGTCGGCGATGACAAAGCAGGTACAGACATCGGCCAACGCTTGCACCATCAGTACCGCCCGATAGTGCTCGACTCCGGTAACCGCCCAGACGGCGGCCAGAAACGCTGGATAGCCGGGCAGACGGATGAGGCAAGGCTCTATGCTTCCGGCGTGGCTGATTCCCAAGATGCCGTGCTGCAGCCAGTTCTTGGCCAACTCGCCATAGAACAGCGGATCTCCGTCCCAGTTGGCAAATTTCCACACGAAAAAGAAACGTAGCGCCAGTGCGGCTGCCGTCAGCAGGGCAAAGAATAGCCGCGACTTACGTACCAGCGTAAGCATAGGGGGTTGGAGATGGGGTCGCCGGAAACTCTCCCCAGCTTATCATCCGCGCCGTTTCACCGGCTTGGCCGATTCCCCGAAAACCAAAAAGCAGCGGGCCTTCGGTACCTTACAGACTTAGCTTGACATATGGTATACACACTATGGTATACCAGCCTTGGTGGGTGAAGGCGTGACGATGTACTTGCGAGCCTCGACCGGAAACCGCGGGCTTCAGCCGAATACGATTTACGCAGCGATGCGGGAGCCTGAACGCTCCACTCCCGAAAACCGCGAATCTGTCATTCCTTCGCCGGGGACGACAAACCCCCTCCGGTTGGCCATAAGCAAGTGCAAAACCGCGCGTCCTGGCAACCCTCCCGCAGCCGCCGGCACCGCGGTACCACGCCAGTGAACGCCCGTGAGCGCCCGTGAGCGCCAACGGACGCCGGATGTTTTTCGCTCAGCGCTCCATGTCCGGGGGACTTGGCCCTAGCGCAGCCGGAGGCGCCTCGGCCGAACGTGGGACCTATCCCATCAGGGAGAGCGCCTCAATTTGACCGGTTCCCGCGGGCATCTTAGGATAAGTGAGTCCTTCCATGTCTGGACCTGTTTTTTACGATCCCAATCAGCGGCGGTGGAAACGCCTGCGCCGAGCCATGGACGTACTGGGCTTGGCGCTGACGGTGCTGGTCGTGTACTTCGTGTACATGGTGTTGCGCAACACCAAGTTGCCGCAACTGCTCTTGCCGCCGCAGCCGCATTCCTACCACGCCCTGAAGGAAAAGGAGAAGCGGCATCCGAAGCCGCGCTTGGCGAAACGCAAGTCCCAGCTTCCCCCCACCCAGGTTCGCCTGAACTCGGATGAAGGTATCCGGGCGGCTTTCTACGTGAACTGGGACCCGGCCAGCTACTCGTCCCTGCGGGAGTACCTGCCGCAAATCGACTTGCTGTTTCCCGAGTGGCTGCACGTGCTCACGCCCGACGGCCGCCTGCAGGCGATGAGCGAAGACGGCAGCCGGTTCGATGCCGTCAAGAATGGCCTTCCGGCGCGGGTCGACGACAAGGTGATGGCCTTGCTGCGTTCCGAGCAGGCCGAAACCGAAGTGCTGCCGCTGGTCAACAATTTCGACAGCCTGCAGTGGGTGGACATTTCCGGCATGTTGAACAATCCGGAAGCGCGCGCCAGTTTCTGCCGGCAGATCCTGATGTTTCTCGCCGGCGACCGGTATCGCGGACTGACGCTCGATTTCGAGTCCTTCCCGGTCGAGGCGCAGCCGGGATACCGGGCCCTGCTGGCGGAGTTGCAGCAGGACTTGCATTCCCGCGGACTCAAACTGTACGTCGCCGTTCCCGCGCGCGACAACGACTTCGACTACCGGGACGTTGCCGCCCATTGCGACGGCGTCATCCTCATGAACTACGACGAGCATTATCCCGGCGGCGAACCCGGTCCCGTGGCCAGCCAGGACTGGTTTGCCGACAATCTGGAACTGGCGCTCGATGACATTCCTCCGGAAAAGCTGCTTTGCGCCATCTCCAACTACGGATATGAGTGGCAGCTCAAGAACCGGAAGGTGGGCCGGCGGCGCCAGTTGGTTCCGGTGGGCACGGCTCCGGTCTCGGTTCAGGATGCGTGGCAGAAAGCCCAGGAGTCGGACGCCAACGTCGACTTCGATGGCGATTCCCTCAATCCTCATTTGGCTTTCGACGAAGAGAATGGAGTACGCCACGAAATCTGGTTTACCGACGCGGTTACCGCCCTCGACCAGATGCGGGCGGCGCAGAAGCTGGGCATCAACACCTTCGCCCTTTGGCGGCTGGGGTCGGAGGACCGCTCGCTCTGGGCCATATGGGACACTCCCCGGGACGCCAATGTGACGGAGAAGTTACGCGTGGTTCCGCCCGGCCAGGATGTCGCGCTGGAGGGACAGGGCGATATCGTTACCATCACCGCTCGTCCCGCCAACGGGGAACGCAAGGCCAGCGTCGACCCCAAGAGTGGCCTCATTGAAGACGAGGAGTTTGTCACCCTGCCCGTTCCCTATGAGCTGACCGAATACGGCGGCCAAACCAAACAGGTGGCGATCTCGTTCGACGATGGCCCCGACCCCAAGTGGACTCCACGCATCCTGGATGTACTGCGGCGGAAGAATGTCAAAGCCGTATTCTTCCTGATCGGCATGCAGGCGCAGAATTATCCTTCCCTCACCGAGCGTATCTACCGGGAAGGCCAGGAGATCGGCAACCATACCTGGACCCATCCCGACATCAGCAATATCAAACGCCAGTATCTGCGCTGGGAGCTGAATCTGACGGAGCGATATTTCGCGGCTCAGTTGGGAATCAAGCCGCTGATGTTCCGGCCGCCCTATTCCATCGACCAGGAACCGGATACCGCGGACCAGGTGCGGCCCTTGCAAGTCACCCAGGACATGGGCTACATCACGGTCGGCGACAAGATCGATCCCAACGATTGGCACGACAATCCGCGCCATAGCGCCGAGGAGCTGGTGCAAGCGATTTTGGATGGCCCGCTGCCGCCCTGCAAGCCGGACGACCAAAAATGCGGCAGCATCGTCCTGCTGCACGATGGGGGCGGCGACCGCAGCGAGACCGTGCGCGCCTTGCCGCTGATCATTGACGCCTTGCGCGCCCGCGGCTATGAGATTGTGCCCGTCTCGCAACTCATGGGCAAGCGCGATGCGGATGTCATGCCCGCCGTCCCGGCCAACGAGCGCTGGTCTGCCCGCCTGAACCTGCTGGGTTTCTGGCTGTGGGGCCTGGTGCTGACCGCCATCGTGGCCATCTTTTTCGCCGGCGACACCCTGATGAGCGCCCGCTTGCTGCTGGTAGGCGCGGCTGCCACTTTCGACCGCTTCCGCCGCCGGGCCAGCGCCCGGGACGTAGCCGGCTTTCAGCCGCCCGTGGCGGTGCTGGTCCCCGCTTACAACGAGCAGGCGGTCATTGAGCGTACGGTGCGTGCGGTGCTGCACTCCACGTATCCTCGCTTGCGGGCGATTGTGATCGACGACGGTTCCACCGACAAGACTCTGGCCGTGCTGCGCGAGGCCTTCCCCGCGGAAATCGCCGCCGGTAGGGTGTGCGTGCTGAGCCAGCCGAACGCCGGCAAGGCCAGCGCGCTCAATGCCGGCCTGCAGAAAGTCACGGAAGAAATCTTCGTCGGCATCGATGCGGATACGATTATTCATCCCGGCGCCATCGCCCTTCTGGTCCAGCAGTTCGTCAATCCTAAAGTGGCCGCCGTGGCTGGCAACGCCAAAGTGGGCAATCGGGTGAACCTCTGGACGCGCTGGCAGGCCCTGGAGTACATCACCAGCCAGAACTTCGAGCGCCGGGCGCTGAACTGCCTGGGGGCGGTCAGCGTAGTGCCGGGCGCGATTGGGGCTTGGCGCACCGCCGCGGTGCGCTCGGCCGGCGGCTACCGCTACGACACCGTCGCGGAAGATGCCGATCTCACCATGGAATTGCTTCGTTGCGGTTACCGCATCTCCTACGAGGATCGCGCCCTGGCCTATACGGAAGCGCCCACCAACGCCCGCGGACTAATGCGGCAGCGCTTTCGCTGGTCGTTCGGGATCTTGCAGGCGGTATGGAAACACCGGGAGGTGGTGCGCCGCCGCGGGGTCCTCGGATGGGTGGCGTTGCCCAACATTGTGATCTTCCAAATCCTGCTGCCGCTGGTGTCGCCCTTCATCGATCTTATGTTCGTGGTGGGCGTGCTGAATTACCTGATCGATCGCTACTTTCACCCGGAAACCGCCAATCCCGCCAGTCTGGAAAAGCTGGTGGCGTTCTTTCTGGCATTCATGGTCATCGACTTCTTCGCTTCCGCGATCGCCTTTGCCCTGGAGCGCCAGGGCGCCGACCGCCGCGAGAGTTTATGGCTGCTGGGACATGTCTGGCTGCAGCGATTTGCCTACCGGCAGTTGTTCTCGCTGGTGATTTTGAAAACCCTGAAACGCGCCTTTGACGGCCGATCGTTTGCCTGGGACAAGCTGGAACGTACGGCCACGGTGAAAGTCAGCCATTTCGAAGGCGAGCCCGCGAAAACTCAATGATGCCGTGCGGCGTATAGGTTTGGTCATGCAAGCGTCTGAAACTGCTTTGAGTCTAAGTCCTTTTCGCAACCTGCCCGCCACCAGTTTTGCCCTGGCCGAGAATCGGCTGGCCATGCAATCGGCCCTGGAGAAGGTCCGGGGAGAGCTGGGACGCGAGCATCCGCTGGTGATTGGCGGCCGGGAAGTTTTCACCCGGGATCGGTTCGTCTCCTGCAACCCGGCCAAGCCGTCCGAAGTGGTGGGAATCTTCCACCGGGCCGGCGCCGAAGAAGTCGAACCCGCAATTAAGGCCGCTTTGAAGGCCTACGCATGCTGGAGCCGCAGCCCCGTCGACCAGCGTGTCGGCTTGGCGCTCCAAGTTGCCGAACTGATTCGCCGGCGCCGCCATGAGTTCTCTGCCTGGATGGTCTTCGAGGTGGGAAAGAACTGGGCGGAAGCCGATGCGGATACTGCGGAAGCGCTGGACTTCTGCGAGTTCTACGCGCGCGAGGCCTTGCGCCTCTCGACGGCCACCACCCCGCTGCAATTGCCCGGCGAGCGGAATTGGCTGCGCTATCTTCCGCTGGGCGCCGGCTTGGTGATCTCTCCCTGGAACTTTCCGGGCGCCATTATGGCGGGCATGACCATGGCGGCGGTGGTCACCGGCAATGCGGTGATTTTGAAGCCTTCCAGCGATGCGCCGGGCATCTGCCGCTTCTTTTTCGATCTGCTGCGCGAAGCCGGGCTGCCCGACGGAGTGGTGAATTTCTGTCCCGGTGCGGGCGCCACCTTCGGAGAAGCTCTGGTGGCCCACCCCCAAACCCGCTTCATCGCCTTCACCGGTTCCCGGGATGCCGGGCTACGCATTAACTCCGTGGCCGCGGCGAGGCAGCCGGGGCAGATCTGGATCAAGCGCGTGATGCTGGAGATGGGCGGGAAAGACGCCATCATTGTGGAACCCGATGCCGATCTCGAAGCGGCGGCCGCCGCCGTGCTTGCCAGCGCCTTCGGCTTTCAAGGGCAAAAATGCTCTGCCTGCTCCCGCCTGATTCTGCACGAACGAATCTATGACGATTTCCTCGCTCGCCTCGCGGCTGGGGCGGAGGCGATCACCGTCGGCGACCCCGCGCTCAACCCCGGCATGGGCCCCGTGATCAATCAAGCGTCCCTGAACTCCATACTTGGATATATCGCGCAGGGACGGCGAGACGGCCGTTTGATCGCCGGGGGCGAACGTCGCCACGACTTGGGGGAAGGCTACTTCGTCGCACCCACCGTCTTTGCCGATATTCCGCCGCTCTCCCGCTTGGAACAGGAAGAAATCTTCGGTCCGGTGCTTGCCGTCCTCAAGTCCGGCAGCTTGGAGCAGTCGTTGCAGATTGCGAACGACACCGAATTTGGCCTGACCGGCGCCATCTTCACCGGCGATGAGGCCAAGATGGCTCAAGCCGAACGCGAGTTTCACGTTGGCAACCTGTACATCAACCGCAAATGCACGGGGGCTATGGTCGGGGCGCATCCCTTTGGAGGGTTCAACTTGTCGGGCACCGACTCTAAGGCGGGCGGCCCCGATTACCTGCAGCTCTTCAGCCAGGCCCAAGCAATTGCCAGGAAGCTCTGAATTGACCATAGTCATTGACTATGGTACAAAGTGTCAAGGGAGAAACCTAATGGAAAGTATGGCGATCTCCGAGTTTAAGGCTACCTGCCTCGCTGTTCTCGAGAGAGTACGCCGCACCAAGAAACCGGTGCTGATCACCAAGTTTGGCCGGCCGGTGGCGGAAGTGGCGCCGGCATCGGCGCCGCCCCCCCCGAAGAGCTGGATTGGGTCCATGGCCGGCACGGCGCAGATCGTTGGAGACATAGTCTCCCCAGTCGGCGCGGAAAGCGATTGGGAGGCTGGCCGCTGAAGCTGCTACTCGATACTCACATCTGGATCTGGAGCCAAGCGAGCCCGGAAAAATTGGGGAAGGGGCTTCGTCGCTTGCTGGAAGACAGCAAGAACGAGCTCTGGCTTTCTCCCATTAGCATCTGGGAGCTCTTACTCCTGGTGCAAAAGGGGCGTATCGTCTTGGGGTGCAGCGTCAGGGAGTGGGTAGATAAGGCCGTGGCGCCCCTCAAGGAGGCTCCGCTCACGGCCGAGATTGTGCTGGAGACCGGTCGGGTTTCTATGCCCCAGGGCGATCCGGCGGATCGTTTCTTAGTTGCCACGGCGAGAGTCTTGGGGCTGGCCCTTGCTACGGCGGACCGCCAACTGCTGACTCTGAAAGCGGTTTCCCTCGTTCCCAATCGGTAAGGGGCGAGCCTGCGCACCTGTGATCCTGCCGGCAAGTGTGAAGCAGCGTGGGGTACTGCGGTTTGAGGCAGGAAAGGCCAGCATTGACATTGCTCCAGACCCGCCGGAGAATAACGGCATCGTGGTGCGGCCGGGTGGTGCCGCAACCCAGGGGACCTGTCGCAGTGAACAGTCCGACAAGCGAAGAATCAATAATTTGCGGCGAGTGACGATTCTGTAAGTTAGTGATTCTCAGTAGCACGAAATCTATTTCCGGCAGGCGGCAGGCATGCACGCCTTTAAGGACACGACATCACTATGGCAAGAATTCTCTGTGTCGACGACGAACCCCCGGTCGTCGCTCTCAAGTGCCAGATCCTCGAAGCCGCTGGACACACGGTCACCTCGGCGACCTCGGCCCATGATGCCATCGAGAAGCTGGAAAAAGGGAGCTACGATGCCGTGGTCACGGACTGGCGGCTGGGAGATGCCAACGGGCGCGCGGTCGTGCTGGCGGCCAAAACTCATGCCACCGTGCCGGTCGTGGTGGTATCCGGCTACGTGACGGAAGCCTTCCAGGCCGCCGAACCGCTGGCCGACCTCTACTTGGAGAAGCCGGTGGACCCGCATGAACTGGTCACCATCGTGAACGAGTTGCTCAAGACGAACGCCAACGCCGCGTCTTGAGCGCCCCCCTCACGCCTGGGCCGCGGTCGCTGCCGCCGCCTCCGCCAGAATGCGGTGGTGGATCGTGAATAACGCCAACTCCAGCCGGTCCGAAACGCCGATCTTATCGTAGACGTTCCTCAAGTAGTTCTTGATCACCTGTTCGGTAGTGCCAAGCTGGTTCGCGATTTCCTTGTTCTTGTATCCCTGCACGATCAGCGCCACAATGCGCAATTCCTTGGGGGTCAGCCGGTCGCGCACTCGCACCCCAACCATGTCGTTGTCGGCAATTTCGCGGGTAACGGCCACGTCTTGGCAGCAGGTTTCCCCCCGGCCTACCCGGCGTACGCAGTCCAACAGCGCCGGGCCAGCCACATTGCGATAAACCACTCCGCCCGCGCCCATGGCCAGGTACTTGCCTGCGTCCTCGCCGTTTTCGGCAATAATGAGGACAAAGGTCTGCACCCGGACGGCGGCCTCGATCACGGCGCGCGGCTCGGGATGG
>Ga0326728_10020740_pt1 | contig 12481 bp, 10 predicted proteins | sample MB3enrmetagenome_FD_207602 | JGI IMG/M metagenome (GOLD analysis project Ga0326728, IMG submission 207602) | Lab enriched peat soil microbial communities from McLean, Ithaca, NY, United States - MB31MN | ecosystem: Environmental > Terrestrial > Soil > Wetlands > Peat | place: USA: New York...
AGGAAATCGTCGCCCAAATCGAAAAAGAGCAGCAGTTAGTTGACGCCAATAAACAGCTCATCCAAATTTACGAGCAGAAAATCAAATCTAAAATCGCGGAAGTCTGGGAAACCTGACTATTGATTTTATAACCGGAATTTACTTAAGAAATTTATCTTTAAACGGAGAGTGCTTATGATTAACGATGATTTTTTAATGAAGGCTACAACGTCTTTGTCACTTCGCTCTGAAAAGGCTGATCCCCATAAATTAATAAATACTTTCGTAGATTCTGGGATTCTGGCACAGTTAGTCAATTCCAATGATCAGATTCTCTATGGGCGTCGGGGTACGGGAAAAACTCATGTGTTTCAGGTAGTTGCCCATGAATTTGAAAAAACAAATACGAATTGTGTCGTTTCAATTGATGGTAGAACATTGGGAAGCTCTCCTCAATTTATCGATTATACTATACCGCTACAAAAACGATGCACTTCACTTTTTAGAGATGTACTTAATGAGATTAACAATGGCATTTTGGAACATATTGTTAATTTTCCGCCATCAAATTCTGAAGAGGCGCTTGCCTCTTGGAACCGATTGAGCTCCATCACAATGGAGCCTATCGCCATTATAAAAAACGAAGTTGTTTCTGAGAAAAACAAACTTTCGCAGCAAAAAGAAGCATCATTGGATAGCTCGGTGTCTGTGCCGCTCGCGTTGAATTTAAGCGGGAAAGTTGGTCAAACATCTTCAGTTCAGGCTGAGAAGGAAATATCTTATGCAATAGATCGAGAAGACAAGGTAGTTTTTCCAACCTTCCAGGCACTTTTAAGTGAAGTAATAATTAAATCTGAATTAAATTTAGTAGTGCTTTTTGATGAATGGTCTTCAATTCCTACAGATATTCAGCCTTTTTTGGCCGAATTTATTAAAAGATCAATATTACCTAATAAAAAATGCACCATTAAAATAGCTTCACTTGAATACCGATCCCGTTTCGAACTTGAGAAAGATCATAGGAAGATAGGATTCGAATTGGGTAGCGACATTTTCGCAAACATTGACCTCGATGATTACTATGTTTTTGACCGACGGCCTGATGCCATAACAGATTTAATGGGTGATATTCTTTTCAAACACATTGAAAGTGAGTTACCGGTTGCGAAGCTGGCGGCAGTCGGCGCAGCCCCTAATGGATTAGAATAGTCGACCGATGGGGTAGAAGCAGGATTATTGCTGCCGCCGCCCCAATAATTGTGGGTGGCGTTAATTTTTACGCCGGCCACGGCATTATTAACGTTTTTCGCATTGCCGCTGAAATTATTATCCATGACATAGACTGCGGCATCAGAACCCGCACCGCCGTTAACGGTGATAATATATTCCGGACTGTTAGTGATTTTGTTATTCATCAGGTAAAGGCCGGGGGCAGCTGGCAGGCCGGTGACCATAATCGCGTCATTAAGAGCGCTATTCGCCACGCCGCAGTTGGTCACGGTATTGCCATTAAAATTCGCCGATGCGGTGGTATCGGACAGCGCCGGGGCTAAACCGGTAAAGGTGCTGGTGTTGATATTTGTTCCGGAGCCACCGGTCAGGGCAATGTCGGTGCCGGTTTCGGTAGTGGAACTGTCCGCTGCGCCGGTGAAAGTGCAGCCGCTGACCGTGACCGCAACTCCGGCATTTATGCCGATACCGGTGCCGGCGATGGTGAAGTTAGAGTTGGTGACAGCGATGCTGGCAACCGCGGGAATCAGGCCGGCCGCGCCGCTTTTCACAGTGAAGTTGCACGAGGAAACCGTGTTAATCGCGCCGGATGCCGAAGCTGACATAGTCAATGCGCCGCCGTAAAAGTTGCAGCCAGTTACCGCTGCCGCCGTGGTATTAGCTCCACCTATTGTGAGCAGTCCGGCGGTGGAACCATCAATAGTCAGGGTATTAAGTGCTACCTTGGCTCCGGTCAAAGACCATGGAGCCGTTCCTTTGATGATGACATTACTCGAACTGGGGTCGGTGCCGGTCAGTGTAACTGAAGCGGCGTAAGCACCGGCTAAGTCATCAAAAGTCCCGTTAGTCAGCTTAATGGTGGCGTCTGAAAGGTTGTTCGTGATGACATAGTTCAATGCTGTGTTCAAACTGTTCGACTGGGTCACCAGTGTTCCTGCACTGTTGTATACCGAAACAACACCAGGGGGCCCACCAATGGTGGGATTAACAATTGCGAACATACTGGAAGTTATAGCATTGGTTTCCTGTGAGGTAGCGACGGTCAGGTTGTAGTTACCTACAATGGATGGATTGTTAACGCCGGAATTGATGTTGATTGAAACCTGCGCGCCCGCCCCGATTTGGTCGCCGGTTCCTAGTGTGAAAACGACTGCTTGTCCGTTAGTGGTGAAGGCTCCATGTGATGTGACGGAAGGTTGAGAAGCAGTTGTGCCCGCTGAAGTAAGAATGCCGGAACCGGCGGTGATGGTTGCGGTGACCGATGAACCAACCGTGAATCCCGATGGGAAAGTGATGGTGATCGTATCAACGGCCGTGGCACCAACGAGACCAAGTAGCTGCTTGCCGGGGGTGAAATTAATAGTGTAATTACCTATTGAACTGATAAAGTTGCTGCCATTCGCGATTGAAACGGTTACGGTGACGCCGCTAATGTCCGCGGCAACCGGAGATACTATCGCTGAAGCGAGCATTGCCATAATTGCGGCTAATCCTAATATTTTGAAAAATAGATTTTTCATCGACTTTTTAAATATTCCTTCTGAAATACATCAAATCCTCACACCGAAATAGCTCTGCGTGAAGACAATAATAAACTGGTATCTTTGAAACCAATACATAACATCGGCGCCTTGCGCTGCATCTCCCGTGCGGGTCTTTTACAATAGCATCATCTCCTTCGATTTATAATTAATATATCACTAATCGACCTATCCATTATGATATAACGTAAATGTGGCCGTTTAGTTAGTTTTAGATACGATTCTTTATTCCTTTCAGAATAATTTCGAACGGGGACAGTGTTGACTAAAATCAATTAGAAGGAATTATGCTTTGGAAATCGGTACCGGCCGTCGGGAACGTGTTACGTCAAAATAAAGTCTTACCGAGCGAGAACAGTAAAACAAAAACCGATGATTGTATAATCCAATAATTTAGTTGTAGAATAGGGGGCAATTATTATTTGAGGGATGCGGGTGAATAAAATGTTGATTTTTGTCATAATTTGCGCAGTTGATGTCATCCTCGCCGTGCTGTGCATAATGTGGATTTTACATCTTAAAAAGCGCAATAAGTAATAAACTGGTTTTTACATAGCAATTTATTGCCGGACTTGATTGAAAAAGAGCCGAATCGTAAATTTGTCTATCCTACCAGGTACGTGCCGGTGCCAACCGCTATCAGCTCATCCTGTTCGTTACGCAATTCGGTCCGGACCGACGCTACTTTCTTTCCTGCCCTGAGAATTGTGCCCGAAGCAACAAATCGGTTGCCCCTCCCCGGTCTCAGATAGTCAATACGCATGTCAACCGTACCGCCTTTTATGATTAGCGGGTGCTCGATAGTACCGGTTTCAAAACGCCATGCCCCGTCCCTGGCCAGAATAAATGCTGCTTCACTATCCAGTATTGACGCAATCATTCCGCCGTGCAGGATTTTAAAGTGACTGTTGCCTACCAGCTCATCCCGCATTTCAAAACGGATGCAGCCGTTTTCTATATCAAAGTTGCCTGCATTGAGCCCCAGAAGGCGATGAAAAGGCAGTTCGCTGATTTTCTCACGAAGTGTTTTCAGAAATAGTTCTTTTTCTTGATTCATATTACGGACTCCGGTGATTGGCGTCTGAGACGCTGAATAATTTTAGTGTAACTTCATAGAATGGAAAACGCAAACGAAAAATAGGAAGAGATTTCCTGAAATGTGCACAACAGCTTTCAGGTTTTCCAAAACGGACATGATGTCCGGTATTAATTACCGCTATTGTTTAAAATTGTCCGCGGACAATGGCTTTTTGCGGTTTATCAAACATCAGCATATTATTCACAAAACCGATACCGGATTGAATATCGTAAATATCGCGGCCGGGATATCCGCCCCAGGGTGTGGTATTTGAAGCATAACCGGTCGCTCCCCATTCATTAACACATACTGTGCCGTAATGAAGGTTCAACAGAGCGCGTTCGACGCCGGCGGCAATTTTAGGGTTGAGCAGCGATTGGGGATGAACGATAATCGAGGCTGTGAGCGTACCCCATAATGTTCCGTTAACAAAATCAACTGCCCGGTCGATAAAACCGGGGATATCATCGGCCTCAAGAGAGGTCTCGGCGAACAGGCTGCAAAAAGCTTCGGTATTAAAACAGATATCTCGCGTATTTTGGGGGTCAATATCCGGGATTATTGTCCAGGGGAGGTGTCCGTTACTTGAATCACCGAATTGAAGGGCATTCGGGTGTGCCGCAACAAATGCGGCGTGTCTTTCTATTGCGCCCGGATAGTAGGCTTTACGCGTATCCATATGCGCCATTACTCCGCAGATTGCTTTAATCATTAAATCACGCTGCGCCCAATTCTTATCCTGGATGAGGACCCTGGGAGTCAGACAATTACAGCCGGCGTTAAAAGCCAGCCAGATGGTTATTTTCTGGGCCTGTTTGCGGATATCTTCCTGGCTCCATGGTCCCGGCACGATAATCACCGGCGTAATATTTCCTAACTCACCGGTTACCGGTTTCGTTATCAAAGGCTTTCTCTGCGCTTTGCGTTCGGACCCTCCGGTGCCCGGGCCGAATATTATCGTTTCAAACGTTTTATCCGAGCCGGTCAGATGAATTTCATCCACCAGTGCGTGATTACAAAGGTAATTGCCTTCTGCTGCTCCGCCGTATACAATGCGTAAGAACCCCGGATTTATCAAAGCGCGGAAACCTTTTTCAATCAGCGGTCCGAGATAGTCATTAACCGGGTTAAGTTTCAGGACGACGACCCGGTTGGCGATGAAAAGTCTGTATATGATATCGGTAATGGGGAGACATGACACATCGCCGGCCCCAAGCACCAGGCTGACTGCTCCGGGAACAGGCTTATCCGTATAAAATTTGGCTTGAGATTGGAGCATTTCATCGATAGTGACACCAGGTTCCATCAACACTTCGGCAGAAACACCGGGAAACATCAAAGTGTCAGCTTTCTTTTGCGGGAAGACTTTTGCACACACTTGCCCGTTAGGAAGAACCCCAACCGGACCGGGAATATGGGGACGGCCGTATCGTTTAATATCTGACAGCGATTTACGCAGCACAGTTATCAGCCCGAAAATACTTCCCAGGAATATTTTCTCTTCCTGCTCGGGAAAAGTATTTGGAACAGTACCCTTTGCTGCCATGCTTAATCTGACCCAATCGAGGGATACCGGTTTCATGTCCTGTCTGATTTTATCCAAAATTTTAATACGCTCTTCAATACCGGTTTTGACCCATTTGTCTTTGTTCGCCTGAAGCATTTGAAGTTGTTGGTCAATTTCTGCGAATGTTGTAATCCGCTTTGTATCTATCATATTCTGAGATTGTGAGAGCTCGCTGCCGGATGTTAGTTCTGAGATATTATTCAATGTTTTCTCCTAAAATTATTATTAACAACATCTTTTACTTAGTGCTAAATAGCCCGGCATGAAAAAGGCAGTGCAACCCCTCCACTTTTATTCAGCGCGGTGTAAATTACGGTTCTCAGTTCTTCCGGAGTGTATGGTTTAGCGAGGAAAAGATTATCCTTGTTGCTTAAAAAAGTCTTTACTTCATGATTCATCGTATCGCCGGTGGTGAAGATGACTCTCGTTTCGAGCCCCGGATGTTCCCGTCGTAGATACTCATAGAATTCCATACCGTTCATCGTCGGCGTTCTGATGTCGCTCAGATACAAATCATATACAACCTCATTAGCCATACCTTTTGCTACCAGACCGTTAACGGCAACATCCACCTTAAAACCTTCCGCCTTTAAAATCCGCACTGATATCAGGCTGATTATTGGTTCATCCTCGATGGCAAGAATTCTTTTTTTACTGTTTTCAGCTTTCAAATTATTCTTTCCTTGTATCACGAGCGTTAACCGGCAGTTCGATAATGAAAATGGCTCCTTTACCCGGCGGACTTTTCGCATATATCCGGCCGCCCTGTTTAGTCACAATCCCATAGCAGATACTCAGGCCGAGCCCGGTCCCTTTGCCCACTTCCTTCGTGGTGAAGAATGGGTCGAAAATCCGGTTGATAATATCCGGGGGGATGCCCGGGCCGTCATCAGCAAAAGAAATCCTGATGAAACCTTTAAGTAATTCGGTCGTGATTATTAATTTACCATGACCGTGCGACTCAATCATTGCCTGCTCTGCATTCAATACGATATTGATGAATACCTGTTGCATATGAAATTGGTCGGCAACTATTTTAGGAAGATTGGAACCGAAGTGAAAAGTAACCTCGATGTTATTGACCCGATGTTCGTAGGTACGTAAAGTTAAAACCTGGGCGATAATCGCATTAATATCAACACTTTCATTGGCCAGATTAGGCGAGCGGGCAAAAGAAAGCATGTTCCGAACGACACTGGCGGCACGCTGCCCCTCGTTACTGATAGCTTGCAGGTCATCCTTAATCTCCGGTGCAACACCGTTATCCAGCAGCAGTTGGGAAAGGGCCACAACGCCGGTTAACGGGTTATTCAGTTCGTGAGCAATACCAGCGGCCATTTCACCGAGTGAAGCCAGCCTGTCGGTCAGGTAGAGTCTTTCCTGCATTTCTCTTTCTTTGGTAACATCATGTAAAACGGCCATTACTTCGTTTTTCTGCGTGCTGATAATATCGGCGATAAATACTCTTTCCATAATATTTTTTTTCATTCTGAACTCGAGTTCGAACTCGGACGAGCCGCTGGCCAGTACCTGAGAAATTTTGTCGGTCAAGACAGGTAACTGGATAATATCGCTGATGTCCTTACCTTTTACATTATCCTGCGACAAATCGAAAGTACGTTCAAAAGCTTTGTTTATCATGATAAACCGTCGGTCCTGTCCGACAACTGCCATTGAATCGGGTGTACTTTCCAGAATACGGTCGGTAAGTTCCTTTTGTTTTTTAATTTGCAACTCTGCTTGCATTCGTTCGGTAATATTTCTAAAAAATGCCAGCACGCTGACTACTTTCCCATCCTTTTTAATGGGGACACCGTTGATATCAAGATAAACCAATTCACCATTTTTCAGCGATAATTGTACCTGGTATGTTACCATCGGTGAACCGGATAACACTTTTAAAAAATTCGTCACGAGAATCGATAAGTTTTCCTTACCCAATAAATCAGTCAATTTGTAAATTTCTTTACCTATCAGTTCATCCCTGGTATAGCCGCTGATTTTTAGCAGCCTGTTGTTGAAGTCCAGTATTCTGCCCCCGGTGTCAATCAGAATGATAGTTTCATAGGCTGATTCAAATATCGTCCGATATTTTTCCTCGGATTCCCTTAAGGCCACTTCGATTTCCTTTTGTTCGGTAATGTCGTTATAGAGAAACTGCTGCTGCTGCCTGCCGTTCCAGAGAACAGTCTTTGTGAACAGCTGGATATGTCTTATTGAACCGTCCCGGCGAACAATATCTATTTTCAATTCGGGCGGGAGTGGTTCGCCGCGTAAAGACTGCTCTTTATACCTGATAAAACCGGCATATGACTCCGGGGTATAATGTTTTTGAGCTGGGCTTGCTCTCAATTCTTCGATATTTTTATAACCGAGTATGTCCAACAATGCCTGGTTTGCATATAACGTGTGCCATCCCGCATCAACGATGCGAATCCCCATTGGGGAGCTATCCAGAGAGCTGCGGAAGTTTTGCTCCGAAGCGAATAAAGCCTGCTCAACCTGTTTACGGATTGTGATATCATTAGCAATACCGATGAAGTTAACAAAATTACCATATGCATCATGAACCGCATTCCCTCTGCCAATGTACCAACGCCACTCACCGGTGATATTTCGGACGCGGAATTCAACACCGCCGGTGTTCTGATAACCATGAATGATGTTATGCTTAATGGCTTTCTCCAGCCCGGATTTGTCATCGGCGTGGATTAACGAACGGAAGGAATGGCCGATAATATCGGTTTGTTCGTAACCGAGCATATTTTTAATGGAAGGGGATATATAAGTGACCTCCCCCGCAGCATTCTCAATAAAAATGAGGTCTTGGGTATTTTCTACAATCAAACGGTAATTCTCTTCGCTTACTTTTAGCGCTTTTTCGGTCTGTTTGCGCGCGGTAATATCCCTTAAAAGCACTAAGTCACCGATTATGTTTTTTCCTTTTTTCAACGGCCTCGCATTTATCTCAATATTGACGACATCGCCATTTTTGTTTTGTGCTTCAATTTCATAAGGTGGAACATTTAAGCCAGCCATTCGGTTCAAAAAGTTACTGACTATAATCTTCAGGCTGTCAGCGGTTATGATGCGGGTCAACGACCGAATATTTTTTCCTGATAGTTCCGCTCTTTTATAGCCTCCGATCTCAAGGAGTCTTTCATTAAAATCGATTATTTCCCCATTTTTATCGATAACTAAAATAGCATCGCTGGCAGATTCAAAAATAGTTTTGTAAATTCTCTCATCTTCGAATTGAGTTTTTTTGTTGGGGGTGAGATGTTTGGACACAGGTGCTGCCGGATTTGATAACGCCTGTTTCGAATCCAGGATTTTAGGGGGAGATTTTCTGCCGTGCATCGTCTTTTTAGTCATATACTGCTCTACTATTTTCGTGGTCGTAAGCAAATAATCTAATAAAACATTCCCTGTTAACAGATTGGATAATACTATACATAATGTAATTATTGCGCATAAAATAACTGTGAACGGAAAAGTTCTTTACCGGTTATCAAGAATATTCTGGCACTAAATAAAATTTAAAAACAGAGTAATGGGTTCATTATTGTGAGCTGAAAGTTCCAAATTTAGGATTGAATCGGCAGTATAAAATACACGGTTTGAGATACAAAAGTAATATGGTATGCATGAAAAGTATCTCGTCTAAAGAAACCCGAAGGGCAGAGTTCCACGTGCCGAGCACGTGGGTGAATGTAAAGGAGTGATATTCGATTCTTGTAACCTCATATTAACCGGAGCTTTAGGTCAGGCGAAGCCTGAGTTTTAAAGTACCACGAGCTCTGCTCGTGGGTATCTACAAACACGATTTTTTAGCTAAGATGGTAAACACCCCTTTACGCTGATATGATAATAAATAACGATGGAAACACAATTGATTATTACTCACCCGGGCAGCGCTCATTTTGATGAAGTCACGGCCATCGCTTTTATCCTGGCCGAAAATATAAATGTGCAATTCCGGATTCAGCGGCGGGAACCCAGAACGGACGAGCTGGATAATCCCGATATCTGGGTAATCGATATCGGTTTAAAGCACGAACCGGCGAAACGAAATTTCGACCATCATCAATCGCTGGATTGTCCAGCTTCCTTTGTGTTGGTGGCGGATTATCTGGGATTGACGCAAACCATGTCCGTGATGCCGTGGTGGCAGTTTAAAGACAGCGTTGACCGCATCGGGCCGGTAAAAAGTTCAGAAATATTTCATGCTGGCGATGACCTTATCAACCGTAACCCGGTCGAAAGCTGGCTGGTAACAAGATTTGCCGCGGAGCCGGATAAATGTGTTGCAATGCTGCGGGATTACGGCAGCAGACTGATTAATGAAGCAAAAATTCTGAAAAAACAGATTGATTACTGGAAAACGGCGCCACGGCTGATGATTGCCGGAGTACCGGCGATGTTTGCCGAAACGAAAGAAACCGCCGGTCTTGATGAATTCCGCCGGCTGGAAAAAAATCCGTCGGATATCGTCATTTCCCTGGACCGGACCGGCAGCGGCTGGCGGCTTTTCCGCTACGACGGCGCACCGGTGGACTTTAACCTCATTGCAAACAATCCGGAAATCGCTTTCGCGCACAAATCCGGATTTCTAGCCAAAACCAGAGAACTTATACCAATGGATGAACTTGTCGTTCTGGTCGGCCAGGCCGTCACTTTGAGGACGTATGGAAACAAATAATACACCTGCTTTTGATTCTCAGATATTATTAGAACTGGTGCGTGTACGTATGCCGTACGGCAAATATAAAAATTACCTGCTTTGTGATTTGCCGGAACCGTATCTGGCATGGTTTGGCCGCAAAGGTTTCCCGCCGGGGCATATCGGCATGCTGCTGGCAGTGCTGTATGAAATAAAACTCAACGGCCTGGAATATCTGCTGCAGCCGATGCGGAAAAACAACACATGAGTTAGCTCAATCCCCGAAACAGGTGGAGATGGAACGGGCGGATTGCACCAACGGGTCGTTTAATGTAACCGTTCTTAAACCTCCGACCACGTCCATCAGCGGTACTTCGATTATCGCGTTGCCTTTGGTCGCCACCATATAACCGTAATTTTTCTTTTCAATCATTTCGACGGTTTTGGTGCCCAGTCTTGTGGCTAATATTCTATCGAATGGCGTCGGTGTACCGCCGCGCTGCAGGTGCCCCATGACGACAGTCCGCGTTTCGATACCGGTGATATCTTCAATTTGCGAACCCAGGACCATGCCCACTCCACCGAGCCGGACCGGGTCTGTGGCCTCTTTGACTACCCGCTGCACCACGACCTCGCCGCCTTTCGGTTTGGCACCTTCCGCCACCGTGATGATGCTGAACCTTTTCCCTTTTCTATTCCGTTCCTTTACTCTTTCGACGATGATGTTTAGATCGTAGGGAATTTCCGGAATCAAAATAATATCGGCGCCGCCGGCAACCCCGGCATGCAGCGCAATCCAGCCGGCGTTCCGTCCCATCACTTCCACAATCATCACGCGGTGATGAGATTGGGCGGTGCTGTGCAGCCGGTCAATTCCTTCGGTGGCAATGGTAACGGCAGTATCGAAGCCGAAGGTGATGTCGGTACCTTTCAAATCGTTATCAATCGTTTTCGGTACGCCGACCAGCGGGATGCCATCGTGAAAAATCCGGTTGGCAATTTCCAGCGTGCCGTCGCCGCCGATACAAACCAGGCATTCGATATTCAATTTTTGGATGTTCGTGATAGTCAAGGGCGAGATATCCTCGAATTCAATAGTTTCGCCTTTCTTTACCGCGTGTTTATAGGGATTGGAAATGTTCGAAGTCCCCAATATTGTGCCGCCGAGTGTTAGAATCCCGGAAACGTCGTCATAATGCAGCGCGCGGAAACGGTTGTGCATCGCGCCGTCAAAACCGTCCATAATCCCGATAACCTCATACCCGCATTCGAGTATTGCTTTCTTGGTAATCGCGCGAATGGCCGCATTGGTGCCGGGGCAATCGCCGCCGCCGCTGAGAATCGCAATTCTTTTAGTTGACTGCATTTTAAGGACCTCCTGCGGATTGAAAGATACTTGACTAATATCCTTATCGTATAACAGTTGTATTTAGGAGTAAAGAGAGTTACAGGTGTTTCGGCATTGAGAAAATAAAGATTCATAATATTGACAATCTGATATGATATGTATATAATTTTCACACAACAAAAGAAAAGTTAAACGGGAAATCTATCAATCGAAGGATGAGTAATAAATGAATCTGCTCGCTGATTTCTAAAACCGGAAAGAACCATGATTACAAAAAATTTACAGGAGGAATATTAATGGCTAACGTAACGGGTATACTAATTACCGCTATGGGGGGTACACTAAATGCAGGCAATATCGATTTTTGCTGGAATTATACACACGGGCCGATCCCCCATCTTCGCATTCGTGTTTATTGGAAACCAAGAGGGCAAAAAACATGGAAATTATTAAAAGCTGTGGAAAATACCGGCGATTACTATTATTATCCTGTCATTGAGGGACCCAGTTGCACTGGCGGCGGAGCTTCGTTGCATTATCCTCCTCCCAACCCTATTGATTCCTCAATGCAACTAAAATTTGTATTTGATTCTTGTATTCCTAGCATTACCGCTGATACGGTTGAGACGACATGGGCTGCTTGCCACCCTTAACTAATCCTCTATTGCAAAATTCATTTCGTCTTAAGATTTAAAAACGTTTATCAAGCACCCCTTTTAATTTACAAAATATTAATCTAAATTTTAGGCACGCCGTTTAAAACACACACCGGTAGAGATACCGACATGTTTTTAAGTTTTTTCTTTTTTGAAAAATTACCTTCAAGATTATTCTTAATAATATTCTCCAACGAATAATATGCCCGTCATTTATCCAGTTGCCGTTTGATAATATCCAAGAAATATTGCCGCGCTCAACCATTCATAAAAAATCTCAGAAAAATATCTCGTCTTCCCTATTGACATGAGTATATTGGGATTTAGAATAAAAATAGGTACATTAAGCACAGAGTATATATTAGGCGGAAATTTTATCAGCATACATGGGAAGCGTATTTGATTAATACTCAAATATA
>Ga0326728_10020741_pt1 | contig 12481 bp, 12 predicted proteins | sample MB3enrmetagenome_FD_207602 | JGI IMG/M metagenome (GOLD analysis project Ga0326728, IMG submission 207602) | Lab enriched peat soil microbial communities from McLean, Ithaca, NY, United States - MB31MN | ecosystem: Environmental > Terrestrial > Soil > Wetlands > Peat | place: USA: New York...
AGATGCCGGTGTTCATGGGTTTCTTCACGATGATCCGCAGCGCCATCGAGTTGCGCGGCGCGCATTTTTTGTGGGTGTCGGATTTGTCCAAGCCGGACACGCTCTTCATGATCCCGGGCCTGAATTTCCCGTTCAACCTGCTGCCGCTCCTGATGGGCGGCGCGATGTTGTGGCAGTCGCACCTGACGCCGCCATCGCCGGGCATGGACCCTTCGCAGCAGAAAATGATGCGCTATATGCCGCTGATTTTCCTGCTGTTCCTTTACCGATATTCGGCGGGAATGTCGCTGTACATGCTCGTGAGCACGCTGGCCAGCGTCCTGCAAACCAAGGTGACCAAAAACCTCAAGGACCCGGGCGCGCCGGCGAACCCCGCGGGTCCCCGGGTGAATCCGGCATTGACGCCCGTTTCAAAATCGAAAAAATAAAGCCATGTCCGCGCAACCCAAAGAAATCGTTGAAACGCTCCTGGGCACACTGGGCTTCACCGCCGCCGTGGAGGAGAAGGACCTGGACGGCGACCTGACCCTCGACATCAAGACTGAGGAGGCGGGCCGGCTCATTGGCCGCCAGGGGCAGACGCTCGCCGACCTGCAATATCTGGTGAACCGGATTTTGTTTCAGCAGGACCAGAACGCCCCCAAGGTGATGCTGGACGTGGGCGGGTATCGTTCGCAGGCCCGCGAGGCGCTTGTCAAGAAGGCCATGGAAGCCGCCGAGAAGGTCCGCCGCTGGGGCGATGCCGTGGAACTGGAACCGATGGGCTCCTACGACCGCCGCATCGTGCATCATGCCTTGCGCGACGATCCCGACGTGGAAACCCACAGCGTGGAAGTGGACGGCACCGAGAAAAAGGCGCTCATCCTAAGGCCAAAAAAGCATTAAGGCGCGTGTGATGATAACAGCCCAGCATTGGGTGAAGAGAGCAATCCGGCTTGTCAGAAACAAATTCTGCCGGATAATAGAACCATGAGCGCGCAGGAAATGTTGATTGAAGAAATCAAGCACCAGCCTGAAACGGTGGTGCGCGAAGTCTTGCATTACTTGAAATTCCTCGAACGCCAGCGCGCACAGGAAAACTGGGACGACGTGCTGCCCTCACGCGAAGTCGAACAAGAAACGCTGGATATTCTCGACGCCAAATGAACCCGCGCCACGCATAAGTTTGATTTTGAATCCAGTTGGACTTTGGTTGTCGAATCCCCTACAAGGTTGTTGATGCAATCGCCATCTGTCCAAGAACAGGGAGCCGCGCCGGTTTCGGATTTTCTGAAATTCTGGCTGCCGGTGCTTGTCTGGATGGCGATGGTGTTTACGGCGTCATCGGATTCCAGGTCCTATCAACATTCGTCCTATTTGCTCGAACCTTTGTTGCGATGGCTGTTTCCGCATATATCGCCGGTGACGATTGCCGTGGTGCATCATCTGTTTCGGAAGACGTGTCACCTGACTGAGTACGCCATTTTGGGGTGGTTGTTTTGGCGGGCCATCCGGCGCCCGGTCCGCAACGATCCGCGCCCGTGGAACTGGGGTGAGGCGGGCCTGTCCCTGGCCGTGGTCTTTGCCTACGCGGCCAGCGATGAGTTTCACCAGATTTTTGTGCCCACCCGCACCCCCTTGGTGTCGGACGTTCTGATTGACACCTGCGGCGGGGCCGCGGGCCTCCTGTTATTGTGGTTGTTATTCCAGTTGCAATCGAAGAACCGGAACAATGCAGTTCAAACCGCAGATGAACTCAGATAAACGCAGATGGCGCAATAAATGGTTTTTTATCCGCGTTTATCCGCGTCCATTTGCGGTTAAAGAGTTTTTAATTCCTCCTTGCCCTCGCCTGCTTCAAAAATCCCTTGCCGCAAACGTGGCCGTATTCAAGAATTAGACCACTAAGATGAAACGCCCGGTCGCCGCTGCCGTTGCCGCCTACGGTGCCGGCGTCTTGACCGGACGATTTTTGCACACGCCGCCCTGGGTGTTGGAAATGTCCACTGCTCTGCTGCTGGCAGGGCTTCTCGCCGGCCTTCTGCTCCGACGGAGAAAGAGAGAAATTGCGCGCCCCACGTCCTTCCAGTCGTTTCCGTCCTTTCCCGCTCTTCTGCTGTTTGCGCTGCTCGGCTGGACGAACTGTGCGTTGCATACCGCCGTGAAATCGCCGGCGGATTTGCGGGTCTTGCTGGGCGATGAACCTGCTCTGGTGACCGTGCGCGGGACAATGGCGGAAACGCCGCGCCTGAAAATAGTCCTGCGGGGCGACCAGGAAAAATGGCGGAGCGCCGTCCGTGTGTGCGTGCATGAAATGCAGCGGACGGGCGGCGGATTTGAGCCGGCGACGGGCGAGGTCATGGTCACGACGCCCGGCGTGCTGGTCGGTGACTTTTTCCAGGGCCAGCCGGTGGAGATTTCCGGGGTCGTTGCCCGGCCGCCGTTGCCGCTGGCCGAGGGGCTTTTCGATTTTCGCGATTACCTCGCCGACCGCGGCATTTTTTATCAGGTCAAGACCGAGTCCACAAACGATTGGAAGCTGCTGCAACCGCATTTGCGTTCGCCGCCGCTGACGGATCGTTTCCTGGGCTGGGCGCAACGGACACTCGCGCTGGGATTGCCGCGGGAAGATCAATCGCTGCGATTGTTGTGGGCAATGACACTGGGGTGGCGCACGGCGTTTACCGGCGACATCGCCGAACCTTTCTTGAACGCGGGGACGATGCACATGTTTGCCATTGACGGTCTTCGCGTGGCGTTGCTGTCGGGAATGATGGTGACGTTGTTGCGGGTCCTGCGCGTGGGCCGCGCCTGGAGCGGCATGATCACCATTCCCGCCATCTGGTTTTATACGGCGGCGACCGGCTGGCAACCGTCCGCCATGCGCGCCTCGGTCATGATGACCATCGTGCTGGGCGGTTGGGCGCTCAAAAGGCCCACCGACATGGTGAACTCGCTGGCGGTGGCCGCGCTCATCATTTTATTGGCCGATCCGCTTCAGATGTTCGAGGCCAGCTTCCAGCTTTCGTTTTTTGTGGTGTTGACTCTCGCATTGATGCTGACGCCGTTGAATCAGTTTCTGGATGCGTCGGTTGAACGGCTGGTCGCGCCGGACCCGTTCATTCCCGACGACCTGGTTCCCCGCTGGCGGAAGGCGCTGGTGCCATGCTTGAAAAGAATCGCGCAGTTCGCGGGGCTTTCCCTGGCGGCGTGGATCGGTTCGCTGCCGCTGGCGGCAAAGTATTTTCACTTGTTCAGCCCGGTTTCGACCGTTGCGAATGTCTTCGCGGTTCCATTGGGCGCGCTGGCGCTCATGGCGAACCTCGGCGCGTTGATGTGCGGCCAGTGGTTGCCATGGTTCACGGAGATTTTTAACCACGCGGCCTGGTTTTTCATGGAGGCCATGACCTGGGTGAGCGTGCAGGCAGCCCGGCTGCCGGGCGCGTATTTTTATGTGCGGGAACCCTCATGGTGTGCCATTGCCATTTACTATGGCGTCGTGATCGCGGTCTTTTGCGGCTGGTTCAAAACCTCGCGAAGACAATTCGCGGGCGCGGCGGTTCTGCTGGTCATCGCCCTTGGTTACGGCTGGCAATGGCAGGCGCGTCGCCATGACGTGACCTTGACGGTGCTGCCGCTCGACGGCGGGCACGCGGTCTTTGTGGACGGAGCCCGGACCGGCGGCGGCCCCTCGCTCATCAACTGCGGCAGCGAGAGCGCCGTTGATTTTACGCTCAAAGATTATCTGCGCGGACAAGGTGTCAATTCCCTGGGTCGCCTGACTTTGGCGGACGCCAACGCCCGGAATTGCGGCGGCTCGAAACGGTTGAATGAACTTCTTCCCGTTGCACAGTTATGGACCAGCGGGGCCGGTTTCCGTTCCGCCGCTTATCGCGAAGCCGTGGCCGCATTTGAAGGGCCGGGTACGCAAGCAGCCTCGCGGCACGGCATTTTGACGCCCGGTGAAACCAACGGCGGCTGGACCATCCTGTACCCGCCCGCCTCCGGCGGCGCGCTGGCCAAGGCGGGCGACGCCGCGCTGGTGTTGCGCGGCTGTTTTAACGGCGCGCGGATTTTGCTGCTGTCCGAATTGAATCGCGCCGGACAAAGCGCCCTGCTGGCGCAAACCAATGATTTGAGCGCGGACGTGGTGATTGCGGGTCTGCCAGACGAGGGCGAACCGCTTTGCAATGCGCTCATCGCGGCGGTCAGGCCCCGGGTCATCGTGATTGCGGATTCGGAATTTCCGGCGTCGCGCCGCGCCAGTCCTGTGCTGAAGGAGCGCCTGGGACGGCTGGCCGCGCCGGTGATTTATACGCGCACATCCGGCGCGGTCAAAATTATGGCCGGCCCCCGGGAATGGCGGCTGCGGACCATGGACACGGCCTCCGAAATCGGAAGCGCATTTGATTGATATTGGATTTGGACGCCCGTAAGATGCCACCCGCATTGTGAGCAAACAATGCCAAGTGAGACATGAGCGCCAATAATTCCGATCCCTACAACGCCACCGTCATCGGTCGCGAAGAAATCAATCCGCAACTGCTGGTTCTCCGCGTGCGGCCGGACACGGAGCTTTTTGAATTTAAGCCGGGCCAGTTCGGGGTGCTGGGAATGCTCGGCAAGGCCCCGCGCGTCGCGGAGGCCGCCCCCGAAGACCCGCCGAGCGAGCCGGACAAGATGATCCGCCGCGCTTATAGCATCGCTTCGGCCAGCATTGAGCGCCGGTATTTGGAATTTTATCTCACGCTCATCACCAGCGGGCAGCTCACCCCGCGTCTCTTCGCGCTGAACCACGGCGGCCGCGTTTTCCTGGGCCCCAAGGCCAGCGGCATTTTCACGCTGGACCGCGTGGCGCCGGAAAAAGCCGTGGTGCTGGTCGCCACCGGCACCGGCCTGGCGCCTTATGTTTCCATGTTGCGCACTTTGCTGGTGGACGACAGCCGGCGCAAATTCGTGGTGCTTCACGGCGCGCGCTATAGCTGGGACCTGGGCTATCGCGGCGAATTGGAAAGCCTCGCGCGGTTGCGTCCCAATTTCACCTACATTCCCAGCATCACCCGGCCCGACCAGGACCCGCATTTCATCGGCTACACCGGCCGCATCCAGACGCTGTTGGAACAGGGAATTTTGGAAAGGGAATCCGGCGTTGAACTGGACCCGGCCAAGACCGAGGTCTTTTTGTGCGGCAACCCCGACATGGTGAAGCTGGCCACCCTCCTCCTGGAAGGCAAAGGGTTCGCCGCCAAAGGCGGGTCCTCGCCGGCCACCATTCACGTCGAAGAGTATTGGTGAACCCTCTGCGGCTTTAGCCACAGATGAACACAGATGAAACACAGATATGAAAACGGGGGTGGGCAGACAGGATGAACATGATGGACAGGATAAGAACCGGGCCTGTCCAACGGTGAAATGCTAATGTTTAGCATCCTGTGAATCCTGTTCATCCTGTCCAAAGGCCCCCTTCTTCTTTGGTTCCATGTTGTCCGGGACAGGCCGCAACATACGCCGACTGCCCCTTGAGTTTATGGATGGTTTGAATTATACAACGATTGTCGGGTTTGCGGAGCCACCCGCCCGTCGGCGTGGTTCAGCTCGTTAGGCGGATTCGTATGATTGGCATTTTTATAGCCATAGCTTCAGTTTTCGCTGGCCTCGGAATTTGGCTCGGAGGCATTAGACCATATTTGTCTCGGCATGGTGGAGTCGTTGTCACGGGAGCTTCTTATTTTGTTAGCGCATGGGCAGATTGGCAGCAATGCCGAGATTTTGCTCGCGCCAAGAGCGATGTCAGAGCATTGGCACTATCCAGATATTTTACTGCGGCACAGATTGCATTTCTCGTCGGTGTTATTTTGGTGATATGTCGTATTTAATCTATCCGCCTAACCACCAAAGGATGGAATTGACCGGAGCGCGGTGAGGACGTGGCCGGGGTTGAGGCTTGGACGCGCGCACCAAATGGCGGGGCAAGATGGTTTGATGAAGTTGACGGCGCGACGCCGTCAACAGCAAGTGGGACGCGTGCGCTACCCAAATCATGCCGGCAAAGAATCTCTTTTTGCTTTTCCTTTTTCCGTGCGGGGTCATCTTGTGGGCGTGGATTTGAACTCCGCTGAAATTAGCCGGGCCGTGCGGGCGGCGCTCGCCGAAGACCTTGGCAGCGGCGATGTCACCACTCTGGCCACCGTTCCCGCCACCGCCCGGTCCATCGCCTGCATGAACGCGCGTGAACCGCTCACGGTCACGGGCCTGCGCTTCGCGGTCTGCGCCTTTCGCCAGCTTTCGCCAAAGGTCCGCATCCAGGAACTGGTCAGCGATGGCAACCATATCCCTGCCGGGGCAACTCTGCTGAAGATTTCAGGGCCGAGCCGAGCCATTCTCAGCGCGGAACGGGTGGCGCTGAATTTCGTTCAACGCCTTTCCGGCGTGGCGACCGCGACGGCGCAATTTGTCGAGGCCATCGCCGGTGGCCGGACGAAAATTCTGGATACGCGCAAGACCACGCCCGGCTGGCGGCGCTTTGAGAAATACGCGGTGGCCTGCGGCGGCGGCCTAAATCATCGCATGGGGCTGTACGACCTGGTGCTCATCAAGGACAATCACCTCGCCGCCTTGCGGGATGAAAAGCCAAACGCCATTGCCGCCGCAGTGGCCCGCGCCCGGAAAAAGTTTCCCCGGCTCCGGGTGGAGGTCGAAGCGGACACGCTGGAGCAGGCGGCGCAGGCCGCCGATGCCGGGGCGGACATCATCCTGCTGGACAACCTCTCGCCCGCGCAATTGCGCCGGGCCGTGAAGATCATTGCCGGCCGGGCGCAAACGGAAGCCAGCGGCGGCGTGAACCTAAAAACCGTTCGCGCCATCGCCCGAACCGGGGTGGATTTCATTTCGGTGGGCGCAATCACCCATTCCGCCCGGGCGGTGGATGTGGGCCTTGATTTCATCGAATGAAGAAGGAAAAAGCTGCCCTTCAATGTTTATAATGGCTGAAAACCAAATGCGCGGGCTGAAGGCCCGAAACATGAAAGCCCAGGGCAACGCCCTGGGTAAGGCAACCGTAATAATTCCAAGCCCTGAAAGGGCGGCACAGAGTCCTTGGTATTCCTCTGTTTTGCCCTTTCAGGGCAAATGTCGTGTGGCGCGTCAAACCCAGGGCGTTGCCCTGGGCTGTCATGTTGTTGCGCTTTCAGCGCGACAAAACGGCAAGCATGGTGCTCATCACAAACGTCGAGGAACCAGAATAACCCCCTGAATGACAACGGACGCCAAGATTCTTTCGGCCTTGCGCGCCAATCCCGATGGTGTGTCGGGCGCGCAACTGGCCGAGCAACTGGCCATCAGCCGCGCGGCCGTATGGTCGCGCATTGAAGAGCTGCGCCGCGTGGGCTTTGAAATCGAGGCCGGCCCGCATTTTGGTTATCGGCTGGTGGACGAGCCGGACGCCTTGCTCGCGGACGATTTGCTGTCGCGCCTCGGCGTGACGCAGGTGGTGGGGCGGGACATTCAAGTCTTTGAACAAACCACGTCCACCAACGACGTGGCCGAAAAGCTGGCGCGCGACGGCGTCAAGGAAGGGGTGGCAGTGTTTGCGGAATCACAGACCAAGGGCCGCGGCCGGCTGGGGCGCGCCTGGATGTCGCCCCTGCGCAAGGGGCTTTGGTTTTCCGTGCTGTTGCGCCCGGACCTGCCGCCGCAGGAGACCACGCAGTTGACGATTCTTTCCGCCACCGCCATCCGGCGCGCCATCAAAACCGTCACGGGCCTTTCCGCCGAAATCAAGTGGCCCAACGACCTCCTGCTCCGGGGCCGCAAGGTCGCCGGAATCCTGACCGAGCTGAGCGCGGAACTGGACCGCGTGCGCCACGTCATTGTGGGCATCGGCGTGGATGTGAACCAGGACGCGCAAGGCTTTCCGGGAGAATTGCGGAAGACGGCCACTTCGCTCAAAATCGAGTCAGGCGCGGAAGTTTCGCGACCCGAATTGGCGGTGGAAATTTTGCGGGAACTGGACCACGATTACGCGCGGCTCGGGCCCGGCAAATTTTCCGAGGTGGCCGATGAATGGGAGGCCGCGTGTGTGACCATCGGCCGGAACGTGACGGTTCACGCGGGCGATCGGCGGTTCAAGGGCCGCGCCGAATCGCTGGACGACGACGGCGCATTGCTGATCCGCACCGAGCACGGCCACCTGGAGCGCGTGATGGGCGGCGACGTGATTCTGGAGAAATGACCTGAAATGAAAACCCGTTCCAGAAGGAAAGCAGGGCCAGCAGCCGCGCGCCGGACTCCGGCTGTCCTATTGCTGCTCGACATCGGCAACACGCACACGCATCTCGGCCTGGCGGACGGCCGCCGGGTTTTTAAGCAGGCGGACATCCCCACCTTTGCCTGGTTTGCGCATGGCGCAGCCGGGCGCATCCAGAAATTTGTGGGGGCCAACGGGATTGCCGGCGCGGCAGTTTGCAGCGTGGTGCCGCGCGCCACGCCGCTGGCCAAAAAAATCCTCAAGCCATACAAGGTCGAAATCTTTGAACTTCACTCCGGCAGCGTTCGCGGAGTGGGCATTGATTATCCCAAGGCCCGTTCCATCGGGCCCGACCGCCTCGCCAACGCCCTGGCGGCGCGGCGGCGGTTTGGCGCGCCGGTGGTGGTGGTGGACTTCGGCACCGCCGTGACTTTCGACGTGGTGGACCGCCGCGGAAATTATGCCGGTGGCATCATCGCGCCGGGACTGGCCGCCATGACGGATTATCTGCATGAGAAGACCGCGCTGCTGCCCAAGATTGAGATTCGCGACATTCACAGCGTCATCGGCAAGAGCACGCAGGAAGCCATGCTGGTGGGCGCGGTGCATGGTTACCGGGGGCTCGTGCGCGAGTTGATCCGGGGGCTGAGGCGCGAACTTCGCGCGCGCCGCCTGCCCGTCGTGGCCACGGGCGGTTACGCCAAATTGATTGCCGCCAAGCTGCCCGAGATTTCCGCCGTGGAACCGGATTTGACCCTGGAAGGATTGCGGCTGGCCTGGGAGGCGACCTACGGGCGGTTTGAGGGTGCAGCCCAAGCCAAATCGCTCTTGAAGCGAAGCGCCAAACCTTGAACACTGACGGCCCATGACACAAGACGAAGTTCTTCAGATTTTCCGCGATTCCGGGGCGTTGCTCGAAGGCCACTTCATTTTGCGGAGCGGATTGCACAGCCGCCAGTTTTTCCAATGCGCGCTGGCGTTGCAGCAGATGCCGGTGGTGGAAAAGCTCGGCGCGGCCCTGGCCGCCAAGGTGCGCCCGCTGGGCGCGGTCACCGTGGTGGCCCCGGCGATGGGCGGGCTGGTCATCGGCCAGGAAGTTGCGCGGCAGCTTGGCGTGCGGTTCATTTTCGTGGAGAAGGAGGAGGGCAAACTGGTGCTGCGCCGCGGATTCAAGATTGCGCCCGGCGAAAAAATTCTCGTGGTCGAGGACGTCGTGACCAAGGGCGGGCGCGTGCAGGAAACCATGGAAATAGTGCGCGCGCATGGGGGACAGGTGGCCGGCGTGGCGATGGTGGTGGACCGCTCGAACGGCCAGACCCGGCTCGACGCGCCGCAGTTCAGCCTCATTGCCTTGCAGGTCGAGACGTTTGACCCCGGCCAGCTTCCTCCCGACCTCGCCAAAATTCCGGCGGTCAAGCCGGGCAGCAAGTAAATTTATGAAAAAACCGGCAGAACTGTTCTCTCTCAAAGACAAGGTTGCGGTGGTCATCGGCGGCACGGGTGTGCTGTGCGGTGAAATGGCCGAAGCGTTGGCCGCTGCCGGGGCCTCCGTGGCCTTGGTGGGCCGCGACGCCGCCAAGGCCGGGGCGCGCCTCGACACAATAGTCCAGGCCGGCGGGCAGGCGGCGTTTTTTTCCTGCGACACCACCTCCAAAGCGGGGCTGCAAGCGTTGCTGGCCGAGGTGTTGAAGAAATTCGGGCGCGTGGACATCCTGGTCAACGGCGCGGGGGTGAATTCACCCACGCCTTTTTTTGACATTCCCGAGGATGAATTTGACCGCATCATTACCGTGAATCTGAAAGGGCTGGTGCTGGCCTGCCAGGTTTTCGGCAAACACATGGTTGAGCAGAAGTCCGGCAGCATCATCAATCTCGGCTCCGCTTCCGGGCTTACGCCGCTGTCGCGCGTGTTCACTTATTCCGCGTCCAAGGCGGCGGCGCATAATCTTTCCAAGAACCTGGCGCGCGAGTGGGCGGCCTCGGGCGTTCGCGTGAACATCCTGGTGCCCGGATTTTTTCCGGCGGAACAAAATCGCAAGGTGCTCAACCCCGAGCGCGTCGCGCAAATCATGGGCAAGACGCCGATGAAACGCTTTGGCGAGCCGCACGAACTGGCCGGCGCAACATTGCTGCTGGCGTCCGATGCCGGCAGTTTCATCACCGGCGCGGAGATCGTGGTGGACGGCGGTTTTGCCGCGATGAGTATTTAAGGCTGATTAAACTTCGTGTCTTTGTGTCTTCGTGTGAGCAGTCGCGCACGAAGGCACGAAGCCACGAAGTGTTCTCCTCTTCTTTTGCTTCAACGTATTCACAAATCCGTGATGGGCTCATGGCGCGGCACCAACAGCTTCATGACGCTCCACGCAAGCAGATAGCTGAGGGCGCAGATCACAAACATGATGAGATAGGCCGTTTGTGGCGCGGCCCGGAAATGGTCGGTCAGCGCCCCGGCGATTTTCTGGACAATGACGCCGCCGATCCCGCCCGCCGCCGTGCCGATGCCGGTCACTGAACCCACGCTTTTCTTGGGGAACATGTCGGAGACCGTGGTGAAGAGGTTCGCCGACCACGCCTGATGCGCCGTGGCGCCAATGCAGATCATGGCCACGGCCAGAACCGCCGCCCCGCTGCCAAAGCGGGTCACGTCGCCAAAGTATTGCGTGGCCAGGACCGCCAGCGGAAACAGGGCGATGATGAACATGGTCGTCATGCGCGCCTGGTACACGGGCATGCCGCGCTTGATGAGCGTCATGGGAATGCTGCCCCCGTACACGCTGCCCGCAATGGCCACGCCATACACGATAAACGTCGGCAGCATGATCTGTGACTTGGTCATGTGGAATTGTTTGATCAGATAATCCGGCAGCCAGAACAAATAAAACCACCAAATGCCGTCGGTCATGAACTTGCCCATGAAAAAGGCCCAAAGCTGGCGGTAGCCAAACAGTTTCAGCCAGGAAACTTTCCGGGTCCGGTCGCCACTCTGATTGTCGGCCGCGGATTCATCGTCAACGTGGATGTAATCATATTCGGCCTGGGAAAGCCGCTTCTGCGCGAGGGGCGGGTTATAGAGCCAGAACCAAAAAATTAGCCAGATGAACCCCGCTGCGCCGGTGAATATAAAGGCCATTTTCCAGCCCTGCTGGTCGCCGTAGTGGATCATGCACCACGGCACAAACAGGGCGGCCACCATGGCCCCGGCATTGGACCCGCTGTTGAAAATCGCCGTGGCCAGCGCGCGTTCCCGCCGGGGAAACCATTCCGCGACGGTCTTGATGGACGCGGGGAAGTTGCCCGCTTCGCCCACGGCAAAGGCGCCGCGGACCATCATGTGCGCCCGCACCGCGCCGCCCACAAAGGCGTTGGCGATGCCGCAGACAGACCACACCACGAGCGAGAGTGCCAGGCCCAGTTTCGTGCCAATGCGGTCAATCACCCATCCCATTCCGAGCGTCATGCCGGCGTAAAACGCGGTGAACACCGAAGTCAGGTTCGCAAAATCGGTGTTTGTCCACCCAAAGCCCCCGGCGGCCGCGGGTGCGCAAAAATATTCCTTGAGGTAACTGATGACCTGCCGGTCCATGTAGTTGACCGTGGTGGAGAAAAACAACAGCCCGCAGATGACCCAGCGGAACGCGCTGGCGGACGGTCGGGTCTCGTTCGGGGGATGCACGACCGCGAGGATTGCCGAATGCGCGCCGCCGTTCAAGCGTGGAAAAGACTTCCGGGAAACGCCCGGAAACAGCGTCTGAAATCCAACTTTACAAGCGGGGGCGCTTTCTGCGAATATGCTGTGCTTATGTGGAAGAAATTTTTAATTCTTTTGCCTGTTTTAATTTTGGCCGGCTGCGCAACCCCGGGGACCTTCACGCGGCTCACGCCCAACCAACAACCGCGCAATCCGGACAATGTTTACCCGGTCGAGACCGCTTTTGATTCCAACCAGCAGGCGCTGCGCTGGGACAGCATCAAGGCGTACGTCCTGGTCAACGGCCAGGCGCTGCCCATGCGCCCGGTGCCGCTGGTGAAAAACCGCTGGGAAGGCCTGGTGCCGCTATCGCCGGGCGCCAGTTCCGTCAACTACCGGTTCAAGTTCGATTACAACTACAATGTCTTCGGGTCCGTTCCGAAGCCCAACAGCGTGATGTCGCCGGTGTTCACGTTGCGCGTCACTGACCAGCAATAGGTTTGGCGGGCCGATAAAACGTTGAAGTGGAGCGCCGGCTTGCAGCCGGCTTTTCGCGGTTGGGGGGCCAA
>Ga0326728_10020742_pt1 | contig 12481 bp, 10 predicted proteins | sample MB3enrmetagenome_FD_207602 | JGI IMG/M metagenome (GOLD analysis project Ga0326728, IMG submission 207602) | Lab enriched peat soil microbial communities from McLean, Ithaca, NY, United States - MB31MN | ecosystem: Environmental > Terrestrial > Soil > Wetlands > Peat | place: USA: New York...
CACTAGACTGCCCGCAAGTCGCTGATTTGCGGGCAGTCAACCATACGAGCGCTCTCAAAAAAGCATGAGCTGGGCGGGAGGATCTTCAGCCGGCCGACGCTTTTTTCCAAAGTAGACCTCCATTTTGCCGAACTGATGATCGGTGACGGCAAGCAGCCGGACCTGCCCGTGGGGTGGCAGCGTGGCGCGCAACCGCCCGCGAATCGAGTCCACCGACTCCTCACTGACACCATGACGCGCGTAGACCGAGAATTGCAGCATGACGAAACCATGGCGAAGGAGGGTCTTGCGAAACTGCACATACTCGGTCCGACGCTCCTTCGTGTCGACGGGCAGGTCAAAGAGAGCGAATAGCCACATCGATCGATACTCGGACGGTTCGGTCACTCAATCTCGATCTCTTCACAGCGGAAGCTGCGTTGCTTGAGGAGGAAGGAGGAAGCCAGCGCCTGCGAGAGGCGCGCAACAATGTCGAATAGGGTCCGGCGCTCGCCACCGGCCCCGTAGCGCTCTGCCATCCCGGCGAGGAGAGCGCCCTTGACGGCCCTGCTGAGTTGCCACTCCTCCGGCGGGGTCTCGCGGCAGAGAAACGCGACACGGCGATCAACGAGCGGCCGGAGCGGCTCCATGAGGTCGTCGGCGAGGCAAAAGGCGTTGTAGCGATTGCGGTGGTTCACACCGAGGGACGGATGCAGGCCGCTCGCACAGACGGCTCGGGCGGTGATGCCACGAAGGACCGCGTAGCCATAGTTGAGCATGGAGTTGCGCGGGTCGTTTTCGTCGCCCCGGCGGAAGGCATCGTCGTCGAAGAGGCGCGGCCAGTAGCGTTGGGCGGCGGTAGCCTCGACGTTCGCGGGATCGCCGGATCTCACCTTCAGGGCGAGTTGCGGCAGGCCCGCGTCCTGACCGTGCTGGAGGCGCAGCACCTGGCCCTGCATGCGGATTTTGGTCTGGACCAGATCCTGCCAGATGCGCTTCTTCAATGGCGCCGGGGCCGCGGCCTGGGCCAGGAAGCGCTCGGTCTGCGCGAAGTGCGCTTCCAGCGGCAGGAGCATGGAAACGGGGCGGCGGCGCTGGTCGCAACAGATGAGGATGGCTCCGGCGCGGCCAAGGGCGGCGACCAGGTTCTGCGTGAATACGATTTGAGGATTGCTGGCCACGATGGCGGCGATATCCGCGAGCGGGACGGTCTGTGGGGCCTGGTCCTCGATCTTGATGACGAGGAGCTCATTCTGAGTGCTGAGCACCGCGGCGGAGTCGGCGAAATCGAGCAGCCTATCAGTCATTGGCGTAGTGGGTCTCTCCCAGGGGCGAGACCGTCACCTTGCGGCACTTCAGGGTGTCCATGAGCTTGGAGACGGCGGCGTATTCGCGGTTTCTGCTCGCCGCTCCGAAGGGCCTGGCGTCGTTCAGCGCCCTGAATCCGATTCGGTTGTTCCGGAACTCCAGAGTTCCTACGAGCACCAGCCTGGTCTGGCCGTCCTGGGTGATCTCCAGGGTGTCGTCCTTGGCAATTGAGCAAACGAACTCGGCGTGCGGCCCGTGATCGCGCGAGACCAAGGGCTTGTGGTCCCGGACGCGCTCCATGGCCTGCTGGCAGGTTACCGCCGCCAGCGCCCACTTGGTTTTCCCGGTGCGCGGGTTGGTCTGTCTGATGACCTCCAGGTGGTGGTAATCGTCCCCCATGACGTTCCGGGCGCGTAGGCCCTGGCCTATGCGGCGCGGTTGCTCGGCTTTCATGATTCTGACTTTTCGGATCGGAACCTCGCAGCCGTCGTGGGTCGGAATGGTGGGCGGGTGCGCTTCGAGCTGCTTGAAATCTCCGCCCTGAAGGCCGAGCTGCAATGCGACGCGTTCCCGGACGCGCGAGTCCACGATGTGTTCCAGGTCCTCCTTCGAGAGCTTGTGCACTGGCTTCCGGCAAACCGCCGTAGGCCCGAGGTCGGGGTGCTGTATGACGCCGTAGAATGTCTCGTCGTGCATTGCCCCGCCAACCTTGCGGTCCGCCCGGTGGGAGACGATGAGCCGCTGAATGCCATCCTGGACCGCTGCCGCAAATCCAGGCCAGGGCGCCTCAAGGCTGGCGAACTTCCTTCCACCCTCTTCGCGCGCGCGGGAAGCCGCGTCGCTCAGCGCCTTGACCCAGGCGGGACCAGTGAGTGCGACCGTGACGGCGTCTATGGCGTGGTGGCGGTGGTCGTCGCGGCTCTTGCCGCCGCCCCCAGAGAGCAGCCCCTCGATGGCCCACAGCCGGCGGAGGAACGCCGTGACCTGTCCCGGGCTGACGAAGATGCGTTGGCCGGAGCTGTCGGAGAGTCCCCCGTACAGGCAGGCCATGTACCGGGCCGCCAACTTGCTTGCGTAACGGGTGTCGTTCAATTGGCGCTTGGTGAAATCGTCGAGGAGTTCCGCGATCTGCTCGGAGGTCCACTGGAACCGCTGCAACTTGTGCCTGGCGTAGGGTCCGTGAAAGGCCCCCACCTCGGTCAGAATGGCCTCCCACTGACTCTGGTCCCGGAACGCCTCGCGCGGAGACCGGTTTCCTTTCGCCTTGTTAACCCACGAGTAGGCCAGCGTTTTGTTGGCGAAGGAGTCGTCCAGACTGCGACTGAAGGGGATGATGTGTTCGACCTGAATTTCGCCGGTGTGAAAGAGTTGGGTCTTGCTGAATCCCCTGCCGGAGTACGGGCACCTCCAATGGCACTCCTCGGCCAGAAGCCACTTCTCGGTGTCGGCCCGGCTCGGATTGGGAACTCCTATCTCAGTTTGGATCATGGCGGCTGCTTCGGCCCGCGCCTTCTCGTTCCGTCTCATCCGGGCCCAGCGGTCCTCGCGCTCCGGGCGCGAGGCCTTGAGATCGCGGGCGAGTTCGACGTGGATCTCCAGCGGCTTGCCATACCTGCCGATGAGCGCGTTGACCACCTTGCGGAGTTCGGTCAGGGAGCGCAGAACGGCGGGGTTGCGAAGATCCTTCAGGCGGGCGAGTACCGGCGGCAGAGCGCCGAGCAGGTCGGTCTGGAAGGTCCCGGCGGGGTATGCGGCCTCTTTGGCGGTGGTCACGTCGGCGCCGCTCTCCAGGAAAGGCAGCATCTTGGCAATTGCCTTGAGCGAGAAACCGAGGTAGCGCCCCACTTCGAGCGACGTGCTGGAATACCGCTCGGCTTGCTCCGCGCTCAGGCCCCAGCGCGCCTGCGCCTTGCTTGCGAGCTGGGCGTCATCGAGATCGCCCGCCAAGTCCGTGATTGCTTCCAATCTCTGCTCTTCGCTCAGCGCGTCCCACGCGGTCCCAAATGCGTCGCGCATCTTCTCTTCGGTTCGGTCGCCGATAAGCGCCTTCTTGCCGCCGCGGTCGAGGTTGATCTCGACGTTCCTCTTAATCCCCAGCAGCTTCCGCAGATCCTTGATCGGCAGGTCGCCTTTCTCCATCAGGGGGATGACAGCCTGCCGCTCCTCGGCGGTGAGAGCCCGCGAAACCCCGACCGGATCGATCAAACGCAGATGATTGACCTCCTGTAAAAGGCGGAAACGCTGCGCAAGAGGGTGCCAGGCTGGGGCGCGCTTCTCGCCCTCCTCGAGCTCGCAGTCCCCAATCCGATCGCTCTGATCGCGCAGGGGCCGTTGGTGGAACATGGCCCGCAGCAGCTCCCGTTTCCGCTCCGAGTTCAGCAATTCGGGATGGTGCACCGCCTGTGATTCCCAGATCTTCTCGAATTCGTCGAGATACATCTGGCGGCTGGTGTAGCGGCCTCGAATGCGGGCTTCGTGAGGATCGAGCCGAGATAGGTGCTCGCCCAGCGTGCGGCTGCCGGATTCGGCGATCGCGTGCGCCAAGCTCGTGATTCCGCTTTTCACCTTTCCCTTCTCGTCGTCGGGCTCCTTGGTGGATTTCCGGTTGGAGAGGAAACCCCGGCGCTGCGCGAGATGGAAAAGCGCGCGGCCGAGCTCGAATGGACTCAGCGCTTCACCGAGCGCCCGTGCGCGGAGAACATAAGCCAAGTTGTCATGGGCGCCGTACCTGGCGGAGAGTTCATTGTCCAGGACTGACAGCGCCTTGGCCCTGTCGGCTGGTGTCGCGTTGGCGGGGAGCAGGCCATAGTCCGCGAGAATGCCGTAGATCTTGTGGATTCTCCGGCGCCGCCGATCGGTCTGGCGCCTTTGCAGGCGCGCAACCCGCCGGGCGGCAGCGCGGGATTCGTCGCGCCCTGCCTCCATCTGCCCTGTCACGCCGGCCGCGAAAATGCGGACGCCCAAGTCAAGGACGGCGGAGGGTTTTCCTTGTTCGTGACGAAGCGCCGCCCAGCCAACTGAATTGGCGCCCAAATCTATACCGAGGACATAGGGGACCGCCGCTTGATTCTTCATAAATGCCGCTTGACAGCCGGTGAGAATTCTACTACAAGAGAGGTAGTGTATCCAAGCGGCGGTTGCCCAGGCTTATCTCAATAAGCGGGCTTCTGCTCGCGCCAGGCTACGCTGATTTCAGCGCCCTGAAATTAAGCCCTCCTCGGAGGGCTTTTCCATTTTGGGGGAGCGGATGGCGGATTGCCGCTCAAGCCGGCGGGGCGGATTGCGATTTCTTGCGCAGGGCGTCGAGCAGACGGTCGTGAACGCCGGTGGGAATGGGGACGGCGTCCAGGCCGCGGTAGATCTCGATGGTCTTCTTGGTGGTGTCGCAGATCACCCAACAGTTGGGGCACTCGTTGAGGTGCTCTTCCAGCTCCTTGCGAACTTCACCGCGGCACTCTTCGTCGAGGTACTCGTTCAGCTCGCTGAGAAAGTCTTTACATGTAACCAAAGAGGTCGTCCCCCTTCCGCTTGAAATAGCGGGTCAGCTTTTCCCGCAGGCGCAGGCGGGCTCGCAACAGGCGGCTCTTGACGGCGGGAATCGACAGATTCAACATGGCCGCGGTCTCCTCGGTGGAAAGCTCCTCGATGTCCCGCAGCGCGAAAACCGCGCGAAACGTCGCGGGCAGGCTCTCCACGGCCTTCTCCAGAATCGACCGGATCTCTTCCCGCGAGTAGGTCTGCTCGGGATTGGGGTCCCAAACGGCGATTTCGCGAGTCAGATTCTCCTCCCCGGTGTCATAAGGCTCGTCCAGGGAAACCGAGGCGTCGGTTTTGCGCTTGCGGAGCTTCATCAGCGACTGATTGACCGCGATCCGGACCAGCCAGGTGTAAAACTTAGAGTTGCCTTGGAAGTCCACCAAATGCTCGTAGGCCTTGAGAAAAGTCTCCTGGAGAACGTCCTCGGCGTCTTCCTGGCTTTGCGTGATGTGCCGGGCCAGCCTGAAAATGTTCCGCTCGTAACGGTTCACCAGCTCCGTGAAGGCCTCCACGCCTCCCTGTTGGGCCTGGGCGACCAAAGCCGCTTCGTCGAATTCGGTCTGCCCTACCCCTTGGATCATGGGAACACGATGCCGGATTCATAACTTTATCACAGCGGCGGCCGCGGGACCGGTATGGCGCGGTGGCGCGACGGGTATGGCGCGGTGGCGCGACGGGTATGGCGCGGTGGCGCGACGGGTATGGCGCGGTGGCGCGACCGGTATGGCGCGGTGGCGCGATGGGTATGGCGCGGGTGGCGGGCGCTCTGCGGCGGCGGGCGGCTGGCAAACGGCTGGTATGTTACGCTGAAAAGTCAACCGCTTATGAGCGAGATCAGCATTACTCTCCCGGATGGCAGCGTGCAGCAGGCACCCGCGGGGACTACGCCGCTGGAGGTTGCCAGATCGATCGGCCGGCGGCTGGCCGAGGACGCGCTGGCCGCCCGCATAAACGGCGAGCTAGTGGACTTGAGCTGGCCGATGGAGGGCGACGCCAAGCTGGAGATTCTGACCACGAAGAACCGGGAAGCGCTGCAAGTCTATCGGCACTCGGCCGCCCACCTGCTGGCCGCGGCGGTGCTGGAACTGTTCCCGGAGACCAAGTTGGGAATCGGCCCGCCTACCGATACCGGGTTCTTTTACGACTTCTATCGCGACGCGGCGTTCACGCCGGAGGACCTGGAGCGGATCGAGGCGAAGATGGCGGAGCTGCAGCGGGCCGATCTGCCGTTCGAGCGGCGGCTCACGCCGAAGCCCGAAGGTCTTGCGCGCTACGCCAAGATGGGCGAAGAGCTGAAGTGCGAGCTGATCGAAGAGAAAGCCGGCGCGGTCTTCTCGGAGTACACGCTGGGGCCGCATTTCATCGATTTCTGCCGCGGGCCGCACGTGCCGTCGAGCTCGAAGATCAAGGCCTTCAAGCTGCTCTCGATCGCCGGGGCGTATTGGAAAGGCGACGAGCACAACCGGCAAGGGCAGCGCATCTACGGCACGGCGTTCTTCACGCGCCAGGAGTTGGACGAATACCTCCACCAGATCGAGGAGGCCAAGAAACGCGACCATCGCAAGCTGGGCCAGGAGCTGGATCTGTTCAGCATTCAGGAGCTGGCCGGGCCGGGACTGATCTTCTTCCACCCCAAGGGCGGGACGGTGCGGCGGATTCTGGAAGACTGGATGCGGGACCAGTACGTGGCGCGGGGCTACTCGCTGGTGTACACGCCGCACGTGGCGCGGGCGGAACTGTGGAAGACTTCGGGGCACTACAATTTCTACGCCGAGAACATGTTCAAGCGGATGGAGCTGGACGACGCCGAATACCAGCTCAAGCCCATGAACTGTCCGTTCCACATCCTGATTTACAAGGACCGTCTGCGCAGCTACCGCGACCTGCCGGTGCGCCTGGGGGAGCTGGGCACGGTGTACCGCTACGAGCGGTCGGGCGTGATGCACGGCCTGTTTCGCGTGCGCGGATTCACGCAGGACGACGCGCACATCTTCTGCACGCCGGAGCAGATCGAAAACGAGATCGCGACCTGCCTGGAGTTCGCGCTCGACACCCTGCGCACGTACGGGTTCGAGCGCTACGAGGCGGAGCTGTCCACCTGGGACGGCGGGGCCAGCGGCAAGTACGACGGGACGCCGGAGCAGTGGGGCCTGGGGGAGACCGCGCTCCGCAAGGCGACCGAACGGCTGAGCCTGGCGACCCGGGTGATGCCGGACGAAGCGGCGTTTTACGGGCCGAAGATCGACGTGAAGCTGGTGGATGCGATCGGGCGGCCATGGCAACTTTCCACGGTGCAGTTCGATTTCACTTTGCCGCGCCGGTTCGGCCTGGAATACATCGCGGAGGACGGCAAGGCGCACCAGCCGCTGATGGTGCACCGGGCGCTGTACGGATCGGTGGAGCGGTTCTTCGGCATTCTGCTGGAGCACTATGCGGGGGCGTTTCCGGTGTGGCTGGCCCCGGTGCAGGCCACGGTGCTGCCCATCACCGGCCGGCAACTGGAATACGGCCACCAGGTGACGCAACGCTTGCAGCAAGCCGGGCTGCGCGCCACGCTCGACGACCGCAACGAAAAGGTCAACCTCAAGATCCGCGAGGCGCAATTGCAGAAGATCCCGTACATGCTGGTGGTGGGAGACCGCGAGGCCGCCTCGGAGACGGTTTCGGTGCGCAACCGCAAGCATGGCGACCAGGGCGTGAGAACCGTGGATGCGTTCCTGGAAGAGGTGCGGGAGTTGATCCTGGCGAAATCGCCTCACGAGTAGCTCGATGAGCTACGCGACGGGCGCGCTGCTCGCGCTGGTGGCTGGATCGCTGGTCTTTAGCGGGCTGGCCGTGGTGGCGGCGTGGCGGTATTTGAGGGCGCGGCCGGGGCGCCTGGAGCGCCCGGTTCCCATCAGCCTGCTCAAGCCGCTCTGCGGGCTGGACGAGGGCCTGGAAGAGAACCTGCGCAGCTACTTCGCACAGGACTACCCGGAGTTCGAGATCCTGTTCGCAGTGCATCAAGCGGACGACCCGGCGGCGGCGGTGGTCGAAAAGCTGACCGCCGAGTTTCCCGGCGTGCCGGCGCGGCTGGTAGCGACCGGCGAGCCGCCCTACCCGAACGCCAAAGTCTTCGCGCTGGACTGTATGGCCGCCCAGTCTCGCCACGGCCTTCTGGTCATGACCGATAGCGATACACGGGCCGTGACGCCCCAGATGCTGCGGGTGATCGCGGCCGAATTCCAGGACCCGCATCTGGGCCTGACGACCTGCCCTTATCGCGCCGTGCCGGGGCGCTCGGCGTGGAGCGTGCTGGAGGCGGTCGGGATGAACACGGAGTTCCTGGCGGGCGTTCTGGTGGCGCGGATGCTGGAGGGCATGCGGTTCGCCGTCGGCCCGGCGATGGCGGCGCGGCGGGAAACGCTCGTGGGGATCGGCGGGTTCGACCGGGTGAAGGACTACCTGGCGGAGGACTTCATGCTGGGAAAACTGGCGGCCGAGGCCGGCTGGGGCGTGGGTCTTTCGTCCTGCACGATCGAACACCGGATCGGCGCGCAACGGTTCCGGCCCAACTTGGAGCACCGTCTGCGCTGGGTGCGGAGCACGCGACGGAGCCGGCCGGTTGGGTACGCCGGACAGTTTTTCACGTACTCGCTGCCGCTGGCGCTTCTGCTGGTGGCGCTCCAGCCTTGCTGGTGGCCGGTGGCGGCCTTTGCGGCGGCGGTGCGGGCCCTGGCCGCCTGGGCAGTGGCGGGATGGGTGCTGCACGACCCGCTCACGCGCCGCCGATGGTGGCTGGTTCCGGTGCAGGATCTGGCCAGTTTCGCGTTGTGGGCGGCCGGGTTCTTCGGGAATACGGTGAGCTGGCGCGGACGCCGCTACGTGCTTTACAAGGACGGCACGTTCGGGAGGGTTTGATCCTCTTCCTCGGGCGGTTCGGACTCGTAGGCCCGCTCCGCGAGCAGCAGGCGGCGCAGCGTGCGCAGGTCGTTGAGCACGCGGCGGCTGGCCGCCATGTGGAGCGAGAGTCTGGAGAGTTTGAAGGAGACCAGCCGGAGGGCCTCCAAGCGGCGCTCCTCCTGGGGAGCCTCGATGGCGGCGTCCACCTCGCCCCGGGCCTCCTCGATCGCCTCGGCCAGCAACTCGACAAACTGCTGCGCGTTCTCCACGCTATCGAACGGAGTTTCGGGTTGATCCCCCACGTGGGTGGCTCCCAGACCTGACCCTTGAATTATAACCTTCCGCGAGGAACTACGCCGGCTTCCGGAAGCGGAACGCGAGAGCCGCGAGTCCCAACCCGCAGAGCCACAGGGCGCCCGGCTCGGGAGTATAACCGTGCTGCTGAGGCTCGCTGAAATCCACGCTGGGGAACTGGCTCAGTATCTGCGTGCCACTCTGGGTGGCCGGATCGACCCACACCAGGTTGCCGGCACCGCCGATCCCCGAGATGCCGACCCCATAGAGTTTGCCATCCACATAGCCCAGCGCGACCGCTCCGTAGCCGACGCTGAAGTCCCAGGTCGCCTGGCCGGTCGAAGTGTTCACCAGGTAGACGTTGGTGGGGTTCCCGGTGTCGGTCGTGTACAGATTGCCGGACGAATCGAAGCGGATGTTCTGAGCGCTGCTCAAAGCGCCGTAGCTGCCGATGTAATTTGTCCCGACGCCGATGTCAATGGTGTACAGCGCGCCCTGTGTGGCCGCGAACAGGACGCCATCGGAGGGGTTGAAGTCCAGGGTTTCCATCCCCGAGGGAAGGGGCATCACATTAGTGACAGCAGCGTTCGAGGTGTTGATCGTCACCAGCTCATCGGTGTTCGCGATGGCGTAAGCCGTCCCGTTCGGCGCGATGGCGACGTCGTTGATCTCGGGGCCGACTGTGCCTACGACATTGAAGGCGCCCGTGGCGACGTCGATGAACCCCGCTTGGCCGTTTGCTTGGAAAGTCACCCCGAAGACTATCGGCGTAGCGCGAACCGTCCCGCGCGTGAGCCAACACGCAACCAGGACGAGGAACAGAAACACTTTGAACCGCATGACTCGATTCTAGGGGCACACTGCCCGGGCGGCAAGGTTCAATGATAGCTTAGGCGTTCTAGTACAACAGGTTAGGTACTTCCGGACTAGGGAATCGGCCCGGAGATCACCCCTCGGGGGCGGCCAGCTCTTCCTCTTCGGCGTGGCTCTGGCCGGGATCGGGGCGCCAGCACTTGGCGTGGTCGAACTCGCCACCGCGGATGGCCAGGACCAGGAAAGAATACCAGGAGCAGGAATTCCGCAAGTCGACCACGGAGAAATAGGCTTCGCGGTCGGGGTGCGAATGATAGATGCCGATGAGTTTAAGGCCCCGGCGGCGGGCCTCGCGTTCGGCCTCCAGCAGGTCTTCGGGACGCAATTGGTAGCGCTCGCGCCGGGGGCCCGGGAAGACGTTCTCGAGCGGCAAGGCGGCGGTCACGAGGTTTGAGGCGTCCGCGACGCGGCCCAGCATGGCGCCGCAACACTCGTCGGGGTAGGAGTCGCGGGCATGAGCCAGCATGACACGCCAGGGGTCCGGCTCGATTTGGATCATCAGAAGATGTATTTGAGACCCACCTGAATCTGGCGCGGCGGCTTGTTGCCGTAAGCGTTGGCCGAGAGCACCTGGCCGAAAGTCGGCGATCCGAAACTGTGGTCCGGGATGTCCCAGTTGGGGTGGTTGGTCACGTTGAAGAACTCGCCGCGAATCTGGAGCCGATGGCTCTCGGAGCGGAATTGGATGGTCCTGGACAACGAGACATCGAGGTTGGAGAAGGCCGGGCCGGTAAGGATGTTCCGGCCGGCCGTGCCGAAGACCGGGCCGCCCGGGCCAACGGCAGGCTCAGCGAAGGCGCAAGGGTTGAACCAACCGGTTGGCGTGCCCACCTGGGCGGGCGCCACGCAGCCGGGATTTGCGGCCACAGGACCCGCCTGGAACGGATTGCCGACCAGATCCGGCCGGGCGGGATTGCCGAAGGCGGCGATGGCCGTAGAGGACTGCTCGGCGGTGAGGTTGACGGTGAAGGGAGAACCCGACTGCGCCGTCAGAATGCCGGCCATCTGCCAATGGTCCAAGAGAGCTTTGCGCCAGCCCGGGTCGCGGGCCCAGAGTTTGGCGAACGGAAGATCGTAGACGGAGCTGATGGCCAGACGGTGCCGGGCGTCGAAGTCCGAGAGTGCGCGCTCCCCCGCCAGGTCGGTCGAATCCTGGGGCAGACCGGAGCCGACGCTGCCTCCGAAGACGGACGACGCATCGTCGATGGACTTGGAAAAGGTGTAGGAAACCAGGAAAGCGAGGTCCTGGCCAACGCGCTTCTCGGACCGGAATTGCATGGAGTTATAGGAACTGGAAGCGCCCGATTCCACGTACAGGAGGGAGGAGAACTGGGGGTAAGGCGAGAGGCCCGTCAGGGGGCTGGTCTGGTTCAGATCGCGGACATCCGGCAGACGCGATCCCTTGGAACCGATGTAAGCCAGGTCGATCATCCAGTTAGGCCCCAACTCGTACTGTAGGTCGACGTTCCATTGCTGCACGTAGCCGTCGCGGAAGTTGGGAGCGATCATGTTGGGCTCGACGTACGGGAGCCCCGGCTGCGTGAGAATGTTCTGAATCACATACGGGTTGGTGGCGTTGTTCTCGTAGAGGGAGAGATCGTAGTAGGGCGGGTTGGCGCGGGGGAGGACGCTGATGTTGAAGATGCCGACATCATAGAAAATGCCATAGGCCGAGCGCACCACCCAGCGCTCGGACTTCAGCGGCCGCCAGGCGATTCCGATGCGCGGGGCGAAATCGGTGTGCGTGGGAGAGTAGGTGGCCCGGGGAATCCCGTTGGTTCCGGCCTGGATGAACCAGCAGTCGGGCGCGGGCGAGCAAGCGGCTGCACTCGGACTGAGATCGGGGACGCTGAAACGGTCGTGGGCCTCCACCGGCGGGCTGTTGTACTCGTAGCGCAAGCCGACGTTCAAGAGCAGCCGCGGCACCACGTGGATGTCGTCCTGGACGTAGAAGTTCAAGCCGGTGCTGCGCAGGCTGTTGAAAGTGTTACCCTGCACGGCGACGGCAGCGTCGGGCATGCCGGAGAGCAACTGCGCCAGGGCGGAGACCGGATCCTGGCCGGTCGCATTGAAGAGCCACTCGCCGCGGGCCACGAAATCGAGGTAGTTATCGACCTGGATCTTGCGGATGTCCGCTCCGAACTTGAACTGGTTGCGGCCGTGTATCCAGGACAGGTTGTCGGCGAGATGGAGGGTGGTGTCGTGACGATCCTGCGGGTAGTTGACGGGCTCGCCAACGCCGTCAAAGGGGGGCAAGCTGATATCGGGGACTCCTAGATCCACGGGGTTGGTCAGCACGTCGGGGAAACCCAACTGAGCGCTCACATCCGTGCCGGAATTCTGCTGCAGAATGCCGGCGCGCATGCGATTGAATCCGAGGCGAAGCTCGTTGGTCAGGTTGGGGCCGAAGACGTGGGTCCAACTCAGGCCGGCGTTCTGGCCCTGGTTGAGGGTGAAACTGCCATAACCGGGAAGGTTGGTAAAGGCATTGACGGGATCGAAGGGGTTGAACCGGTTCTCGTCGAAGACCGAGTAGTGAAGCGAAATGACGTCGCCGCGGGTGGCGTGATGGTCCAGCTTGATGGAGCCCAGGTTCTCCGCGTTGCGA
>Ga0326728_10020744_pt1 | contig 12480 bp, 9 predicted proteins | sample MB3enrmetagenome_FD_207602 | JGI IMG/M metagenome (GOLD analysis project Ga0326728, IMG submission 207602) | Lab enriched peat soil microbial communities from McLean, Ithaca, NY, United States - MB31MN | ecosystem: Environmental > Terrestrial > Soil > Wetlands > Peat | place: USA: New York...
ATCCGCGCTAGTGCATTGTCCGGAACGTATAACTTCACTTGAAGGCGAGACGCCGTACCCGGGTTCTTCAGCGACACAGTCGCTTCGCCGCCCATCCAACGCCAAGGACCGGACTCAGGTCCGTAGACGCCGCTTACAAGCTGCGAGTCCACTGTGGGTGCACCCAATGAAAGAATGCTTAGTGTCGGTTCCTGTTTCACCACTTCATATGCATGTAATCGATCGATCACCCCGCCAAGAAAACCGTAAGGAAGAAAGCCCTTACCCGCCGTGGAGAATCCTGACTGAGATTCCATTCCAATGATTCGGAATGGGATCTGCGGCCGAATCTCTCTGGATGCCACTTCCACCAGCGTAGTGCCTCCGTGGCTAAACTTGACCGGTGCCGCTAAGTCGCTCGCTACCACCATCTCGCCTGGTTGAACAGTTTGATCGCGGCGCAGAGGCAGCGCGCCATCCGCCTCGAAGTAATGCCGCAAGCCCCATTCACCCGCCACCCAGACCCGCTTGTGTTGTGTTTCCGCCCGTAAAGACTTGGCGAACTCCCGGTAACCATCCCAATGTTGATAATTCACCACAGCGAGAGCCGCGCAAACGACAATCTGGCAGGCGCACGCAACCCGTACCCACCGCATAGGCGCCCTGCTCGCCAGTAGCGCCACCGGCGCCGCCATCGGCAATAGGTATCTCGCCGAGCCCGCAAAGAATAGTCCCCACGCAATCAGTAGAAATCCACCAATCCAGAGGAGGAGGAATCGCGTATCCGGAGCGCGCCGGTCACGCCACGCAACCTTTGCCATAAAAGGCAAAAGGATAGGAAACACCATGAAGCACGAATGCACCGTCAACGCCGCTGCGCTTCGTAGCTTCAATGCTGCGCGTTGTAGTCCATAACTTGCCATATAACCGGTCGCCACCTCGAATGGGAACCGGCCGCTGGTAACGCGCTCGAATGCCTGCCAGCCGATGAGCACTACTAACGGAGTCATTGCCGCTGCCACCGCCCCAACCGTCCATTTCTTCTTGATCCATAAGTAAGTCAACAGAATAAGAGTAAAAGCAAACGACTGCATGGCGATAAGCCCGCTTATCGCAAGGCACAAAGCCGATAGCGCAAGTAACCGACCCCGCTCGCGATCCACCCCATAGAAAAAACATGCCGCCCCAGCCGTCCAAAAAGCCAACAAAGGCACATCCGATTCAAACCCATTCCCATTCACAAAGAATGCCGGTACAAGTAGAAATAAGACCGCGGCCCAAAACGGAGCGCAGGAGAAACGCCGACCTAATGCGTACATCGATAGCACCGCAATTAGAGTGAATAAAATGTAGGCTGCATGGAACGGGATCTCCCGTACGTCGCCAAATACCGCAATCAAACCAGCCAGGAACCAGGCATTCCCCGGTGGATGCGGATAGCCTTCAAAGGTAACATCCGCGCCTTGGAAGATGTAGTGCGTGTGATTCGGATGCAGCGGATCAATCTGCGCATGATAGGCCGCTGCCAGATAGTAGACATCATCACCCGCCACCGCTTGATTCAGGAAAGGCAGTCGGGCCAGCAGCACCAGCGCTGCCAGCATCAGCAAGTGCCCGCGCGTGGTATTCACGGTTTCTCGGCTTTACCGGATCGCGCCGATTCGAACAGCGCGTCGATTGCAGCCATGTTCCCCATCGAATCGGAAAGCGGCGTCGGTGGCTCGCCGCCACTTAGGATCGCTTGCGAGAATGCGTCTCCTTGGAGCGTGTATTGGTTGCAAACCGGAAACTGTTCCGTCTTCTGTCCGGCGCCAAACAAATCCCCCGTGCGATCGATAAAAATCCGCGTAGGGCGGTCGGGCTGCGCGTTGAACGGAATCTCCACTTCGATCCGCCCTTTTTCTCCAAGAATCTCAATCCTCTGCCGCGCGATCGCCTGCGTACTGCAGGTGAAAATCGCGTGGGCTGACTTAAATTCCAGCAGCCCGGAAGTAAGTCGATCAATTCCGAACTCCGGGTCGCGGTCGATAAATGCCGACACCCGACACGGTTCCTCGCCTAGAATGAATCGCGCAATCTGCACCGGATAACAACCAATATCCATCAGTGCGCCGCCGCCCCATTCCGCATTGTTGCGCACGTTCTTGGGGTCGCGGTTGAAGTAACTGAACACTCCCGTAATGGCATGAACCTCCCCAATCGATCCTGATCGCACCAACTCGCGGGTACGAAGCCACTGCGGGTGCGACCGCACCATGAAGGCTTCTCCCATAACCACTCGCGTCCTCTCCTGAACCTCAATTAACGTCTTCAATTCCGCAACGTTCAGCGCGATCGGCTTCTCGCACAGGCAGTGCTTTCCCGCCTCCGCCGCCTTGATAGACCACGGCACGTGCAGATGATTCGGCAGCGGGTTATACACCGCATCCACGTCCGGATCGCGGAGCAGTTCTTCATAGGAGCCGTACGCCCTCGCGATACCCAGTTTGTCCGCATTCTCTCGCGCCTTGGATGCATCACGCGACGCAATAGCCACCACCTCGGAGAATTCGCCAACCTGCATCGCCGGGATAACCTTCGTCACCGCAATCTTCGCGGCTCCCAGAACTCCCCAACGGATTTTATTGGACATACGGAAAGTGTCTCACTGTCGGCCCGACCATCGGCTGCGCATCAAGTAAAAGCAGAGTCCCGCCGCGTTGCTGATCAGTGTTACTCCCGAAATCTTCAACGCATAGGAACGAGGATCAACAACATCGACGAATGGATAAGTAGAGATCAGCAGACTAAAGAGCGTTGCCAGGAACCCCACCAGCGCGACCCATCGCAACCAACGCGGCAAGCATTTTCGCAGCGCACGGGCTCCCACCACGGGAATCGCAAACATTGCCAGATAAGCAATCTCATAGTGGGTCATGCTCGCGTTGCTGAGTAACTGGAAAGCTTCCTGCGCGCGCACTCCCACGTTAGCCAGAACAACCAACAGCAGCATCAGGCCCGCCAGGCAAAGAATTGAATTCCTCGGCGTTTGCCATCGGGGATGCAGGCGCGTAAACCATTCCGGAACCAATGCGTCCCAACCAACGGTCATCGGCAGTCGGGTAACACCCGTGAAGATGTAGCTCGCCGCACCAAGCAGCCGCAGCTGCAGCAGAAAGATTGCAGTTACCGCAAGGAAATTACCGGCTCCAGTATTGCCCAGCGCTATCCGAAGCGTCTGCGGAATGGGCGCGATAAAGTCGATCTGTCCAGGGTGGATCAACGCCACCACCGAACTCGTGCCCAAAATGAACATCACGCAGATGATGGGAGTCGAAATCCAAACCGAACGGCTGATGTTCCGGACTGGCTGCTTACTCTCACCGGCAAGAATTGCAATATACTCTAGTCCGCTGAGCGCGCCGACCAGCATCTGGCCAAACAGCGCAAGGGAGCGCAGGTTCGCGGGTGGAAGCTCGGAGCTGAAGACCGTCCAATGAATAGGCATGTGTAGGGTAAGTGCCCATATCGGCAGTAGTATGAGGACCACGAAAACGCTCAGCATGGCTATACCGCCGATGTTATGTACCCACTTACCGATCTCAAGTCCTCGCAGAGCGGCAAGAGTCACCAATCCGATCGTCACCGTAACAATCGCCAGAGCCGCGAGCCGATTCTCCGGAAGCCATGCCGCCGAGGGGCCAATCATATAAGCGAGTTCTGTTGGAATCGCGTAAAGAATGGTGGCCGTCACCACGATGCCATAAACCCATAGATTCCACGCGGTCAGAAATCCACCCAGGTCGCCGAATGCCTGGTGCGCCCAAATGTAGAGACCGCCTTCCAGTGGCATCACGCGATTCAACTGAATAACGGTCACGCCCATCGGCAGGAAAAAGAGCAGCATCGCCGCAACCCACGTGATTGCCTGCGCCCGTCCCAGCGCCCCCGCTACCCCCACCCACGCGCTGCCCACGACACAGAGGATCTGCGCCAATACCAAATCCCGCAGCCCTAGTTGGCGTTTTAGATGATGCTCAGTCGGCGAGGTGGAAGAGGCGCTAGTTGACATAGATGGTAGATAAGAGAGGCGACCCGCGCCGGTGCCTGGAGTCGTCTGGCAGAAGACGCGCGTATCATGCGCGCTCGGCCAGTCTGGCCTGCTCCCTCCATCGATGAACATTTACGCCTTTTATGATGAGCCATAACATTAGCGATAGTTCCGCCACGAAGCCGACAACTTTCAAGTAGACGGCAAGGTAGTTTGCAAGCGGGGTAAGAAAGATCAGCCAACCCAATCCTGCTAAGGTCATCAACCCAGCCAAAATATGAGGAATAAATGTGGATCGGAAAATGAGGTAGCCCGTCAGCAGGCAAAACGGCCCGAAGAACATCAGCGGGTTGATGTGGGAGGGAGCCCGGTCCACAAAGGCGAGGGCGGTAATGGTGCATCCCGCAAGACTGAACAGTGCCGCCAGCATAGAAACGATCTTGTCCACCGGCTTGAACAGGTAATAAATGAGTATAGTCAATGCGACATACAACGCGGTTGAGATCAGATTGACGGTCAGGCTCAGTCGCGGCCGACCAGCGAGAAGGGCTCCGGAAATTGCAGTGAGAAAGTAAAATAGATAGACAACGCCGGTAATCCTGGCATTCGGATTCCGCTTGGCACTCGCAAACCATTCTCTCATTTCGCAGCCTCCTGCAAGAGTCACTCTATAGCCCGCAAAGATGCGAAGAAGCCCACGTGGCGCAGGTATGCCGATGACTCCTTACCAGTTTGCAATAGTCAGGTGACCGTTTTACTGAGCTTCCATCCACGCATTGAAACTGCTCTACCAACGGCCCCCATTGCCTCTGATGCAGACCGCCCTTACCAGTGATGCGGGATGAAATTCGTGCAGTCGCTGCCCAAAGCCCGCAAATAATCGCACAGTGCTCCCCTGTCCTGTGTCAGAATCTAATGATTTGCTCCAACCGGGGGGACGTATGAATAAGCTGTGTGGACTGTTACTCGTTTGCACGTCTGTTACTGTCGCGCTGCGGGCTGAGCCGCCTTCGTCGTTCGCAATCAAGGATGCTCGCGTAGTGACCGTAAGTGGCGCAGACCTGCCTAAGGCAACCGTGCTGGTCAAAGATGGCTTGATTACCGATGTCGGTCCGAGCCTCGCAATTCCGGCCGACGCCTGGGTGATCGATGGCTCCGGCCTCATTGTGTATCCCGGTTTTATCAACGCCCTCAGCACTTGGGGAATTCCCGACCTTGCGCCTGCCACTCCCGCCGCCGGTCAGCGCGCAACGGCAACGCCCACGCCCACTCAACAACCCGCCCAGCAGCAGACGCCGCAGCCACGCGTGCATGGCCCCGAAGATAGGCCCCAAAACAATAGCTATGAGCGCGCAGCCGACTTGGTCAAACCCACGGATCGCCGCCTGGAAGGAGTTCGCGCGGTCGGATTTACCAGTTCAGCCACCTTCCCCAATCGCGGTATCTTCGCCGGTGAGGGCGCACTGATCGATCTTGCCGGTGACCGCGGCGCTGACATGGTGGTCGCGCAGCCCATAGGGGAGCAAATCATTCTGCGCAGCGGTGGATTCCGCAGCGGATTTCCCGGCTCTCTGATGGGGCTTATTTCCTATGTCCGCCAGCTCTATCTTGACCTGGATCAATACCAGCAGGCCAAGGCTATCTACGCTGCCCACGTGACCGGGACTCCGCGGCCGGAGTATGACCACTATCTCGAAGGTCTGGCGGAGGCGCCGCGGATCCTGCTGCCTGCCGATCAAGCCCAGCAGATCGATCGCATCGCCGCGTTTGCCAATGAGTTGAAAAAGCCCGCCGTTCTCTACGGGCTCCACGAGGCGTTTCTCCGCGTCGATGCGCTCAAGCAATCGAACTTACCGGTCTTGGTGAATCTGCATTGGCCCGACAAGCCCCGCGAGCCTGACCCCGCCGATGTCCCCAGTCTTCGTGAACTCGAACTTCGCGCCAACGCTCCGGGCGTGCCGGCCCAATTGAACAAGGCAGGCGTGCCTTTTGCATTCTACTCGGAGGGCGCGGATTCAGGGCCCGATCTTAAGAAGCAAGTCAAGAAGGCCATTGATGCCGGACTTCCCCTCGCCGCCGCCATACGCGCGTTGACTCTGTCGCCCGCCCAGATCTACGGCCTTTCGGATCGGTTGGGAACCATAGACAAAGGCAAAATCGCAAACCTCGTGGTAACGAAAGGCGAAGCTTTTGAAGACAAAACTACTGTGGAGTACGTTTTCGTGGACGGTAAGTTATTCAAACCGTCGAAAGTCCCGCCTGCATCGCCGGCCGGGGAGAGGGGGCGGAACTAATGCGCTCTGTACTGCTATTTACCGCTTTGGCGTTTGCCGCCCACGCGGAGACCATTTTCATTCGCAATGCAACCGTACTTACTGTCACTAAGGGCACTATTCAAAACGGCAGCGTCCTGATACAGGATGGAAAGGTCGCCGCCGTCGGAAAATTCTTGTCGCCCGGTCTCATCGATTGCCACTCCCACACCGCCGTCGAAGGTAGCGTCAATGAGGGCAGCCTCTCCGACTCGTCCATGGTCAACATCGCGGACGTCCTCGATCCCTCGGACATCAATATTTACCGCGCGCTCGCTGGAGGCCTGACCGTTTCCAACGTGCTTCATGGCAGCGCCAACGCCATCGGCGGCCAGACCATAGTGATCAAGCTGCGCTGGGGGCGTCCCGCGAAAGATCTCATCTTTGAAGGCGCCAAGCCCGGAATCAAATTCGCCCTGGGTGAGAATCCCAAACGCCAGGGATACCCTGCTGAATTCTTTTCATCGCCCGCCGCCCAGGAGCGGCGTTACCCAGGCACTCGCCTCGGCGTCGAAGACGAGATTCGTGAAGATTTTACGCAAGCCAAAATTTACCAGAACAAGTGGAAGCTCTACAACGACAGCCTGGCGCATGGCGAACATCCTATCCCGCCGCGGCGTGACTTGCGTCTGGAACCCCTGGTCGAAGTCCTCGAAGGCAAGCGCTATGTTCACGCCCATTCCTACCGTGCTGACGAAATTCTCGCCCTGATTCGTACCGCCGATGAAATGGGTTTCAAGATCCGCACCTTCCAACACGTGCTGGAAGGCTACAAGGTGGCCAAGGAAATTGCGGCGCACGGCGCCGGAGCATCAACCTTCAGCGATTGGTATGGCTATAAGTACGAAGTCATCGACGCCACCCCGTACAACGCCGCCATCATGACCCGCAAAGGCGTCGTGGTCTCTTTGAATTCCGACTCCGACGAGCTCCAGCGCCATCTGAACTGGGACGCCGCCAAGGTTGTTCGGTACGGCGGGATGACTCCGGATGAAGCCCTTGCAATGGTCACCATCAACCCCGCCAAACAACTTGGCATCGACGACAAGGTGGGCTCCATCGAACCTGGAAAATCTGCCGATCTTGTTCTTTACGACCAACACCCGCTATCTAACTACTCCAAAGTGTTAAAGGTCTGGATTGACGGGCGCCAGTATTTCGATCTCGCTCAGGATCTGAAAGATCGTGATACACGTGCGGCTCGCAAGAAGGAACTACTGGCTAAGGAAAAGGCGGATGAGGACGCCGCCAAAAAGAAAGCTGAAGCGGATAAGAAGGAAGCCAAGCCGCCCAAGGAAGGTACCGTCTAATGCGTATCGCCACGCTGGTGCTATTACTCGCTGCATCCGCTTTCGCCGCCGACCACGAGTCGCTGCTCATCCTCAACGTCACAATTCATCCGGTAACTTCTGCCGATATTCCAAACGGCAGCGTGCTCATAGTGGATGGCAAAATCTCCGCCATGGGCGCTAAGCTCTCCGCAAAAGGCGCCAAGGTTTACGACGGCAAAGGTCTCCACCTCTACCCTGGCCTGATCAACGCCGGAACTAACGTTGGCCTCTCCGAGATCTCTTCTATTCGCGACACCGTCGACTTAGACGAAATCGGCGTCTTCAATCCCCAGTTGAAAGCCGAAGTAGCATTCAATCCATCCAGCGAGCATGTGCAGATTGTTCGCGCCGCGGGCATCACCACGGTGCTCAGCCTGCCCTCCTCCAGCGGTGAAGAGTTTAGCTCCGCCGCCGATGCTCCCATTGTTCCGGGTCAGGCTGCGCTGATGCATCTCAATGGCTGGACGTGGGAAGACATGGCCGTCAAGCGTGGCGCCGCGCTCGACATGCTTTTCCCTGTCATTCCCACGGCCCCCCGCCGTGAGCCCGCTCCTGGCACGCCACCGCAACGCACTTATGCCGACCTGGAACGCGAATACAAAGTGAAACTCGAGCAGATCGCTAACTTCTTTGAGGACGCTCGCCGCTACTCACAAGCCAAAGCCGCCGGCAAACCGGATTTCCAGCCCGACCCGAAACTCGAAGCGATGATTCCCGTAATTGAAGGCAAGCGGCCCATCCTGGTCCGCGCCGGCAAAGAACGCGCCATCAAAGACGCCATCGAATTCGCTGAAAAGGAAAAAGTCAAGATCATCATTGCCAATCCCCACGACATCGGCTCCACCGCTGACTTACTTGCCAAGCACGGCATCCCTGTGGTGCTGGGGGAAACCTTGACGCTTCCGCTGAAGGAAGATGATCCCTATGATTCCCAGTACGCCCTGCCGTCGCAGCTCCTTAAGGCCGGCGTAAAGTTCTGCTTCGCCACATTTGACGTCGAATTCGCGCGTAATCTGCCGTTCCAGGCCGCAGCCGCGGCCGCTTTTGGCCTACCCAGGGAGGAAGCCCTGAAAGCCGTAACCATCCGCGCGGCGGAAATCTTCGGAGTCGCCGATCAAATCGGCTCCATTGAGAAAGGTAAACTAGCCGATCTGATTCTTACCGACGGCGATCCGCTCGAAGCCACCACCAGCATCAAGGCCGAGTTCATCGCAGGTAAGTCCGTAAGTCTGGAATCGCGCCACACCCGCTTATATGACAAGTGGAAAGACAGACCCTGACACCTACTCCTGTTTGCGGTTCGCTTCCAGTGTCTGCTGCAATGTTGTCACTAAGGCCGCTCGCGAGATTCTCTTCACCACTCCATCTACCATCCAACGGAGTGCCACGGGGATCGTCCGGCTCAGAGCGACGGCCTCTAGTTCGATGTAAACGCCCCCATCGGCTTCTTCGTACTTGGCCACATCCTGAATGCGCCAGATAAAGCCATCCCCCTTGTCAGGTGGAAACACCTGCTGGTCAGGCCGTCCATAGTTCCTGATCTCCTGCAGCCTCGTTCCGGTCGTGATGCTGTACCAACGGCTGGGCGGCAAAGCGAAATACGCGCAATCATACTGGCCGTCCAGTGCCGCATCCACGAACATCACCTTCTGACGGAGCAGCATTGAGAAGCTACAAACATCGCCGCTCTTTAATGTCTTCGCTGCAAGTACCGAGGGCTTATAGAACTCTGTGTACCGGTCAAACGCACGCACCTTTTCAAGCACTTGGTGAGCTGTTACGTCCGGAATAAAAAGATAGCCGATCCAGTCATGAATCAATCCTGAAGGAACGCTGATCATTCCGCTTCCCGTAGCCGGAAACACTACAATCTTCCCCGCTCGAACCTTTGCGCGGAGTACGGCAGAACGGTCCAATGCCAAAAGAGAATCCGGCTGCAAAGCTTCCTGCTCAACCTTCGCGTCCAGCTTCGCAATGAACTGCTCCCAGGCGTTGTTCGTCTCCGGCTGTAACTCAACCGCTCTCGAAGACGTAATGAAACCACCCAAAATCAGGCAGACAACCAGACGCAGCTTCATGCATCCGATTCTCATGAATTAAGGTTGAGCGTAATATCCCGTGCGAGTGCGCGCAGTCATCCCCGGCTTGTCCACCTTCATCTCAAGCGCATGGTAGTCGTTTGGCCCGTCACCCGGAAGGGCATTGAACGTGACAATGTAATAGAAGCTCGTGTCATTCACGCAGGTTGCAATCTCCCCGGCCACGTCGTTACTCGAATTCAGAACCCGCCCTCCGCTTTGCTCCGCCAGAACCTGCAATCCCAGGTTGCCGATCTGCACCTGGCTCGGCTTCTTAACACCCTTCAGAAATGCCTTGTAATAAATGGTTCGGGTGCCCCCAGTATCGGAGGTCCCCAAGGGATCAATACTATCAAGCGTAATCCGGGCTCTGCGAAGCGAGTCCGAAAGAGTCACGACGTTCGCGAAAAAAGCCTGCTGGCTCTTGGGAGTCAGTTCGATGCCGGGACCAGAAAGCAGCGGCCAGCCGGGACTAATCCAGAGCACGATCTTTCTTCCCGGCCTCGGTGTTTCATAGTCCGCAAGCTGCTGCAACGCCCGCAGACAAATCTCCAGCCGGTCGTTCGCTCCATAGAATCCCTGCGCGCGCGTGATCGTCCGTAAACCCGACTTGTTCTGATCCAGGTCGGCCATCAGCGCATTCCCATCCCGCGTCGCGCCCTCGCCAATGCTGAGCCCCTTATCGGTGACGAATGCGAAAGACGTCGCACGCGCCAACTGTCCACCATCCCGTTTCAGAAAGCGATCGATCTGGTCCCGCTCGTAAGCCACGGAATTGAAACCCGTGTTCACTTCATCCAGCAGCAAAATCACCTGGACAGGCGGATCTTCTGTGTTGCCCTGAACCGCCTGGAAAGATACAATTTTCTGCGGCAGCTTGTTATCTCGAAGCGTGAAATCCTGCTCCGTCAAGCCCCCTACGGGTTTGCCCGACTTATCGGTTACTACCACGTCCAGCGTCATCTGCTGCGCCAACGCGGAAATCGAGAAACCAAATACCCAAACCCAACCGACTCTCATTCGCTATCACCTACTGTTCATGATAGGTTGCGAAACAAACGCGTTTCACCGCCGGTTGGGGTAAGGTATTCAAACGCACCAGTTCTATGGCGCAGGAATGATCGCCACGCCGTTCGCCGCGCTGTTGATCACGTCCGCCGCTTGCAGCAAGGTCAAATTGCCGTCCGCGTCCACGCTGAAGATGGAAAGATGCGACGACGGCCCGTTGCCATCCACCACAGCAACGAAACCCGCACCTGACGCGATATCCGTCGGGTCGCCGTCAAAGGTCGCGGCCACCGCCAGGTCTTGAATGATCTGCTGCCCATAGACGGCGTAACGCGAAACACTCATGCTCGGGGAGTTACTTGAATAGAGATAGGGCCCGACAAGTGTCAACCAGCAGGGCGCGTTTTGCGTTCCTGAGTTAGTCACGGCCAGAACCGATCCGCTGCGCACCAGAGAAATCTCATTGGCGTGCGCGATCGTCACGTAAGCGTTCGCACCGCGCGTAACCAGCCCGAAAGGTGTATTGACGTTGGCTGGAATGCCTTTTACTTCTTTCGCGACTCCGGTTACAGCCCCGCCGGCCAGCAGATTCACCGTCTCAATCATGTTGCTCTTCTCCGTGATAATCAGCTGATTCTCCACCACGCCAACCTGCGCCGCCGAACCATCGGCCACCAGCAGTCCCACTTCTCCATCGGCATTCGCGCTAACGGCGCTTCCAACAATCCGGTGAGATTCCACTTCCGTGGTCCCCAGGATGTAAAGATGATCGCCGCCGAAAGCCACGCTCACCGGGCTTGAGATAGTAGGCACTAACCCGGTCATCTGAAGGCCGTTGCTTCCCATCTGAAAGATCGATACCGACAGTGATCCAAAATTCACCACGGCCACCATCCCGCCATTCGCCTCAACTCCGCCCGCATTACCCGACACCCCGCCGTTTCCTCCCGTAGCCACGGTCTGCATGAGTTCGCCGCCGGTCGAATAAACCAAGAGCTGATTCGGAGATGCGTTTGACGCCGTCACCACAACCGTGCCCTGGCTCGCGTGGATCAAACCTGCCGCTCCTGTGAGCGCAATAAGTACGTTAAGCAAACACTTTTTCATATTCTTTTTCGCTCCTTGGAAAACCTCTGGATAGTTCTCCGGAGTTGGCTTCGACCGGCGAGGGCAAAAAGTTACGGTGTGAATTTCGTAACTTTCCAAAGGGGCCAATCGTACTTGCTGATAATAATGGGGAGTAACTTCTCCCCATGAATGCGGACAGAGACCTGGAAGTACTGATGGCTCGTTATCAACAAGGTGACTTCACCGCTGCCACGGCCCTTGTCGACCGGGTCAGCCCCCAGCTACACCGGTTCTTCGTCCTCCAGATGGCCAGCCGGGGAGATGCCGACGACTTGCTTCAGGAAACCTGGCTGCGTATTCATCAGGCCCGTCACACCTATCGCGCCGGTGAGCCCGTGCTCCCGTGGTTCTATGCCATCGCCCGCCACATCCGCGTCGATCATTACCGCAAGGTCAGCCGGACCAAATCCCGTGAAGACGGGCTGGCCGATATTCCCGAATTGCCGGCAGCGCCATCGAAGGATGCCGCCGCTGAGGCCGATCTCGAAGCGCTTCTCGCCGTGCTTCCGGAAAGCCAGCGGGAGGTGGTCCAGATGCTAAAGGTCCAAGGCATGTCTCTGGAGGAAGTTGCGCGCGCCACATCTTCCAGCGTGGGCTCCGTCAAGCAGAAGGCC
>Ga0326728_10020745_pt1 | contig 12479 bp, 6 predicted proteins | sample MB3enrmetagenome_FD_207602 | JGI IMG/M metagenome (GOLD analysis project Ga0326728, IMG submission 207602) | Lab enriched peat soil microbial communities from McLean, Ithaca, NY, United States - MB31MN | ecosystem: Environmental > Terrestrial > Soil > Wetlands > Peat | place: USA: New York...
GCGCCAGCGCTGAGTAACGAGGAAAAGGAACGCCGGTGGAGACAAATCTTTGGCATGCAACCCTTATGAACGGAGCACCCAATTCACCCCGCGACGTCATGCTGCCCTACCAGCTCCGCTGGGCGGATGATACCTCGCGCTGGAAGTTCGGACTCATGGCCCGGCAGACGGGCAAGGATTTTTGTGCCGCGGAGGAAGGCGTGCGCGATTGTTTTGAACACGAGCGTTACGGCGGCAAAACGACCTGGCTTATCGCCGCCCCGTCGGAACGGCAATCCATCGAATCGCTCTCCAAATGGAGGGAGTGGACAGAGGCTTACAACATGGCCATCGCCGATATCCGCGAGGAGCGGGACGGCGGCTCGGAAGCTCTTTTGAAGTCAGTCACGATAATCTTTCCGCGCGGCAGCCGGGTCATCGCCGTGCCGGGCCGGCCCGACACCGTGCGCGGCTACAGTGCCAACGTGCTCTTGACGGAATTCGCCTTTTTCGAAAACCCGGAGCAGACTTGGCGGGCCATTGTGCCCGCCGTGACGAACCCGTTGCGTGGCGGCGTGAAAAAAGTCCGGCTCATCACCACCCCCAACGGCATCGGCAACAAAGCCCATGAAATCTGGACCAAGAATTACAAAGGAAAGGACGGATTAGGAGTAGGAGTAGGATTAAGATTAGGAGAAGAAAATTCCGTTCCTAATCCTAATCCTAATCTTAATCTTAATCCGGCTTCTCCTTGGAGTTGTCATTTCGTGGACATTTACACTGCCGTCAAAGAAGGTCTGCCGCTGGACATCGAGGAACTCAAGGCCGCTGTGGACGATCCCGAAGGCTGGGCGCAGGAATTTGAATGTCAATTCCTGGACGTTCAAGCCGTCCTGCTGCCTTACGAATTGATCGCCTCTTGCGAGAGCGTCGAGGCCACGGCCACCGTCCCACCCGAATATTGGGACGCCCAATTGCAGTTTTCCATAGATATGGGGATTGATTTCGGGCGTCGCCATGATCTGACGGTTTGCTGGTCCAACGCCCAGTTGGGCGACGTGGCCCAGACAGTCGAGGTCCTGGAGTTGGCCAAAATGAGCACGCCGGAGCAGATTGCCATACTGCGGCCCCGCCTGAAACGGGCGCGGCGCGTTTGCCTGGATTACACCGGCGCGGGCATTGGCATGGGCGATTATCTGGCGCAGGAATTCGGCGAATGGAATCCCGACAAGCATAAGTACGGCAAAATTGAACTGTTCACCTTCAGCAACATGCTCAAGGTGGAAATCTTCTCCAAACTGCGCATGGCCTTTGAAAAGCGAAGCGTGCGGGTGCCGATCAGCCGGTTGGTGCGTGAGGATTTGCACAGCATGAATCGTGTGACCACGGCCTCGGGCGGCGTGACCTATCGCGCGCCGCACTCGGCCGACGGCCACGCCGACCGTTGCACGGCGCTGGCGCTGGCCTTGCGGGCCGGTCACGAGCAGCCCCCTTGCGGCAAATTCTACCTTTTTCCGGACCTCGACGCCCGCCGCGTGAACACCTCAATCTTCCAATGAAAACAATCCGTTTGTCAAAAGCCGTTCCGGCTGCTATTGTTTTCCGTTAAACGATTCGTTGCCATGAGCATGCTTTTCAATAAAGAACTTTCGCCGCCCGAGGCGATGCACGATAAACAGAGCGAGCCGGATCATCGCCAGTTACGCATCGACAAGGTCGGCGTGCGGGGGTTGCGCTTTCCCATCCAAATCCGCGACAAGGCGCACACGTTGCAAAACACCATCGCCACCATCGGCATGTTCGTCGATTTGCCCCATGAATTCAAGGGCACGCACATGAGCCGGTTCATCGAGGTGCTCAATTCGCACGGCCACGTCGTCCATGTGGAAAACATCACGGACATTCTTTACGCCATGCAAGCCAAGCTCAAATCGGCCGCGGCCCATTTGGAGATGGAGTTTCCCTTTTTCCTGGTCAAAAAGGCGCCCGTCTCAGGCATGGAAAGCGTCATGGATTATACCGCCCGGTTCGATGCCAATGCCATCGGCCGGGAAATTGATTTTGTCCTGACGGTGCGGGTGGGGGTGACGACGCTCTGCCCCTGTTCGAAGGCCATCAGCCGTTTTGGGGCGCATAACCAGCGCAGCCTGGTCACCGTCCAGGTCCGCTCGCGCAAGGCGATTTGGATCGAAGACTTGATCGCCTTGGTGGAGAGTTCGGGCAGTTCGGAGTTGTATTCCCTTTTGAAGCGCCGGGATGAAAAGGCGGTCACGGAACGGGCCTACGAAAACCCCGTTTTCGTCGAGGATTTGGTGCGCAATGTCGCCGTGAAGTTGAATGCCCACCCGGATGTGGCATGGTATAAGGTTGAGGCGGAGAACTTTGAGAGCATTCACAGCCATAATGCTTACGCCTCCATTGAAAAAGGATGAACAACTAGAGGATTGACCTGTCTGAAGACTGATAAATAAAGACGTTTTTTGATAAAAAAGTTGTGGCATTATTTGCCCTCTTTGCTACAGTCCCCCACCCCGCCATCGGGCGGGGAGGGCCATGCGGGGGGAATGGAGCAGAAAGACATTTGTGACGAAAAAAAAAGTGACCATGAAAAAATCAGCCGCCACGCGGGCGCCTGGCAAAAAAGCCGGCGCGGCCACGGCCGCCTCGATTCTCGGCCGGGGGGTCGTGAAAGCCAAATCCAACGGGCAGGCTAAAATCAAACCGCAATGGGCCAAGTATCACCGCCATCTGCTGGAGCTGCGCGACCGGCTCCTCCACCAAATGAGCGGCCTGGCCAAAGAGTCGGCCGAGGAGATGGCCAGTTACAGCCTGCACATGGCGGATTCCGGCACGGATAATTTTGACCGCGATTTCGCCCTGAGCCTGCTTTCGTCCGACCAGGACGCCATTTACGAAATCGAAGAAGCGCTCAAGCGCATCGAGAAGAATACTTATGGGATCTGCGAATTGACGGGCAAAACCATCCCGGCCACGCGCCTGGAGGCCATTCCCTGGACCCGTTTCACTGTCGAAGCGCAAAGCCAGCTCGAACGCGAAGGGGCGTTGCGCCAGCGCCGATTGGGCCAGTTGGGCACGGTGGACAACACCGGCGGGACCGAATTGGAAGAAGAGGAAGAAACGGAAGAAAAGCCGGCCAAAGACAAGGAATAACCGTGCCCAGGGAAATCATTACCATTGAATGCACCGAAGCGCGCAAGGAGGGCAAATCGCCCTCGCGCTATACAACGACCCGCAACAAAAAGTTGAAAACCGAGAAGTTGGAGATCAAAAAGTACAACCCCGCCTTGCGCCGCCGGACCGTCCATCGGGAAATCAAATAATTTTTATGCCACGTAAAACACATCCCGAAAAGCCCGGCGGCCGCGGCGCCAGAGGCAAGGCCTCAGCCATTGAAATCCGCACTCCCCGGCCCAAACCCAAGATTGACTTCACTTTTGATGCCTTGGATTTTAAGAATGTGACCCTCCTCAAACAATTCGTGACCGACCAGGGCCGCATCCTCCCGCGCAAATACACCGGCCTGCCCGCCCATTACCAGCGGCAATTGAACCGCTCCATTAAACGGGCGCGCCAGATGCTTTTGATGAAATAGGACGGCAGGAAGAAAGGCGAAAGGGACAAAGGGCGCAACATTGGTCATCGGGGATTGGTCAATCATGCTTCGTCATTCGTCATTTTCAGCATCACCCTCTCCAGTTGCGCGGCGTGGGCTTCCAGGGTGGTGTCTGTCCAGATCACGAAATCCGCGCGGGCGATTTTCTCTTCCGCCGGCCATTGCGCCGCCAGCCGCTGCTTGATCTGCGCACGGCTCCAGCCCCGTTCCCGCAAGCGTTCCAATTGAGAGGCGGCACAGCACGCCACACAAATAATGCCGTCAAAAAGGGATTCAGCCCTGGTTTCAAACAGGAGCGGAATAATCACCGCGCCCCGGGCACAACCGGAAGCGCGCCATCTTTTGGCCTCCGCCAGCCAGACCTCGCGAATCTTCGGGTGGAGAACAGCCTCCAGTTTGGCGCGCTCCGCCGCGTCCGCAAAGACGCGCCGGGCCAATTCCTTTCGATCCAGGCCGCCATTCGGCAAGATGACAGAGGGGCCAAAGGCGGCGGCAATTTCGGCCAGGGCCGGCTGGCCCGGCTCGACCAATCGCCGCGCGACGTGGTCCGTATCCACGGCCGCTATTCCCTGCTTTTCCAGCAAGGCGCCGGTGGTTGATTTGCCCATCCCGAGTCCGCCCGTGATGCCGAAAAGTTTCATGGGCCTGGGTCGGGTGGCTCCGCCGGTGGATTTGCCCGCCTACTGGGGCAGTTGCATGGCGCGATAGAACTGCAGCGGGGCATTCGTGATGGCATTGGTAAAGATAAAGGTGCCGGTGTTGGTGCTGATCGACGTCCAGGAAACCAGATTGCTCGAACTCTGAATCGCGTAGCTTTGATCCACAGATCCATTGAGCGTCGCTTGAAATACCCCGCCGGCCGAGATAACGATGTTCGTCCAAGACGGCGATTCATTGTTTACCGGCGTGGTGTTGACGGGGCTGACGGCAGTCAAACCCAAAGACCATCCGCTGGTGATAACGCCGTCGTTGCCCTGCATGTCATCATAAACATAAAGCGACCAGATGCCGTTCGGGTTCGCGCCATTGAAGACGGCAAGGTTTGTATTGGCGGCCGGCCCATTGGTGATGACGGGTAAAACGTCAAACGAACCGTTATAATTAGTGTATTGTGTCGCCAGGAATGTTCCCGAAAACAAAGCACTGTTCAAGGGCAGGCTTTGCGCCGCCGCATCATCAAAGGTCAACACCAAGTTGGTGACGCTATAAAATGCGCCGGTGTGTTCCATCAAAACCAGTTCTTGTCCGGCGGGGCTGACCAGCACCGCCTCGACATCATGAGGCCAGCTATGCGTGAAACCGTTCAACGCGGCGGTAACCTTGCTCACCAACAAGTTGGTCAGCCCATTGGTCAGCCCGGAAACCAGGATACCGGAAGGATACGGAGAAGCCGTGCCGATATACGGGATGGTAATTGTCCCCGAATTGCTGAAACATTGTGTCATGGGGATCATGAACGTGTAAAAGACAGGCCCCAGATTGGTATTGCTTCCGTCCTGCAACGACAACTCAGCCGTGATGGTTGCCCCGGAACTGCCGCTGCCGACAAACGCATAAGATCCGGAGGCGGAACCCCCGACCGCAATCGGGCCATAGACCTGGCTCACGGTGATCGGCCTGATGCCACTGTTGGCCAGCAGCGTCGCAACCAGGTTCGTTGTCGGGGCCGAGCCGATATTAAGGAGGGTGAAAGACACCGTATTGGTTTGATTGGAATTAATCGCGCCATTAAATGGAGGCGAACCCTGCGCCAGCAGCGTGGCCGGCCCATTGGTGATGACGGCCATTGGAAGCGTTACGGTGACCTGAACGGTGGTGGAGTTGTTGCTCAAATTGGTGTCAACGCCCAAAGTGTTGGTGACACTCCACTCGTTGGTCAGGACTCCGGTATTCGTTGCGGTGGCTGTCAGCACCACGACGGCAAAATGCCCATTGGAAATCGCGCCGAGGTTGCATTGCACCGAGTTTGTGTAGGTAACACAGTTGCCTTGCGAAGGATTGGCGGAAACCAGCAGAAGGTTGGATAAATTCGTAAACACCCCGACAACATTAAGCGCATTGCTGGGGCCGTTGTTGGTTACGTAGAGGGTGTAAACCAAGTTGCCATCGAGGGCAACCGGATTCGGAGCAACTGATATTGGCCCGACGGCCAGATCGGCCGGCGGCGGATTGACCAGCGTCACCACGCTGGCCGTGTTATTGGCGGGATTGTCATCCAGCACGGTTGATCCGACGGAAATTTCGTTGGTTTGCAGACCGTCTGAAATTGTCGCAACCACGTTGGTAACGAGCGCGCTGCCACCGGAAATCAGGCTGCGCAGATTACAGACATAGGCCGGGCTGGTTTGGATGATGCTCGCGCCCGGAGGAAGGGTGTTGGTCAAAAGCGCCAATCCGGCAGACAAAATATTTGTGACAAAAACATTGGTGACCGCGTCGGGGCCGTTGTCGGTCACGGTCCATATATTGGTGATGCAGTTGCCCAAGACGACCTGATTGGTCAATGCGACGATGCTCGCCGCCAAATCCGCCATCTGATTGACCGGCGTGATGATTGTAAAGGCCAAACCCCAGCCGTTGGAGATCGCGCCCGTATTCCCAGGGGTGTCGTCCTCAACGTACAAGGACCACGTTCCATTGGCCAAAAGGCTTGCGAAAACGGCCAAATTGGTGTTATAAGGGCCAACGGGAACAGGCGAGTTGCTAAAGGTCTCGGTCGTGCTATTTTGGCTCGCATAGTAGTCGGCCGGTTGATAACTTCCTGAAACAATTTCCCCCCCCTCGGCCGGCAGCACCGGCAGATTGGTGTTTTGATTAAAAGTGATGGTGGCGGGAACAGTCATTGTGGAATACTGGGCGGCGGCGGACATCAGGACGCAATTCGCTCCGGTGGGTCCAACAAGCAACATGCCAATATCATTCGGATAACTGTGGATCAAATTCGAGACGGTTACGGTCACCGTTGAAACATCTCCGTTGACATTCGACACGACAATGGCCGATGGATAGGGATTGGCCGGGCCGCTGTCCGGATCGGGAATGTACTTCTGGTTGGGGATGGAGATGAAATTTGTGTTCCAAAAGGTTTGGACAACAGGCATGACGAAAGTAAAAGTGACCGTGCCCAGGTTGTTGGCGCCATCCTGCAACTGCAAGACGGCGAGGATGTCGCCTCCGTTGGTGCCGCTGGATATGAATGAGTACTGGCCATTTGCCGGGGGCGCCTCCGGCCGAAGAACCTGATAGTCATAGGTATTCGATCCGCTGACAGGCGTCACGCCGGAGTTGGTTTGCAAGGTGGCGACAAGATTTGTCGTGGAAATGTTGCCCTCATTCTGGAGAAAAAGCTGGACGCTGTACGTTCCGTTTGTCCCCACCGAGCCGTTCACGCTTCCTGAAGTCACCGTCGCTCCGGCCGCCACGATGGTCACCGTCGGCGGCTCCAACACGGTGGTCAGGGTGAAAACATTATTGCTGAGGTTTGGATCGCCCGGCTGGCCAAAGACCGAGAAGGTGGAGATCAAATTCGACTGCGTGCCGGCCGGCAGGGTGGGCGTTTCGACCTCATCATAAAAAGTTGTGTTTGACCCACTGGCCAGGTTCGTTATGGTCCCGGTAATCACATTGTTGGCAACGGTGTGGCCCAGCAGGCCGCTCGAAAGCAAAGTGCATCCCGCCGGCAGCGACTGGCTAAACACCAGGCCTGTCGCCGGGCTTGGCCCTGCGTTGGATACCGTCACCCAGTAGCTCATGGGGCGGCCCGCCAGCGCCGGACTCGTGGCAAGAGCCGTGACCCCCAAATCAGCCGCAAGCCCAACCGTCGTGGAGACAGAGGCGGTATTATTAAATGTGTCTGGATCATACTCAAAAGAATTGGCGCCGAGGGAAACCGTGGTGCTGGCGGTGATGTTCCTGGTGATCGTTGGGCTGACTACGATTGTCACGACCACGTTCGTTCCCAGGGGGATGTTGCCCAATTCCCCGAAAGTGCCATTGAGATACAACGTTCCCTGCGAGGCCGTGGCAGAGATGAAATTGGCATTGGCCGGCAGAGTAGTAGCCAGCGTAACATCATCGGCTGTGAAAGGTCCGTTGTTGGTCACGATAATGGTGTAGGTCAGCAATGCTCCTTGCAAAACGGAGCTGGGCGAACCGGTCATGCTCACCGCCAAATCCGCCATCGGTTCCGTCACGAGCACGGTGGCGGAAGCCGTAGTGTTGCCGGGATTTGGACCAGTAACAGACGATGTGACGCTGGCCACACTGGTGACAAGAACGGCAGCCTTTGTGCCCAGCGTATTTGGAGTAAATGTGGCCGACACGGAAACGGTTGCTGCGCCATACACCGGCAATGATGCCAGGGACATACTGAGGTTCGAACCGGATTGACTGACCGAAACCGAGTTATTGGTGACAATGACATCGGTAACACCAGGAGGCAAACTTTGCGAAATGACCACGTTTTGCGCCGGGCTGGGTCCGGCATTCGACACAGTCAGGCTATAAACGACATTGCTGCCCACAAAAACAGTGCTTGGACTGGCGGACATCGTCAGCGAAAGATCCGCCCCCGGACATTGGCCGCCGCCGTCCAGACAGACTTCCGGCGAAATGTTGAGAGACCAGCATTCCAGCGCAGCCGTGTCACCCGGATACCCATCCAGCACCTGGAGGGTCCAGGTTCCATTAAGATTGGTGCCGTTCAGGAGGTTAAAGACCGACAGCGGCTGTTGCGGCTGAAAGCCGCCGACATAAGGCGGCGCGCCAGAACCGATCGGAACAGTCGCCGCGTCGTCAAAAATGGTTTCCGAACCGGACCCGCAACCTGCGCCGTAGTTTGCGCCAGTGCCGCCATTGTTTTGGGACAATATCACGTTGGTTCCGTTCGGGCTTATCAATCGCAGAGAAAGCCCAAAATCATACAGCGCTTCCAGATAGACGGATACGGTTATTTTGCCAACGGACTCCAATCCCGAAACGACGATGGGCGAAGTGACGGGAACATCGTCGGAAGGAATGGACATCAGGGGTGAACTCGTAAAACTGTCCGGCGACCCCAAAACCCCCGAGGGAAGCTGAATATAATTGGTTTGAATCCCCTGGTCGAATTTCAACACCAGGGTCAAATTAACGGGCGTACCGCAAACAAAAGTCGGTTCCGTGCTGAGGGTAAACAGAGTCAGGTTGGGGGCGATGCCATTCGTGGGGAGAGTCGGGTAATCAGAAGTGCCTTGCCCCACGATCGCTCCGAAAGTGGTCGAGGAAAGAGTCGCCTCCATGCCGGTGACACTGAAGGAAGCTTCGTTGGTCAGAACAATCGTTAAATTATAGCAACCATCAAAACCAATGATCCCATTGCCATTGCCGCCGGAGATGACATTGGTGACCACAGCCAGAACCGGCGTAAACACAATTGGCGCCAGGGCATTGATCAAGTTGCTGCCCGCCGGCGTGCCCCACCCCGTGCAGAGGTCGTAGCCGGGCACCGCGTAAAACAAGTTTGAACTGCCGGGCCAGGCATTACTGCCAATCACAATGTCGTGAAAACACGACGTGTAGGACGCCCCCTTGCCGATCGCATAGATCGCAGGGTTGATGAAGCCCTGGTAGGGCTCGCCGTTGGCGACGCCCTGTTGATTCACCAAAGCTGTGAAGCCCGCCCACAAAGGGGACGCCGCACTGGTGCCCCCGGCACCGCCCGTCAAACCGTTGCTATAAGTGATGAAAACATTGTCCGCCGTAAGGGCAACATCCGGTATGTTGCGCATGTTGGTCGAGCCAAGATTGGTCACCATGCTGATGCCGAGCTGCCAGGATGGAATCGGCCATACGGTGCTGATGCCGCCGCCGCTTCCCCAATAATTGTTTAACTGAGGATTCCCGCCGGGCGGTTGATAGCCCAAATTCCAAACCTGTTCCGTGGTCCAGACGCCGCCCGGACCACTCGTCGAGAGAGTTGTCCCGCCGACAATGGTGATGTTGGGATCGTCGGCAGGCGGCTCAATCACCCCAACATACGCATCGCCATCGCCGGATGCATTGAAGAACGACTGGCCCTGCGCGGCAAATTGCAGATAGATCTGATCTGAGGCGGCATCGCTATAGCCAAACCAGGAAGCACTGAGTTGCTTGGCCGCGTCGTCCGTCGCCATCCGGTTCAAAACGTCGTCACCCATCTCGCCTTCATAAACGATCACCCCGGCCAATCCGGGCGCCATGGCAATCGCCATCTCAATGTCAAGGGACACTTCAATGGTGTTGGGTCCCGCCGCCCCGTTGTATTGGTCAAGCAAAACCGGCGTGACAGGCACATTTGTCAAACCAGCCAGAACTTCGTAGGCCGTGATGTCGCTTTGGAAGAAGCCGGCATCAAATTCCGCTAGACCTACGGTTTGGCCGGTTCCAGTCAGTGTCACACCTGGAACGTACGCCGCCCGAAAATCGTTTCCCAGGTAAGTGCCGCCCTGGCCCGATCCGAGAGCGGGGATCGCGCCCGCCGGTTGGGTGAGGGAATTTATTTTGAGGCCCGCCGGGCGCGGCACCCGAAAATTATCCAAACCGCTGATGTGCAAAACAGGAAGACTCAAATCAATGGATGGCTCCGTGTCAGGCGCGAAAAAGTCGCGCTGCTCCGTGGGATGCCGGTAAACCCGCAGCGTTATATGAAGCGCTTTTTCAACGTCCGCAACCGACCCCTCCACATCAAGCAAAGTGCGGTTGGGATGGGTGCCCGTCACGGCCAAATTGTGCGAGGTCGCAAACGCTTTCAGCGTTTCATAATCCGCCGCCGTCGGACCAAACCGATCCGCAAACTGCGCCGCAGCCAAGTAGTGATGGTAGTTGGGGCTGGTTGGATCGTAAATCTGCTGGAGCAGCTTCGACAAACCCGCCTGGTCCCGCAAGGGCAGGCTAATGGCCAGCTTCAAATGATTGGTGCCATTGAGAGGCCCGAGAGGCTGCAAGTGCGCCACTGCCGCGGGCACATGCCCCTGCAGGACTTGGCTTCCAGCCGCGCGCACCGGCGTCCCTGGCAGAAGAACCAGAGCTGCGCAAGCCGCGGCCACCGCCACTGAACTCAAGCGATTAAGAGGTCTTTTCATTGGGGTGCTTCTGACTCAAGGCGATTGAGATACCAATCTGAAGAAGTGATAGCCGTTGGTGCCCGGCAGGACGTACGTATATTGTCCATTCACCACCGCCGGATTTGCAATAGGCATCCAAGGGCCTGACAGAGTTACGGCGCCTTGCAGCACAAAATTCCCCGCCACCGCCGGCCACGACAACAAGTAATTCGAGCCGCTGCCATCCAGGTTCATCATGGCAGGCTCCACCTCTGTTTTGACTAACGCATAACTCTTGTTCGTCTCATATACCGAGGAACCGACGGTAACGACGTCCAAGTTATCCGAAGAAGGAAGGCCGCTCTCAGGAAGGTCCACCCACGCGACGATCGATAGGTTGGAATAGGAACCATTGGCCATGGTGCCCAAATTCCAGGTAACCGTGACGTTTGCGTTGCTGACAACGGCCGTCGGCGCCGGGGTTATTGTAACAGGCAGAAATCCCGCCGGCATAATATTGGTCGCCATGACCCCCGTGGCTGTGGACGGGCCGCTATTGGTGACAACCATGGCGTAGGTGAGATTGGCGCCGTCCAGCACGGGATTCGGGCTGTCGCTGAGGGTAACTCCCATCTGGGCCATCGGCGCGCTGACCAACAAAACATTCGTTTGCACATTGTTGACGTTGGGATCGGGTTCGTTGGCGGTCGCCGCCGCGATATTGGTGATGTATCCCAGGGCGTCCGGAATAACCCCGACGGTGAATGTCACTCCATTGCCGACAGCCAGCGTCGCCACCGTATTGGTCAACACCCCGTTGGTTCCAACCGTGCAATTGCAACTGTTGCCCACGTAGGACACTCCGGATGGAAGCGTATCGGTAATGATCACATTGGTCGCCGTGGCCGGCCCGTAGTTGGTGACGCTGATGCTGTAAGTCAGGAGGTTGCTCTGCGTTGCGGCGGCGGGCGTGGCGTTCATGACCATCTCCAGATCCGAATCCGACTGAACGGGAACTCCAGTGCTGATGCTTAAACTCCAACCATTGCTGATATAGCCCTGGAACGGATGTGACTCATCCGCCACAAAGAGCGACCAGATTCCATTGGGCGATTGTCCAATAAAAGTGGACAAGGTTGTCGAGAAGTTCGTCGGCTGCGATTCCTGGCCAGACAGGGTCAGGGGCAGGTCCACCACACCATAATCCGTTGGCAGATAAGTTCCATTGCGCAGGGCGGCCGTTTCCGGCAGCGAACTGCCCGCGCTCTGGGAAAATGTCAAGTAAAGGTTTTGCGCGTTATTAGAGCCGCCACAACCATTCATCAGAACCGTGCCCTGGCCCGGGGCTGCGGGAGCGGGACTCTCAAGCACCACAGCCACGTCAGCCGGGTAGGTATGGCTGAAATTGGATATGCCCGCGGTGACCGCCGTAACGATGCCCACGAGTCCTGAAACATTGATCACAGAAGGGTAACCGTAATTTGGCGCATTTGTGCTGGAGGCCTTGCTCGGCGGACTGTTGCTTCCAACCAGCAGGAGGGTCTCGTTGGTGCTAAAGGTGGTGGTCAGGCCGCCCAGGGTGAAGCCAAAGTCAACATTTGAATAAACTTGCGAGCCGTCTTGCAGGGCCAGGTCGGCGCTGATGCTTTGACCGTTGGTTCCCACGGCTTCAAAGGTGAAAGACCTTGCCACAGTGGGGCCATTCGTGATGAGAACGCCATAGGTTTGCGGGGCGCTCACATTGGTAACGCCATTTGTCGCCAGCAAGGTTGCGACCAGATCGGTCGTGTTGCTGCCCGCAATAT
>Ga0326728_10020746_pt1 | contig 12479 bp, 11 predicted proteins | sample MB3enrmetagenome_FD_207602 | JGI IMG/M metagenome (GOLD analysis project Ga0326728, IMG submission 207602) | Lab enriched peat soil microbial communities from McLean, Ithaca, NY, United States - MB31MN | ecosystem: Environmental > Terrestrial > Soil > Wetlands > Peat | place: USA: New York...
GAGCTTGCCGAAGAGGGGTGCGAGATCGTCAGGGTTGCCGTGCCGGACGAGCAGGCTGCCCTCGCCCTTGGCCGGATCAAGAAGGAGATAAGCATACCCCTCGTGGCGGACATACACTTCTCTGCCAGATTGGCGCTTGAGGCCGTGAAACAGGGTGTCGACAAGCTGCGCATCAACCCGGGAAATATCGGGTCGCGAAGGGGAGTCGAGCGGGTGGTGAAGGCGTGCAAGGAGAGGGGGATACCCATCAGAATAGGGGTCAATGCAGGCTCTCTCGAGAAAGGCCTCATGGAGAGATACGGCGGCAGGGCCACGCCGCAGGCCATGGTGGAATCGGCCCTGGGCCATGTGGCCATCCTGGAGGACTCTGGTTTTGAAGACATCGTTGTCTCCATGAAGGCTTCTGACATAGACCGCACAGCAGAGGCCTATCGCCTTTTTTCCAGGAGGGCGCCCTATCCCCTTCACATCGGCATCACGGAGGCAGGCACCAGTTTCCGTGGGACCATCATGTCGTCGATCGGTCTGGGGATACTGCTCTACGACGGCATCGGCGATACGTTGCGGGTGTCCCTGACTGCAGACCCCGTGGAAGAGGTGAGGGTGGGCCGCGAGATCCTCAGATCATTAGGCTTGCGGAAAGGCGGCGTGATCGTCACGAGTTGCCCTACGTGCGGCCGCACCGAGGTCGACCTTGTCGGATTGGCCCGGGAGGTCGAAAACGCGCTGCGGCGGGTGAAAAAGGAGATCCATGTGGCGGTCATGGGCTGTACGGTAAATGGGCCGGGCGAGGCCAGGGAGGCGGACCTCGCGATCGTGGGCGGCAAAGGGTTCGGCCTCATCGCAAGATCCGGGAAGATCATCAGAAAGGTGCCGGAAAGAGAGCTGCTCAAGGAGTTTCTCAAAGAGGTGGAAAAGTTCGACAGCGATACTGATTAGTCTGTTCTCACGAGATGGGCGTGCAATTATTGGGGCTTAAGCGCCCCCTCCGCAGGCATTGCCGTCGGAGCCTCCCCCCTCACACCTCGCGTGCAAAGGAGGGGTCCGACGCGATGATCGGGCTATCTGCACCAGGCTCATCCCGAAAGGAGATGTCACGATGAAAGGCTGGATGCAATTATTGAGGCTCAGCGCCCCCTCCATTACCGGGGCTCAGCACCCCCTCCACCGGCAAAGCCGGCGGAGCCTCCCCGCTCAAGCTCGCTTCGCTCGTTTTTGCCCCTGGTTGAGCGCCCCCTCCACAGGCAAAGCCTGCGGAGCCTCCCCTCTCACCCTTGGTCGCGCTTGGAATGATTGGCGCCTCCCCTTCGTTGTGCAAAAGGGTCTGAAGGCTGCATCCGTCCTCTGGCTGTTCTTTGCCCTATTCTTTCTGCTTCCGGCGCCAGGCGCCGCGCAGGAGGCAGGGCCTGTCAGGCTCGGTGCCGTGCTCACCCTCTCCGAAAAGGCCGGCTTTGCGGGCCCTCTCGTGGGGGAGCCCATGAAGGAAGCGATGACGGCCGTTGTCGATGAAGTCAATCGGCAGGGCGGGGTTCTGGGAAGGAAGGTCGAGCTTTTCATCGAGAACGACGAGACCGACCCTGCCAGGGCGGCTGCGGCAGCCGGCAGGCTCATCAAGAGCAGGAAGGTCTCGGCCATAATCGGCCCGAGCCTCACCGATTCTGCCTTGGCCATCATACCGGTGTGCGAGGAAGGAGAGGTGCCTTTGATCGTCACAGGACCCGTGGTATCCCCATTCAAGAAATGGATCTTTCTTCTAGGCGCGGGCGGTATGAGAGGGGCGGAACATATCGCCGATTTTGCGGCCAATACGTTGAGGGCGAAAAGGATCGCCGTGATCTACGGGACGACCGAATATGGGACTACCGGGCTCAGAGATTTCTCTGCAAGCACCAAGAAACACCCAGGGGTCTCCATCGTCGCCCAGGAGAGGTTCGCTGGCACGGAGAACAACGTGACGCCCGAACTGGAAAGGATCAAGGCGGCCGCCCCGGACTTGATCGTGCTCTACACGAATGGGGCCTCTGCGGCGGTGATCGCTAAGGATTACAAACAGCTCGGAATGACCACCCCCGTCCTCGGCTCCCACGGCGTTCCGACCTCGGAGTTTCTCGCCCTTGCCGGCGCCCTCGCCGAGGAGTACAAGTGGACGATGATCGGCGACAAGATAGTGGTTGCCGGTCATCTCCCGCCGAACGATCCATACAGAAAGAACCTTTACGATCCCTTTCTGAAGCTGATGAAAGAGCGGTATGGCCGCTCTACCAGGCTGAGCGTCTACGAAGGGGTCGCATACGACGGTATCATGGTGGCGATAGAGGCCCTTAAGGCTGCAGGCTCGGATGACCGTGCGGCGCTCAGGGATGCCCTCGAGCGGATCAGGTGGGAAGGCTTCGTGGGTGCCTTCGCCTGTTCGCCCCACGATCACCAGGGGTCGCCCGTGGATAATTCGGCGGAGATGATGGTGAGGAACGGCGAATACGTGCCGTACGCAAAATAGGGGCGCCCGTCCTCAAAGAGGGCGTTTGAAAGAATCCAGGTGCCTCCTTAGGGGCCAACTCGGGTAGATTGCGTTGGCTTTTGTGCTTTCGTCAGCCGGTTAATTGCCGCCCCCGGCCGGTCGATAACATTAGCAGTATGCTCGGACGGCCATGCGTGTCGGAAAAGCGAAAAGATGAATGGGGAGGGCAAAAGGGATATGGTCCAGTGCAGCCTGTGCAAGAGAGAGTTTGAGGAGGAGGCGGTAATCAAGGCAGGGGACTACCGGGTGTGCGCCGAGTGCAAGCCCCTATTCTTTCAGAGACTCCGTGAGGGTGTGAGCCTCACCGGGGAAATGACCTACGGCGGATTCTGGATCAGGTTTGGCGCCAGAATGGTGGATGGTATCATTTTTTTGGCCGTCGGCCTGCTCCTCATGGTCGCAGGCGGCTTCGGGAAGGGCGGCTTATTGCTGAGACTGCTGAGTTGGCCGATCGCTATAGCCTATGAGACGTATTTTGTCGGTCGCTACGGGGCGACCCTCGGGAAGATGGCCTGCGGGCTCAAGGTCGTCCGGTCCGAAGGGCAAAATGTCAGCTACGGCAGGGCCTTCGGCAGGTACTGGGCGAACCTGTTGAGCAGCATGACCCTCACAATCGGCTACATCATGGCAGCCTTCGATTCTCAGAAGAGAGCCCTGCACGACCGCATCTGCGATACGAGGGTGATCAGGACCTAAAAAGAGCCATGGAAGCCCTAGTCTGCACCGCTTGCCGGCGGCCCCTTTCGGTTTCAGATTTTAACACCGACGCCTTCTTTCAGTGCCCGTCGTGCCGGGCCCGTCTCAAGGTCGACGCCTTTCCGGCGCTCCTTAGGGGCATAGATCGCGGGAAGTCCGGAGAGGTCGTCCTAGGCGAGGAGGCAAGCTGCTTCTATCATCCCAACAAGAAGGCCGAGATTGCCTGCGACTACTGCGGCCGCTTTCTCTGCTCGTTGTGCGACATACCCCTCGACGGAAAGCACCTCTGCCTGACTTGTGTGGAGGCCGGGCGAAAAAAGGGCAGGATAACGAGCCTCGAACGCCACAGGACCCTCTATGATTCCACCGCGTTGGGCCTTGCCGTCTTTCCCCTGGTAACGTTCTGGTTTACCTTGGTCACGGCCCCCATGGCCCTCTACATCGCTATCCGCCGCTGGAACGCGGCCACGAGCGTCGTGGGGCGGGGGAAAGGACGCCTTGTGGCGGCGATCATCCTTTCGAGCCTTCAGATCCTGGGTTGGGCCACGGGCATAGCTTACTTCGTCTCGTCGAGGCATTGAGCATGGCTAGACTCACACGCGCGGGCTACAGACGGCTGCCGGGCTGGGGTCCCAGGAAGACGGGGCTCTTCGCCGGCGTCGGGACCAGGTGCCGCCTCTATCTCGGGGAAGACCACATCCTATCCGTCGATAACCACTTGTTCTTCGAGGATTACAAGCGCTTCTACTTCACCGACATCCAAGCTATATTGACGAGAAAAACGAGTCGCTGGATAGTAGAGGCAGCCATCGTCCTCATTGTCGCGGCGTGCATGACCGGGTGCTCTCTGCTTCTCCTCTCCCGGCCGCTGGGCGGCTTCTGGATGGGCCTTTCCATCATTCTCATCATCTATCTCTTCTACCATCTCGCAAGGGGCCCAACGTGCTCCTGCCACATAGTGACCGCCGTTCAGGAGGACCTTCTTCCCACCGTCAACCGCCTGCGGATCAGCCGCAAGGTAGTACCCCTCCTGAAGTCGGCAGTAGAACGGGTCCAGGGGAGCGTGAATACGGAAGAGATGGCGGCGGCCCCGGTCGAGGATGGTCCTCGCTACGCGCGGCCGGGGGCGAATGGCGCCCTGGGATCGGCGGGACGAGGAATGGCCGGAACGCCCGCCGGCCGATACCGGGGGGGCGCCCACGTGGCTGCCTTTTGCTTGCTCCTCGTCGCCGGCATCCTGACCCTCATCGACCTGACCGCGCGTCACCTACCTCTCCTGATGACCCTTTGCACTCTTCTGGGGGCGGCCTTTTCCCTTTTCGTGATCGTTGCCCTCGTAAAACAGCGCAGAGGAGGCGCGTCCAGGGCGGTGCGCTCCCTCACGTGGGCATGCTTTGCCCTCATCTGCCTATCGTTTTGCCTTGGCTATGCGGCCGCGGTCCAGGCAATGATACACGTGATGATGCTCAGGCCGAAGATGGCGCCGGACCAGTGGGATATAGGCCGGACCATGATGAGCCTCTCGCCCCGCAGCTCTCCGTTCCTCATGGTCAGTTACGGTTTTGAAGCGGCCTGCTCCGTTGTGCTGGGGGGCCTCGGTCTCGCGTCCGTTCTGCGCTGGCGCAAGTCAGCAGGGACGGCTCGATCCGCCGTGGACAGCACGGGACAAGGCATGCCTGCGCCATGACGCTTTCCAGCGAGCGCTGCTTCAACCACGCGACCAGGGAGGCCGTGGCCCGCTGCCCCGAATGCGGGCGCTATTTCTGTCGTGAATGCGTAAGCGAGCATGAAGACCGGCTCCTCTGCGCCTATTGTCTGAAAGTGCTGGGCGTCAGGAAGCCTGGACGCCGGTCAACTACCGGTCTTGTCCGCGCGGCTCAGGTTCTCGTGGGATTTGTTCTGCTCTGGTCCGCCTTCTATCTCCTCGGCAGATTGCTCCTTACCATCCCTTCTTCTTTCCATGACCGGCAGATCGCTCAAGAGGAGCAGTACCCCAGATGAAGGGAAGCGCAAGGATTGACCATAGATCCGCCATCGATATCATCGAAGAAGCGGTTCACACGCTGAAGACGCACCCATCCGGACTTGTGGCATACTACATAGGCAGCCTGCCCTTTGTCCTTCTTCTCCTGTACTTCTGGACGGACATGAGCAGGGGAGCGAATGCCTGGCAGCATTGCTCGGAGGGCGCGTGGGCCTTGGCGTTCTGCTTTGTCTGGATGAAGACCTGGCAGGCTGTCTACGCCCGGGGTCTTCTCGGCCGGATCCGGCAGGAGGGAGCACGGCCCTGGGGCGTGAGGCAGATACTCCGTGCCGCGGCCTTCCAGACTGCCATCCAGCCGTGGGGAATCGTGCTCCTGCCGGTGGCCCTCGTGATCATACTCCCCTTTCCGCAAGTCTTTGCCTTTTTCCAGAACGCTACCCTCATCGGGAGCGGGGATGAGCGAGACATGGGCGAGGTGGTGAAAAAATCATGGGTACAGGCATCTCTCCGGCCCGGGCAGAATACGCTCTCCCTATGGCTTGCGAGCCCCTTTCTCGTGATGCTCGCGGCGGCCCTTTTTTTTGCGGTCGTGCCAATCCTCATGTCATCCAATATCGAGGCGTCGGGCTTGCCTTTCCTTCTCGCGGCAGGTCTCGTCATGATCCCCCTATGTCCCCTCGGCATGGTCGTCGCCCTCAACGCGGGACTCTCCCTGTTCCTCATCCCCTGGCTGCTCCGGACCTTCCTCGGCATAGAGACCGTCTTCTCCGTGGGGGGCTTGGCGGCCCTTAACGACACGTCGCTGGCCGTAATCTGCGGCCTCGTCTACCTCTGTCTCGACCCCGTTCTCAAGGCCGTCTATTGCCTGCGCTGTTTCTACGGGGAATCGCTCCGTACGGGCGAGGACCTGCTGGTAGAGCTTCGCGCCCTTAAACGAGGCTCCGTGCGGCTCGTGATCCTCCTCGTGATCCTCCTCGGGTGTGCCTCTGCCGGCCGGGCGCTCGCCGAAAGCCGGTCCTTTCAGCCCTCCGACACCGGGAGGGTTGTCTCGGCCCGGGAGCTGGATGGGGCAATCGACCGGGTCATGAACAGTCCCGAATACACGTGGCGCATGCCAAGGACGAGGCCGCCGGCCGCCCGTGATGGCGCCTTGCACGCCTTTCTGGCCCCGGTGGTCAAGGCATTACAGGCCGCATGGCGCTACGTTGAAAAAGGCCTCTTGAGGCTCTTGGCATGGGTCATTGACTTCATCAATGGCATGCTTCCCTCTGGCCGGGAGGAGGAAGGGGGCGGCAATCGCTGGACCTCCCTCTCCCGGATCCTCATCATTGCACCCCTTGCAGCCATGATGGCTTTAATAGCCTTTCTCTGGTGGAGAGCATGGAAGGGACGGAAGGTCCGCGCCGTCCCTGCCGCGGGCACGGACCCGACCCTACCGGATATCACCAAGGCAGAGGTGGACGCGAGGGCCCTGCCCGAAGAAGGCTGGCTATCCATGGCAAGGGAGATGGCGGCGAAAGGGGAGTCGAGGCTCGCCCTGAGGGCCCTCTTCCTCGCCTCCCTCGCGTTCCTCGCCCATGAAGACCTGATCAGCCTCGCACCCCATAAGTCGGACCGGGAGTATGAGCGCGAGCTGCGCCTTCGTTCCCACGCCCGTCCTTATGTGCCTCCGGTATTTGCGGAAAACAGGGTCATCTTCGAGAGGGCTTGGTACGGCTTGCATGAGGTAACCCCTGCCATCATGGAGCGGTTCTCAGGAAACATGGAGAGGATGAGGGATAATGGGCAGAATTAGAGCATTCCCTATGGTCCTGCTCGCGGCGATGGCGCTCCTTTTCTCTTTCGGAATCGGGGAGCTTCTGACTTTGCGCTTCGACACCGGCGATGTCTATCCCCCCTATTCCTCGTACCGTCCCGATCCTCAAGGGGCCCGGGCCTTTTTCGAAGGCCTATCCGCAATGAGGAACATGGACGTCGCCCGCAATACCGTCCCCCTTGGCAAAGTCTCGCGAATCGGGGACTCCACCCTCTTCCTCATCGGGTTTGACTGGAAATCCTTCTCCCGCATGGATTTACCGGCAGTGCAGGCGTTGGAGGAGGGAGCCCGTGGGGGTGGAAGGATCGTGCTCGCCTTCTCCGGCTCGAAAAAGGAGGAGCAGGATTGGGATCATCCTTCCATCAATGAGGAGATAAGGAAGGCCGGAGGGCAGGAGGAGAATAAGGAAGGCGAAGAGGTCGTCCCTGAGGGGTACGTCAATCTCCGCGACCGCTGGCAGGTGGAGATCCGCTACCCCGGGCAGGCGCCCGGCCCGGCGGGTCTCTCCGGGGAAAGGCAGGACCTTCCCCAATCGATCGATTGGCACAGCGCCGCGGCCTTCCAGCCCGGATCGGGCGACTGGCGCACCGTATACGAAAGGGAGGGCAATCCTGTACTCATGGAGCGCTGTTTCGGCAAAGGGGAGCTCGTCCTCGCGTCCGATTCTTTCCTCTTCAGCAATGAGGCCATGCGAGGGGAGCGCCACAGCGACCTTCTCTCATGGCTCTGCGGCAATCACCGCAGGATCATTTTCGACGAGACCCATCTCGGCGTATCGGAGAGCACCGGTATCGTCAAGCTCATGAAGAAGCATCGGCTGACCCCATTCCTCGTCTCCCTCGTGGGTCTCTTTCTCCTCGCGGTCTGGAGGGTCCGTGCGTCTTCCATGCCCATCTCCCTGGTACGGGAGGGGGATCAGACGGCCTCAGGCAAGGATCTTGTCACGGGTCTTGCGAGCCTGTTGCGGCGCAATATTTCTCCCCATGACCTGCTTCGTGTGTGCCTCGACGAATGGCGGATCTCCTTTACGCACACCGGACGCAACCAATCGGCCCTGCTCCCGGCCATGAAGGAGATCGTCGAGGAGGATCAAGGCCGGCCCAGAAGGATGCACAACCCGGTGGATGCGTATAGGAGGATCAGCCGGCTCGTCGGGCGCCGGTGAAAGAGGGACGGCACACAGATTTTTGACTACATGAAAGGAGGTTTTCGACACCCCATGGATAATACCTTAGAGCGGCTCAAGGAGGTGCTCCTGGCAGCGCGTCAGGAGGTCGGCAGGGTGATCATCGGGCAGGAGGACGTCGTAGACAAGGCTCTCATAGTGATCTTTACCAATCATCACGCCCTTGTGGAGGGTGTCCCGGGCATCGCCAAGACCCTTCTCGTGCGAACCCTTGCCCGCACCCTCGGCTGCGAGTTCAGCCGCATCCAGTTCACCCCGGACCTCATGCCCGCGGACATCATCGGCACCAATGTCTTCAACCTGAAAACGGAGGCATTTACCCTGGCCAGGGGACCGGTCTTCACCACCTTCCTCCTTGCCGACGAGATAAACAGGGCCCCGGCCAAGACCCAGTCCGCCCTCCTCCAGGCGATGCAGGAACGCCAGGTGACGATCGATCGGGCGACGTATCCCCTCCCGCCGAACTTCACCGTCTTCGCCACCCAGAACCCCATTGAGTACGAGGGCACCTATCCCCTCCCGGAGGCGCAGAAAGACCGTTTCATGTTGAAGATCACCATGGGCTATCCCGGAAGGGAGGAGGAGCTGGCCCTTGCCCGGCGTATGCTCGGGCCGGACAGGCCGGAGGCAGTCCTTGCCGCAGGTAGCGTTCAGGCGGTCGTCAATGGGGATGAGCTTGAAGGCCTGCGCCGATGCCTCGATGGGATCTTGGTCCGTCCCGAGCTTATGGACTATCTGGTGGACCTCATCAGAACGACGCGCACCCATGAAAGCATCCAGGTCGGGGCAGGGCCCAGGGCCACGCAGAGCCTGCTTTTGGCGAGCCGGGCGAGCGCAGCCATGGATGGGAGGGATTTCGTCACCCCCGACGACATCAAGGCCATGGCCCCGTCCGTGCTTGAGCACCGCATTCTGCTCCGGCCCGAGTTCGAGATCGAGGGATACACGTGCGGGGAGGTCATCGACCGCATCCTCAAGGAGGTGGCAGTACCGCGATGATCGTGCCGACCCTGCGCCTGGTCGTCTGCTATGCGCTCATCCTTCCGCCCCTTGCCATCCTTCCGGCTCTGGGACAGGGGGCAGGCTTTCTCGCCCTCGCCATCGGCTCGGGTCTCGTAGCAGCGGCCCTCATCGACGGTGCGTGCGCGGGCCTTGGCTCACGCGGCATAGAAGTTAGGCTGCCCTCCCTTGTGCGCATGGTGAAGGGACGAGTTGGGGCCCTGGAGATCGGCGTGGAGAACGGACGCACGGCGACGGCGGCAATTCGGGTGGGCCTGCCGATGCCGGCGGAGATCGCGAGCTCTCTGGAATTCCTTATCGCTTCTGTGCCGGCAGGCGTTTCCGAGGCGCGCCTCCTTTGGCCGTGCACCCCCTTATCCCGGGGAAGATTCCGGATCGATTCGTGCTACCTGGAGACGCGCTCGTTCCTGGGTTTGTGGGCCTTCCGGAAGCGACACGAAGGGGGCTGCGAAATCCGCGTCTATCCCAGCCTGGAGAACGAAAGAAAGGGGCTCGCGGCCCTTTTCCTTAACCGCGGAAGCCTCGGCATCCATGCGCGCCGCCAGCAGGGCAAGGGGAAAGACTTTGAGAGATTGCGCGAATACGTGGCCGGTGACGGCTACGAGGATATCCATTGGAAGGCCACGGCCAAGAGACGCCATCCCATAACCAAGGTCTTCCAGATAGAGCGAACCCAGGAGGTCTATGTGGCCATCGATTCCTCCCGCCTGGGGGCGAGACTTCCAGCCATACAGAGAGAAGACGATGCTGCTGGAGCGACCCCGAAGGACGACCGGACGCACCTCGAGAGGTTCATCGCGGCCGCCCTCGTGCTCGGGCTTGCGGCCCGGAGGCAGGGTGACCTTTTCGGCGTAGCCGCGTTTAGCGACCGGGTGGACGCTTTCCTGCGCGCAGGTGGCGGAAAGCTCCACTACAATGCATGCAGGGAGCAGATCTTCAACCTCCAGCCGCGCCTGGTGAACCCGGACTTTGAAGGGCTTTTCACATTCATCAGAGAAAAGGTCAGGCGCCGCGCCCTCATCGTGATCCTTACCGGCCTGGATGACCCTATGCTGGCGGACACCTTCTCGGACAGCGTGGGCCTCATTTGCCGGCAGCACCTGGTGATGGTGGCTGGCCTCAGACCCCATGGGGCTCGTCCAGTTTTTTCCAACCCCGAGATCGCCTCGACGGAAGAGATCTATGAGGCATTGACCGGTCACGCGCTCTGGCACGATCTCGAACGGCTGAAGAAGGGCTTGAAAGGCCGGGGGGTCGAGTTTGCTCTCGCCGACAGCGGGCGTCTCTGCATCGACCTGGTCTCCCGGTACATGAACGTCAAACAGAGGCAGATCCTTTGATCGTCGACCTGGAGCGGTTCATCAAGGAAGAAGAGCATTACTGGACGGAGCTTGAATCGGCGCTCGACGCCCTGGAGCGCGACCCCCTGCGAAGGATGAATCTGCCCGAGATCAAGAGATTCCACTACCTCTATCAGAGGGCTTCCGCGGCGCTTGTCAAGATCGGGGGCTCCTCCGGGGAGACCGATATCCGGCGATACCTCGAATCGCTCGTGGCCCGCGCCTACGCCAATGTCCACGAGCTGAGGGGAGCGTCGCGACGCTTGCGCCCGCTTCACTGGTTCTTTGAGACATTTCCGGGAGTGTTTCGTGCCCATGTCGGGGCCTTCGTGCTCTCGCTGGCCATAACCGCCTTCGGCTTTTCCGTGGGAGCCGTGGTGATGGCCGTTGACAAAGAGGCGCGCAACGTGATCATGCCCTTTTCTCAGTTGAAGGGGGACCCGGCCAAAAGGGTGGCCGGCGAGGAAAAAATGGGGGCAACGAAGGACCGGCTGCAAGGGAAGAAGGCCAGCTTCTCCGCCTTCCTCATGACCCATAACACGAGGGTCTCCCTCTTCACGTTCGCCCTCGGTTTTACCTGGGGCATCGGCACCGCCATCTTCCTCTTCTACAACGGAATCATACTAGGAGCGGTTGCGCTCGACTATGTTGCGGCCGGGCAGACACCCTTCCTTCTCGGGTGGCTCCTCCCCCACGGTGTCATCGAGATTCCCGCGGTCCTCATTGCCGGCCAGGCGGGATTCATCCTCGCCCGGGCGATGATCGGCTCTCGAAGACGCATTCCCATGAGAGATCGTCTACGCAAGATCGTTCCGGACATGGTCACGCTCCTCGCGGGCCTTGCAATAATGCTCGTCTGGGCAGGCGTGGTGGAGGCCTTCTTCTCCCAGTACCATGAGCCTGTCATACCCTACGCAGTCAAGATGGCCTTCGGAAGCGTAGAGCTGGTGGGCTTGCTCCTGTTCCTCGGGCTTTCAGGCAGGCCCAAGGAGGGCGGCCGTGAGAATGGCTAACAGCGTGACTCTGAGAACGCCCGAGGGGGTCGCGTTTGCCCTCCTCCCCGCCGGGCCAATTGCACGGTTCGTTGCGTGGGCTGTGGACCTTGCAGTCGTTTCGATGGCCGTCCTGGCAGCAGAAACGACACTAACACTCTTCTCGCTCGTCAGCGCGGACGCGGGCCGCGCAGCCGGGATCATCTCTTTCTTCGTCGTCTCTCTCGGCTATGCCATGGTCTGTGAATGGCGCTACAAAGGGCAGACCATCGGTAAACGGCTCCTCTCCATCCGTGTGGTCGATGCCGAAGGAATGAAGCTGCAGCCGGGGCAGATAATCATCCGGAACATCCTTCGAGCAATCGACAGCCTGCCGCTCTGCTACATGGTGGGCGCCATCTCATGCATCGCGAGCCGCAAGTCCCAGCGCCTCGGTGACATCGCTGCGAATACTATGGTGATCAGGGAGCCGAAGGTGCAAAAGCCCGATCTGGAGCAGCTTAAGTCGCACAAGTACAACTCCCTGAAAGCCTATCCCCTTCTTGCGGCCCGTCTGAGACAGCGCACATCGCAGGCCGAGGCCGACATTGCCCTCCAGGCACTCGTGAGAAGGGACTCCCTCGACCCCATGGCGCGGGTCGAGTTCTTTGGCGAGATAGCAGCCCGCTTCAAGGAAGGCTTGGATTTCCCCGAGGAGGCATCGATGGGCATCAGTGATGAGCAGATGGTGAGAGATGTGGTGGAGATCCTCTTTACGAGTGTACGCCCGTCCGGACGGTCCGCATGAAGAAATCGCGATCTGCGGCGCCCTCTTCACCCCGTGCCCTCCGACGTGTGGGGACACTCCTCCGAAAACAGAAATAGCGAGAGGGGTGTCCCCATTCGCCATCCGGGCGACCGGGTTCAGATGGCATCCACATCTCATCG
>Ga0326728_10020747_pt1 | contig 12479 bp, 8 predicted proteins | sample MB3enrmetagenome_FD_207602 | JGI IMG/M metagenome (GOLD analysis project Ga0326728, IMG submission 207602) | Lab enriched peat soil microbial communities from McLean, Ithaca, NY, United States - MB31MN | ecosystem: Environmental > Terrestrial > Soil > Wetlands > Peat | place: USA: New York...
GAGGCGGTCGAGATTTCCCTATCCCCGCTACGCCCCAAAAACGCGCCGCAAAGAACGCGGCGCAGCTGGAAACACGTTGCCGTCCCTGAATCCATTTGACCGTAAACGCCATCTCGTTGATTGGCGCAATCCGGGACGCCTGCTCCGGCCGGGAGACGATAAACGCGCCAGGTTCTTGTAACGCTTGAAAGGCGTTCCGCCGACGCAAGTGTCTTCCAGACTCAAATACATGACAAGAACCTTCGCGATGCAGCTTACCTTAGCGCTTATTCGGGGGTCCGCCCCACCCTCACTTCGCGGGACACAGATCCCTGTAGAAAGCGCACCGCTGGCACCGTTCCCCTTCGTTTAAAGGAAATTCACCTTTGGACTGCGCTTCCTGGAAATCGCGCACCAGCTGTTCGGGCGAATCGAGCAGCGAGGGCGCGAGATTCACTTCCACCAGGCTGTTGGGGCGCAGGAAATGCAGCCAGGCGCGATCCACCGGGCGGCCGGCGGCGCGCTCCACTGCCATGGCGTAGAGGCGAAGCTGTGAAGCGTACTCCTGCGCGCGCTGGTGCGTTTGCGCCGCGGTGACGTCGTCGGTCTTATAATCGACGATCGCCAATTCCCCGCCCTCCTGGAACCACAAATCCACCTGCCCGCGGATCACGAGGTCTTCCACCGACATCAGAAAATCGAACTCGCGCTCCACCCGTGAGGCTTTCGCGATCCGCCGCGCGAGGGCGCTTTGCTGGAAGATGCCAGCCAGGCGGACGGCCTCCGAATCGGGATCTGCCAGCGGAACTCCGGCCAGCAGCGCGTGCACCTGGGTGCCGAGCTCGCTCGCCGGCAAGTCGGCATCGGGATCGAGGAGCTTGCGCGGCCGGCCTTCGAATCCCACGTACTGGCGCAGGAAGTACTCGCGCGGGCACGCGGCAAACTTGGCGAGGTCGGTTACCGTGGCGTTGGTGTCCTGCTGGTCGGCTACCGCGGGCGGATCGAGGAGCTGCTCTTCAGGGGCTGCCCGTGCGTCAGCCTGCCCCGGCCATTTCAGCAGTTCCGGTGCGGCGGCGGCAACCGCCACTCGCAGATTCCACCGCTTGCCATCCGGCGCCACTCGCGTGACCGTCCGGTCGCCCGGCTCGTCCAGGGTGAGCTGCAGCCGGTCGGCAACGTCCCGCGCCCAGTTCTTGCGGGCCGAAAAACTGAGCACCAGGTGCTCCTCGGCGCGTGTCATCGCGACATAGAGCAGGCGGTCGCTTTCCTGCTGCTCGCGCTCCTTCCATTCCTCGCGCAGAGCATGCTGGAACAGGTCATCCTTGTCTTCGCGCTCGCGTTTCGCGGGATTGCGCCAGCGGGCGCCCAATCCGTAGCGCCGCGAGAAGGCGATCACAGAAGGGCTCGATTCCACGCCTTTGTGCAGCGCCGCGACGAACACCACCGGGAATTCCAGCCCCTTGGCGGAATGCACGGTCATCACCTTGACGGCGTTGGCAACGTCGTCCACCGGGGCGTCCGGCTCGCGCGGGTTGGACGCGCGCACACGCGAGATTTCGTCGATGAACTCATCGAGCGACTTGCGCTGGGAAGCCTCGCGCGCCTGCGACAGGAATTTTTCGATATTGGCCGCTCCCCGCGCACCGGCCTTGGGGCGATAGCCGCAATCGTCCATTGCCTCCATGAGGAGCAGATCGAAGGTGACGTATTCGCGGCGGGTGCGCCAGGCGCGGAGCCGGTCGCGGAATTCGACCAGCTTGCGGCGGTCGGCCGAATCGAAATCGGCCGGGATATCGGGCGCGAGCCGCATCAATTGCGCGCCGATATTGTCTCCCAGCATTTTCAGCCCGAGGAGCGCTTCGTCCGACACCCCCACCAGCGGCGACCGCAGCACCGCCGCCAGGCTGATCTCGTCACGCGGATTGGCGATGACGCGCAGCAGGTGCGCCAGGTCGTTGACTTCGCGTGTATCGTAGAACCCCTTGCCGCGATTCACCACGTACGGAATGGCCGCATCGTCGAAAGCCGAAGTGAATTCGGGAATGACCTCGGTATTGCGCACCAGGACCGCGAAATCGCGCATGGCGAATCCATCGCCGGCCAGCTCGACGATGCGCCGCGCCACCCAGCAAGCTTCCACCGCGAGATCGGCGGCGCTGGCCACTTCCACGCAAACTCCGCGGGGCCTGTCGAACTCGCGCCGCGCCACCAGCGGCCGGTCGACGATTCCATCCGCGCCCTCGCTGATGGTTTCCACCGCGCTCAACACCTGCGCGCGGCTGCGGAAGTTGTCCGTCAGTTCCACCAGGCGGCCACGGCTGGCGGCCACTTCCTCCCGATACCGCGCGAACCCCTCGGGCTCGGCGTGCCGGAAGCCGAAGATCGACTGGTTGATGTCGCCCACGGCGTAGAAGTTGTCATGCGAACGCACCAGCTGCATCAGTCTCGCCTGCTGCCCGTTGGTGTCCTGGAATTCGTCCATGAGGATGTGGTCGAACTGCATGCGGACGCGCTCGCGGGTGTCGGGATGCTCTGCGAGCAGCCGAACGGTGAACTCCTCCAGGTCGGAAAAATCGAGCACCCCGGCGCTGCGCTTGCGCTCCCGATAGGTGCCGTCAAACCGGTGCAAGACATCGAGGAGCGTCTCGCGCTCCACCGTGTAGTATTCCGTGATCAGCGCGTATTGAACCTCCTTGACCTGGTCTTTCATGCGCTGCAGCAGGTTGTACGCATTGTTCCCGCGCTTGCACTTGTTCAGATTGCAGTCGAACGTTTCGATAGCGTCGAGAGCGCGCACCGGTCCCAAGGCCGCCACGATGCGTTCCGCTCCCTCGAGCGCGATTTCCAATTGCGCGCGCTGCTGAAAGTTCCAGGCGCTGAGAGATTCGCGGCGGATGGCGCGCAGCGTCGCGCCGACATCCGCCACCGTGGATCCGGCCGGCGCGGGGAAGCCGGCCAGTTCCTCCACGCGCACCCCCGCGCCGCGCATGGCATCGTACGCCGAGAGTACCGCCTCTTCGAATTCGTACGAGGAGAGCCCGCGAATCAGCTTCCGCATGGGCCCGTGACGATCGGCCAGCATGGAACTCAACGCATCGGCGATGGAGTCCTGCTGAAGTCGCCAGCTCTCGCGCTCGTCGGCGACGGCGAATTCGGGGTCGACGCCGGCGAAGACCGCGTTTTCCTTGAGCAAACGGGCGCAAAATCCATGCACCGTCGACACCCAGGCGCGCTCCAAGCGGGTGCGAATGGCATTGTCTTCGCGGAACGCCTCGGCGAGGCGCGACCGCATGTTGCCGGCGGCTTTCTCGGTGAAGGTGATGGCCAGAATGCGCAGCGGATCCGCGCCGGCCGCCACCAGCCTGCGAAAATATTCCACCAGAACGGTGGTTTTGCCCGAGCCCGGACCGGCCACCACGCAGGCGTCGCTGTCGCCACCGGCGATGTCGATGGCCGCCAGCTGCGCGGGCGTGTATTGCACCTCTTTCATACGCCCTCCACTGAGGTTTGCGCCTGCGCAATTTCGATGCGGCACACATCGGCGCAATCGCAGAAGCGGCACTTGTCGCGGTCCGGCGGGGCGACTTTCATACGCCCTCCACTGAGGTTTGCGCCTGCGCAATTTCGATGCGGCACACATCGGCGCAATCGCAGAAGCGGCACTTGTCGCGGTCCGACGGGGCGACGTCCATATGGCCGGCGCGGATCTGTTCCACGATGGCGAGCGTCCGCGCGCGCGCCTGGTCGAGCCAATCGGGTTCGAGCTCGGAAGCCTCCCAGCCGGCGGGCTCGACGCCGCCCTTCAGCCCGATGTAGTACATGCCGGCGGCCTTCAGCCCGAAGAACTTCTCCACCGCCAGGAGGTAGAGCGGCGCCTGCAGAAGGTTCGTGTTGTCGCGGCGGCCCCTGGTGTTTTGCGCGTTACTGTACTTGTAATCGACGACGTATGCGGTGTCGTCGGCCGCGACATCGAGGCGGTCGATTTTGCCCGAGATGGTGAGCGAATCGTCAAGGGCGAACTCAAATTCTTCCTCCATGCGCGATTGAAATTCCCCCGGCGGGAACGGTTCGGCGCGCGTGAAAGCGATAAGGTCGTCCAGCATGGCGTTGCGCAGACGCTCGGTATGGTACCCCGCGGGAATCTGTTTGTCCGCGAGGGTGCGGGTGAAGATTTCTTCGAATAGCGCGGCGATGTCCTGGCGCTCGGCGTACCACTGCGCCAGCACTTCATGCACGATGTTGCCCTGCGTCAGAAAATCCAGGCGTTCCTCGGGCCGCGGAGGCGCCGGCCGGAGACGCAAGAGCCGGCTTCCGAAATATTGGAACGGACATTGCAGGTAAGTCTCGAGCGATGTCGGCGATACCTTCACGGTCTTCTGGGCGACAAACTCGAGCAGGCTCGGTGCGCGAATTCCCGCTGGCGGAGCGCTCCACGGCCCGCGCGGCCGGGGACGCACGAGCCGCGATGGCCGCTCCTCGATGGCGCAATCTTGCAGGTACGCGGAACGCAGATTGCGCTCCCCGCGCGCGTCGCTCTCGGGATACGACAGCGACACCAGCATGGTGGCTCGTGTGAGCGCCGAATCGAACAAGCGGCGCTCCTCGCGCTCCATTTCCGCGGCGGTGCGCACGCGAATGCCCGCCGCGTGCAAGCGCGTGCGCGCGCCATCGGGAAAGAAAGGGTCCTGCCGGTGAACTTTCGGAAAGGATTTCTCCACCAGCCCGCAAACGAACACTACCGGCAGCACCCATTGACGCGCTTCATGGGCGCTGAGCACGTGGACCACGTTCCGCCGTCCGTCCTCGAATCGCAGGGGTTTCAGCCGCAGGATGGCCTTCAGGGCCCGCCAGAATGGATCGAGCGGCATGGAATGCCGCGGGTCTAGCGCGGCGGCCGTTTCGTCCAGCGCCTGGTCGAAAAGATCCAACGCCGCAGCCTGGCTCCGCCACACCTGCCAGCCGTGGCGGACCGCCGGATCGGGCCGGGCCGGCCGGAACAGATTCCGCAGCAGCCGCAGCCGCGCCGCCCAATTTTGCGGTGTGAGCTCGAACTGGCGCCACTCCTCGATTTCGTCGAGGGCATCCAATTTATGAATCAGCGCTTCCGCGCCCGGACCTTCGGCGAGCGCCTTGAGTCCTCCGAGACTGGCATTGGGAATCTGCTCGCGAACCGCGAAATCGAAGCGGTCGAGCGCATTCGAATCGGCGAAGCGCGGCGCCAGGCGCAGCGCCGCCAGCGTACGTGCATAGTCCCAGCCGCTCAGCATGGCGTCCACCGCGGTGGTGAGGAAGCGGATGGCGGCATGTCGATCCAGATTTTCATCGAAATAAAACCGCGCCGGAATTCCAAAACGCGCCAGGGTCGACCGCAGCAGCGGCACGTACGCTTCGCCCGCACGCACAATGATGGCCATCTCGCGGAACGGACGGCCCGCCGCGGCCTGCTCGAGAATTTGGCGCGCAATCTCGTCGGCCTCGCGCTCCATATTGGGCGCCCGCACGAGGGCGATGGCGGGAGCCGGGCGCACTCGCGGCAGCGGCTCCACGCGGAAGCCGATCGCTTCCAGGCGGTCCCGCAGCCAGCCGGTGAGGTCGCGCTCATCGAGCGTCAGCGTGACCTCGGCATGCCGGCCAAGCGCCTCGATGACGCGCAGTTCGGGATCGGGCAGCGCGTGGAAGCCGTCCATCCAAATCGTGCCGATGCCGCCGGCGCCGTCGTGCGCGATTCGCTCCGCCGCCCGCTCCAGGCGCCTTGCCCGCAGCGAGAGCCCGCGATCGTGCAAGAGGCCGTCCAGTTCCCGATACACCGCAAGGAACGCCTCCGCCAGCGGCGCGTCGGGCAGATGCCGCACGAGTTGTGCGCTGTCGCAGCCAGCCGAGGCGAACTCGTTGATCGACTTGGCGAGCGATACATAGAATCCCGTGGTTTCAACCACCCGCGCGAACTCCGGCCGGGCGGCTCGCTTGGCGGCCTCTTCCACCAACAGATAGACCGCCGGCTCGGGCGCCTGCGGAGTTTCGCCAGCCCAAGGCTCCACGAAAGCCGACAGCGTTTGAATGAGATTGCGATGAAAAACGAACCCCTCGCGGGCGATCTGATTTTGCAGGTGCTGCGCCAGGGTAGCGGTCGGAACCAGAAGGCGGACAGACTGGTTTCCGGAGCGTAATGCTTGCCTCAACCGGTTGAGAACAAAAGGAGTCTTACCGGAGCCCGCGGGTCCCGTCAGCAGCAGCACGGCTCCAGTGTAACGCGGCGTGAATGCGCTGCGTATCAAGAGCGGTGATGTACTATAGTTTCCGGAGGTCCACATGAAATTTCGCCTCGGGCTCCTCTGTGTCCTCCTTGCATCGACTCTCACCTTCGCGGGCGATGGCATCCCTGCGCGCGGCTCCGCCGAGGATTACACGGCGCACAACGTGTCCGGTAAGATCGCCATCGGCGCTGCCTATGTCATTCCCGCCCAAGTAAAGAAGATCTTCGGAGAAGATCTCGATAAGCGTGGCTACCTGGTTTTCGAGGTGGGTGTGTTCCCGAGCGGCGATACCGAGGCGGAAATTTCTCCCGACGACTTCAAACTCCGGCAGGGCAAAGACTCGAGCGTGACGCGCGCCGCCACTCCACACATGGTAGCCGGCGATACGCATCCGCAACGGTCGCCGGATAACGCCGACGTTCCCCAAAAAGTGCATGTCTATACGGAGGAAACAGTAGGGGTGTATCAGGGTTCCAACGGACAGCACGGCGTCTATACCGGCACCGCCGCTACCGTGACGAACTATCCCGCTCCGCAAGCGCCTTCCCGGTCCGGCCAATCCACCGGTAACGACAAGCTTGAGCAGTCGATCGAGGACAAGTCTTTACCCGATATCAAGACCCGCCGGGCCGTCGCGGGCTATGTATTCTTTCCCAAAGCGTCCAACGACAAGCACGCCGATTTTGAATTGCTCTACTTCGGAATGGATGGCCAGGTGAGCCTGAAGCTTTCCCCGCCGGCCAGTAAGTAAGTAGGGCAAGTTCCACTCGCCGTGGCCAACATGTCCCGCGTAAAAGCCCGAACTCCAGGCAGGCGAGGTTGGCTCGCTTGGGCAGCTGAACTTACCCCACAAAGGTAAAGGGCCGCTCCCCTCGAAGCGGCCCTTGTGCTAGCGCACTAATTTCCAAAGAAGAAACAGCATCCCGGCGGCAAATCCCACACCGGCATTATATTCCTGGTTCCTTAGATACAGCGCGAGGCAAAAACGATTCGGGTTTTTCGAGGGGAGCGGCGTCAGACGCGGTATCAGCAGAGGGACGGCCGAGGCATACACGGCATAATCGCTAAAAAGCCGGCGCAGATGTTCCGATTCGTTCTGGATCACGGGCAGGTAAACGCAGAAAAAGACGGCGGCGAACAGCACGCCGAGCCCCAGGCTGCGGGCGGCGATCGACAGGCCGGCCGCGACCACCAGCGTGCCCAGGTAAAGCGGATTGCGCGTGAAAGCGTAAGGGCCGCCGGTGGCCAGTTCCTGATTCTTGGCGAGACAGCCCGCGGCCCACGCGCGCAATGCCAGTCCCAGCACGGAGATCGGCAGGCCGATCTCGAGCGAAAGCGCGGTGGGATGGGAGAACCACGCGAATACCGCCACGATGAGGAATCCACTCGGTACCCGCAGGCGAGCCACCATATCGGCATACGGCTTAGGGAAGCGGATCATGAGCAGCGGCACCGGAGGGCCGCCCGGAGAATTTCGAAAACTTCGGCGGGCGAGATACTCTGCATGCTCTCGCCGATGGCGGCGCCGCGTTTGTAAGTAGTGACGGCGGCTGTGCTGCGGAGTACATGAAGCGAGTTGCCGTAGGGTCCATTGCGCGCGGGGTCGGTGGGGCCGAAAATGGCGACTCCCGGTTTATCCAGCGCGGCGGCCAGATGGAGCGGGCCGCTATCCACGCCGACGATCGCGGAGGCGCGGCGGGTGGCGTGAATCAGCCCCGGCAGGCCGGAATAATGGGCCAGCGCTGGGGCGATGCCGCCGAAGGACGCGCCCGGAGGGCCGTTCAGCACCAGCGGAATTCCCAATTCGGAGTGCAGCCGATCGGCCAGCGTACGATAATGCGCCATCGGCCATTGCTTGGACCCCCATCCCGCCAGGGGCGACGCGAGGACGAACTCTCCGGCGGTCAAATCGCCTTCGGGACGGCCGGGTGGCAGCGGAAAAACGGGTGGACCGCCGCAAACCGCGCCCGCGGCAGCAGCCAGATCGAGATTGCGGTCCACCACGTGGGCCGCGGCAGTGGAGATTTTGTGCCGATAGAAGATCGCGGCGGCGCGTTCGCGCACCAGGCTGGGGTCGAAGCCGTAAATGGTCTCCGGTTGCGCCGCCACGGCCACCAGAGCGGACTTGAGCAGGCCCTGGAAATCGACCGCGAACCGGTAGGCGGACTGGCGAAGGGCGCGATGGCTGGCCACGAGTCCGCGGAAGGAGCCGCGGTCGAGGGTTACGATGCGATCGACGAAAGGGTTTTGCTCCAGGAGCGGCGCCCATTTCGGCTCGACCGCCCAGGTGAGCGGCGTCTGGGGGTAGCCGAGTTTCAGGGCGCGGACAGCGGGCAGGGTATGGAGAATGTCGCCCATGGCGCCGAGGCGCACCACCAGAATGGCGGGGTCAGGCGGATTGCCGGCTGTGGACATGCTCGATCAATTGCCGGATGCTGGCGGCATCGGCCTCTTCCAGACTCACGATTTCAATCGGTTGCAGAGAAGCCGGCAAGCTCGACAAATCCCCGTTTTCGGCAATGAAGACGTAGTCTACCACGCGTAGCGAGGCGGCCATTTCCGCGCGGGCGGCCAGCGGCGCCAGTTCGTCCGGGAGCGGCCGGACTACCGCCAGCAGGCTGTTCGCTCCGGTGCGCCGGCGGGCGGCGGCCAGTTCGCGCACCATGGCTGCCCGCAGGAGGTCGAAGCGCGCGGCCACTACCAGGAGCGGCCGCGGAGGGTCGAGCGCCGCGAGGGCGGCAGCGGTCAGGATTTTAGTTCGGGTATCCAAGCGGAGGCGGTCTCCTTCCACAGGTCTTGCGCGACGGCGGTGACTCGCTCGACCGTAACAGCGGTCATGCAGCGGTGGTCGATGGGACATTCGCGGAGCAGGCAGGGGCTGCATTCGGCGTGTTCGCGGACCACGCGCGCGAGCGGGCCGGTGGGGCCGGTAGTGGTATCGTCGGTGGCGCCGAAGACGGCCACGGTCGGCACTCCCAGAGCGGACGACACGTGCATGGCGCCGGAATCGTTGGTCAGAAACAGGCGGCAGGCGGCGGCCAGGTCGATGAATTCGCGGAGGGTGGTCTCGCCCGCGAGGTTGCGGACGTCGAGGCCGGCGTGGCGCAACGCTTCGGCCACGGTCTCGCATAAGGGACGCTCGCCGGCCGAGCCGAAGAGGAGCACGGCCCCGGGCGCGAGGTTTTGCGCCACGGCCGCGAAACTCTCGGGCAGCCAGCGCTTGGCGTTGCCGTAGGCAGCGCCGGGGCTGACGCCGACGGCCGCTCCGGAGATGCCCAATCGCGCCAGGTGGGCCGCGCCGGCGGCGCGCGCGTCGTCGAGTCCTTCCAGGCGGATGGGGCCGATGTCGGCGAAACCTTCGATCATGCCGGCGCGGCGAAGCAATTCCAGATAGTAAAAACGCTCGTGGCGGGGAATCTCGCCCGGTTCGGGGACGGGGATGGCCTGAGTGAGGAGTAGACGGCGGCCGTCGCGATTGTAGCCGATACGTTCGGGGATGCCGGCCAGCCACATGAGCAGAGCGGCATCGAAGGCGTTCTGCAGAAGAATGGCCGCGTCAAAATGTTCGTGGCGGAGCAGGGAGGCGAACTCGCGCTTGGCGCGCAGGCCCTTCTGTGCGGTGTAGGGGATGATGCGGTCGATCGAGCGTTCGCGCGCGTAAAGATCGGCCACCCAGGGTCGGGCTACGAGCGCGATGTGGGCATGCGGAAGGATCCGGCGGATGGCGCGAATAGCTGGCAGTGACATTACCGCGTCGCCCAGCCAGTTGGTGGCGCGCACGCACACCCGGGAAATGGATGACGGGTTGAAAGACACTTGAGTCTCAGGATAACAGTGGATGGTGGGTGTGATGTTCACCACGGAGGAACGGAAGCACGGAGGAAAACAAAGTCCAACCAAACCAGAAGTCACCGAGATGGCAGAGACACGGAGTCTGTCCACGGTTTCCTGGAAGATGGTGGACGTTCGTAGTACAGTCTTTGGTATTCTCATTAGAAGCGCATCCGCGTCGCGCAAGTCATTGGAAACTCGAATGAAACAACGGTACATTTGCGTCTTGACTTTAGCGGTATTCGGCATTGCGCCGGCTTACTCGCAGATCGTTCTCAATCCGGTGCCGGTACGGGCTGTCGGTACCCCGCAGCTCACGGTGGAGAATTCTCCGCAGAGCCCGAACCTGGTTGAGGGGCGCGAACTCTACGCTCCGCAGGCAGTGGCGCTGGATAACTCGGTTTCGCCACCCATTCTCTACGTTTCCGATTACGTCAATAACCGTGTGCTCGCCTGGAAAAATGCGGCGACTTTCACTACCGGGCAGAAGGCCGACCTGGCAATCGGACAGCCCGATCTGGATACGACATTTCCGGAGGGCCCCAGCGCGGTAGCTAAGAACACCTCCACCCTGCCCTCAGGCCTGACGCGTCCCAGCGGCCTCACCGTTGACGGGAACGGCAATTTGTATGTCGTCGACGCCGGCAATAACCGGGTACTGCGTTACCCCAAGCAGGGGCAGACCGGCCTGCTCGCCGCGTTCGCGCAGACCGGCCAACTAGAACCCGACACTTGGATCGGCCAGGCGGCCATCGGCGGGTATGGCGCCAATTATCCGGGAGGCACCTCGACGCCCACGGCTCAAGGGCTCCTTTTGAGCAATGGGTCCACTGTGCTGACATCCAGCCTGGCCTTCGACGGCTCCGGCAATCTGTGGGTGCTCGATACCGGGAACGCCCGGGTAATGCGCTTTAATGCCGCGAGTCTATCGCAGGGAGGCGGTTCGCTCACGGCCGATATGGTGATCGGCCAGCCGAGCCTTACGAGCAACTCGCCGGCGCTGCCCAACGCCTCCGCCAGCCTTCTGGTGCTGAACCAGTTCATCTCTCCCTGGTCGATTGCTTTCGATCCCAGCGGCAATCTCTGGGTGGGGGATTTAGGGCGGGTTCTGGTCTTCCCCGGCCCGAACTTTACCAGCGGCATGAACGCCTCCACGCATATCCTGGGAGTATTTCCCAGCGGCTACACATTCCCTACTACGCAAACCGCACTTCAGGCGCTGCTCGATCAAACTGCAGTCCAACAGCCTGAGGGAATATTCTTTCTTTCCGGCGGCGCGGGAGTGGGCGTGGTGGATGAGTACTTCAACCGCATCATGATCTTTCCCCCGTTCGCAAGCTGGCCCTCGACCGGCCCGCCGAGCGCCACCACCATCCTGGGGCAGATCAATACGTGCCCAACGCAGTGGCCGAACCAGACCTGCAAAGCACCGAATAACGGCAATGTGCAGCCGTCCGGCCTTACGTTTTCCGCTCCGGCGGGCGCCGCTTATACGGGTACCGACCTTTACCTGGCCGATTCCGGCAACAACCGCGTGCTTGACTTGCCGCAAACGAACAATACGTTTGGCGCCGCTACGCGAATCCTGGGACAGGATTTTCCTTACGCCAATTCTCCCAACCTGATCGAGGGCCGGGAATTTCAATTTACGGGTTCGGTGAGCGGCTCCTCCGGACTGTTCTCGGATGCCGGGATGGCAATCGACAACGGCAGCGGTACGCCGCACCTGTACGTTGCCGACCCTTACAATAACCGCGTACTCGGCTTTAAGGATCTGCGCAAATTCCAGAACGGCGCCCGGAATAAGGCGGACATCGTTCTCGGGCAGGCGGACTTCACCACGGCGCTCATCAACTTCCCCTCGGGCAATCCCAACACGCCGAACAGCTCCGGTCTCTATCGCCCCGTCGGCCTGGTGATGGATGCCCAGGGCAATCTTTACGTGGCGGATTCGCTGAATGGCCGCGTATTGCGCTTTCCTGCTCCGTTCTCTTATACCGGCACGGCCCCGGAAGCAGCCGATCTGGTATTGGGACAGTCGAGCTTCACGGCGACGATTGCCGACCTGACAGCCAACAACATGGCCATTCCGTATGGCTTGGCGTTTTCTCCCTCGTGCAACAGTCCGTCGCAGGCGTGCGCCTCCCCCGACGGACTGGTGGTCTCCGATGAGTACTTCAACCGCGTGCTTTACATCCCCACCACGAACGGAACATTCGTGGCCGGGACCGACAACGGAAAAGCCGCGACGGTGGTTTTCGGACAGAGCGGATTTAACGCGAAGAACCCTGGCAATTCGCTCGCTTCGATGAACTCTCCTCACCACATTTCCTGCGATACCGACGGATTCGTCTACGTGGCGGACACCGGCAACAACCGGGTGCTGATCTTCAATGATCCTCACGCGGCGGGCAC
>Ga0326728_10020748_pt1 | contig 12478 bp, 10 predicted proteins | sample MB3enrmetagenome_FD_207602 | JGI IMG/M metagenome (GOLD analysis project Ga0326728, IMG submission 207602) | Lab enriched peat soil microbial communities from McLean, Ithaca, NY, United States - MB31MN | ecosystem: Environmental > Terrestrial > Soil > Wetlands > Peat | place: USA: New York...
ATACTTTTGCGCCAGCCGAATCTCGACCGCGTCGTAGTTTCAATCCACGCCCCCCGCGCGGGGGGGCGACGGCGCATCGCGTAACAGATTCCATGCGCTAAACATATCTTGCCACAACTGCGGATTGACCGTGCGCGGATTCTCATGAAGACGGTTGGCCACCGAAACAACGGGTATCTCTTTGAAAAAAAGCCGGTTCGGGGCGGCGCGGACGTCCTTGAGAATCGATGCTCGCTTGAGGTCCGCGCAAGAAAGGCTTCGCTCTCCCCGCAGAGGCGTCACAGAATGAGCGGACCTTCCGGATCGTAAGCAACCTTTGCACCTACGTGCTCGACCCGCCGCCTCCATTCGGTCCCAAGAAAGTAGAAGCGCAGACTGTCCTGCGCGGGATCGGCTTCCGCGACAAGACCCGCCCGAAGGACCACCCATTGGGCTGAATCCACGACGCATTCAAAGACCGAATTCTGCACCCGCTGGCCGTGATTTTCGCATAAGCGGGCCACTCGGCGCAGTCTGCGACGACCGGCTTCATCGCGGGTGCTCACATCGTAACTCACGAGGACCATCATGATTAGGTTATCTCCAGAAGAAAGCCGGATACGCGTCGAGTCCGCCGCGAACGTAACGCGCCAGCAGCAGAGCCTGCGTATAGGGCACGAGCCCTACTGGAATGCGCTCCTTCAGGTAGGGGTGCTCGATTTCATCCTGCTTCCGCAATTGCCACGCGGAGACAACCTCCTTGCGCGTCGCATCGTCCATCTGAATGCCGCCACCATCCTGCTCGGTAAAGCCTGAGCCCTGCACCTGCCGCCTGTTAATGAGCGTCAGAACCAGGCGATCCGCTAGAACAGAGCGCAGCTCCTCCATCAGATCGAGGGCGAGACTCGGGCGTCCAGGCCGGTCGGTGTGAAGAAAACCGACTGCCGGATCTAGCCCAACGCTTTCTAGCGCGGATTCGATGTCGTGGCGCAGCAGCGCATAGACGAACGACAACAGCGCATTGACGCGGTCCAGCGGCGGCCGGCGTGTGCGGCTTTCGAAGTGGAATGCCTCACGGTCGCCTGCAATCATGTGGTCGAAGACCGAAAAGTACGTCTGTCCGGCCGATCCTTCATGGCCGCGGACCTCATCGATGGAGGGAGCGCGCGCGGCCTCAAGCCCTGCCCAGGAGAGCCGGTTCGCTGCCTCGCGCAGTTCCTTCTCACCCGCCTCATCGGCAACCTCGCGAGCTGCGCGGAGCAGCACCACCCGGCTGTTGGCAATCTTTGCAGCTACGATTGTCTGGACGGTGGACAGCGCAAGGTCCGCGCCATCGGCCATCCGATACTGCTGACGCCGCAACAGTACGTTGCCCGAGACGGGTCCGGTTACACGCGCAAGAAACTTACCCTGCTCGGTCAAGAAAGATATGCCAATGCCCCGCTCACAGCACAGCCCAAGCAGCGGTGGACTGCACGCAACCTGCCCCCAGCACACCAGCCCTTCCAGAGTGTGCACCGGGACGCGCATCTTCAGATCCTGCCCCACCTTGATGGCAATGGTCTCGCCATCGCGGTGCAGGTAGGCGCCCTGCGTCATAACGTGCAACGTGTTGAGCAGCTTTCGCATAGCGGGCGGAACTAGACCTCCTGTTCGAGAGAACGCACTTGGCGCTCCACCCAGCGCGCCGCACCATCTTGCTGCGCGGTGGCCTGAGGAAGACACACGTGAACCAAAGAGCAACTGCTACAGTAAGCACCGGGATTTGCCGCCGGCGTCTCCCGGTTGCGGTACAGGCTGTGCATTGTGGCGGCAAGCTCTTCGGTCCGCGCGCGAAGCTCTGGCGTAAAGACGACCTCCTGCCGGCGGCGTGGATTGCCGTAGAAGATCGCGCCGCGCGCTATGACCGTCGCGAGCATCTCCTCCAGACAAAGCGCCTGCGCGCACAACTGCACAGTATCGCAGTCAGTCGGCTTGCTCTTGCCCCGCTTGTACTCCACCGGATAAGGCTCTGGACGAAACTCTACAATGTCGGCTCGTCCGGTCAGCCGCAGTCTCTCCGACCGCAGCAACATTCCGCGCACGGTTCGAAGGTCGCCACGTCGGCTCTCTCCGGGCAGGTCGGCGCGCTCGTGCAGCAACCGCCCTTCGGCAGTGCGCCCGTTCTCTACCCAGGCCTGTTCCAGATGGATCAGCGCCCACTGGCGTGGACAGAATGCCAGATGCTGCAACCCGCTGAGCGGCAGCGCGTCGTCGTCTTCAGAACCGGAATCCGCCATGCGGCACTCCCGTCTAGTTTCGGCGTTAGAAGCCGGGAATCTCCTCGGGGGTCAGTCCTTCGAGTTGTCCAAGCGTGTAGCCTCCGCTGCCATCCTCGTTCATTTGAAGCGAGGCATGCACCTTGGCTGATGAGTACTTCCCAGCCCTTGAGTCATGCTTCCACCACAACACCTTGAGCACCTCCATGCTGCCTTCGGGGCGGGCAGAGGAAGCGTCGTTTTCAAAGAGCTTTGGCAGCACAGCCTTGATCGCTTCGGCATCCTCATCGCTAAAGCCGGTCCGCTCGGCTAATTGCGGGTTCATGCTTCCGTAGAAGACATAGACGGCAGCGTCAACGCGGTGTTTCATGCCCATCGTATCGGAGCCGCGTCTGCTGCCGTCGCCCTCGCCGCTGACGCTCTTGGTGATCTGCGTGCTCGTCACATCAACTGGCTTCAGACTGAAGGCGGACTGCACCGTCACCGGTCCACGGATCGGAATGGAGATACCCGTGTCGCCCTCTTCTTCGGCCCCTTTGCTCTTGCTCTTCTTCGGCAGAGCGAAGAGTTGGCCAAAGGCGCGCACGTCGAACCAGGTCTCGTTCGCCAATCTGGCCGTATCGGCAGAACCGAACTTTCCGCCGAGCGCTTTCTCTGCGCGATCACGCAGGCTCTTCGCGTCGTCGTCCTTTCTGTCGTCCGACTGCACGAATATCTTCTGCCCTGCCTCCATCAGGCGGTCACGCAGCTTACGCTTCAGGCAGACATCCGAAATCTCCCCGTTGCCGTTGTAATCGGTGCGTGGCCGATTCCCATTCAACGGGTCCCCGTTCGGGTTGGCGTGCTTCACGCGAAGCACCACGGCAAAATCGATCTTGTGTTGAAGCGAGCTCACTGATTCCTCCTTATGCGTTCAATGCGAGTCATGATTGTGCGAAAACTTCAGCTTCGATGGGTTCATCCGCCGGTTCATCCTTGCGGAATGCGGCCCGCTGGCAGTGATAGCCGAGCAGGAACTCAGCGTCGAGGCGTCCTGCCCTAGTGAAATCATCGTTCTGGAAGCGGCTGATTACATCGTCGAGCAAACGCTTCCAGATGTATAGTGCGGCGGGACGGCTGCTTTGTAGACGCTGCATATAGGGCCGGAGTGCAAGCTCAATTGTGCGCCAGGTAGAAGCCGGGTGGTCGGAGAAGCGCTGCATCAGCCGTTCGGCCGTCGTGTCACGGCCCTCCTTGGCAAGGTAAAGCGCATAGCTCTCTATTTTCTCTGCGATTGCAAGCAACCGACCGAACAGATAGCCTCGAGAGCTGCGATTCTCTTCAAGCGACATGGAATAGTTCTCCTTTCTTCTGCTGCTGCGCACCAAGGCACAGGCGATACCGAGACAGCGTTCCCACTCCCAGTGGTTCTTACCCGCTGGATTTGCGGCCTGCTGGGCGCAGGCGGTGACTAAATCGCATGGAATAGGGCGGCCATCTACAATACACGGCAGCAGTCGTTCGACGGTGGCCTTCTTGAGCTTCTCGTCCACTCGCCGTCCGTAGGCAGCCTCGGCTATGTCTCCGGGAGCAGGCGCTCCGAAAAACTTGCGATCTTTTCCCATATTCTGCGGCCAGGCGGTGTACTCGTGCCAGCTTTTGATGCGCTCCAGAAACTCCGATGCCAGCAACTCGCGGTAGTAGGTAATTGCCATGCGGCCCGGCGTGGCGGAGTCCAGAGCCATAATCACGATGTCCTCGCGGTCTGTCAGCTTCGCGGCATACCCTCGAATCAGGTTGTTCAATTGCTTGGCAAATAGCTGGCCGGCATCGCCCTTATACCGCTCAGGCGCTACAAGAGGTTGTGGATCGTCTGCGGATACCGGCGGAGCCTCCACACGAGCCTCCTCCTCGATTTCATGCGAATCTGCAATCACCTTTGGAATCGGTTTGCCGCTCACCGCCCAAGCTACAATGGCTTGGTCTCCATTCTTGTATCCCTGCCGCGCAATCAGCCAACGCAGCGCACTGTGCGCCTTTTGAGTAGTTGAACTTCCAATTCCATATGCCTGCTCTGGAAATTCAAAGCGTCCACGAAAGGTAAATCCGCTGTTGTCGTTGGAAGAGATCAGCTTCGCGCCATCCGCTCCATGCCTGAGCCGCTTGGGATGATTGACAGCGGGCGGAAGTTGTTTTCCCGTCACCATGCATAATTGTGATTTCTTCGCTTGCTTTGCAACGAACTTCTGCCAGGAATGCTGTACATCGGGATTAAGCCAAAGGCGCGCATCTCCCTGCGGGTCACTTAGTTCCACGCGCCAACGAACGACAGCGGCACGCTGATTGCGCTGACCTGCAGTTGCCGTGAGAATCTTGAATAGTGGCGGCGGATTCCCCGTTCCTGTCCATTGTGTCAGCAGATGGTCCGAGGCATCGGCATGGAGAATCTTTTGCTCCAGCAGGTCCTTCAGGATGGTTCCGCCCTCCACATATCGCAGCACTGCTTCCACATGAGGATCTGGTTCTGAAGCCACCCAGCGGCGAAGCTGATTGAGATAAAGAGTGTGCGGTGGCTCCTTCTCCTTTTTCGCCTTTGGTTGTCGTTCGGCGTTCGTTGAAACATCTGGCTCCGCGCTCTCCTCCCCGTTCTGAAGAGTCGAGCCGTCTACATCCGGAGCAATATATTCGAGCTTGTCCGCCAATCCGTGCGGTACAGGCGCCGAGGTGCGGCCGGCCGATTCCTCCGTGGCTGGAATAAACGTCGTCTCCTTGGAGATAACCGCTGCGCTGCGAAACTCTCCGGACCCACCCAACGTGATCTCGATGTGAACCTGCTGCTCGGCATGGTCGATGGGCATCAGTGGCGCAGATACAAACTGCGGCTGCCCGGAGCAGCGATCAAACGTCTCTTGTAGCTTCTGAATCCAGCTCACACCGTGCCTCCAACGCCTGCGGCGTACTGCTGTGCCTCGGTCTCAACATACTGGAGGTTTTCTTCCAAGCCAAAGCGCTTGACAGCCATTGCCCGAATATCCTTCTTGTGTTCCGCCGGAATTTGGTTGGGACGCGGAAAGGTGAGTATGCCATTCACCAGTTTCGGTCGCCAGAAGTTGCTGGCGAGCCGGTTTTCGCCCGTCTCGTCCGGGTAGTCGAAGCTATGGAACATCAAGCCGTACTGCAACTCGCCCGCATCGTCGAGTTCTCCCTTTCCAGAGCCGAAGTCACACGGCTCGACATACCCCTGGCACTCGCGTGTCCCAAGAAAGATGTCCTGCCGACCACCGCGCTCCAGGCTTCGCTTCGCGATCTCGAAGTGTTTGCCATCGTTCTGGTCGCGCTCAAGTTCGGGCCGGTGCGGGTTCCACTCGAAGTGGGCGCTAACTTGGTACTCGATACGCGGTTCACGTGTCGCAGGGTCGGGAACGCCGGTCAGATATGTGTAGATCGCCAGTGTGTTGCCACCGCCGTAGTCAAGCGGCTTGATGCCCTTGGTCTGGGTGAGGATACGCTTCATTACCCGGACGCAGTCGATATACCAGATAAAGGTAGGCTTCCAATAGATGGATTTGGCAATCCCCTTCAATGCCTCATAGGTTGGCAGGTGGTAAGAACACTTTTCCCCGCCCACGCGGGTCAGCGGATCGGTAAACATGGCATACCGTCCCCAGACGCGAAACTCAATCGTGTTCTTCGGTGTGCTATGCAATGAGGCTCTCCATTCTTTCGCTGCCATCGAGTGCCAGACCGAACTCGTCCGAGTAAAAACCTTCGCGCAGACATAATACACCCGTACCCGGCTGCGGCTCATGCACAGCTCCCTTTTGGCGAAGATGTTCCATCTCATGCGGAAACACATTCACGGTGAACTGTTGCGCTTTTCTCAAGAGGCGAAACTCCGATGCAAGATCGTGCGCCGCGCTCAACTCCGCAATGAAATCTATCCCTTCTTTCCGAAAAGGAACGACAACTCCATGCGTTTGGCAATCGATCGCACGAAATGCCTGCGCCGCGGTGTAAAACGACTGCATCAGCCCGCTTCGCGTGACGCCTGCGATTCTTGCATCCTCAACCGCCATGCTGTTCTCACCAAGCATTTGCAACAGGGTGTCGTCACGTTGCGCGAACGACGCCTTTACCGGATAATCCATCTGATTTGCACGCGCAAAGAAGTGATGCTTGAAGAATCTTTCCATCTCCCGTGGGTCCGACAACTCGAATGGCTGGACTCCATTCTGTTTCCGCCAGTCGTTCAAAACCCGGAGCGCATTCCTTTGTGCGCAGGCGATCTCTTCCAACTGCTTTGGAAGTGCTTGCGCCATCTTTACGATATGTACACGCCCGATAGCCCGCTCGCCGTTGCGATTGCAGCGTCCCGCAGCCTGCGCGATCGAGTCTAACCCAGCCAGATCGCGCACCACCGTGGCGAAGTCGATGTCCACACCGGCTTCGATCAACTGTGTGCTGACGCAGAGCACCCGTTTTCCTGCCAGGGGCGTGAGCGCAGCCTTCATCCGACCCAGCGCTTCAAGCCTGTGCGCCGGGCACATATGCGTGCTCAGGTGAACGAGGCACCCCTCCCCCATCGGCTCTTCGAGTGTTTTGAGCTGTTCCTTCCACTGCGCGTAGATCGCCAAGGCGTCGCGCTTGGTGTTCACAATCACCAAGCAACTGCCATGCTCTCGCATTTCGTCAATGGCTAGCGCACTGACCTCCGCCGCGCTCCACCCGCCGGTTTTGTTCGTCTTGTCGAAGGTCTCATACCGCCTTAGATCGCGAAAGAGCTGAGGCGGATTTGGCATCAGCTCGGTACCTTGTTTCATGGCCCCCTTACTCTTGTCTACCTGATGCAACAGAGGCTGTGTCGCCGTACATAGCACGACACTCGCCCCGCACTGCTCCACGAGAAAATTCACCGCATTGTTAAAGAGGTGTATCGTGCGTATCGGAAGCGTCTGCACTTCGTCGAAGACAATTACTGCCTTTGCAAGCGCATGCATCCTCCGCACAGAGCGTGTTCCGCCGCCAAAGAGCGCATCGAGCACCTGCACAGCAGTCGTGAAGACCACCGGAGCGTCCCAGTTTTCGGCCAACACCGAACCTCGCCAACTCTCCTTCTCTTCCGTCAGATTGGAGTGGTGTTCGAGCACAATTGAAGCGAAATCGCATTCTCTCGGTTCCAGCACCTCGCGCACCACCTGCGCATTTTGGTCTGCAATCGAAATGTACGGACTGACATAGATCACGCGTTCCATGCTCCAGCGCTGCGCATGGTGCAATGCGAAACGCAGGCTTGCCAGCGTTTTACCCCCACCCGTCGGCACGGTCAGGGTGAAGATTCCTTTAGGCCGTTCCGCTCCTGCGAGGCAATGACCGGAAATCTCGCGGCGGCATTGATCCACCCAACGTTCGTTCTGGAATGTCGCCAACTTACGTTCCAGCCGGTCAATCAAGTTCGGCCACGCAATATGATCGCCATGCTGCCGAAAGCTCGCGCCCTTGGGCTTGTCGAAGTCCGCTGTATCCGTGCGGTCGCCGTCGATTAGGCAACTGAAGAGCACTCTCAGCAGTAATCCCTGTTTGAATGGCTGAACGACATCATCGCTGTCTGTCGCCCGAATGCGATCAATTGCAGCGGTAATCTCAGCGGCGACTTCAGGATCGTTAAGAAGGATTTCCAACGGAGCGCGGATAGCTGCCTCGACGCTGCCCCATACCTCGCTGCGGTGGCTCAAGGCATCATCTTTGTTGAGCCTTCGCAGCAGACCGTCTTCTCCGTTAGGAAGGATGCAGTCGATTAGACCCGAGTGATGCGAAGCTACGCATAGACCAAGGGCCTCAGACGCAAACCTGCCTACCTCCTCCTCGTCCCTGATAAGGCCATGCGCAATGATCTGTGCCCCTGCCGTTGAGTGATCGACGCTGCCCTTCAGCGAAAGGTTTGGCTCCATAACCATGGAGGCATCGCTCGCAACTCTGCGAAGGTACCGCTGAAAGGCGGTGGAGTATTTGCCAAGATCGTGTGCAAGGCCGATTAGTGCGCCGACACGGGGCATGCCGGTCTTTGCGGCCAGCCGCGATGTGATCGCAGAGACCCTGAGGAGGTGGTCCCTGAGAAGCTGTTCCTCTCCGAGAGACCTCAAATGCGCGAGAAAAGAACTGGCAGCCGGCATACGCATGAGCAAATCGTTCTGCATCGAGCACACGATTAATCAGTTCTCCGGAGCACTTTCCTGGAATTTCGCCTGAGTTCCTACAGGCGGCAACTTGTTTGCCTTCCCTTGGGCCGTCCAGCGCCGTTTGACGGCTTCTACAATGCGGGCGCGGAGGTCTGGTGTCAGATTGCGCTTCATTTTGCCCTTTGGGACCCTCGGAGATGCGGGTTGCACTTTTGGCGGTCGGCCAGCCTTCCCTGGAGCGACGGTGACCGTTGATCCAGCCGCAAGGAGTGCGCGAGCTTGCTTGAGTCTCGCAATCTCCGCATCGAGAAGTGAAAGAACGTCATTCAGTGCCATGCCGGGATTATAGCTCTGACACGCTACGCGGTTTCTGGGCGGTTCTCTTTTCTCCATCCCCTTCACGGTTCGACTTGTTGGGGTTCATTCTGGTTCCCCACTTCCATGCAATGAATCCACTACTCTCCCGGCTTCCCTTCAAGTAAGCTCCTTTGGTTACTATCGGTTAGCGCATGGTCTTCCACACTCATATATGTATGCTGTAAGATACATCACAACAAGGAGACCATATGCCCACGGCGAAGAAGGCCACAGCCCGACCGAAGCGCAGAGTCGTTTCTCCGGCAGAGACGCGCACTCAACTCCGGCTCACCGTCGATTCCAAGTTCACCAAGAACCACTTCAGCCAGCTCTTCGCTGCGCTCAAAATCCGTAGAAAGAACGCCCTTGCTGAGCACATTATCATGAGTTTCAAGAGCAAAGCCGCACAGACGCAGCTTCTTGCCTTCTACAACAACCAGTGGCTGAACATTCCATTTCAGAGTATTGACACCGCTTTTGTCTTTCCTTTGACCTTCGAGATTGCTGATGAGTTGGAAAGAGTTGGCGGTGAGGTTCTCGGCGGAGTGAATCGGTCCAAGGCATTTCGTGTGATGGTGGCCTATTTCGCCTTCGTCCATAAGCTGAAAACTCCAACACTGACGGTTGGTGCATAGACTCTACAGGATTCTAGACCGCAAGGGCTTAGATCGAGTCAAGGTGAAAACTGCTCCGACTTTTCTGCGGCGGAGACTCCGCGTCCACGATAAGAGTAACCCTCTCTGGTTTCCATAGGCCAACCTATGTGGATTCCCTGTGCGGCAAATCTCGGACAGATTCACAACTGGTTAGCTCGCGAAGGTGGATGACCAAGTCAGAAGGCGTTCCAGCGCGGCGTCTGTTGCCCTGCCTGTGGTGTCTAGAAATACGTCGGGAACTCCGCCACCGTAAAAGCGAACTTTGTCTACGCCAAATATATCGACCGCAGCTTTCACAGGGTGATCCTTCGGAAAGTTCAGGGCCCTTAGTTCGGTCGGTCCATACCAGTTAGGATGTTCTTCCTTCTTGTCGACGACCGTGCAATGCACTTCCTGGTCACTCGACCCTCTGTGGCGTTTGCAACTGGCGGAGAAAAACGCACGATAGCTCACATCGTCCAGCGGCAAAGAATATCCCATAAGAATGATGTGGTTCGCCTGCATCGTGGTGGCCCGCAGGTCGCGCTGGATTTCCTCGATGAAAGATGGCGACCGGGACTTAAACGAGCTTTGCATCAATGCCTGCGTGTGATATGCGTAGGTCAACGTGCCGCAATGGAGACACCCCCGAGCATCTATCGCGCCTCTTTCTCGCTGGACACGTTCTTCGCCACTTATCCGGTCTGGGCATCCCCGTGTATCAAAGGCTCGGAGAGGCGGCAGCGGAAATAACTTAGGAGCATAAAGATCCCATTTATCGCCGTGATAAGCGGAAAGCTTGCCGCAATTCGGGCATTCCCGCCAGCATAGGCTGCCGTGCGGAAACAGGAATTTAGTCAGCCTGACCTTACAATCGCCACCGGCCTGTTCGTTGAGCCTCTGGGTGGCCCCTTCATTCAATGGATGCCAGGGCCAGTTGGCCTCGCCTCGTTGGCTTATACTTCGCGCGGGGATCAGATGGCCAAAATCATGAAAGAGGTGAAGTGGTACCGCAGGCGATCCGATATGGGGGACGCTGGCGCTTTTATTCAGTTCACGGTTGGCAATGAACTGCACCCAAAGGGCGATCGGATCGTAATTCATGCTCACGAAGCAGACATCGCCTTGATAGAACCCGGGCTCGTCGAGCGGGTATTGATGGGCAAGATCCAAGCCTTGGCGCTGCATGCGTCGCCCCAGCAGGATCGTAAAATCGTAGTATCTCTGAAGAATATCGCGCTTCGAGCTAATGCAGACCTGGTGGTCAATGTAAAATAACGCGACTAGAATCATAAGAAGCGCGTTCTTCGCGCCGATGAGCCGCCGGGCATCGAAGAATTGCTCTTCATACTTTCTCTCCCCGCTCGATACCCCGTGCCGGGTTGGTGCGTCAACTCCGAACCCTGCCGGAATGTGCATATCCAGAATGTTGAACAAGTCATTGAGCTTGAACTCGTCGGTCGAACTGCCAGGACAGATGCGAACCACGGATTTCAAGGCAGGCCAATCGTAAATCAGACGGAGGGCGATGATCCTGCGGCGAAGCTCATCATCGGACGCACCCTCGCGCCAGTTACGGCGCATGGCATCGAGATGCTTATTATCGATAAAGTCGATGCTGCCATAGGCTTTATCGCTATCGCCGAGAATAGTGATCAGATCAAGCAGGGCGGAATGCCAAGGCTCGATGTCGCTCGGATCGAGCGCCTCGGCGACGCGTTCCCCAAGGGGCTTGTCAGCGCCGGTGATACACCTGATGAATTGCGCCTGGCCGTCAGTCGTTCGTAATCCAAGCGCCGCCGTAGCACCTGCACCCCAAAATATGACGTTCTGTGGTTGCGCCATCCTTTGTCCGATCAAGGCATCGCCGGGATTTTGAGAGCCGTTATCTTCGGAGGGTCTTCCTTCGGAGGGTCGTCAATTGTGATTGTGATTTCTATGCAAGTCTTTTTGAATGCGGCCTTGATAAGCATTTCTATAAGATATACTTCTGCTGTGAAGTGCTGCGTCTTCTTGTCGAATAATCGTGATTGAGGTTTTAATTCCGCATTCAGTTGTGTTGATTCCGCATCCGGCTGTGATGATTTCGCTTCCACAAAGACAACGTAATCCTTTTCGTTATGCTTTACAGCATAGTTTGGTGTAGAACTGATAAAAATAACCGCCTCAGTCTCAGTCTTGCGTTCAATCTGAACCGTTCCTTGCGTTACATACGACATGAGTTTGTCCGCATTCTCCAGAATTGTCAATCGTTCTGGCCAAAGTCACTCTGTAAACCGGGGAACTCCATTTTGGCAGCCAAGACTGTCACACAGTATACACTCAATCACCATGATACGTCGCAAAGTCCGCACGCCTCGTGCACAACATCAACTCGGTAATCGAGAAAGCTTCCTGCCAATGGTCCATGACGCAATCGTACAGAAACTTCGATGGCGCTGACGGAGAGATTCAGTCATGCGCTACCTGCCGCCTCTTTCCTGCTGGCGTTGGCGCGGATTCGCCAGACGCTGTAGAAGACGCAGGGCGTATTGCATCTCCGGGTCTGTGAATTGGACGGAGATGCCGTGTTGTGCCGCAGCCTTCGTGACCATCCTCTTCCACTCCACGCTGCCGTCACACGCGATTCGCGATCCGTATTTCTGGACGGCCATCTCCAATCCGAAGAGGACGGCGGCTTTATCCTGGTTGAGAACGGTGACAATGCGTCCGCGGTCGATGACGGAAACTTGCCCGTTGAGTGCGTAGGACACGTCGCCGGTCTTGCGGTTGATTGTCCAGATACGCGGCGCGGCGATCTGGTTGGCAAGGGCCTGTTGCTTTTGTTGGGCCACAAGGCGTTGTTGCGCAAGGTCGGCCCAGTCTGTGCTGCTGTCATGATCGGGCAGTGGACCGATGTGCAGTGCATTGGGTTCGAGCGTGGCGTTCAGCCGGCGCTGGTTTCGTTGATCTGCATAGCGCCATCCGCGCAATTGTGCCGCTGCACGCGCATCGCCCTCGGCGGCGCGTTCGGCAACCCATGTGCGCAGGTTTTTGGGAAATGCTTCTTGCCGCCGCTGTTGAACGGCCAGCTTCAGGGCGCGTACTTCGAGAA
>Ga0326728_10020749_pt1 | contig 12478 bp, 13 predicted proteins | sample MB3enrmetagenome_FD_207602 | JGI IMG/M metagenome (GOLD analysis project Ga0326728, IMG submission 207602) | Lab enriched peat soil microbial communities from McLean, Ithaca, NY, United States - MB31MN | ecosystem: Environmental > Terrestrial > Soil > Wetlands > Peat | place: USA: New York...
GTTTTTGAATTCCCGATCTGCTCGGGTCACACCTTGCGAAGCTATGCGAGTGGGCGCGACTCCCAAGGCCGAAGCTCTGCATTTACGGAGGGTCCATCGCAGATGGAAACCGTAACCCGTAGGGCTGCGCAGTAGAAGCAGAAGAGCGAGCCTGCCGCAGGGCGTCGCAAAGGCCCCGAAGCAGTGACCGAGCTAGTGAGGAATGGAACTGGGAGACACACTTCAAGAACAATGCAATCTCCGCTTCCTGGCGATGCCATTCCCCGGCAAACGAGATCAACCTTCTCGCTGTCAGACCTCGGGACAAAGAGCCGCGTCTCGCACACGGCATCGCGTGTCTTCCGCTCGGCTGGTCACGCTCAAGAGCGCACAGCAAGGGCGGAATCCTGATTGCTTCACCATGCCCAAGAAGGTTTCTCATAGCCGTGCCTCCGATTTGCGTTTCCATCCGTGCAATCCGCGCCGCAATTCATGCCGCTGCCGTGGAGGAAGCCCGGTACATTTCCTCCGTTACGAAGCACTGGTCCGCGTGGCTGTATCCATTCACGGTGATCAGCTCGCGTACCCGGCGTCGGCCCGTGGAATCGCGCTCGCAGTAGAGAACAAAATTAACTGCCTTTCCGGTCTGTGACCGAATGAATTGCTGGTCGAGATTTGTCCGGGCGCTGAGCGCCATATCCGCCAGCCGGTCCAGCGCATCGAGAGCGGAATCTGCGTGCAATGTCGAGAGCGTTCCGCCGTGACCGGTATTCATGGCCTGCAACAGGTCATAGCCGGATTCGTCGCGGATTTCGCCCATGATGATGCGGTCGGGCCGATGCCGCAAAGCGGCGGCGACAAGCTGGCTCGGCGTGACGGCCACCTGGCCGGGAATCTCCGCCACTGCCTCCCAGCGAACGGCATTGGGATGCGCGACCTTCAACTCGGCTGGCTGTTCGATCACGATCAGCCGCTCACGCAGCGGTATATGATCGAGCAGCGCCTTCATCAGCGTGGTCTTTCCCGAGCCGGTTCCACCGGCGATGATGCCGTTCTTCCGTCCTTCGATCAGTCGTACAACGGTGTCACGTACATTGACCGGAAGACTGCCCGATACGACGAGTTCATCCGAGGTAAACCAGCGGTTGAATTTGCGTACGGTAAAGGTGGGGCCGTTGATCGAAGAAGGCGAGCCGACAACGGCCACGCGCGAGCCATCGGGCAAGCGCGTATTGAGGATCGGATTCTGCGTCGTCAGATCCTGCCCAAGGATGCGCGCGACGCGCTCAATGGCCGCCTGCAAACGTTCGTTCGTGAACGGTTGCGTGAGTCCGATCTGCTCCACGACGCCATTCCGGTCTGCAAAGACTCCGCTCGTCCCATTGATCATCAGATCGGAGATCGATGGATCGAGTAGAAGCTCACGCAACTCCTCGGGAAAAAACGGCAGGATCAGGTCAAAGCTCATCGGGCTGCTCCCGATACAGCGTCTGGATTGTGCGCATCGACAGAGACACGGTTTTCGTGGAACTCTGTGATGGTTAATCCAAGCGGATTGATGAACTCGTATTGCGGATAGACACGGGCCTGATCGCTGACCTGCTTCGGGTTCAGGTAGTAGGTGATGCTGAGTAGCCAATGCTCCGTGCGTGGTTCGTGGGAATTCTCTGCTGAGTAGAAGCGGTCAACAGCCATCAGTGCCGTTCCACGGGCAATGCGCGCGCCCTGGAGCATCTCTTCAGACATCGTCGTAATGGTCACGTTCTGGACCTGCACGTCGCTCGCTTCGATCTGGCCTGCCGTGACCTGAGAGACGAGGTGGTTGGCGTTGTCTTCACCCATCAGGCGCGATGCCAATGCTTGTGAAAGAAAGTAGTAGTTGAGCGGGTATTTCTTGGCGATTACGTCGCGGTTGACCGTGTAGCGGTAGTTCGCCCAATCGGTCAGGTACGTCCGTACTTCGCCCTCGCGAGGACTGTAGTTCAAGTCCGAATACTGGATCGCCTGGGCGCGGCCCATCTCGTCGATGCGGATGTAGCGATTCGCAACCGGGCGGCGCGCCAGCATCAGGTTCATGCCGAGCGAAGCGAGCAGCACGGCGGTGCCGCAGACGAGGATAAGCCGATAGGCTTTCCGCTCGGCATAGTGCGACGCATAGACCTCGTTGCCGATGTGATCAACGAGTAGCGAATCGGCGGGCGTGAGTGGGGCTTCAGAAGTAGTCAAGCGTTGCGGCATGGAAGGCACTTATCCTTTCTTCAAGCGTGAGAAACAGGCCCACGGTGTAGATCAGGACCACGATGAATAGGCCGATCAAGAGCACAGCAAGCACGTACCGAATGGACCTTGATAGCCTGAGCCGACGGAAGAGCAAGAAGCTGAAGAGATAGGTCCACATAACGCCCCCTCAACCGGCCATCATGGCGATAGAAGCCACTGCGCCGCCGACCTTCGAGACGCTGTCAGCCATGCCTGCTGTGCCGCCAAAGATCGCCTGCGTCATGCTCGGGATAAAGAGCATATTGATGATGAAGGCGAGGTAGACCATTGTGCAGGGAATCAGATTCGCCAGCCACATATCCATCGAGTAGGTTCCGTTGAAGGTTTGCTGAATGAAGGTATTCAGGAAACCGGCCCACACGAAGATGAATGCGGCGGCCACGGCGCGAATCATCGCGAAGCTGAGCAGTACATCGAGAAAGTGGAAGAACTTCCCGCGAAAGGTTCTGGTCATCAGCAGCGGAATGAAGACCGGACCGAACAAGGCCGTCACGCCATAGAGAATGAACGATGAGCAGTTGATGAGGAAGAGAATCGCCGATGCAACGCCCATCAGAGCCTGGACGTAGAAGTAGCAAAGAATCTGGACCGGAGCGGTCAGCGACGGCATCGGCGTATTGTCTCCAGCCTTCTTCATGAGCTGGAGTAGATTGTCGAGCGAACTCTGGTCGAATGCCGCAACCATAGCCTGCGCTATGTAGCTGAAGAAGTGGTTGAGTCCGAAGCTCGCACCGGGCAACGGATTCACCCAGTAATTGATGAGCAGGCAGCAGACAATCAGTCGCAACAGAAAGTGGGTTAGATCGCCGGCGCGGACCGGGTGCGCATGGAAGCGCAATACTGTCATCTCTGACGTATTCCAGTTGATGACCATGCTGATGAGCGTGAAGAGCGCAATGCAGCTCAGCTCGGTCAGTCCAAGCTGCGTCAATGCGCCGCCGTTTTGCGTGGTGAGATTCGTCAGATTGTTGGTGAACTGGTAGAGCCAGTCCACGCCGGAACTCGTGCCCGGTAATGCCTGGGCCAGCAGCGTCGGTGAAATCATAGTCGTCACCTCGTAGTGAAAGGGGCGGCGCTGTCAGAATGACCAGCGCCGCGTGGGTTGCACTTACGGAAGGTAGGTCTTCCAGGTGTTGCTTTCGCTGGCAGCACTGACATTGTTCGTCGAGCGTTGCTGCTGCACGAAGGCCGCCGTATTGATGTCTTCGACGGCGGCATTGCGTCGTTCCATGTTGGCGACGGTCATCTGCCCAGCAAGGCAGGATTGAAGCGTTCCCTGCGATTGCATCTCGCTGAGCTTTTGCGCCTCAGCCGCATTCAAAAGATTGAGTTGTTGAACCTCGCTGTTCGTGCCGCTCGAAATGTCGAACTGACTCGAAAGGAGCGAGGAATTGGCCGTTGAGTTCTCGGTTCTGTTGGTTCGGTACTGGCCCACTGCGGTGAGGCAGTCGGGCGAGATGGAATCCGACGTTTCGATCATGGCAAGTTGCGAGATGCGCGCGCTGCCAAGAGACTGTCCCGCGAGGTAGCTGCTCGTGCCGCTATTCATCGAGACCGTGGCCGTCTTCCACGCCGTGGCCGAAGTGGAAGGGGCGTTCGAGTTGAGCGCGATCTTGATGCCTGCCGTCTCGCCAAACATATTGGCGACGTTTGCGTTTTCGAGCTTGTGCAGCGTCGTTTGCCACTGCTGCTTGAGAGAGAAATGTGTGATGTTGTTTTTGACCATGTTGTACTGCATCTGGAGCGTGGTCAGTTGTTGGATCAGGCTGGCGTAGCTGGTCGGATCGAAGACGATGTCGCCGATTCCGAAGAGCGCAAAGCTGGGTGTTGCGGTCAATAGAACAGCGGCAGTGATCACGAGCCACTTGCGCTGCTTCTTGAGTTGAATTGCCATACTACCTCCTCGTTGTTTTTTGAATTGGCTGCCGCGCCGTGTCATAGCCCTTCGTTGAGTAGCTCGCGGGCAATCCGAGGAATGACGACGATCCATTCCTCGCCAGCCTCCTCGATGGCTTCGGCCAGAGTGCAGCCAAACTCTTCGAGCCAGTCGGCACGATTGAGCACAAGCGCAACTGTCACCTTGTCGCTCAAGTTGAACGCTGCCCATGCATCATGACCACGGTGCATGGCACGGCGTGAAACCTCAATCAGATGCCGCGATCGTTCACTCTGCTCAATCATGGCCAGTCTCCGGCTCTACAGGATGGGGTCCATGCGATGTTCCGCGTAGGATGGAATCAAAATGTCGCGCCCCACATAAATGCGGGCGCGCGAACCTTCCTTAAGGGTGATAACCGGCAAACGATTGAGAAAGTGATTCAGTATTTGTTCGCCTTCACTTGCCGTCTGCTGCGAAATGCCATTACGAATCTCGGTGGATGGATCGAGCACGCTGCCGTTGTTTCCGATCTGCGCAAGCCCGCCCAGTCCGCCGACGGCGGCTGCGGCTGCGAATGCCTGGAAGTATCCGTGATCGACCTTGGTGGCGAGGCCGGTTGTGCCAATCGGATCGAGGCCAATGTACTTGTCAAAGTCGAGAGAGAATCCATCCGGGCAGACAGCCCGGTGGAAGGTGACGAACATCTTGCGCTGCTGCGCGCTACCCACGCTCTGCACTGTGCCGATCAGCCGCGTGCCCTGCGGCATCAGCAACTGTTGATGGTCGTGTGAGTAGTAATCGGTGGTGAGCATGACCAAGATCGGCCCGCTGAATCCACCGTCGATGTGGTTGGTGACGACGCCTTCGAGAACCGTGCCCTCGAAGATCCGATAGAGACGGCCCTGATATTGGTCAAACGGATACGGCCCCATCGGGTCGGTCTTGGTATTCGCTGTGGCGCTCTGTTCCGCATTCGCCGCCGCATTGGAACTTTTCTGCGATGGCGCACCTCCGGCGGTGATACTCTCTTCCGATTTCACGGAAGACGGCGATTCCGCACGTTCCGCAAGCACGGCAGCGGCCTGCGGGTTCGGTGCCGGAGAACTCGCAGCTTCACCCGTATGAGCAAAGTCTATAGCCACGGTTCCACTGTTGATGGCGTCCTGTTTCTGCTTTTGGAGCGCGAGGGCGCGCTGCTTTCGCGCGGCCTGGGCTTCGGAGACATTGGAAGTGTGCTGCGGTGCGTTGGAACTGCCGCCGTAGATCGCATCGCGCTGCGCCGCCGTCATCGGCGAGGCGCTGGAGGATTCTGGACCTGGCGAGCTATCGGTCTGAAGTTGCTGCATCGCCGCGATCAGTTCTTGCTGTTTCTGCTTTTCGGCGGCGTCTTGCTGCGCTTGCAACCTCTGCTGCTGCTCAAAGCTCGAAACCTGCTGCGCGCTGGGCGAGGCCGGGCGCATCGGCAGGGCGCTGGGCGGAGCCGACTTCTTGTTGCCGCGCAGAAGGCTGGTTACGTTGGCAATGCCGAGAATGGCAAGAATCGCTACCAGCGCGATGACCACCGGCATACCCTTCTTGAGCGGTAGCCTTGCTTCCGGCTGTTCGGAAATGGTTGCTGGAGTGTTTGGGTTTGGTTCTGTCATGGCTACTTCGCGCCTCCTTCCCGGTGAAATTCGACCTTCTTTTTGCCGATGGCGAGATAACCGTTGTCCAGCAACTTAGGCACGGTGTAGAGCCCGCCATTGAAATCGAAGTTGATGAGCGAAGGCTTCTTGTCCTTCACCTCATAGAGCGCGGGCGTTTCCTGGAACTGACCGCGCAGGTAGGTGAACTTGTTGTCATGCCAGATTTGCTGGAGGCCGAGTTCCTTCCCCTTGCGCTCGTTCCACACATAGTCGAAGTGCAGCGAGCCGGGGTATTCGCTCCGGTACTGCTCGACCTTTGTCTGTTCGGCCTTGAGTACTGCTTCCTGAGCGGCCTTCGCGGCAGCAGCTTCCTGTTTCGCCTTGTCCAACTCGGCAACCGGCACGAATACTGGCAACTGCGCCAGCCGGTCTTTGGCTGCCTGGTCGCCGGGCGCGATGAAGACCTTGGAATCGAAATGGGGATCAGCATCATCGGAAACCTCGCGCAGTGCCAGGGTGTATTCGTTGCCGTGGTCGGAGACGATGTGAATGTCCGTCGCGGCACTCGCCGTCTTCGGCTTCACACTGATGAAGCGCGAAGCGACGTGCCCGCTGTCGAAGATCCAGTTCACCGTGTCGCCAGCGAAGACGTTGGCGACTTTTTCTTCGGCGGGTAATACAATCAACGTCGATTGCAGAAGCCCCGCGCGAACCACAGGCGGCGTGTCTGCCTCGGTCACTGTGACAGTGCGGGGCGCGCTGGGTTGAAGGGGATGCGGGTCGGTCGCGGCATGAAGTTGGCCCGCGGCCAGCATCATGCAAACGGAAAAAGAGACAAAGAGGGTGAGGCGCATAGCAGTTGTGTCCTTTCTGCGGTGTGATCTGCGGGTTGTTGGGTGGCTATTCCTGCTCGCCTTTGGCAAACCTCGTAATGCCCTCAGCGAGTCCGTAGCGGGCGATCAATTTCGCACGCCGAACACGGTCTTTCGGCTTGGTCGAAAAGACTGCATAGCTGCGGTTATCGAGATTGAGCTTGACTACCTTGGTCAATCCGTCGCGGCGCATGTAGAGACCTTCGCGGTCCTGCAAGCTCTCGAAGAGTGCAATCTGCTGCTCGTTCATCTTGAAGAGTTCCGCATACCGCTTGCGGTTGAAGGTAGCGTCCTTCAAGAACAGAAATGACGTGCAAGAGTTCACGATGCTGTCGGCGTTCGCGCCGAGGTCTTCTGCTGACTGGCCAATCATGGTGACGCCGCCCAGGTTCTTGCGCACGGTCTTGATCGAAGCGAGCGCGCCTTCGAGCAATTGTCGGTTCTTCATCGAAGAGAAGATTTCTTCGATGAGGATGTGCTTGGGCACGCCGAGATTGGCCGGGTTGTAGAGAACATCATTGATCCGGCGCAGCAACCACACCATCAGCGGTTCGATCAGGTCGGCATACTGCTCGTTGTTCACGCCTTGGAAGTCGAAGCATTGCAAACGCGAAAGCGAGAGGCTGTCTTCTACGTTGTCGAAGATGGCCGCGTAGACACCTTTGCCAACCCACTTAGAAAGATACCGGTCGAGCTTCTTCGGTAAAAAGAGATTCGAGAGACGGCGGTTCTCCTGGTCGAGCAGGTACATGTCCCGCACTGCCTTGTGAATTACGTCATCGTCTTCCGGATCCAACTCCGCGCCGCCATTGGTCAAAAGCAACTTGATAAACGAGTAAAGAAAGGCAATGTTGCTCTCGGTGGGCTCCAACCGGAAGGGATTCACGCGCGGGCCATCCTTGCCGATGCGGTCTACTCGGCCTCCGTACAACTCGACGACGCTCTCATAGCTGCTACCAATGTCGAAGATGTAAGTAAACCCGCCGTACTTCTGCTCGTGGGCGATGGTTATGTTGCCGTGGACAGATTTGCCTGTGCCCGTCGGCCCGAGGATCAGCATGACGCGCACCCCGTCCACATACACGTCCTGAAAGAACGGTGTTCGTGTGCGCGTCTCGAAGATATTGAGGTATTCGTTGTCGAGGTCTTCCGAATACGGGTGACCGAGATTGGGCGCAAAGACAGAGGACAGCCGCGCATGGTGGTCTTCTGCCAGCCACATCGGGAAGACGTTGAATTTGCTGTTGCCGGGAAACATCGCGTAGAACGCCGAAAGGTTGCCCAGTGTCTCTTCCATTACCTGCGCTCGCGCATCGACGAAGACGCGATGCACGGCGGGCGCAATGCCGCGCAACTCGTCCACGCTGCGCGCGGCCACAAGAAAGCGAAGCGAGAATTCGCCCTGCGCCTTCTTGTCGAGCGAGCGAATGACTTCGCCCAGGTCATCAACCTGTGTGTTCGCCGCCCGCGCTCCTGCGCCAGTTTCAAGCGACGCAGTGTCGCGCCCGCTCATCACCCGCGTCAGTACACCAACTTTGAAAAAGGAGATGAACTTCTCCTGCGCGTCGATCTCGCTTCGCGCGGCGGTGGTGGACTTGGGACGCCAGGTCGTCAACAGGATGCTGTCGCAATCTAGCGCCATGAGTCCCGAAAACAGGCAGGGACGCGATGCCTCCGGCGTCGTCTTCAGCGAAAACATTTGGACGAAGCGGCGACCAATGTTGAGATGGTCGCTATGCCAAGAGACAGGGCTGTTCACGATCTGGCGGTCCACGCCGTCATCGGTGGTCAATGTGTAGGCTGCTGCCCACTCTTCGAGGTTGAAAAGATAACTGAAAAACTGGAAGACGGCGTTCTTTTCAAGTAGCCGCAATCCCAACGATCCGCTGAGGTGGCCTTCGAGCAGCGTGGCCGTCTTTTCCAGATCGGCCAGCATCCGCGTTGTGTCGGCATCATGTTCTCTGGTCTTGCGGGCGAAGGCCGCGGCCTTCGGTGGCTCCAGCGTCAAGCACCAATGCAAATCGATGCGGCGGAAGCCCGCCGCCTTTTCAAGGAACGTCAGTCGGTCATCGACGAAAACCTGCGTGACCGGATTGCCGTACTGCGCCTTGCGCGGCAGATCGAATCCCGACATGACGCGCGTGTATTGGTATAGGCACGCCCCTTCCGGCAATCCACGCAACGCGCCCTCAATCGAGCGCACCTGCGCTTCAAGCCCCTGATCGGTCACGCCTTCTTCATCGATACCGGCTAGCGAGAAGAGACAGCCATAGCCGCCGCCTTTCAGTGCGAAGATCCGGTCATTGACGAAGCGTGCAATCGGTACGATGCTGCACGCGGCTCCCGCCTTAGCGAACCACGGCGTGTATCTCTGTTGCTCAGTGTTTACGCGGGTCATAGTAAGACCTCTGGCTCAGACTCAAGCCCCAAAGTTCGAACATCTTCGGATGTTTGCGGACGACGAGCCACGCGCCGATGGCGAGCGACGGGAAAGCGATTAGCGCCACGACGCGGAACCCCACGAGGAAAACCGTCACGCAGACGAAGACAATCGCCATCCATGCGCTGAGGTCCAATCCGAGCTTGGCCCGTGGCCTGTTGAGCGCCTGATTGATCGGCAACGGCTCTCCTCGCTTGGTCATGGTCGCCTCCTACTGCATCGTCTGCCCGGTGAGCGAGCCAATCCAGCCAGCGCCCCAGCCCAGTACGGCAGCGCCAAAGAGCGCGCCGAAGAGGCCTGGAATCGCGTCCTGGAATCTTCCCGACATCATGCGGATTCCTGCGAAGATCAATCCGCCGAAGCAGATCACCGCGCCCGCATAGATGGCGAAGGTCTTGAAGGTGTTCATCAGCGTGGTCGCGCCGGAGAAGTCCATCGTCCCCTGGGCATGAGCCACGCCGGCAAACGAGAGCGCAAGAAGGGTTGGGACCATCGCGCGGACGGCCGAGTGGAGTGTGGTTTTGAGGGTTGGTCCCGACAGCCGGTTGGCGGACGGAATGAGCAGCCGATGGCGACTGGCGTCGCGTCGGAAGATACGGCGGAATCGATTCACTTTGCACCTCCGCTGACTCAGGCGTCAGCATTAGGGCAAAGTTAGGTCGGTTTCGGGGCCGCGTCCAATGAATTCCAGGGAGACCGTTATTCCATTTGGGAATAACGACGGGGATATATGGGGGAGGATTGGCCTAGAATTTGTAGTCGCGGATGGTTTGCGGGGTTCCCACTCCACCCTTATATAAGGAAGCTTCCACGGCTGGACGGACCAGAACGTAGCAGGTGAAGCTGGTTCCGTCGGTCAACTCGATCTGGACGCGCGATCCGTCGCCGGTGTCACGATGAATGCGCAGCAGTTGAATCGTCTTTCCTGCCACTTCCGGGCAGTCGATGAAATCGATACTCACGATTTCTCCCTCCTTCTGTTTAGCATCCTACGCCGCCAGCTCGATGCGTGCCCTCGCTCCGCGAATTTCCTGTCATTCCTGCCTCTTCACGGATTGGCAAGCGCGGGTCGCCCATGCGACGTAGAGCCGACCAAGACATTATCACACTCATCGTGTGTAGACGCATAGTGGTCAGCCTTCGAGCATGGAGATGTGGTTCCACGCTCCGTTAAGTCTCGATTCGGCACCAGGTTGCGGCAACTCCGCGACGAGCGGGGCTATTCCCAGGAGGAACTGGCCGAACGTGCTGACATGCACAGAAACTACGTCGGCGGCGTCGAGCGCGGCGAGCGGAATGTCGCTCTGGAGAACATCGTCAAGCTGGCAAAGGCGCTCGCCGTCAAACCGGCCGACTTATTTGCAGATTTCTATTGAGGCTCCTATGCGATGCAAGCCTTTGCAAATGTAGTGCTCTTTGCTCTGTAGCGGCGACAATCAGCCGCGAGATCCTGTATCGGTACATACAGGACAGGGATGACAAGCGGCGGACGGCCTGAGATTAGCTGGCGCTAGCGGCACTTGGACAGTGGAATGGATCGCTTATCCAGGGAAGTTGCATTTTGCGAAATGGATAGCGCAAGTCTATCACCATCTGACAGGCTCGCTATCGAAAGCCGAGGTTTACGAGATTGCTATACCAACGCTCAATGAGCATTGAACAGCGTTTGGTGGCGGTATTGCGTCTGATTGAAACCGAGAACTATTCAACGCCGATGATCTCAGAGACGTTAGGCATTTCCATTCCTACTGTTTCTCGCCATGTTTCAGCTCTCCGGGAGCGTGGGTTTGACATTCGATCCCAGCGGAGAGATGGCGTGTGGCGTTTTATTCTCGTTCGCAAACAAACAGACCCTTCGTTCCCTCGTGACGTTGAGAGCGAGCCGTGACACCGGCCATGCAATGGCAGAGGGCACGTGCGAAGTACGCCGAAGCCAAAGAAGCGCCGGAGCAAATGCGTTCACGCACGGTGCAGGGAAACTATCAGGGTTCCGTCTTCCAGGATCGCTACGCGGATTGCGGCGATGATGCTCTGCTCCGTGCAACAAAGGTGCTTGAAGAAAGTCGCAGTCATGCCGCTGTAAGTTACGGCTCCTGCAGCAGCTCCGCCTGAACTCGTCACCGTAAAGGTCGAGGCGGCAATCGAAGACGTGGCCATCGCCTCGCTGAAAATTGCGGTAACTGCCGTGTTCACTGCAATATTTACAGACCCTGTGCGGGAGTCATCGACAACCGCTGGGGATGATTACTGATTCCTGCCCGCAACCAGCCACGAAGATGACCAGAAAAGCCGCCACCAAACACACGAATCCTGTCTTGCTATTGCGCATTTGTAACCTCTCGTTCAACCAAGTTGGCGCGGTCTCCAACAATTGTCGATGTGCCAGCTTGGGTGGAAATGCTGGCGCAGAATAACCTCATCAAAGTAATAAAAGCAAGTTGCCGGGTCTGTATAGATATGCTCATCCACTCTCGCTATGAACTTTTTCAACACTCAGAGCTGAAGAGGATTGATGTTGGGAAACAAAACAGAACGCCGCAAAAGTAACTCTATATACACCGATCAACCGAAGTTATGACGAGCTCGAAGTTGCTGATACTTCCGCTGGAGCATCCGGCGTCAATTGCCGCGCACGGGCAAGGACGCCCGGATGCTCCTTAGTCGTGCAGAACAACATTGACCAAAGAACTATTGATCAGCATTCCGCTGCTGTTGTAGTCAATGTAGCCGCGTTCGCGGAAGCGGTTGAGGAAGAAGCTGACGCGGGACCGGGTAGTGCCGACCATTTCCGCCAGGGTTTCCTGGCTAATTTTTGCAATGACTGGAATCGGCTTTGTCTCCTGAACGAAGTTGGCCATCATCAGGAGCAGGCGGGCCAGGCGCTTTTCGCTAGAATTGAACAAATGATCGACCAGATCGGCCTGTATGCGGTTGTTGCGCGAGAGCAGGTAGGCGAGAAATTGCTCGGCAAACGCCGGCTCACGATGGAGCAGTTCCTGCATGGCCCGCTTGTCGATGCGAACGATCGTGCTGGTTTCAAGCGCGTAGGCGGAGGAAGTGCGAAGCAGCTCGCCAGCCAGGGAGGCTTCGCCAAAGAAGCTGGCTGTGGGAAGGTGGGCGATGACGGCTTCCTTGCCGCTCATCGATACTACGGTCAGCTTGACCTTGCCGCTCTGGATGTAGAAAACAGCATTGGCCGGATCGCCCTGAGAAAAGATGGATTTCCCGGTCTGGTAATCGCGCCGCGATTTTCCCGCCATAAACCTATTCAACGGACTCTGAAGATCGATAGCGGGGAACTGCCGGGGCAAAGCGACATCCGGATTCGGTACCAGCTTCACGCCTGGTTGCGCAACCGTAGGCAAAGGGAACGAACGTCCCAGCGGAATCCTGGGCGCCATAT
>Ga0326728_10020752_pt1 | contig 12477 bp, 8 predicted proteins | sample MB3enrmetagenome_FD_207602 | JGI IMG/M metagenome (GOLD analysis project Ga0326728, IMG submission 207602) | Lab enriched peat soil microbial communities from McLean, Ithaca, NY, United States - MB31MN | ecosystem: Environmental > Terrestrial > Soil > Wetlands > Peat | place: USA: New York...
CCTTCTGAATAACGAACCGGTGGAAGTGGAGACCACGGTGAACGTGATCTTCACCCTCGGCGGATGACTTGTACTCTGGTTTCTTCCCGGCTTTTGGGTTGGGGCCTCGCTTTTGACCTGAATGCGAATCGGTAAAGACCCGCATTCCCAGCAACCGTCCGCCGCGGCGGACAACCGCAGTTCAACAAACTCCTTAGGAGGAACGATTCAGTGATTCTCGCTCAGCTCGCACATTTCGCTTCGCATACGGTCAGCAGCCTGGCCCTCTTTCAGGAAGAGCAGTCGGTTGGCTTTAGCCCCATACAGCTATGGGAGAACATGGGATGGTTGGTACGCTGCGTCGTCATCGTCCTATTCATTGAGTCGATCTGGTCGCTGGCCGTAATGATCGACCGTTACCTGTACTTCTCCGCGGCCCGCAAGCAGTCGCGCGAATTCGCGCCCAGGGTTGCCGGCGCACTGAAGGACAGCAAGCTGGAAGAAGCAATCAAGATCGCCGACCGCAACAAAAAGTCTCACCTGGCCGAGGTTGTCACCGCGGGTCTGCAGGAGTTCCGCTCCTCAGCCGGCCTGCCGACCGAAGAGACCATCGAGAGCTCGGGACGCGCATTGGAGCGGGCAGAGGCCATCGTTCACGCCAAGCTGAAGAGGGGCCTTTCCGTTCTGGCCACCATCGGCGCCACGGCGCCGTTCGTTGGACTGCTGGGCACCGTCATCGGCATTCTGCACGCCTTCCAGCAGATCGCCACCCAGAAGATTGCGGGTATCGGCGCGGTTGCCGGCGGTATCTCAGAGGCGCTGGTCACCACGGCCTTCGGGTTGTTTGTGGCCATCCCGGCCGTTATGGCGTTCAACTACTTCACCGGGCGCGTCGAGTCGTTTGACGTGGAGATGGACAACTCCTCCAGCGAGCTGGTGGACTACTTCATCAAGCAGAGCCACAGGCGCTAAGCGAATCTGTCGGCAAGAGCGGGAATTTCTGGGGAGGGCGGCGGAGCGAGAATCTCTTCCGCCCGCCCGTTTGAACCTCGCGCCGGTCAGGCGATTGGCAGCAACGCCGGGAGCCATCCGGAATAAAAATCTTTGGCACGGAGCCCAACAATGGGAATTTCGGTTCGCAACGAAGGCAGTAAGGTCAACTCGAATATCAACGTCACCCCCATGGTGGACGTGATGCTGGTTCTGCTGATCATCTTCATGGTCATCACTCCCATGCTCCAGAACAAGGTGCAGATCGACATGGCCAGCGTGGTCAATCCGACCAACATGCCGGACGCCGACAAGGAAGATGCCATTGTCGTCGCGATTACGCGGGACGGCGGCGTGTTTCTGGGGCAGAACAAGGTCGCCGTCGATCAGCTTGGCGTCCTGGTTCGCGACAAATTGTCCGATAAGCCCAGCAAGACGATCTACGTGCGCGCGGATGCGCGGGCGCAGTACAAAGCGGTTGAAGACGCCATCGACGCCGTGCGCACCGCCGGTGTGGACGACGTGGGCTTGTTGACGGCAAAGCGTGAACCTGGCACGCCGGCAGGTCAGTGACCCCGCTCGCAGGCTGACTTTCAACGATTTTTAGGAAGTGAGGAGTTTTAAGCCATGTCAATGACAACTGGTGGGGCCTCGGGAGGGTATTCCTCCGACATCAACGTCACGCCAATGATCGACATTCTGCTGGTGCTGCTGATCATCTTCATGGTGATTGTGCCGACGACGCCCAAGGGCCTGGATGCGCTGGTGCCCCAGCCGCCCAAGACGAATACGCCGCAGCCAATAGATACGCGTACCATCGTGGTGCAGGTGATCTACCGGCCCGGCGCGGCTCCGGCTTACAAGATCAACGAAAACGACGTGGCCAAGCGGGAGTTGCAGCAGAGGCTGGTCGATATCTACGCCAACCGCGCGGAGCGCGTCATGTTCGTCAAGGGCGACGACAACGTGGACTTCCGCTTTGTGGCCGAGGTCATCGATATTGGCAAAGCTGCCAACGTGGACCACATTGGATTGATGACACCCAAGATCATGGCTGGCCAGTAGCCGGCCGCTCAGGGACGGTTCTCCCTGAGTGGGTAAGCCTGCGGAGGCAGCCGGCATCGGCCATGTGGCGAAATTGGGATCGCCCCGGCTGCATGGCTGCCCATCTCCAGGCTGGTGAAGTGGGGGCCGGGGCGTTAGCAGGACTCCGGTAGATCCCAGCGTTGGTGGCTCCGTCCGGAGGCAGTCCATGGGGGCGGAAGACTGGCGTACAATTTTTTCATCCTGGTTGTGGAACATCCCTCCCGCGGCCAGCTTCATGAGATTCCAGGCGTGCGATCGTTAGCCGCCCGCCCGAAGGAGAAGGATACGAACATGAATGGACCCGCACGTATTACGGCACTTGCGGTTGCCTTGGCCGGCATGGTGATTTCGATGAGCGGGTGCGATAAACTCAGAGCCCGCGACCAGTTGAACAAGGGTGTGGATGCTTACAAGGCCCAGCGATATGAAGAGGCCATCGGTCACTTCCAGAGGGCCACGCAACTCGATCCGGCGCTGCCCATGGCCAAGAGCTATCTGGCAACCGCGCTGGCCCAGAACGTGGTGCCTGGGCTGGACACGCCGGACAACCTGAAGACCGCGCAGCAGGCGATCGACATCTTCAAAGAGGTTCTGGACAAGGATCCGGGCGATGTGAACAGCTTGAAGCAGATTGCGGGCATTTATTTCAGCATCAAGAAGTTCGACGATGCCAGGGTATGGCAGAAGAGGGTGCTGGCCGTGGACCCGAAGGATCCCGAGGCTGCCTATACAATTGGCGTGATCGACTGGACCGAGGCCCACGAGCATACGCTTGCGGCGCTGTCGCCGGCCGGCGTGACCGACGACGGCGAAGGCAACGCCAAGGCTCCCAAGCAGGTGATGGAGCCCCTTAAAGCGCAAAATGGGCCGCTGGTTGAAGAAGGCCTGGAGTATCTGAACCAGGCGGTGGCGAACCGGCCCAATTATGACGACGCCATGGCTTACCTCAACCTGATCTACCGGCGCAAGGCGGATGTGGATTACGGCGATGAGGCCGCCCGCAAAGCCGATGTGGCAGCGGCGGAAGACTGGCGCCAAAAGGCGATGCACACTCGCAAGGAAAACGAAGACAAGAAGAACCAGGGTCCGGGCGGCATCACCATCGATTCGTCCGGCAACATGAAGTAGATAAGACTGCTTACCGGCATAAAGCGACGGCCTCCGGCATCTCCGGAGGCCGTCGTCTTGTGCCGGCGGCGTACAGCCTCTTCGCAAGGCGCGAAGCGTACGGTCGTTTGGGATGGTTGCCGGCGGGATAACGCTGGAAGGACACGCGGCAAGGCCGGAATCGCGAGGAATCGAGGCGGCGCCGGAGTGAAGTCAAGCTTTGCATGGCTGGACGATTCTCTACACCGGAACCCGAGATCTCGGCGAGGCCGCGAAGTTAGAACCGGGATCGGAAAGAAAGCCGGCAAACCTCTCCTGGCTGGCCGGCTCTATCGCGGTTCGATCAAGAAAAACGACGCGCTCTATTTCGCGCCTTCCTTGAGAACCTCGTCGGCAAGGTAGTTATGCACCTTGGCCTCGTCGTGAAGCATTTCCAGGTAGGCGTTCTGGAGCAACTGCACATGGTTCTGGTGCAGCAACTGGTGAATGGCCTGCTGAACCCTCGGGTCGTTCAATTCGCGCTGGCCTGCCGCCTCCTTGGAAATCAGCTTGTAGATGGCGTAACCGATGACATGACGCCCAGGAGCGGCGCTGTCGTACACAGGAAGAACATCTGTGATCTGCCCAGGCTTGAGCTTGGCCACGGCGTTGTAAACATCGGGGTCGGTGCGCAGCTGCGACTCGAAGACAAAACCCATGTCGCCGCCGCTCGATGCCGTGTCCTTATCCTCTGAGTAATTCATGGCCACGGAGCCGAAATCGTTGCCATTTTCCAGATTGCTGTGCAGGGCCTGAATCTTCTTCTTTGCGTCGGCGTCGCCGTTAGCTTTGTTGTTCTGGAGGTTGGCGGCTTGCGGAGAAGGAGCGTTGGTGACAACAATCCTGGCAAGGTTGTAACGCGGCTCAATCAAATTGAAGTCGGCCTTGTGGCTGTTGTAGTAGCTCCCGATCTCCCCTTCCGTAATGTCTATCTTGGACTCGATTTCCTTGTTCAGCAGCTTGTTCTGCGTGAGGGCGTTGCGGATGTCGCGCTTGAGATCGTCCAGCGTCCGATCGCGCTGCTTAAGCTGCGCGTTGAACTGCTCTGGGGTCCATGGCGCCTTCATCTCCGTCAGCTTTTCGTTGACGTCCTCGTCGGAGGCAGTGACGTTCAACTTGGCAGCCCGCTGCTGCAAAATCTCCTCATCGATCATCTGGCGAAGGACCCCAAGCCGAATGATTTCTGCTTGCTCGGCGGAAGGCTCCTGCTGAGTCTCTCCCTGGCTGAGCCTGTAGTCGTGGTATTTTCTCTCCAAATCGGAGCGCAGGATCTCCTTGCCGTTGACGGTGGCCATCACATCAGGAGCAGGTGAGCGATGGCAGCCGGCTACAGGGGCCAACAGCGCGCCGCTCAAGAGAAGGAGGACGGCGAACTGAAAACGGGTCGGGAAGAACGATTCGGCTTGCAACTTGATATCTCCTGCGGAACCAAAAGGCTCCGGCATTCAAGGATAAATCCACAGGCTGGTGCGGCGATAGCGGCGCCAAAACCTATTTTCCAGCTTCGGCAGGTCGAGCCGGGCTGGCCGGAGCAAACGGCGGAGCAACGCCGGCGGCGTTCAGGGCGCGATCGATGACCAGCCATATCTGATCTTCGGGAACGGCGCCGTCAATGCGCTCGCCGTCGACGAAGACCGCGGGAGCCCCGTCCAGCTTGAGCGACTCGGCTTCATGGATCGAGGCGCGCACCTGGGTCTCGTCTTGCGCGGCCAGGCAGGCATCGAGCTTGCCAGCATCGAGTCTGGCCAGCGCGCCCTCCTGACGGGCAATGCGATTCAGAGCGTCAAAGCTCTTTGCCGGGTTGCGGTCCGGACCGCTGATCTCGTCGCCGTGGGCGTGGAGGTAATCGACATAGCTCCAGTAAACGTCGCCGCTTTGAGCGGCCAGGCAGTTGGCGTCCACGGCGGCGTGCAATGCCCAGGGGTGCAGCTCGGTAAGGGGATTGTCTTTGTAAACGAAACGGACCTTGTCCTTGTAGCGATCGAGAGTAGAGGGAAAGAGCGACCGATGCATGCGGGCGCAGTAGGGGCATTCCAGATCGTCGAAGTTGATGACTGTGACCTTTGCAGCAGGATTTCCGCGGATGGGGCGGCCGGCAATGTCGATCATCAAGGCGGGATCCTTGACCAGGTCGAAGGTCTCCAGGCGGGCCAGGGTCTTGCCGTCCGTGGAAATCAGGAAATCCATCGCTTGCGTTTTCTGGCCGCGCGTGAGCGTGACGGGCAGCGTGTCATAGCCGGCAATCAGGCTGGGTTTGCGTGCTCCCAGGGTCAGGTCGATGTCCTGCGGAATATTGAACTGAGAGCGGATCATGACCTCGACGCGACGGCTGAGCACCGGGTCAAGCGTGGGTTGCGCGGCAGATTGGGCTTTACAGCCCACCGTCACGCAGATTGTGAGCAAGGCAGCCAGAATACGAAATCGAAACAAGTTGAAATCCTCTCAAGAAAGAATACTCCAGCGGGGGCCATGCGAACCGGTGGGGCAGGCGACCAGCATGGCGATAATCAGTTGACGCGCCAGAGCTAGAAAGGCAAGCGCGGCTCCGGGGATTCCTGCCCCTGCGCCAGGAAGAAGGCGCATGGGGGAGACAAAGAGTGAAGGGAATGGGCAGGCTCTAATAGGCGGGCGGCAGGGTGGGGTCGCGGAAGACCGAGTTGGAGCGGCGAATGTCGCCGACGGAACCGAAGTTGGCCAGAGTGAAGCTGTAGAGGTACTGGGTCTCGTCGCGGATTGAGCCTAGCTGGAAGCGGCGGTAACCGAAGGTGAGGCCGCAGCAGTTCCAGTTATAAGTTGCCTGCGCTCCTCCATACTGCAACTGGCCGAGGACAAAGTCGTATCCGGCGTTGGCGGCAAAGTCGAAGCCGGCGCCGCTGGGCCTGCCGATGGCGAGAAAGGGTTGCAACTGCTGGCTCTGAATGGTAGAGGCGGCGCTGCCGTTTTCGTCCACGGCGTTGAGCAAGGCATGGCCCACGCCGGCGGTGGTGCGGCCCCAACTGTAGCCGGCAAACACGTTGTCCGCGTCCATTCGTCCGCTCTTGGCGTCGTAATCCAGATCCCACTCGACGCGTAAATTGTCGATGGCCTCAAAGCGCATACGCGAGGTGACAGGCGCAAGGTTGCGCGGGCCAGTGAGGAAGGCGATGCCGGTCAGGTCCAGGGTGGAGTCGAAGACGTTCCGGCGATCGGAGATGAGCGCTCCGCCGAAGTTGGGGTCGATGTAGAACTTCTGAGCAATCTGCCAACTGGCCCACTCGCGCGGCTTGGATGGGCATTCGCCGGAAGGCAGCACATCTTCAGGGGCGCAGCGTCGCGGGACGATGGGGCGGAGGTAGAAGCGCTGAGTGAGAGAGTAGCCCACTTCGCTGGTGTTGGTGGCGATGTCCGTGGTGTCGATCAGGAGCACATTCTGGGCCTGGGCGCCGATGCCGCCAACATAGCGGTAGGTCAATTCCGGCTCAATGACGTGGCGCAACTCCCGGTTCCATCCCGTGAGAGCAAAGTCGCGCTCGATGGCCGGCGGGCGGATGTCTACGGAGGCCTCGACGTCGGCTCGGTTGAGCGCGTCGTGGCTGATGGAAGGAGTGCCGCTCCTGGCGCCGGTGAGGTCGGGGATCTGGCTGATGGAATAGAAGGTGTCGCGCAGTGCGGCTTCGGGAACCACGCTCCAGCCGCCGGCCGCGAGCGGAAGCGAGATATGCGGGTAGAAGTCCACGCGCCCCACGTTGCGGGCGTGGAAGTGGGGTTCGGAACGGTTCAGGAAGCTGAGCGACGATTCAAGGCCTCCGTAGAGCGGCGACGCGAACAACGGCCGGTCGAGCACATCGTAGCGCAGGCTGGGCAGGTGCATGATTCTTGCCTCGTCGCCATTGGTGGAGCTGGCAAAGGTCTGGAAGCGGTCCAGCGCGACGGAGGGGACAAAGCCGTTGTGCTCGTGGGTGAGCGAGAGGTCGCTGGCCACCTCGGAGCTGACAGCCTGCGAGTAGTTGTCGTTAAAGACCAGGCGGTAGAGGTAGCTGGAGAGATACTCGACGATGCCGGCGACGCGGGTATTGGGAGTGAGGTCTTTGCGGCCTAGGGCGACCACATCCACCCCGCCCTGGTTGACGAGTTCGTAGCCGACCGGGCCGGGCAGCAGGTCGGCTGGGTTCGCGGCCTTGGCAAAACGCACGGCGCCGGTGGGGCTGACTGCGGCGGGGCTGGTTACGGCGGGGATGGTCGCGCCCACCTGCTCTTCCACGCCGCGATCGAGCAGGGCATTCCAGCGCACCGTAAGGTGGTCGATGCCGGGCCCCTTGTATCGGAAGTCGCCGTTGGGCGCCCAGCCGCGCTTGGAGTAGTACTCGGAGCCAACGATCATGTCCATGCTTCGGCTGATGGCCCAGTAGACCTGCTCGCCCACGATGAACCCTTTGATTGACGAGTTGCTGAGGACGGGGGTCAGCAACCCGCTCTCGCGGTCCGTCTCGTCCACTGGATGACGGAGGTAGGGCAGGTAAAAGAGGGGCACGCCGAGGAACTCAAAGAAGGCATTGGAAGTGGAGGCCTTGCCGTTGGCCAGGTCGATGGATCGAGAAATCAACCGCCAATCCGGCCGGGGCAGCCGGCAGTTGGTCATCGAGCCGTCGATGATGCGGTAGTTGCCCTCGCCGTTCTCAAGCAGAACCCGGCCCGAAAAGAGGAACGGATTGGCCGTGGAAAAGACCACGGTGCGGCCGGCCGTTCGCACACCCTGGGAGCCGTTGACGTCGTAAAAGCGGGCGGTGTGCATGTTGAGGCGCATCTCGCCGTGAGATGCATTGATCAGCACGTCGTTGGGACCTCCGGAAAGCAGCAGGTGGCCTTCGGCCTCCAGCTCGGAAGTGGACTGGTTGTAGATAACCTTGTCGGCGCGGAGAATGTAGCCGTGGTAGCGGCCGACCACATCGCCGGTGAGGGTGAGGACGTCGCCCACCCAGTGCTGGTATCCGGCGTCCCACTGCACGGGCAGGCCGGTTGAGGGTGCCGCTTCCGGCTGGGCGAGGGACAGAGCCTCCTGGCCGGGTTCATCGGGAAGGACCGCGGCTGCATTGTCTGGAGTTGGGCTATCTGGCTTGGAACTGCCTGCGCCGGCGGCGCCTTGCGGCGCGGGAGGCAACGCATTGGTCAGCGCCTGCCCTCGGAGCGAGAGGTGGCAGAGGGCGAGCAGCGCGATGAATGCCAAGTTGCGAGGACGCATCCCAGGACCAAGACCGGTGCAAGGCTCAGGATAGCAAACGTGAGCCGCTGTGGATGGGACGCGCGGCGCGCAGCCCACGCAGCGGGCAAGAATCGGACAACGATCGCCTCGCGCAGGCTCTCGCAACCCGCGCTTCGCATGTGTACTACGGCGATACCTCCCTCATCCTTTTGACTGTGCAATCCTTAATCGCCCGGCTAGCATGAGCTTGCGGACAGGAACAGCGGCGCTGTGCCCGCTTGCGGGAGCGGGCGCGGACATGCCCCAGAGCCGCGTCAGAAGGGACACTGGAGCTTTGAGCACATCTGTAGTCTTGGCCGATCTTTCACCCTCTTGGAAGCAGGAAGTAAGCCGTCGCGTCGCCGCGCACCACAGCCGCAAGCGCACTTCGGCGGCAGAGGCGAAGGCGCACCCGGAGTCCAGCGCAGACGCGCACAGCCGGGCTGCGGAGGCCGCCGCGCGCGTTGCCGCCCGCTATGCCAAGGCCCCCAGCTACAGCGAGATGCTGGCCAGCGAGGCTCGCGCCGCCGTGCGCGCTGCCGAGGCTGCCTCGCGCGCCGCGCTCGATGCGCAGGCTGCCGCTGAATCCATCCTGGCCGGCTTGGAAGCCGCGACCGGCGTGGACCACTCATGGGAGCCTGAGACTCTCCAAGAGACGGCCTCGGAGCGGGCTCAGGAACGGGCCTGGGAGGCGCCGGTCGAGGCTGCCCGGCCGGTTGCGCTCAAGTCGAGCCCAGCGATTGAAACGCAGCCCTTTGGAATTCTGTGGGACACGGATTTGCCGCCCCGCGCAGCCGCCCCCGCGGCTGCCGGCGCGGCGCGTGGGACAGGCGTCTTTGCGAGTTCCGTGGAGGACTGGTGGAAGTCGGCCAGGCTGGCGCGAGATCTCCGGGATTCATTCCTGGAGAGCGAGGAGATTGAGGTTGTGGAACCGGCCCAGCCGATTCCCGCCAGGCTGATCGAGTTTCCTCGTCAGTTAGTTGCCACGCGCAAGGTTCGCCCGCGGCTGGCCGAGGGACCCCATGCGCGGGTGGGCAATGCCGTAGGGCAGTTAAGCATCTTCGAAGTGGATCCTGCCAGCATTTCGACACAGCCAGCGGCAGCGGCGCCCGTAGCCGAGGCGGCAGAGCTCGCGTGGCCGGCGCAGGATTGGTCGAGCATTCGACTGGACGAGCAAGTGCTGGACGAGCAATCGCCGGACGAACTGGCGGCCGAAGAAGCCGAGGCGATCGCGCTCCCAGCCGCGGCGGCTTTTGAACTGGCGCCGGTCAGCCGGCGGCTGATGGCGGCGGTGGTGGATTGCTCCCTGATAACGGGCGCATTCCTGGCGCTGGCCATGGCCGCCATGGAAAAGGCGAAAGCGCTGCCTAACCTTCGCCAGGCCGAGATTGGCGCTGCGGTGGCGCTGGTGTTCCTGGGCGCAATGTATCACATGTTCTTTGTTCTCGTGGCTGCGACCACGCCGGGCATGAAGTGGGCCCGCATCTCTCTGCGCACCTTCGGCGGCCAGAGGCTCACGCTCGACCAAAGGTTCGGCCGGCTGGGGGCGCTGGTCTTGTCGCTGCTGCCTGTGGGGCTGGGCGTGGCCTGGTCCATCTTCGACGACGAGCACCTGAGCTGGCACGACCGGCTGTCGGGAACGTACATGCTGCGGGGATAGGGATCCAGCGTGGGCAATAGCCGATCACTCGATTGCCATGCGCGCCCGGAACTCGAAAGATTCGGCATATGGCCCGGAATCTCCAGGCGTTTTACCGGTGAGCGATAAAGCGATTTGGCGTAAATCCAGAATCCATTCTGGCGCAATCGGCGTTTCAGGGGTGTTTTCGCTGAGTGCCTAAGAACCTGCTATTGACTCTATCCCTTGGTTTGCTTTGGGATAGAGAAATGGCGATGTTTGGCAGACGTTGAAGGCATGGGAAATCGTGCCCGGCCGGGCTCCGCGAGCGATGTGGCAGATGGAGAGTGGTTATTTGTAGCGCCGTAGTTGGCGCTGTGCCAGGAGGATGCCGCGCAGCAGGATTATTCTCTTGGCGAGGCATTCAACGGGCAGCGCTACATGGCCAAGACCGGCAGCCAGTGTGCATAATTCCCAACGATCCACCTGCGCGGACCTTGGCGTATCAACAAACGCGGCAGTCGGAGGAAGAGCGCTCCAGGGGAGACGCTCGTAGAAATGCTGTGCTTGACAAGTAGCTGCAAACGTTTACGATGTTTCGAGCTACCAATTGCTCCGCCAGCCGCGTTGCGCCAAGCGACCGCCGGCGCCGCAGCGCAAGCTAGTTCTCAAGCAAAGGAGCCTTATGGATCGCCGCGATTTTCTTAAAACCACGGGAACTCTGATTGCGGGCGCAACGGTCGTTTCCGGCGTGCCCGCCGTGGGCCATGCCGCCGAACCGGCCCACTCCGCTGGACGCATGGTGCTGCCCATCAACCGCAACTGGCGCTACAGCCCCAAGGCCACGCCCAGCGCCCGCGCCCGCGATTTCGACGACTCCAGCTATGCCCGCGTTACCGTGCCCCACACCAATATCCTGGAACCCTGGCACAGCTTCGACGAGAAGTCCTACGAGTTTGTCTCCGTCTATCGCCGCCGCTTCCGCCTGCCCGCCGAAGCCCGTGGCCGCCGCGTTTTTGTCGACTTTGAAGGCGTCATGACCGCCTCCACGGTCTGGCTCAACGGCGTCCGCCTGGGAGAATACAAGGGCGGCTTCACGCCCTTTTCCTTTGAACTCACGCCCCACGTCGACTTCGATCGAGAAAACCTCCTTGCTGTCGAGGTCGACTCCAACGAACGCCCCGACATTCCCCCCTTCGGCTATATGGTCGATTACCTAACCTTCGGTGGCATCTATCGCGAAGTCTCGTTGCGTATAGTCTCGCCCACCTTCATTGAGAACGTCTTCGCGCAACCCAGGGAGGTGCTCTCCGCCCATCCCGCCGTCGATGTGCAGTGCTTTTTGTGGAGCGCCAGCAAGACTCTGGAAGGCGGGCTGAGTCTGGAAGCGGCGCTCTACGACGGAGATCGGCTGCTGGCCAAGGCCACGCAGGAGCTGCCGGCGGGCGAGGACCAGGGAAACGTGCCGCGCACCCTGCGCCTCGACAATCTGGGCGCCATCCAGCTCTGGGATCTTCATTCTCCAAAGCTCTACCGCGTCGAGGTCCGTCTGCTCCACGACTCTCGTTTGCTCGACAACGACAGCCGCCGCATCGGCTTCCGCGAAGCCCGCTTCACCCCGCAGGGATTCTCGCTCAACGGCACGGTTGTCAAGCTGCGCGGCCTCGACCGCCATCAGACCTTCCCCTGGGTAGGCCAGGCCATGCCCGCGCGCGTTCAGCGCCGCGATGCAACGATCCTGCGCAAGAACCTCAAATGCAACATCGTCCGCACCTCCCACTACCCGCAGTCGCGCCACTTCCTCGACGCCTGCGACGAGATCGGCCTGCTGGTGCTCGAAGAGATCCCCGGCTGGCAGCACATCGGCGATCTCGCCTGGCAGGACATCTCAGTCGACAACGTCAGCCGCATGATCCGCCGCGACTGGAACCATCCCTCCATCGTCCTCTGGGGCGTGCGCATCAACGAGTCGCGCGACAACCATGACTTTTATACCCGCACCAACGCCATGGCCCACCAGCTCGACCCCACCCGCCAGACTGGCGGCATCCGCTACTTCCAGGAGTCCGAGTTCCTTGAAGATGTCTTCACTATGAACGACTTCGACTTCCCGCTCAGGGCCCCTAACCATCCTCTCTATCTCAATACCGAATTCGTCGGCCACACCTATCCCACCAAGACCATCGACAACGTCGAGCGGCTTCGCGAGCACACTGCGCGCCATGCCCGCGTCCACGATCAACTGGCCTCTGATCCGCAGTTCGCCGGCGGCATCGGCTGGTGCGCCTTCGACTACAACACCCACGGCAACTTCGGCTCCGGCGATCGCATCTGCTACCACGGCGTCACCGACATCTTCCGCGAGCCCAAGCCCGCGGCCGGCTTCTACCGCTCGCAGTGCGACCCCGATGAGGAGGTCGTCCTGGTGCCTGCCTTCCAC
>Ga0326728_10020753_pt1 | contig 12476 bp, 12 predicted proteins | sample MB3enrmetagenome_FD_207602 | JGI IMG/M metagenome (GOLD analysis project Ga0326728, IMG submission 207602) | Lab enriched peat soil microbial communities from McLean, Ithaca, NY, United States - MB31MN | ecosystem: Environmental > Terrestrial > Soil > Wetlands > Peat | place: USA: New York...
ACGATCGTGCGCGGGCGGCGCGTGATGTGGGAGGGCGAGCTGGTCGAAACGGCGCAGGGCGAGGCGGTGAGGTTTGGGTGAAGGAAGACTGGGTCGGATGTCGAACCCCCCGCTCCCGCGTCGGTGCTTCCCTAATTTGCGCACGCTTACGCGAAAATCGCGTTCTGGTTGACATTGGACGCGATTACCGCATAATATGCCTGCCGACGGAAACCGATCATTTCCGGCGGACTCAAATGAGGTCGGAACGGGTCCAAACCGCTCCGGCCTCTAACGAAGGGCAATGGCAATCGAATGGATCGTGAGCGTCTCCGGAAACAAGACCTGATCGACCTGCGGGACTCGTTTGGCTTTACGCAACAGCAGATGGCCGATCGGCTTGACATGGCGCTACGCTCTTATCAAGGCATCGAAGCGGGTGAGTCTGAATACCGATCCATTCATCGGTTGGCTGCGGAGCGGGTTGCCCTCTCGGTGGCCGCCGAAAAACGAGACCCAGCGTTCGCTCCTGATTGCGTGGCGGAGGATGCAATTGCTCTCGTGCGCGCGGGCGAATTCACCGGCGCTCCACCGTTTCTCAAAGGCAGCAAGGCGAATCGGGCGTCCGCGGGGACCGATGAGAATGCGAAGGACGAAAAATTCCGCGCCGCATATAGCGTTGTTGGCGAGTTGGTGCTCCTCACGAGCGCTCTAGATCATCAGCTCAATCAAGTTTTGATCCAGACGTTGCATCTCGCTAGCTCGCCCCTGCTGGAGTCAGTGATTGCGACCTTGGACATGGTGCGCAAAATTGAAATGCTGAAAGAACGGGCAAAGCATGTTTCTCAACCAAATTGGAAGAAGCCCATTCTTTCGTATCTCGACAAATTGGAGCGCATTTCAAAATGGCGAAACTTCGCCTGTCACACCGTCCTAATTCCAGACGAAAAGCACGAGGCCGTCTTCGCTCCGATTGCCGCTGCTAGATTGATGAAGAACCTTCAACTTGGGGACCATCCAACCGATAAGAGAACCGCCATTGCCGATCTAAAGCCTGCGATAACGCTTGGTGAGTCAGCCTTATTCGATGGGATGGAACTCATCCGGAATTTTCAGCAGGCGAACGCCGAACGAGCAAGGCGTTACGACAAAAAGTGACGCGGGGTCGTGATCCCTGTCCGGACTCTATCAAAACAACGACCGTTCGGACCTGTCGAGGTGCTTCCCCTATCCCGCAACCACATGAACCGTCAGCTATTGTGCGGCGAGCGCCGGTTTTTCGGCACCCTCGATGTCGACGGTCGCCTCGTAGCTCATCAGCCATTCGCGCTTCGCGCGCCGCGTCGCGCCGACGAACTTGAAGCGGCCGCGCACGCGTGCACCGGCGGGGACGTGAGCGAGAAAGCGCAGGCGGTCGAAGCCGTAGTTGACGCTTATCGCGCGGCCGGAAATCTCGGGCAGCGCGTCCTGCGCAAAAGCCGACAGCATCGCCAACGTCAGGAACCCGTGGACGATCGGCTCGCCCAACGGCGTGGCGCGCAACCGGCAATCGAGTCCCTGTCGCCTCGTCCGCGCCGAACCCGGACGCGGGGTTGACGCCCGTCCTGGTCTTGGCGACAGTGCCGAGCGATCGTCGCAGATCCAAGGGACCCATGAAAGTCTCCCTCATCCAGATGAACTCCGTCTCCGACAAGCCCGCCAACCTCGCCGCGGCGCGCGCGCTGATCGAGCGGGCGGTCGGCGAGGAGGGGCCGGACTGGATCCTGCTGCCCGAGCAGTTCGACTGGGCGGGCGGCGGCAAGGGCGACAAGGCGAAGAACGCCGAGAGCCTGCCCGGCGGCCCCGCCTATTCCCTGGCGCAGGCGCTCGCGGCGAAGCATCGCGTCTTCATCCACGCCGGCTCGCTCATGGAGCGGATCGACGGCGACGCGCGCGTCCACAACACGACGGTCGTCTTCAATCGCGCCGGCGAGGAGATCGCGCGCTACCGCAAGATCCATCTCTTCGACGTCACCACCCCCGACGGCGTTTCCTACCGGGAGAGCGAAACGGTGAAGGCGGGCGACGCGGTGGTCGTCTACGATTGCGAAGGCGTGACCGTCGGCTGCGCGATCTGCTACGACCTGCGCTTCCCCTATCTCTTCCAGGCGCTCGCCGAGAAGGGCGCGCAGGCGATCGCGCTGCCCTCCGCCTTCACGCTTGAGACCGGCAAGGACCATTGGGAAGTGCTGCTGCGCGCGCGGGCGATCGAGACGCAATGCTATGTCTGCGCGGCGGCGCAGACCGGCGAGTTCATCGCCGGGGGCGAGCGGCGGCGGACCTACGGTCATTCGCTGGTCGCCGATCCTTGGGGCCATGTCGTCGCCAAGGCGTCCGACGGGATCGGCGTCGTCTCGACCCGGCTCGACATGGTGGTCGTCGAGCGGGCGCGGCGGCTCATCCCGGTCGCCCGGCACCGGGTCGCCCTCGCGCGCGACTGAGCGCGGCGCGGCCGGGGGAGGAAGGGACGATGTTGATCCGGCCGGAACAGGCAAGCGAGTTCCCTCGCCTCCACGAGCTGGTCAAGACCGCCTTCGCCACCGCCAACGTGTCGAACGGCGACGAGCAGAATTTCGTCGACCGGCTGCGCGCCGGCGCCGACTATATTCCCGAGCTGGCGCTGGTCGCCGAGGACGAGAGCGAGCTCATCGGGCACATCATGCTGACGCGCACGTTCGTTTCGACGGCCAAGGGGCCGCGCCCTGCGCTGCTGCTCGCCCCGGTGTGCGTGGTCCTGGAGCGGCGTCGCCAGGGCGTCGGCGCGCGGCTGATCGCAGCGGCGCTCGATCGGGCGCGGAAGCTCGGCCACGGCGCCGTCGCGCTGGTCGGCGACCCGGCCTATTATTCGCGCTTCGGCTTCAGGCCCTGCGCGAGCTTCGGAATCGCCAACGCGAACGGCATCCCCGATCAATATGTCATGGCGCTCGAGCTCGCGCCGGGGGCGCTCGCCGACGCCGCAGGGTCGATCGTGTTTCAGACCTGAAGGCGCGCGGAATCGCGAGACGCCATCTATCTCGCGCCGGCATCGCTGGGCTGGTCCCGGCCATAACGAGCGTGTGGGAATCGAGGCGACAGCGCGGCGCAATCCCGTTCGCATCGCGCAGCCGGAGGAAGCGCCTGAGCGCGCGGAACGGACCTCGCCGTCGATCTCTTGGTTGCGCGGCCGTCACGTCGCCGCGCGCAGCCAGCCTTCCAGCGCCATGCCGAGGAACAGCAGGAGCCCCGCGTCGCGGTTGGAGCGGAACAGCTTCAGCGCCGTCGCCGGGCTCGCGCCTTCGACCTGCGACGCTTGCCAGGCGAGATGGGCGGCGAACGCCGCCCAGCCGATCTCGACGACCAGGCCGGCGCCGGCGGCGATCAGCGCGGCCTGGGCGAGCAGCGCCGACGCGGCGTAAAAGAGGCCGACGCCGAGGCGCGCGCGGGCGCCGAACAGCCGCGCGGTCGACTTGATGCCGACGATCGCGTCGTCGCGCGCGTCCTGCAACGCATAGATGGTGTCGTAGCCGATCGTCCATGAAAAGGCCGAGGCGTAGAGCAGGAACGCCGGCGGCCCCAGCGCGCCGTAGGTCGCCGCCCAGCCCATCAGCGCGCCCCAGGAGAAGGCGAGGCCGAGCGCCGCCTGCGGCCAGGAGGTGATCCGCTTCATCAACGGATAGACGGCGACGATGATCAGCGACGCGAGGCCGAGCGCGATCGAGAAGCGGTTGAAGCACAAGAGCACGGCGAAGCCGACCAGCGCTTCGGCGACGAGAAAGACCGCCGCCGCGCCGACGCTCGCGCGCCCGGAAGGCAGCGGGCGGCCCTTGGTGCGCTCGACGCCGGCGTCGAGCCGGCGGTCGAGAATGTCGTTGTAGGTGCAGCCGGCGCCGCGCATGACGATCGCGCCGATGAGGAACAACAGGAGATGCCAAGGATTGGGGCCGCGATGGGCGGCGAGGCCGGCGAGCGCCGTCGCCTGCCAGCACGGCGCGAGCAGAAGCTGCCATCCGGCGGGACGGTCGAGGCGCGCGAGCTGCACGTAGGGCAGCGCGAAAGCGGGCGTCAGCCGCAGCGTCAGGCTCTGCGGGCGCGCGTCGGGCAGCGAAGCGCCCGGGCTCACAGCGGGCCCGTCGGCAGCGCCTGCGCCTGCGCCGCCGCGCCCTCCTGCTGCTTCTTCTTGATCTCCGCCGCGACCTTGCACGCCTTGGCGGAGAAGGCGACGCTCTTGGCGTGGTTCGCCTTCAGCTGGTCGACCACCTCGTCGGGGATCTGGCACCAGTCCTTGTTCTTCTCCATGTAGGCGATCATCGCGTTCTCGGCCGCGTTGAGGCCCGCCGACTTGGCGCAGAACACCGCGGGATCGAGCTGCGTGCGCTTCTTCCTGGCGGCGTCGACCAGGGCGTTGATCATCTCCAGCTCGGCCAGGCGCTTTTGCGACAGCTTCTGCAGATCCTCGCCGCAACTCTGCGCGCGGGCGGGAAAGGCCGCCAGCGCGCCGCCGAGCGACAGCGCGACAATGAGCGCCGCGGTCAAACCCCTCGTCATCGCCACAAACCTCGAATTGGTCGAGCCGCACAGTCTATCGCAGCTCGCTTCGATGCAACAGCGCCGCTGAAAAACGGCGAAATCGCGGCGAGCGCGTCGGCGCCAGCCTCGCTCAAGCCCAACCCCGCGCGCCGAAGTCGATCGCGTAGCGCCGCGGCTGAGCGGCGATCGCCGCCATGCCGACCAGCACGGAATCGGCGCGCATCACCAGCCGCGTCGGGATGCGCCGCGCCAGGGCCTCGACCGGCGCCTTCGCCTCGAAGGCGCGACGGAAGCTCGCTTCGTCGAGGAAGTCGACCACGCGCGGCAGCACCCCGCCGGCGAGCGTGACGCCGCCGGTGGCGACGAAGGCGACGCCCATGTCGCCGGCGAAACGCGCGACGATGCGCCAGTAGAGCCTGAGGCTCGCCGCCTCTTCGCCCATGCGGTCGGCGAGCGCGGCGGCGACCGCCGCCGGCGTGTCGAGCGACGGCCTCGGCCGGCCGAGCGCGGCGACGCGCGCCGCGTGGACGCGCGCCACGCCAGGACCGGCGAGCACGCTCTCGGTGGTCACCCGGCCGTAGACGCGCTCGAGATGCGGCCACAGCGCGCCCTCCTCGTCGCCGACCGGGCCGAAGTCGATGTGGCACGCCTCCGACGCGAGCGGCGTGTGGCGCCCCGCCGCCTCGATCAGCGCGCCGACGCCCAAGCCCGTGCCGGGGCCGAGGATGACCTGCGGGCCGGGCGGGCCGAACGGCGCCCTCCCGATCGGGCGAGCCCATTCGCGTGGAATCGCCGGCAACGACAGCGCTTGCGCCTCGAAATCGTTGAACAGCAGCCCTTGCGCCAGCCCGAGACGGCGGGCGATCTCGGGCCCGTCGATCGTCCAGGGCGCGTTGGTGAGCTTCAGCCGGCGTTCTTCCACCGGCCCGGCGCCGCAGACAAAGACCGACCGCGGCCGGCCGCCGAGGCGCCCGGACGCCGCCTCGATCGCGTCGACGAGGCCGGGATAATCCTTGGTCTTGAGATGAACGACCGCGCCCAGCGGCGCGCCCGGCGCGTCCTGCAGCGCCAGCCGCACGTTGGTGCCGCCGATGTCGCCGACGAGGACGGGAAAGGGAATCTCGAAATCGCTCACCGCGGCATAAACGTGAATCCCGCGCCGGTCGTCAAGGCGAAGGACGTCGCGTCGAAGCGGGCGGGCGGCGCGGCGCGCGGCGCTAACGACGGCGGCCGGCCGCCGCCGTCGCAAAAGCGCCGGCGGGGCGAGGTCTTTCCCTTCGCCGCGCCGGTCGGCCGCCGCCGCCGCCGCGACGTCCGTAGCGGAGGGCTAGAATTAATCTCCCACCAACTTCTGATTTTTAACCGTCCTTAACGGATTACTGCTGAAATGCGAGTAAACTCGAAGGTTAAGGAGAGCGCCCGCTCCTGCAATTGCTTGGAAGCTCGATTATCGGCGATTGAATATTCCGTAGAATTGGCCGGCCGCGATGCGAGACTGTGGAGAACCGCGAAGTGACGGCGCGCGTCGCCAGGGCGGCGCGCGCGCCGGCAAGCTCGGCCCGAAGGCGCGCCGCGCGTCGGCGACCGCTTCGCCGCGCCGCCGCTTTCGCGTGCTCGCCGACGAGCTGAACGACGCCATCCTCCGCTACGACGCGAACAAGCGGCTGGTCTGCGGCAACGCCGCCTGCCGCCGCTATTTTCCCTACGAAAACAGGGGCGACGGCGCCTTCGCGCCTTCCTTAGCGTTTCCCCCGGAGGAAGCGCGAGCCTATGACGGGCTGCTCGATCGCGCCCTCGAGGCCGGCGAGCCGGCCCGGCTCGACGTTCGCCTGTCTGGCGTAAGCGACGCAGCCGGGCGGCCGGTCGACTGTCGATCGAGCTCCATCCCGAGCGGGGCGCGGCCGGACGCGTCGAAGGCGTCCTCGCCGTGGCGCGCGACGTCAGCGCGCTCAAGCGCGCGACCGCGGCCGCCGAGACGCAGGCCCGGGAGTTCGAGTCGCTGTTCGAAGCCGTGCCGGACATCGTCATCCGCTACGATCGCGATCTGCGTCGCGCCTATTGCAACTCGGCCGCCGTGCGCGCGTTGTCGACGACCGCGCGGGCGTTGGGCAAACGAACCGACGAGGGCGCCTGCGTCGCCGATCCGTCCGACTACATACGCCGCCTGCGCCGCTGCTTCGAGACGAAACAGCCGGAGAAGTTCGAGGTCGCCGTCCGCGACGTCTCCGGCGCGACGCGCCACCACCATATCCTCATGACGCCGGAGTTCGACCCGTCCGGCGCGGCGATTGGCGTGCTGGCGATGGGGCGCGACCTCACCGAGCAGGTGAACGCCAACGAGCAGGCGCGCTTCCTCGCCGCGCACGACCCGCTGACCGGCCTGCCCAACCGCCTGCGCCTCGCCGAGGAGCTCGCGCAAGCGATCCACGAGCATGCGGCGGGCGGGCGAGGGTTCGCGTTGCTCTATCTCGACCTCGACGATTTCAAGCAGGTCAACGACAGCTTCGGCCACGAGCTGGGCGACGAGCTGTTGCGCCAAGCGGCGCGGCGCCTTTCGCAGACCGTCGGCGAGGCGGGCCTGACGGCGCGCGCGGGCGGCGACGAGTTCGCGGTGCTGTTGAAGGGCGGCGTCGACCCCGAGGCCGTGCGCAAGGTCGCGGCGCGGATCGTCGAGCGCCTCGCTGAGCCCTTCCGCCTCGCCGGCCGCGCGACCCGCGTCGCGGCGAGCATCGGCGCGGCGCGCTGCCCCCACGACGACCTGACCGTGTCGGGCCTGATCAACTGCGCCGACGCGGCGATGTACGCGGCCAAATGCAGCGGCAAGAACAAGCTCGAATTCTATTCCTCGGAGATCACCGCCCGCGCCGTCGAGCGGATGCGGCTGGCGAGCGCTCTGCGCCACGCGCTCGATCGCTGCGAACTCGAGCCGCACTACCAGCCCAAGTTCGACATGGTCGATCGCCGGCTGGTCGGCGCGGAGGCGCTGGCGCGCTGGAACAGCCGCGAGCTGGGGCCGACGCCGCCGAGCAAGTTCATCGCCGTCGCCGAGGAGACCGGCCAGATCGGCGCGATCGGCCGCTGGATCATCGACCAGGCCGCCCGCGCCGCCGCGCGGTGGAACCAGGGGCGCGCCGAGCCGACGCCGATCGCCATCAATCTCTCCAACCGCCAATTCGAAAACCCCCGCCTGTTCGAGGATTTCATGGCGACGCCGGAGCGGCGCGGCTGCGCGCCCGCCTGGGTCGAGGTGGAGATCACCGAAAGCCTGCTGGTCGACCAATTCCCCCAAGCGCCGGAAATCCTCGAAAAGCTGCACGCGGCGGGCGTGCGCATCGCCATCGACGATTTCGGCGCCGGGTACTCGGCGCTGAGCTGCCTCGGCCGCTTCCCGATCGACGTCTTGAAGATCGATCGCTCCTTCGTCAGCGACCTGCAAACCGGCGAGCGCAGCCGCGAGCTGATCAAGGCGATCGTCTCGGTGGCGCGGGCGTTGAAGATGGAGATCGTCGCCGAGGGCGTCGAGACGCCGGAGCAGGCTAAGATTCTGCTTGATCACGGCTGCCGCCTCGCCCAGGGCTACCTGTACTCGAAGAGCCGCTGAGCCGGCGCGAGTTCGAGCGCCGGGTGCTCGGCCTGCCGCGCCAGACGGCCGCCGCCTGAAGGCGGGAGGCTCGCCCGGACGATCGCTCCTTTGCCAGCGTCTGCCGCTCCCCGAGAGGACCGGAGGCATCGCGACAGGCATTGCGGGAAGCGTTTACTTCATGTAAAGAACGGAACGCGAACATATGCGCGGCTAGAGAGATTCGCTTTCAGGCTGAGGCGGTGGCGCGTCGTCCCTTCTCCCCGCGCAGCGGGGAGAAGGCGAGGATGAGGGGCGTGGCGAGCGGCGACGCAGCGTCGCGACGCGCCACGCCCCTCACCCCAACCCTCTCCCCGCCAAGGCGGGGAGAGGGGGATTCGCGCGCCGGCTTGAATGCAGAATGCTCTAGACGCGCGAGCCTGGAGGGTCGTTGTTGCGGTCGTCGTCCACAGGTTAGTTGCGCTGAACGTCCGGTCTACGCGAGCCGCCGGTTTCGGGCGAGCTTGCTTCGGTTTAGTGTCGCTAAGGGGTGGTCGCCGGCATGGCTCAATACACGTTCTTCGAGTTTTTTGCTGGTGGCGGAATGGCGCGCGCCGGACTAGGAGCGCGCTGGCATTGCCTTTTCGCGAATGATTTTGATCACAAGAAGAGCAGAGCCTACCAGCAGAATTGGCGTGGCGAAGTTCTCAAGACGGCAGATGTTGGTTCGCTAGGAACCAACGATTTACCTGGCCAAGCCGACGCAGTGTGGGCGTCCTTCCCTTGTCAAGATCTATCCCTCGCGGGCGGAGGCGCCGGACTAAAAGGCGAGCGCTCAGGGACATTTTGGCCGTTCTGGAGACTTATGGAGGCCTTGATTTCTGAGGGCCGCACGCCGCAAATCATTGCCCTTGAGAACGTCTGCGGCACTCTCACATCGCACGGTGGAAAGGATTTCTCGACAATCTGCGCCGCGTTTGAACGCGCCGGTTATCGATGCGGCGCATTTGTCGTTGATGCGGCGCTTTTCGTTCCTCAATCGCGGCCTCGACTTTTCATCGTTGGCGTCCGCGCCGATATCGCCATTCCGCCTCATCTACGTGCCGATGCGCCGATGGACATCTGGCACACGCGCGGTCTTTGCGTGGCTTTCGACCGGCTGGCGACGAGCGCAAAGGCAAATTGGATTTGGTGGACGTTCCCGAAACCGCACCGGCGAATTGTTCGGTTTGCTGACCTAATCGAGGACGCTCCGTCGAGCGTTGAGTGGCACACGGCGGCCGCGACCGAGCGGCTGCTTTCAATGATGAGTGAAATCAATCTCGCCAAAGTTGAGGAGGCCAAACTCGCCGGGCGGCGCATGGTTGGGACGGTCTACAGACGTACGCGCCGTGGCGACAACGGCTTCAAGGTTCAACGAGCCGAGGTCAGATTCGATGACGTCGCCGGCTGCCTGCGCACACCCGCCGGCGGTTCGAGCAGGCAACTGATCCTCGTAGTTGACGGCCAGACAGTTCGCTCAAGGCTCATCTCCAGCCGAGAGACTGCACGGCTTATGGGACTGCCCGACGAGTACCAGCTGCCTGAGAATTACAACGAAGCGTACCACCTCACAGGAGATGGCGTCGTGGCGCCAGTCGTAGGTCATTTAGCGCGCCATGTTCTCGAGCCGATTCTTGATGAGCAGCAAGCTGCGAAACAGGATGCCGCATGAGCATCATTCCGTGTCAGGAAAACCACGCGCTGCGGGAGAAGATCGAACAGTACGCGGAGCTCCTCAGGACTCAGGCGCACTTGGTCGGCGAACATGGGTTTGTGCGGTGCGTGTACGGCCTTCGCGCAGAACGCCGGACTTTCTGCTTGAGTTGAAGCTGAGAGCGACGAAATGACGGACTCGAAGTTTCGCCTCGCGCGCGTCCAAGGGGCGCCAGTCTCGGATCAAGAAATCCTCGATGACCTCCGGCGAGCATCTGCGTTGGCCGGCACTATCGTGCTCTCGCAAAGGCTCTACTCTGAATTCGGGCAGTGCGACCCTAGCACGGCGAGTCGACGTTTCGGGAGCTGGAACAAGGCTTTAACTGCTGCAGGTCTTGAAATCGCAAATGAGATCAATATTTCGGACGAGCGCCTTTTCGAAAACATTGAGATTTTATGGGAACACTATGGCCGTCAACCTCGACGAGCAGAACTCGCACGACCGCCGTCGCGAGTGTCGTGGGGAGCATACCGGCGGCGGTTTTGTTCCTGGGTCGACGCTCTGAAGCAATTCATCGCATACGCAAACGCTCAGGAGGTGCAAGCGCCAAGCGCCCTTGAGGCAGCGACCGGCCACGGAACGCCTCGTGATCCATCTTTGAGGCTGCGGTTCCGCGTACTAAAGCGCGACAACTTTTCGTGTCGGGCGTGTGGAGCTAGCCCATCCTTCCGACCCGGCTTGTCGCTTCATGTCGACCATATAAGACCGTGGAGCCTTGGCGGCGAAACGAGTGAGGAGAATCTTCAAACGCTTTGCGAGGCTTGCAATCTTGGAAAGAGCAACGTCCTGTGATCTCGCACTTTCCAAGTGTCTGACGCGCGTTGGGGCAAACAGCGATCCAGCGCGTGTATGCCGCAGGTTCCAATGATCGCCCCCCGCAAGCCCTCGCCCGAGCGCTCCGCGACAATGCGCGCGGTGAAATCGCGCGACACCCGGCCGGAGCTCGTCGTGCGCAAGATGCTGCGCGCGATCGCGCCAGGCTACCGGCTGCAACGCGCCGACCTGCCCGGCAAGCCCGACATCGTCTATGGGCGGCTGAAGCTGGCGATCTTCGTCCACGGCTGCTTCTGGCACGGCCACGACTGCCGGCGCGGCGCGCGCATGCCCAAGGACAACGCCGACTATTGGCGCGCCAAGATCGCCCGCAACCGCGCCCGCGACGCCGCGACGCTCGCCGCGCTGGCGAGCCTGGGGTGGCGCGCGCTGGTCGTCTACGAATGCGAGCTGAAAGACCGGGCGGCGCTCGGCGCGCGGCTCGCCGCGGCGCTCGCTTCTCCCCGACAAGGCCCGGGAAAAGAGAACTGAGCCGCCGCGCGCGGCGCGCCAAGGCGGCTCGGCGGCGCGCAAATGGCTTGCGCGGCGCGCCAAGGCGCCACACATAGGAAGCCGCCACGCATAGTCGAATGTCTTAGCGCGCCGGTCCGGCCGACCGGCCGGCCGGAGGGTCGCCGATGCAGATCGCCGTCAAGGACCGCGCCGTGGCGCGCAAATCCGCCGAAGCGGAGAAGGACGCGCCGCTGCGCGCCGACATCCGCCTGCTCGGCCGCCTGCTCGGCGACACCGTTCGCGAGCAGGACGGCGTCGAGGCCTACGAAATCGTCGAGCGCATCCGTCAGGCCTCGATCCGCTTCCACCGCGACAGCGACGCCGGCGCCCGGCGCGAGCTGGAGGCGACCATCGACAGCCTCGACGGCGACCAGACGCTGAGCATCGTGCGCGCCTTCAGCTATTTCTCGCATCTGGCCAACATCGCCGAGGACCAGCACCACATCCGCCGCAATCGCATCCACGCGCGGATGAAGTCGCAGCCCCGCCCCGGCGCGCTCGCCTACGCCTTCAACCGCGCCGACAAGGCCGGCCTCGACGCCGCGGCGCTGCGCGACTTCTTCGACCACGCCCTCATCAGCCCGGTGCTCACCGCCCACCCCACCGAGGTGCGGCGCAGGAGCACGCTGATGCGCGAGATCGAGATCGCCGAGCTGCTCGACGCGCGCGAGCGCCTGGCGGGCGACGAAATCGAGCTCGCGCGCAACGAGGAGCAGCTCCGCCGCGCCATCGTCATCCTCTGGCGCACCAACATGCTGCGGCAGACGCGGCTCGAGGTGCTCGACGAGGTCAACAATGGCCTCGCCTATTACGACTACACCTTCTTCCGCGAGCTGCCGCGCCTCTACGCGGAGATCGAGGACGAGCTCGCGCGCAGCGATTCCGCCGACGCCGGCAAGCCGGTCGCCTCGTTCCTGCGCATCGGCTCGTGGATCGGCGGCGACCGCGACGGCAATCCTCACGTCACCGCCGAGGTTCTGAACGAGGCGATGCGGATGCAGAGCGCCGTCGCGCTCAGCCATTATCTCGAGGAGCTGCACCTGCTCGGCGGCGAATTGTCGATGAGCCTCGGGCTGGCGCGGGTGAGCGACGCGCTCGCCGCGCTCGCCGAGCGCTCGGCCGACGATTCGGAGACGCGCCGCAACGAGCCCTACCGGCGCGCCATCTCCGGCGTCTACTCGCGTCTGGCGCGGACGGCGCGCGAGCTCGACCACGTCGTCGCGTTGCGCCAGCCGCTGATCGAGGCGGTCCCCTACGCGAGCGCCGCGGAGTTCGCCGCCGACCTCGAGACGATCGCCGCTTCGCTCGAAT
>Ga0326728_10020754_pt1 | contig 12476 bp, 8 predicted proteins | sample MB3enrmetagenome_FD_207602 | JGI IMG/M metagenome (GOLD analysis project Ga0326728, IMG submission 207602) | Lab enriched peat soil microbial communities from McLean, Ithaca, NY, United States - MB31MN | ecosystem: Environmental > Terrestrial > Soil > Wetlands > Peat | place: USA: New York...
AGCGGCTTCACGCGCGATCAATGCCTCCAAGCCGGCATGCACGAGGGCGGTCTTCTGCCGGATTCCGGAGAGTTTTCTAGCGCGTTCGAGCAGGTTCTCATCAATGATAAGTGTCGTTCTCATATGCGTTAATATGTATCAAAAATGCATATTCGTCAAACGTTCATTCCAAGCAAGGTCTAAATGAACTTGGTTTGCAGGAGCGGGCCTTGTGGCCGCCCTGGGTCAACCTCCGCGAGCCGGAGATTGCCTTGCGGTATTTTGCCTAGGCAGGCTGTGGGTCCGGCGGGCTGTCATTCAGAGGAGCCGCAGGCGACGAGGAATCTCGCACTGCTCCGAGAATACTCAGAGCAAGATTCCTCGCTCCGCTCTGCGGAAAGATGACGCGTATGTCCTTTATATTCAACGAAACCGTTCGGACGAGCTTGCGTCATCTTTCTGCCTATCATGGGCAGCCAAAAGACTGTCAATGCTCGGAATGACAGCTTGGTGGGGGCTTCCCGCAGCCTGTAGGGGCAAGATTCAAGATCTGAGGGACTCAGTGTCCCTTGTGGCGCTTCAGTTTGCTTGCACTTGTGTCTGGCGGGACTATAATGATGCGCGGAAAGCGCGCTTCATGTCGAGGGTCTCATCGCCCGAGGACCTCGCTGCACAGTCGAGGCAATGCAAGGAGGTGTAGACATGAAAGAAACCATAGGATTCAAGCTAAACGGAAAGCCAATCAGTTTTGAAGGCGATCCCACTCGCAACCTGCTGTGGGTCTTGAGGTATGACCTGGGCCTGACCGGTACGAAGTATGGTTGTGGAGAGGGGCTTTGCGGCGCCTGCACGGTGATCGTGGATGGGAAAGCTGAGCGCTCGTGCCAGCTCGAGATGAACGCGGTCGCGGGCAAGGCGGTCACAACCATCGAAGGTTTGGCCAAAAACGGTGAGCTTCACCCCTTGCAGAAGGCTTTCATCATGCACGATGCACTTCAGTGCGGATACTGCACTCCAGGGATGATCATGAACGCTTATGGATTGCTGTTGAATACCCGTCACCCTTCCAGGAGTCAGATTATCGAACACATGGACGGCAATCTGTGCCGTTGTGGAGCGCACCAGCGGATCGTTGAGGCTATCGAGTGGGCCGTGAAAGCAACGGGAGGAGGGTCAAGATGATACGTGACAACAAAGGGCAAGAGGGTGTTTATGAAGACAATCTAAAGCTCGACTTCTCCGCAGCCACCCAGACGGCTCCGAGGCTGCCTCTCGACCGCAGGCAGTTCTTTCAACTGCTGGGTGGAGGCATCTTCGTCTGCTTTACCGTCCCCGATTCGTGGGCCGCGCAAGAGGGTGAACGGCGGCGCGGGTTCGGCCAGCAACTGCCCCAGGACTTCAATGCCTTTCTCAGGATCGGCGAAGACGGCAGAGTGACCGGGTTTACTGGAAAGGTGGAGTATGGGCAAGGGATTATAACTTCCATGGCCCAAATCCTGGCGGAGGAGCTCGATGTCCCCTTGGATTCCGTGGAGATGGTGATGGGTGATACGGATCTTTGCCCCTGGGATATGGGCACCTTCGGCACTATGAGTACCCGAGTTTTCGGCCCGGCCCTCAGGACCGGCGCGGCAGAAGCCAGGGCGGTGCTCATCGAGTTAGCCGCAGAACAATGGCAGGTAGCGAAAGAGCAACTGAGAACTAAGGCGGGAACCGTCTATGAGCAGGCAGGGCAGAAGAGCATAAGCTACGCCGAACTTACCAAAGGACAGAAGATTTTGCGCCACGTGAAAGGTGCGGCGCCTAAGGCACAGTCCGAAGATACCGTTATCGGCAAAGAGGTTTTGAGAAGGGACGCAGGCGCTAAGGTTACCGGCCAAGCTAAATATGCCGGGGACATCAGAGTGCCTGGCCTGCTGCACGCCCGCATCTTGAGGCCTCCGGCTCACGGCGCGAAGCTCATTCACGCGGACACCTCGGGCGCGCGGGAAGTTGAAGGCGTTCAGATCGTCGAGGAGAAAGATCTCATTGCAGTTCTCCACCCCTATTCGGACTTGGCGGAAAGAGCCTTGGCGAAAATCAAGGCGCAATACGATCGTCCGTCGCCTACCGTGGATGACAAGACGATTTTTGACCACCTGCTCAAAGTCGCCCCCCAGGGACAGACGGTCGCGCAAGGGGGAAACCTTGAAGAGGGCAGGAACGCGGCGCATCACGTGCTCGATCAAACGTACTTGAATAGTTATGTTTCGCACGCCCCCATCGAAACGCATTCCGCTCTGGCGAAGGTCGAAGGAGACAAGCTAACCCTCTGGGCCTCCACGCAAACGCCTTTTGCCCTGAAGGACGCGGCGGCCTCCCTTCTCGGCTTTCCCGCGCAGAACGTGCGCGTCATCACGCCCTTCATCGGCGGGGCCTTCGGAGGGAAGAGCAACAATCAGCAAGCTCTCGAGGCGGTCAGGCTGGCTAAGCTGACCGGAAAACCCATCCAGGTCGTCTGGACTCGCGCGGAGGAATTCTTCTATGACACGTTCCGTCCTGCCGCCATCGTCAGAATTCAGGCGGGCGCGGGTGAAGCAGGGCTGATTACGTTTTGGGACTATGGTGTGTACTGGGCCGGAGAGAGAGGCGCGGCGCAGTTTTACAATATCCCTCATCATCGCACCACCAGCTACGGCTCTGGTTGGGGATCGGCGCCTGGGTCACATCCGTTTGCCACGGGACCTTGGCGCGCCCCTGGCAACAATACCAATACCTTTGCCCGGGAATCTCATATCGACATACTGGCGTCAAAGGTTGGCATAGACCCCGTCGAGTTCCGGCTAAAGAACCTGAACGACGCGCGAATGCAACGCGTGCTGCAGGCCGCGGCTAAGAAGTTCGGCTGGTCGCCCGCCAAGGCGCCGAGTAAGCGCGGGTACGGTGTAGCCTGCGGGACCGATGCCGGGACGTACGTCGCGCATATGGCGGAAGTCGCCGTGGACATGAGGACCGGGAATATCGTGGTCAAGCGGGTCGTCAGCGCGCAAGAGATGGGACTGTGCGTCAATCCGGAAGGCGCCCGGCTGCAAATGGAGGGCGGCATCACTATGGGCCTGGGATATGCGTTGAGCGAGGAGGTTCGATTCAAGGGCGGTGAGATTCTACACTCGAATTTTGACACCTACACGATCCCGCATTTTTCCGTGGTGCCGCGAATCGAAACGGTTATATTGGATGCGAAGGATTCACCCTTTCAAGGGGGCGGGGAACCTCCCATTATCTGCATGGGGGGAGTGATCGCCAATGCGTTGTTCGATGCCACGGGCGCCCGGCTGTTGCAACTGCCCATGACGCCGGAAAGGGTCAAGGAAGCTCTTTCCTAACGCGAGTCGTAGCGCAGACCTGCCGTCCAAGGTTTGCGGCTCTTCTCTATCCCGCCGCGCGAACCGCGGACCTAAAACGCAGGTCGGCGCTCGCTCACGGCGCCACGTCTTCGATTTTCACTTTATGGTCTTCGAGGAGGGTGCCGGTCGCGTGCTCGACGCCGGCCACCGCCTGCTGGTATCCGATTTGCGCCTGCACCAAGCTCAACTCGGCCTGCGCCAACTTGGTCTGGGCATCCAGGACAAAGAAGATCTGCGACGCGCCCAAATCATACTTCCGCTGCTCAGCCTCCAGGGTCTTCTGCGCCAGGTCACGCGAAACTTTGGCCGCTGCGATCGAAAGCTCCGCCTGCTCGACCAGGTGGACGGCGTTTTTCACTTCCTGCCACAATTCTTGTCCTTCCTGTCGGCGAAGATAGAGATCCCGTCGCCTTGAAACCATGGCCTCCCCCAGGTCCGCCTGAGCCGCGCGGTTGCGGATAGGGAGCCGCAATTGCACGCTGAAACCGTAGCTGGGAAAGTCAAAACTCTTCATCTGTGAGAGGGAGTCGCCAAATCCCCCGGTGGCCAGGAGGGTGGGAGGAGTGGTGGTGATATCGTAGGTGTTTCCCCCCAAGCCGTTCGTGGTGTAAAAGGCGCTCAAACTGAGGTCGGGTAAAAGGTGATTGTGGGCCAGGCGGATAGCGGTCTCGTCGTTGTCGAGTTGCTGGCGAAGGGCTTCGAGTTCCGGCCGCCGATCGAGCGCTTGCTGATAGCCCTGTTGGATGTCCAGGGTGAGGAGTTCGCCGCGAGGCTCGACAGGCTCGGTCAGATCGAGGTCGAGCGCGCGAATGTAAGGGTCCAGGTCGGCGCCCAAGATGCGGCGCAAGCCATCCTCTGCCTGTTTCAGGCTGTACTCCGCCTGGATGACTTGCACGCGCCCCGCCGCTACCTGCGCCTCCGAGCGATAAATGTCGAAAGGCGGTATCGCTCCCAGTTCGAGGGCGCGCTTGTCATGGTCATAACTCGCCTGGGCTTGCTCGACCGATTTCTTCAAGACCACCAGGCTCTCGCGCGCTAGCACGACGGCCAAGTACTGCTGAATCGTCAGAAGCAGCGAGTCGTTCACCTGGGCGGTGAAGGTGGCGCGCGACACGTTCAAATTCCGTCGCGCAATGGTGATCGGGGCCCGATTGGGGAAAATCCCGCGGTTGCGCAGCAGCGGTTGCGTCAAGGTCAGCGTGCCGCTCGAGGAGACGTAAGGGTTGATTGTTTCATAGAGGCTGTTGGTCACCAGCTTGCCGCTGGAAAAGTTGACGTCGTAATTCGTGCCGGTCTGGAAGGTCTGGTTGTAATCGATGATCGCCTGCTGGCTGAGCGTGCTGAGCGTTGGCGCGCCCTGGAGTTGCGTGTAGGCAGGGGTCGCCGCGCGATTGGCGTAGAAGCTCGAGGTGGCCGCGGGATCAAAGGCCTGGTAGGCGCGCTCCACTTCGAGGCGGGCGTTTTCTATCGGCAATTCGTTCAGCCGCACGTCGGTGTTGTTCAGGAGCGCCAAGCGGATGGCGTCCGCGAGAGTCAGGCGGAGCTTTCCCTCCACAACATGATCTTGGAGCTCCGCAGGGCCCTTCACCTGGGTCGCAATCGACGGGCGATAAATTAGTTGGCGCACATAACCGGGGGTGGCAAAGGTCTGGCCTGCCGCGGAACGAGCTACCAGGAAGAATATCAGAATGATTCCGGCGTGTTTCATATCTCCATCCTCCATGGGACGGCCCCTCTCCGAACATGGCAGCCTGCCCTCTCCCCCTTGGGGGGGAGGGTGGACTGCCCCGGTGCTTTCACCAGCCGGGGCAGCCGGGTGAGAGGGTCCAATCCAGCGAGTGGATTCCCGCCTTTGCGGGAATGACTGCGTCATGAGCAATCGACCATCGTCAATCGGAAATCGTCAATCACTCGTACCGGATGGCTTCGGCGGGATCCAGCCGCGCCGCCTTGACGGCTGGATAGGTGCCGAAGGTCAGCCCCACGGTCACCGACACCAGGAACGCCAGCAGAATGGACGAGAGGGTCACGATCGTCGACCAGCCCGCCAGCAGCGCGATGACGCGCGACATGCCAAAGCCGAAGACAATTCCCATCAGGCCGCCCACAATCGAGATCAGCGTGGCCTCAATCAGAAACTGGCGGACGATGTCCACGCGGCGAGCCCCCACTGCCCGCCGCACCCCTATCTCGCGCGTCCGCTCCAGGATGCCCGCGAGCATGATGTTCATGATTCCGATGCCCCCCACCAGCAGTGAGATCGACGCGATGGCCACCATGACCACTTCAAAAATCCGCTGGGTGCGCTGTTGCTCGGCGAGCAGTTCGGCAGGCGCCACGACGCTGAAGTCCGTCGCCCCGCCATGCGTGTTATTCAAAATGCCTCGCACAACTTCGGCCGTGGAGAGGATGTCGACGCTGGGAAGCATTTGCAGGTAAATCCCATCGATCTCGTCTTTCAGATCGCTGCGGGTGTCCTCCAGGCGGTCGAGGGCAGCGTAAAGCGGCACGTAGAGGAGGTTGTTCAAGTCTTGGGTGGGGAGGGCGCTGGCCGAGCCCTGCATCGTCAACTGAGGGGCAGCCACACCAATGATATGGAACCATTGCTCATTGACTTTCACGTATCGGCCCAGCGCCTCCTGGTTTCCATATAGACCACCCCGCGCCGCGTCCCCCAGCACGCAAACGGGTGCGGCGTGGTCGTTCTCCTCCTCGTCGAACCAGCGCCCCGCCACCACTTGCAGCCCGGCTATGCGGATGTAATTCGGCTCCACGCCATAAACAACGGGCATGTCGCGCTGCGGCTTAGGGAGCAACTTGGTGGGGGTAAACCGTTTGCGCGGCGCCGACTCGACAATGCCATTCGTGTTGGCTTTGATGATACGCCAGTCGCGAAAGGTCAGGCCCGGCGACATCTTCCGCACTTTCTGAAGATCCTCGTAGGTTGCGGCTTCCCTTGCCTCCACGATCAGGTTCCGCACCCCGAGCTGCTCGATGAAGGCCATCATTTGCTGCTGGGCCCCGGCGCCGATCGACAACATGGAAACCACCGCCGCCACTCCGAAGATCATGCCCAGCATCGTCAGCAGAGTGCGCAGCTTGTGCAAGCGGAGGTTTTCGACGCCGTGCAAAAGGTCCGAATGGAGCTGTGGGAGAGTTATCATCGCCCCTCAGTTCCCCTCCTTGATAAGGAGGGGGCAGGGGGTGGTTGATTGCACGGCTGATTCTGTTTCGCGCCGCCCCTGTCCCCTCCTCCGCCGAGGAGGGGAGTCACTTGCCTCCTCCTATCAGGGAGGGCTGGCTCGCGGCGCCAATCGAGCCAGGCTTCCCAGCCTCTTGCTCAGGGTTGACCAGGGCTACCACCGCGCCCTCGCCTACCCCTTCGATCGCCACCTGGCTTTCAGAGCGTCGCGTCACTTTCACTTGCCGCGCCACGAAAGTACTTCCCTGTTCTTCGTAAACGAACGGTTTCCCATCCTTATCGAAGAGCGCTTGGGGAGGGACCAGCAGCAAATCCTTCGTCTGTCCTCCCTTGACCACCGCCTGCACCGTAAGCCCAGGCCGGATTTCGGGGTCCGACTTGTCCAGGGTGACTGACACGTCGAACTTGCTGGTGGTGCTACCGGACCACCACATGCCGCGTGTGGCATTGCCCGCCACGGAGTCCACCTTGGCAGGGAAAATGCGCCCCGGCAGAGCGTACACGTGCGCTTCCGCCGACACTCCGGCATTCAAGTTTGCTCGATCGCCTTCGTCCACCTTGCACTGAATTTCCATTTGCCCCAGGTCCATGACTTCGGCCACGAGCGTTCCTGGCCCCACTTGGTCGCCGGCATGAAACTCAGGCAACTTCATGCCCGGCGAGTAAAAACCGCCTGACGCGCGCTCATTCTCTTTCACGGATACGAGCCCCTCGAGAGTGGTCTTTACGTTCATGCTCTGGATGTTGCTTTCCGCCTGCGCCATCAGCAGGCGCGCCTTGCGCTCCTTTTCCTGCGCCACATCCAGGGCCGCCTGGTTCGAAGCAGAGTGCGATTTGATGTCCTCCTCGAGTTGGGCGAGATGGCGCTTGGCCTCCTCGAGCGCCAGGAGGTTCTTCTTGGCGTCGATGGCGCTCACCAGCTCGTTTTTGCTTACGTCCAACTCCGCCCGCCGCACGTCGAATTTCGCTTTGAGCAGCTCCACCTCATCCTTCGCCGCCTGCACCGCGGCGTCGGCCTTAGCCTTGGCGATTTCCTGTTCGGCCTCATCCAGATCGAAGCGGTTCTCTTGCAGGTTATACTGCTGCTCGCTTGGGTCGAATTCCGCCACCACATCGTCCTTATGAACTTGCGTCCCCGTCGGGGCCAGGTGGACGATGCGCAGGATGCCGGAGACCGAGGGGGCCACAATCATCACGCTGTGCTTGGCGTGGAGTTCACCATCGGTGTATATCTTCAAATCCAGACGCCCGCGCTTCACCACCGCGGTCGGGATCCCGCGCTGCGGTCTGTGCAACCGCTGAAGGGCCCGCGACAGCCCGGCCCCCGCCGCGATCAGCACCACCAGCAAAAGAAACCAACGCGTTTTCTTGCGTATCCTCACAACTGCTCCTCACCGCTTCTCGGCCGCTGTGGGGTCTTTCAGCGCCACCCGCTCTCCGGGTGCCAACCCCCCAGCCACCGCCACCTGGCTCTCGCCGCGTTTGGCCACCTGGATGTCCCGTTCCTGGAACTTCGAACCGCTCAGCACGTAGGCGACAGTTTTGCCGGATTTCTCGAACGTCGCCTCGGGAGGAATCAGAATACAAGCCGGCAGTTTCTCGACCGCCACGCGCGCGGTGGCGCTCATCCCGGGGCGCACCCTGGCATCGGGTTGGTCGACCTGAACGGAAACATCGAAGTTGCGCGGAAACGGCCAGCCCGAAAAATCAATCTTAGCGATACCGCTGATTTCAGCCACGCGCCCAGAGAATTCCTTGTCGGGGAGGGCATCGAGGCGCACGGTGGCGGGCTGGCCGTCTTTCACGCGCCCCCGGTCAGCTTCCTCCACTCGCCCGCTCACGCGCAAGGTAGAAACGTCGGGAAATTCGGCAATGCGGGCGCCTTGCCAGGCCCGGTCGCCTTCCTTGAAGGGCGGCGCGCTATCGCTGAACCATCCGCTGGCCCGCCAGTTGGGAAGGATAGTCACCAGTCCGCCCACCGGGGCCCGCAAGGTCAAGGAGGCAATATCCTGCTCGGCCACTTGCGCGTCGTGAAGCGCTTTCTCGCGTTTCTGCTTCTTCCCATCGGCGTCCGCTGCGGCCTTGGCACGGTCGGAAGTAAGCTTCTGATCCTCCTCCTTTAAATGTTGCTCCGCATCGGCAAGCAACAGCTTGTTCTTTTCCCCATCAATCCTGGAAAGGATTTCGGCTTTACTGACTTCCAATTTGGCGCGCTGCACGTCGTAGCGGGCCTTTTCCAGGTCCGTCAAGTCCTGCTCTTGCTGGAGCTTGGCCTGGGCGCGCCCCTGCTCGATTTCCGCCTCCGCCTGCTTTACGTCGGAGCGCCTCTGCTGCAGCGTTTCCCGCAGCTTGGCGGTATCGAACTCGACCACCGCCTCGCCTTTCTTGAGCATCGCCCCGGTTTTGGCCATTTTCAAAATCTGCGGATCGCCCACTCCGCCGCGGGTGTGTGGCGCATAGATCGAGAGTGATCTCTGCGCCTTCACTTCCCCGCGGATCTTCACGTAATCGTCGAATTCGCCCCGCGTCACTTCTGCGGTGGGCAGGTTGGGCACAGTTCGGCTGAGGCGCACCGACGCAATGCCCCCGCCCCCAATCATTACCCCTGCGGCGCCCAGCCACAGCCAGCGGTATTTCAACATCCATCGCCTTCGGGATATCATGTAGATGCCCCACTCTTCACAGGCTCCGGGTTGCGCTCGACCTCCATCCCGGGCTCCAGCCCGGATAGGACCACGATCTCGAGATCGTCTTCGTCGCCCGTCTTGATCGCCTGCTTCTCAAATCCCAACGTGCGCTTGACATTCACCCAGGCCTTTTCACCTTGCCTCACCACTGCTTCGCGCGGCACCACCAGAGCGTTCGGCTCGCGGTCCAAAACCACATCGAGCGAGGCCGAGAGGTCGGGCATCAGCCGTGCATCGCTCCCTTGCATCGAGAAGAGGGCACCAAATGTCCGTACGGTCTTCGAGAGTCCGTCGCTCAGCCCGATGGCAGCCAACTGCTCGAGCTTCCCGGGGAGGGTCAAATCGGGGTAAGCATCCAGATGAATCTGCGCCGCCTGGCCAATATGCAGGAAGGGAACATCCAATTGGTTCACGCGTACGCGAACCTGCATGGTTGAGGGGTCCACCACCTGCATGAACGGGAGTCCAGTGTAGACCTGGTCGCCTTCTTCGACTTCACCCATGCCTCCGCCCTTCCATGTTGCATTCAAGACCACCAGCCCATCGATGGGAGAAAGAACCGCCATCTTCTCGGAGTTCTCCTTGGCGTGCAGCATGGCGCTGCGCGCGCGGTCGCGCTTAATCTCCAGAAGGCGCAAGTCGGCCTCGTCGGCTTTGCGCTTCAAATCGTAGGTCTGGCGGAGCTGCTTGAGGCTTGCTTCGGCGGCTTCCAGATTCAGCTTGTTTTTCTCCGCATCGATGTGCGAGACCACCTCGCTCCGTTGCACTTCCAGCCTCGCGGTGCCCACCGCGTCCTCGGCCTGCTTCAGTTCGGTGTCGTCGTGAGCGCGCCCGGCCTCCTGCTCGGCCTTCTTGGATTCAATCTGATTTTGCAGGTCCCGGTACTCCGCCTGCTTGTCGATGAAATTCTTCAACTGAGCTTCGCGGTCGAACTCGGCCAGAAAATCTCCCTTCTTGACCCGCGTGCCCCCCCGCGTCAACTTGGTCAGAATCATCTGTCCGAAGTCGCCACCCGTCAGCCGCGGAGCCAGAACCGAATAAGAGACCACCGCCTCGACCGTGCCGCTCAGGCGAAGCGTGCGCACAAAGGTGCGCCTCTCCACCTTGAACGTGCTCATCGTTGCTCTCCCAGCCGTCTCTGCACGCTGACCCATGCGCGCATGCCAGGCCCACAGGGCCACGATGATCGCCACCACAGCAACCGAGGCGAAGATCACATACAGCCCGCGCTCGTGTGCGGGTTTACGTACAATAAGCGGTGGAGGCAATGGCGGAGGCGCGACAGGGGGAACCGGCGCAGTCTCAGTGGCGCTGCGCGTGTGAATCCCCCGCCCTAGGTCAGGCGATTTCATGATTATTGTCTTCCAGCCTCCGCGGGAGCAGGCTGAGTCCTTTAGACGCAAAGAATAGTAAATACGTTATCTGGGCTTGCCTACCCGAAATTACTTCTTTTATCGGCGAGCTTGCCCAATGACTATACGCCCGCGGCGACACCGAGGCAATCTCCTGTCCCCGCGGACTTCCTGTCCCTTGACAAAGGCCCAAAGATAGGCTAGAGTGATATGTGACAGATGTCCGGCTTCGGAATTCAGGGTTCAGGAGGCGGAAAGGCAACGGGAAAGGGAACGACGCAGATAATCTACCCTCTCCCCGGAGGAGAAGGCGCCCCTTTCAGCGCTTTCATCTGCCGGAACGGAACGAGTGCGGGGTTACTTGCTTGGCTCACCATCACGATGCTGCCCGCCGCCTTGGCAGGGACAACGAATTTGAACGAACGAACCGGGAATGTATATGAAAACAAAGGACGAGGGGTAGCACAGGCACTCTTGCCTGTGCCCAAGGTTAGCTCATTGTTCCACGAGCCCAGGCAAGATTGCCTGTGTCACCTCGAAACCGAGGTCCGCACTACCCGGTTTTCACCATTGACCGAGGTAAGTTGAGCAGAATGGAAAAGCGAAAGAATACTAAAATCGTGGGAACGAACTCAAGGATCTATTGAAAGGAAAGGAGTTAAAGCCTTAACAAGCTCAAAAACGAACTGGTTTTTCGCTCCGAATTGCGCCCATTAAAGCGCAAATGGCAACAAAATGCGCGATCAGAGAATGCAAAACAGAAACTGGCAACACAGATTGCGCTTTGATAGGGGGAGGGGTATGCTCTGCTGTCGAAGGCTCAAGGAGGGTCCATGGCCGGCGAACAAATTGTCATGCCAGAATTGCCGTCAGACCGTCAGCCAACGGGGCAGCTAAACGAACGGGGTCGCGAGGCGCGAAGGGTGTCTCTGGTCGAGAGCGCCGCTCGCGATGTGAGCTACGCCTTTAGGGTTCTCCGCAAGCGGCCTGCCTTTGCGGTGGTGGCTGTGCTCACGCTGGCGCTGGGCATTGGCGCCAACACCGCCATGTTCAGCGTAATGAACGTGATGCTGCTGCGAGCCCTGCCGGTGAAGAACCCGCAGGAACTCGTCGAGTTCATCCGTTGGGACCCTCGCGGGTCCATGATGACCAATCTCCCCTACGCGGTGTTCCAGCATCTTCGCGAAAACACCACGGTGCTCTCCGGCATCTTTGCTTTCGAGGGAGATACATGGGTCTTCCGAGCCGGGCCCGGATCAGAACGCGCCAGGGTCCATGAGGTGTCCGGCGGGTTCTTCTCAACGCTGGGAGTCAACGCGCTACTCGGTCGCACAATTGGTCCAAACGACGTCCTCCCCAACGCCCAAGGCCAAGTTGTGGTGCTGAGCTACCCATTTTGGAGCCGTCGCTTCGGACGTGACCCGTCGGTGGTGGGCACAACCGTGCATGTCAACGGCGTGGCGTGCACGGTGATCGGCGTGATGCCACCGGACTTTTTCGGCGTCGACCGCAGCCGTTTCCCCGACATGTGGGTTCCGCTCACTTCAGTTACCGACGAGGTCTGGGTGCTCGGACGGCTAAGGCCTGGGGTATCCATTCCGCAAGCCCGCGCTCAACTCGCGCCACTTTTCCAACAGGCGCTCGAGTCATTACGGGATGAAATGAAAAATTGGGCGGCGCATGACCGGGATGCCGTCCTGGCGGAGAGACTCCTCATCAACCCCGCCACCACGGGCACCTCTGGCCTGCGCTGGACATACTGGGAATACTCGAATACGCTGAAGATTCTCCTTGGGATGACCGCCTTGGTGCTGCTCGTTGCGTGCGTGAACCTCGCGAATCTGCTCATGGCGCGGTCCGCCGCTCGCTC
>Ga0326728_10020758_pt1 | contig 12474 bp, 9 predicted proteins | sample MB3enrmetagenome_FD_207602 | JGI IMG/M metagenome (GOLD analysis project Ga0326728, IMG submission 207602) | Lab enriched peat soil microbial communities from McLean, Ithaca, NY, United States - MB31MN | ecosystem: Environmental > Terrestrial > Soil > Wetlands > Peat | place: USA: New York...
GGTCGACAACCTCGTCAACGCGGGAAAGCTCCCCGTGCTGCGCGCCTCCGCCGAAGGGCGGATCGCGCGCGTCCATCTCGAGCCGCAGCCCGACGACGCCGTGCCGCGTTTCGCCTACGAGGAGCACTTGGCCGCCTTGAGCGGCCCCGACCGGCGCTGGCCGCAATCGACCCGGCGCATTTCGCAATTGCGGCTGACCATCGAATTCGAGCGCGCGGCGTCGTGGGGCTCGCGGGCCTCGGCGTTGACGCTCGACATCGTCGACTATCCCGGGGAATGGCTGCTCGACCTGCCGCTGCTCGACAAGTCCTATGCGCAATGGTCGCGCGAGACGATCGAAGCGAGCGAGGCGAAGGCGCGCGCGCCGTTCGCGGCGCCCTGGCGCGCGTTTCTCGCCGGCCTCGACCCCGCCGCCAAGGCCGAAGAGGAGACGGCGCGCGCCGCGGCCGAACTCTTCACCGCCTATTTGCGCGACGCGCGCGACGACACTCACGCGCTCTCCTGCCTGCCGCCGGGCCGGTTCCTGATGCCGGGCGACCTCGAAGGATCACCCGCCCTGACCTTCGCGCCGCTGCCGCTGAACGAGGAGCGAGGAATCGCGCCGCGCTCGCTGGCGGCGATGATGGAGCGGCGCTACGAGGCGTATAAGACTTATGTCGCGCGGCCGTTCTTTCGCGACTGCTTCGCCCGCCTCGACCGGCAGATCGTGCTGGTCGACGCGCTGAGGGCGCTGAATTCCGGTCCCGCCGCGTTGCGCGATCTCGAAATCGCGCTGAGCGAGGTGATGCGCTCGTTTCGCGCCGGCCGCGCTTCGCGCCTCGCCTCGATCTTCCGCCCGCGCGTCGACCGCATGCTGTTCGCGGCGACCAAGGCCGACCATCTGCATCACGTCAGCCACGACCGCCTGGAAGCGATCCTGCGCGTCTTGACGGCCAGGGCGATCGCGCGCGCCGAAGGGGTCGGCGCGGCAATCGACGTCATCGCGCTCAGCGCCGTGCGCGCGACGCGCGAAGCCGAAATGCGCCATGGCAGCGAAACGCTTGCTGCGATCGTCGGCGCGCCAGAGGCGGGCGAGCGCATCGGCGGCCACGTCTTCGACGGCCTCGCCGAGGCGGCGGTCTTTCCCGGCGAGTTGCCCGAAGACCCCGCGGCGGTGTTCGCCGGCGATTCCCTCGCCCTGCCCGAAGCCGACGCCGACTGGCGCTTCGTGCGCTTTCGTCCGCCCGCGAGGGCGCTCGGCGCGCCGGCGCCGCACATTCGCCTCGACCGCGCGCTGCAATTCCTCATTGGAGACAAATTGGCATGAGCGACCCTCGGCCGCGCCCGCGCGCGTTCCGGCTCGACGACGAGCGCGTGGCGGTCGACGACGCGCCGGCGCCCACCGCGCCGACCGCGACCATTCGCTTGCAGGACGCCGCCATCGCCGAAGCCAGCGCGTCCGAACCGATCGACGAGGCCGAGCGCGCCGTCGAAGCGGCGCAGCGCTCCGGCATGTTCGCGCGCCGGCGCCCGAAGCTCGCGACGCTGGTCTGGGCAGGCCTCGGCGGCCTCGTCTCGCTCGGCCTCGGCTTGTGGACCAGCGAGATGATCGAGAGCCTGTTCGCCAGAGCGCGCGCGCTAGGCGCGGTCGGCGCCGCCTTCGCCGCGCTGCTCGTCGTCGGGATCGTCGGCCTCGCCGTCCGCGAACTCGCCGCGCTCGCCCGCCAGCGCCGCATCGCCGAATTGCACGCCGCGCTGGCGCGCGCGCGAGCGAGCGACGATCGCGACGCGGCGCGCGCGCTGGTCGCGAAGCTCGCCGCGCTCTACGAAGGACGGGCGGAGACCGCGCGCGCTAGGGCCGAAGTGGCCGAGGCGCGCGCGGCGATCGTCGACGGGCGCGACCTGATCGACATCGCCGAGCGCGCGCTGCTCATCCCGCTCGATCGCAAAGCGCAAGCCGAAATCGCGGCGGCGGCGCGCCGCGTTTCAATGGTCACGGCGATCAGTCCGCGCGCGCTGCTCGACGTGATCTTCGTGATCGCGCAGATCATCCGGCTGGTGCGCCGCATCGCCGAAATCTACGGCGGCCGGCCGGGCCTGCTCGGCTTCGTCAAGCTCGCGCGTTCGATCGGCGCGCACATCGCCATCACCGGCGGCATGGCGGTCGGCGACAGCCTGGTGCAGCAGCTCGTCGGCCACGGCATCGCCTCGCGCATCTCGGCGCGCATGGGCGAAGGCGTGCTCAACGGCCTGCTCACCGCGCGCGTCGGCCTTTCCGCGCTCTCTGTCTGTCGCCCCGCCCCTTTCGCCATCGACAAGCCGCCCGGCGTCGCCGAAGTGGCCCCGTTCCTATTTGGCGCCGGCAAGAAGCGCTGAAGCCTTGCCGACGCGCCAATTGCGCGCGGCGGCGACGATGATGAAAGCGAGGCCGGCGAGCGCGACGAGGTGGCTCGGCCGCGGCGCCATGTCGGGATCGATGTTGGCGCTCAGGACTTGCCAGAAGTCGATATGGCGCACGATCGCATACCAAGCCGCCTCGACGAGCGCGGTCGCCGGCGGCGCGAGGAGCGCCGACCCGAAAACGACGCCCCAGATGGGAAGCCCGCGCTTCTGCAACAGCCGCGTCAGCATGAGGATGAAATACAATCCCATCATCAGCACCGGCTGGAATACGTCGGCCTTCGATTGCAGATAGAAATGCAGAATCGCCAGCGCCGCGATGACGTAGACGAGCTTGTGCAGGCGGTTCCAGCGCGCCGCGCCGACGCGCTTGATCATCGCGTCGGTGGAGGTCGCGCTCAGCGCCGCGAGGCCGAGCCAAGCGGCGAAGCCGATGGTGAGATAGAAGCGCAAGACGATTTCCGACGCAACGTGCGCAAGATTGAGCTTCTGGTCGACGCCGTAGAGGCCGAGATGCGCGAAGGCGTAGGCGAACGCCGCCACGCCGACCATGCGCCGGACCGCGATCAGTTTCGGCCATTGCGCGTACCGGCGCAGCGGCGTCACCGCGAGCGAAAGAAGAATGAACCGCACCGCCCAATCGCCGGTGCGGTGGATCATCTCGGTGACCGGCTTGGGGTCGAGCATCCCCGTGGCGGCCTGGAACGCGATCCAGCCCGCCGGAGCGAAGAGGAGCGCGAACACGACGAGCTTCAGCGCCGAGAAGCGCCCGTTGCGCTCGTTCCAGGGGGCTTTCAACTGGGGCATGGCGACGACCCTATCCTTCGACGGCGGCTTTGCAAGCCGTCGCCGGAAGATACGGGCCGAAGGGGGCGATTGTTTCACGCCAGCGGACGAAAACCTCGCCGCCGCTTGCGATTCTCCCCCTCAGCTCACCCCCAGCTTGCGCTGCAGGTTGGTCGACGAGGTGGTGTACTGGAACAGCAGCTTCTTGTCGGGATAGACGTAGCGGTGGGCCTTCTGCGCGGCGAGCGCGGCTTCGTGGAATCCCGACAGAATCAGCTTCAGTTTGCCGGGATACGTGACGATGTCGCCGACGGCGAAGATGCCGGGGACGTTGGTCTCGAACTTCTCGGTGTCGACGGGGATGAGGTTCTCGTGCAGGTTGAGGCCCCAGTCGGCGACCGGTCCGAGCTTCATCGTCAGGCCGTAGAACGCCAGGAGATCGTCGCATTCGACGTCAAACGTCGCCGAATCCGCGCCGCGCAGCGTCACCGCGCTCAATTGGCCGTCGGCGCCCTTGAGGCCGGCGAGCTGGGCGATGATCACATCCATCTTCTTTTCCGCCGCCAGAGCGCGCATCGCGTTGACCGAATGCGGCGCGGCGCGGAATTCGTCGCGGCGGTGGACGAGCGTGATCCGGCTGGCGACCGGATGGAGGTTGAGGACCCAGTCGAGCGCCGAATCCCCGCCGCCTGCGATCATGACCCGGCGACCGCGAAAATGATCCATCTTGCGCACGGAATAGAAGACGCTCTTGCCCTCGTAGGACTCGACGCCCGGCGTCGGCGGACGCTTGGGCTGGAACGACCCGCCGCCGGCGGCGATCACCACCACCTTGGCTTCGAGGACCGCGCCGGCGTCGGTGACCACGCGGAACTGGGGCCGCTCCGGCGAACCCAACGCTTCGAGCTTCTCGACCATTTCGCCCAAGTGGAAGGTCGGCTGGAAAGGATGGATCTGCTTGCTCAGGGCGTCGACCAGCGCCTGGCCGGTGATCACGGGATAGCCGGGAATGTCGTAGATCGGCTTTTCCGGATAGAGCTCGGCGCATTGACCGCCGATCTTGGGGAGAATATCGATGAGGTGGGCTTTGATGTCGAGCAGGCCCAGCTCGAACACCGCGAACAGCCCGATCGGCCCGGCGCCGACGATGATCGCGTCGGTCTTCACGACTTCGCTCATGGAGGTCACCCCTGCCTGGCGGGGGTCGTCACGACGAGGCCATCGAGCGCCTCGGCGACCTTGATCTGGCAGGAGAGCCGCGAATTCGGCCGGACTTCGGCGGCGAAATCGAGCATGTCCTCTTCCATCTGCGAAGGCTTGCCGACGGCCTCGGTCCATTCCGGCGCGACGTAGACATGGCAGGTCGCGCAGGCGCAGGCGCCGCCGCACTCGGCTTCGATCCCGGGAACGCTGTTGCGCAGCGCCGTCTCCATCACCGTCGAGCCTGCCTCGGCTTCGACCGTGCGCGACGCGCCGGACGCGTCGATGAATGTCACTTTTGTCATCGGGCGAGCTTTTTCCTCATCTCTGGCGAACGGGATCGGGGCGCGGCGGCGTCTCCGCGCGCGCCTACATAAAGCGCGCCGTCGCGCAACGGAAGCGCGTTTTCGCGGTCCCCGTCGTCGAGAGCGGCGCCGCAGAGCCGCGGCGCGAGGTCAGCGGCGCAGCTTGGCGATCGCCGTCCGGGCCTCGCGGATCGCCCCGGCGAGCGCGGCGAGCGCCCTGTCGGTCTCGCCGCTTTCAGCGTTTGGGCGCTCGAGCGAGGCCTCGAGCGCCTGTGCAGCGCGCGCGACTTGGCCCGCGCCGACGGCGAGCGCGGATCCGCGCAGCTGGTGCGCGGCCTCGGCGCGCCGGCGCGGCGGGGCGTCCTCGGCCGACGCTTGCGCGATCAAGCTCGCTGATTGGCGGTCGAAAAGATCGAGCAGCTCCGCCGCCAACGCCCCGTCATGATCGGTCTGGCGGGCCAAATGGACGAGGTCGATCGTCGGTTCGCCGGCCGACCGGTCGTTCGACCCGGCAAGGCCGGGGCGAGCGGAGTTTTCGCCCGGCGGCGCTCGGGTTGCGGACATCACCCTCTCCTGATGGGCGGAAGTGACTGAATTTTCAATCAAATTCTCCGCGAATCGCGATCGGCCGCCTGCCCCGATCGAGGGCGCTCGAAATATGGTGAGTCAAGCGTTAACGACGTTTGAAAGATGCGAATCCACAGATGTTTCAATCTCGCGTCGCGACCTGTAATGTGCTGGGAGGGTTAACGTTCCCGCGCGCCGCGACGCGAGGCCAAAAGCGGCGTGCGCGCAAGGGGCGCTTGCGACCGGCTGCGGCCGGTCGCGACCGAGCGAACGAGGCGGACGCAATGGCGCAGAAACAAACGACCCAAGACGCAGTTTCCGCGGCGATGTCGGCAATCGAGGAGGCTTTGAGCCTGTCCGCCGACGAGAGCCCTGTCGGCGCGGGTGAGCCCACGGCCTCCAATCCCGATCCCGGCTTCGCCCCCGATCCCGACCTCGGCAAGCCCTCGCCCGCCGTCCCGCCGGCGTCGGCCGCGCCCGCGAAGACGGCGTCGGCCGCGCCCGTGAAAACGGCGTCGGCCGCGCCCGCGAAGACGGCGTTGGCCGCGCCCGCGAAGTCGCTGTCGGCGCAAGACCCCGGCGAGCCGTCGCCGATCGCCCATCGCCAGCCGCCGCAACTCAGGGAGAGCGAACGCATTCTCGGCGCGGGGACGCCGCCCGCCAACGACGATCGGGCCGCGATCGGCCCGATTGTTCAGGCCTTGCAATCGCGCCGTCCGAGCCGGGCGCCGTTCGTGGCGGCCGCCGTCGCGGCGCTCGTCTGGCTGGCGCTCTGCGCGGCCTATGTGGTTTTGCGCTTGCCCCCGACGGAAATGAATCTGGCGGCGGCGCGCGACGCTTTGCTCCGGCCGGAAACGGTCTTGCTCGCCTTGGCGGCGCTCGGACCGACGATCCTTCTTTTCGGCTTCGCCGCGTTGGCGCGCCGGATGCAGGAACTGCGCGTCTCGGCGGGTTCGATCACCCGGGTCGCGTTGCGGCTGGCGGAGCCCGAAACCGCGGCGAGCGAGCAGGTCGCCACGCTTTCGCAGGCGATACGCCGGGAAGTCGCCGCGATGGGCGACGGCGTCGAGCGGGCCCTGGCCCGCGCCGCCGAGTTGGAGACCCTGGTCCGCTCCGAGGTCTCCACGCTCGAGAGCGCCTATTCCGACAGCGAACGCCGCATCCGCTCGCTGATCGCCGAGATGACCGATCAGCGTCAAGCGTTGGACCGCTCGGGCGCCGCGTGGTCGGAGAATTTCGAGGCGCGCAACGCGCAGTTGCGCGGCTTTGTCGACGAGACCGCGAGCGCGTTGAGCAGCCAGATCGAAGAATCCGCGCGCCAAGCGGTCGCCGCGATCTCCGACCAAGGCGCGGCGACCCAGGATCGCTTTCGCGAGGCTTCGCAAGCGTCTCTGGCCCGATGGAGCGAGCAAGCCGCGCAGGCCGGCGAAAAATTCGCCTCCGTCGCCGGCCAAGCCGTCGCCTCGATCACGGTCAGCGGCGAGAGCTTGCACGACGCGCTGGCGTCGAAAATCGCTGCGTTGGAAGAAACGCTTGGCGCGCGGGGCGGCGCTCTGGTCGCCGACTTGACCGCCCAGACCGGAACCCTGGACAACCAGCTGAATTCTCTGGCGGGCTTGGTGGGAGACGGCGGCGACAGCGTCGTTCAACGGATCAGCGGCCACGCCACGCGCCTCGGCGACAGCCTCAAAGCTCAGGTCGAAGCGATCGACGCGATGATGTCCAGTCGTCAGGCTGAACTCGACGACCGCCTGACGGATCACCACGCGCGCTTCGAACAAGCCTCGAACGCTCGCCTGGCGGAATTCGACAACGCGTCCGTCGCCCATCAGACCGTCGTCGAACTCGCGCTGGCGACGCAGGCCAGCGCCATCAACGACGCCGTGCGGGACGGAATGGCGAACTTTGAATCGACCTTCGCCCAGCGCAGCGACGAACTGATCTCGCGCGTCAACGCGGAAACCAAGTCGCTGACGACGCAGATCGACGACAAGGTGTCGACGATCGAGGAAGCGATCGCCGCGCGGGTCAAGGCGCTGAACGAAACCCTGGCCAAGAACACGAACGAAATCGCGCGAGGGATCGGGGGCGGCGTCGATCGCTTCCGCGACCAGGTCATTTCGCCCTTGCAGGCCCTTTCGACCCAATTCGACGACGCGGTCAGCGCCCATGGCGCCGCCCTTCACGAGTCGATCGCCGACGCCGTCGACCGGCTCGGCGCCGGCTTTTCCGCCCAGCGCGACGAGATCGCCGCGACCCTCGCGGCCGCGATCGAGAACCTCGACGCGGCCTTGGCGGGGCGCGGCGACGAACTCGCCGGCAGCCTCGCCGCGCGGATCGAGGAGTTGCGCGCGCTCATGACGGGCCCGGAGGCGTTCGATTTCCTCACTCAACTCAGCCAGCGCGGAGAGCAAGTCTCGAGCGAAATCACCGGCGTCAGCGAACGCGCGGCGCAGACGTTCGAGTATCAGACGTCCGGTCTCATCGCCTTGATGAAGCGGCGCAGCGAGGATCTGATCGCCACCATCACCGCCAGCGCGGCCGATTCCGTCCACTCGCTCGGCGCGTGGACCGGCCAGCTCAGGGCCGAGGTCGAGCAATCGGGCGCGGCGCTCCGCGAAGCGGTCGAGGGCAACGCCGGCGAGTCGGTGACGGCGCTGACCACGACCAGCGACCGTCTGCGCGACGAGTTGAGCCAGGTTCTCGACCGTCTGGGCGAGGCCAGCCAGGCGCTGGATCGGGTGGTGGGCGGCGCGAGCGACAAACTCGGCGCGATCCAGGGCGACTTCAGCGAGAAGATCGGCGAACTGCAGCGCGCCCTCGCCGCGACGGCGGCGCAAGTCTCGGAACTCGACCGAATGTCGTCGACGGCGCACACCATGTCCGGTTCGCTCGTCGAGCATATGGCGGCGTACGCCACCGCGCTCACCGAAGTCTCGCGCGATTTCGCCGCCAAGCAGGAGACGGCCAACCAGGCGTTCGAGCGCCGTCATGCGAGCCTGCAGAACTTGTTCGCCGAGATCGACGCCAAGAGCCTGGATTTCGACACTGCGGCGAGCCGCTTCGCCGCGTCGTTTGAAGAGAGTTTCAACCGGGCGCAGGCGCGCGCCCAGGAGATCAGCGCCTCGCTGGCGCTGGCGACCAAGGGCACGGCCTCGTCGGTCATCAGCCAGTTCGAGATGATCCGCGAGTCGGCGAGCAAGGAGCGGGAAACCACCGAGCAGGCGCTGCAGGCGGCTTACGAGCAGGCCAACGCTCAACTCTCCGAGGTCATGCACGACACCGCCGACCGGTTTCGCCAGGCGGTCGCCGAGGTCAAGCAGATGGCTGGCGACGTGCAACGCCATCTCGACGCGACGCGCCAGGAATTGCGCCGCGGCGTCTTCGAATTGCCCGAGGAGACCAACGAGGCGGCCACCGCGATGCGTCGCGTCGTGTCGGACCAGATCAAAGCGCTCAGGGAATTGACCGCGGTCGTCACGGCGTCCGGCGCCGACTTCGACGTCGCCGAGCCCGCCCCGGCGACGGCGCCGACGCGCTTCGAAGCGGCGCGCAACGACGCCGCGCCGCGAAACGCCGATTCGGCGCGCGACGACGGGCGAGCCCTTGTCGCCGCGTCGATGGCCGCCGAGCCGGCGCGAGCCGGCGCCAAGTCCCAGCGCCCGCGCGCCCCGCAAGCGCCCGCGAGCGCGCCGCCGACCTCGCCTGCAAGCGCCGAACGCGGCCAACCCGGTTGGTTGTCGAACCTTCTGGCCGCCGCCTCGCGCGACGAGTCGCGGACGGCGTCGGGCCGCGCCGCCAACGACCCGCTCGAAGGGATTTCCCTGGACATCGCCAAATTCGTCGACGCCGAAGCCGCCACGGAAATGTGGGATCGCTGGCGCGGCGGCGACACCACCGCGGTCAGCCGCCGCCTCTACACGGCGCAGGGCCAGCAGACCTTCGACGAGGTTCGCCGCCGGTTCCGCAACGATCCGCAATTCCAGGTTTCGGTCACCCGCTACACGCAGGAATTCGAACGTCTTCTGGCCAAGATCGGCCAGAGCGACCGGGACGGCGCGCAATCGCGCGCGACCCTCCTCTCGGACGCCGGCAAGGTCTACACCATGCTGGCGCACGCGTCGGGTCGGCTGGGGTGAGTTTCGATCGGCGGCGCGGATTCCCCGCCCGGGAACCGGCGCCCGCCGTTCCGGTCCGCTTTACAGGCGCGTCGAGACGAACGCGACGATCCGCCTCATGACCGACGAAAGCGCGCCGTCCAGCGCCGCTGAAACCGTCGCGCCGTCGGTCGAGCCGACCGGGGCCTCGGCGGTGAAAGTCTCGGCCGCGACCACGCGCCCGCCGACGGTCGCAACGATCTTGACCGCGAGATCGGCCGCAACCCGCATTTGGGCGGCGTCGAGTTCGAACTTTCGGATTTCGACTTCGAGATCATAGTCCGCGCTCGTCGTCGCGCCATGGCCGCCGTCCTTAGGCAAGAGATGGGCGTTCTCGAACGTCTGGGTCAATCGCGATTGAACGAGAAGCGGCAGACGAGCGGACCATCGCGCGCCCGCCAGCGTCGCGAACTGCTCGGGGCCGACGCGAACCAGAATGCGGTCGCTGTCGAGGTCGATCGCGGCGATCGGTTCGCCGACCCGCAATTGCGCCTGCAGCGGCCGCGCTGAAACGGGCTTGGCCGCGTTGAGATCGAAGGCGTCCGGCTTGCCTGCGCAGGACGCGAGCAGCAAACCCAACGCGAGCGCCGCGGCCGTTGGCGCGCCGGCGCCGAACGCGCCGGCCAGCCGGCGGACGCGACGGGCGAGCGCGAACCCACGCCGAGCGGCGGAATCCGGCCCAGACTGCGGGTCGGACGACATCAGGGTCCGCCGTGAAATTCCGGCAGGGCCGGCTTGGAGCCGAAAATCACCTCGCTCGGATTGCGATCGAAATTCCGCACGACGCGATCGAGATCATTGACCGTCCGCCGCGCGTCGACCGCCAGCGCTTCGTATTCGCGTAGGCCCGACGAGCTGAAGCGGTTGAGGCCGACGGCGATTTCCTTCGTCCGAGCGTCGAGATCGTCGGCCAATTGCCGCACCGAGCGCGCGGCCTCGCTCACCTCGCCCAGCGGGCCCTTGACGTCGCCGGAACCGACGAACCCTTGCAGGCTGGTCATCAGCGGATCGATCTTATCGGCCGATTGGTTGAGCTTGGCGGCGAGTTCCGACGCGTTCTTCAGCATGCGGTCAATCTCGCCCTTGTTGTCGCGCAAGGTTTGGCCGAGCGAATCGGCGCCGTCGAGGAAGCTCGCGACTTTCCGGCCGTCGATCGACTTGAGCAGCGAGTCGAGATCCGCCATGGCGGACTTGATTCCCGGCGCATTGTCGCCGAGCGCCTTTGCGAACGCGTCGAGGTTCGTGATCGCGTCGCCGACGGCGACGCTGTTGTCGCTGATCAGCTTGTCGGCTTTGCCCAGCACCGATTCGGCCTTGGCGGAAAGACTGCGGACGTTCTCCATGAGGTCCTGCAACTGGGAAGGTTCGGCGACGATGATAGGCGGCGCGCCCTTATTCTCGGTTAACGGCGGCGCGTCGGGGGCGCCGCCGTTCAACGCGATGACCGCTCCCCCGGTCAGTCCCTGGATCTCCAAGCGCGCCGTGGTGTCCCTCTTGATAGGGACGCTTCCGCTGACGTCGACCAGGGCCTGGACGCGGCCCGGATCGTTCGGATCCAAATTGATCTCCCTGACTTCGCCGACGCGCAAGCCGTTGAACAGCACCGCGCCGCCCCGCGAAAGTCCGGAAACGGAGCCGGTGAAGAGAATTTCGTAGCTCTTGTGCTCGGCTATCCTGGTCAGACCTGAGAACCACAGGACAAACAGAAACACTCCCGCGATCACCGCCAGGGTGAACGCGCCGATCAATACGAAATGGGCTCGCGTCTCCATCGCCGTCCATCGCTTTCGTAAACGCCCGGCGCTCGCCGACTCAACCGCCCGCCGGCGCCTGGCCGCCGACCGTCAAGGTCGACCAGCATAGCAGATTTCTCAAACCGACGCCCCTCGTCAATCCGCGCCCTCCCCAGCGCCGCCGTGTCTGTGGGCGGCTTGTCGCCCGCCAAGACCCCACGCTCGAGGCCCCCGCGTTCACAGCTCGCGCCTCGCGCCGCTCGCCTGACGCAGTACGGCTTCCCGCCCCGAACCTCTCTTGCCGTGAAAGTAAGCTTTGATCCACGGGTCCTCGGAACGCAAGAGTTCGGAAATCGGCCCGATCGCGGTCACCCGCCCCCGCCCCAACACGCCGACGCGATCGCAAATCGCGTAGAGACTGTCGAGGTCGTGGGTCACCATGAACACCGTGAACCCGAGCGTGCGCCGCATCGTGGCGATCAGTTCGTCGAATTCGGCGGCCCCGATCGGGTCGAGGCCCGAGGTGGGCTCGTCGAGAAACAGCAGGTCGGGATCGAGCGCCAGGGCGCGGGCCAGCGCCGCCCGCTTGATCATGCCGCCGGAAAGTTCGGCGGGAAATTTATCGGCGGCGTCGGGCGGCAGGCCGACGAGTTCGATTTTCAACATCGCCAATTCGTCGCGCAGGCGCGGCGACAGATGGAGATGCTCGCGCATCGGCGCCTGAATGTTCTGCATCACCGTCAAGTTCGAAAACAGCGCGCCCTGTTGGAACAGGACGCCCCATCGCTGTTCGACGCGTTCGCGCTCGGCGATCGAGAGCGCATCGACGTTCTCGCCGTAAACCTCGATCAGGCCGGCCCGCTTGGGCAACAGACCCAGAATCGCGCGCGTCAAGACGGACTTGCCAGCGCCCGAAGCGCCGACGAAGCCGAGCACCTCGCCGCGATAGACGTCGAGATCGAGGCCGTCCATGACCAGCTCTTCGCCGAAGCCGACCGTGAGCCCGCGCACCCGGATCACCGCCTCGGGAGGCGCCTCGCCGTCGCGGCGCGGCGGGTGGGAGGGCGCCGCGGGGGCGGCGCGGGAATCGTCGGCGCCGGCGCTCAAAACCGCACCGCCGCGAAGAACATGGCGAAAAGGCCGTCGAGGACGATGACCATGAAGATCGACTTGACCACGGATTCCGTCACCTTTCGGCCAAGGGATTCGGCGGAGCCGCTCACCGCGAAGCCCTCGACCGAGGCGATCAACCCGATCACCAGCGCCATGAACGGCGCCTTGATCAGGCCGACGGCGAACGTGTTGAGGCCGATGGCGTCATGCAGGCGCTCGAGGAACACCGCCGGG
>Ga0326728_10020761_pt1 | contig 12473 bp, 17 predicted proteins | sample MB3enrmetagenome_FD_207602 | JGI IMG/M metagenome (GOLD analysis project Ga0326728, IMG submission 207602) | Lab enriched peat soil microbial communities from McLean, Ithaca, NY, United States - MB31MN | ecosystem: Environmental > Terrestrial > Soil > Wetlands > Peat | place: USA: New York...
CACTCTGTCAACCCTGGATAAAAGGCTTCAATGCACAATTCGGTTCGACCTGGGGAGCAGCGGCGGGTCCCGGCATGCTGAGCTTCTATCTGGGGCGATTTTGGATAAATCAGGATCTGAAGAAAAGCATGAGGCATTGAATATCCGCCTCCATCAAATCGAATTATAAGGTCCTGATGTTTAGCTTTAATTAAGGTAATGCAAATGTTTGATTAAATTTTCAGTAATATTGACTGAAAAGATATTTTAAATAATTCCCAAATATGCCAGAAAGTAAGTGACAAAAATATAAAAATGGAGGTGGACCGATGAATCGCAACCCAATTAACCGATGCGTTGCATTTTCTGATTGGAATATGATCGATCAAACCGTAACTGGGAACTATTTTACGGTTGGTTGTACCTGGTGAAGAGATCTTCCAATTCCTTAACCGTCTCCTGACGCCAGGTGTCAGTCATCGGCTGACTTCGCTTGCGTCTTTCCTGGCGCATTTCCTCTTCGCTCAGTTTTTTCTTATTTAGTTCGGAAGCTATCTCCTCCATGAACCGGGTAGCAGCCTTTGGGCGCTCGATCCAGTGGCAGAGTGGATTCAGATCCTTGTCAAAGAAAGCAAACACCGGAATGGACATAAACTTACCCTGATGCAGATAGAGATTCATAATGTCTAGATTTTGGTCCCGGGGGAAAATTCGCAAATCCATGCCGCTCACCTGCGCAATGGCAGCCATGATTGGCAGACCGCGATGGACATCAGGACACCAGTCTTCGACGATTGCCAATACTTTTATGCGGCCGAGACGATGCACTATATCCTTGAAAAACTGGGCATCGGTTGATGCCAGGTGGAAAGCCGCCTCATGTTCTGCAAACCGCTGCCGTGTATCGCCCAATTGGCTAAGGTAATCTTCGTAGGTAAAACCTTGAGCATAACGCTCAGCTGTAATTACACCTTCTGTTGGCATATATCATCTCCTTCATGACTTCTTGGACACTATCAGGTTGCAAAAACAAGTTCCCATTACATCCACCAAACCATTGCGTACTGGCTTGCAGACACAGACCGTATCCGGGTTTCGCTGGTCACGGCATGGACAATAGTAGTCACCCGCAGTTTCTTTTAAGCGCACAATATCGACGAGAATCTTCTCCGCTTCCGGTGATAGCGCATATCCCCGTATATCGCAGAACGAAATCACACGATTACGGAGGTTTTCCAGTTCATTTTCCATCATTACTCTGAATTATAGCATCGATTGTTTTTTATTAAAATAACCAGGTCATGCATTGTTTGTATTTGCTTATCCAACTAAATAAGTTCTTCTACCAACCGCTATAAGTTCGTTTTGTTCATTCTGTAGTTAATTTCGAACTGCAGCTACTTTCTTCCCAGCCCTGAGGATAGTGACAGAAGCAACAAAGTGCTTGCGCCTACCAGGTCTCAAGTAATCGACACCAAGGTCAATGGTGCCACCTTTTAATATTAATTTATGATCAGGGGAAACCGGTTTCAAAGCACCAAGCGCCATCTTTTGCTGAAACGGATGCTACTTCGATATAAAAGATGATGGTTGGAATTTTACGTAAATTGACAGTTCAACCCAACCAATAATAGATCACGACCAATCTAATGTTCGCCCAATAATTCGAGCACATATCCAAGAAAAAATTCCATTAAGTTTTTTCAGGGGTCTTTGTGTGCCTAAAAGGAGCCATATCAGGTGAAGTTAAATGAGATCAAAAATAATGTTTATAACCATACACGACCTGCCTCAGACAGTTGTACAACGTATATTTGTAAATAATTATTTATCGCATTGAAATTCTCAGAACTCGTGAGGATGTTTATTTTCGGTATATAAGTGAAATCTGAATAATAAAATTCAAATAATTCCTTTATCCTAATTGCATACTCCCTGATTTTTGGGTATTCTTAATTAGAGATATTAATGTGAGGTATGAATATGGCAAGCGCAGTCAGGGCTTATATCTTTATCGAATGTAATGTTGGATCTACTCGAGAAGTAATTGAAGGGTTAAAGCACTTTAAGGGAATTAAGTCGGTGGAGACTGTCACCGGTCCCTATGATATTATCGCGATACTGGAACTTGAATCTCTACACGAAATTGGTGATTTGGTCACGCAAAATGTTCAGAAAGTTAATGGCATCACAAGAACTGTGACCTGCATTGCAGTTTGATTTAATTCATAATCATAGAGCTTTCAAGGAGGCAACACGATGAAGGTAATTAAAGTTGCGAAAATAGCGAGAAAGCCAAATTCCGGAAAGCTGTTTACCGGAACAGTTACGGTGCAGCCGGTAATCGGCGAAGAGTTAAGTAAAAACCTGGTGATGGCAAAGGTGAGCTTTGGCCCGGGAGTGCGGAATAAATTTCACCGCCACTCTTCTGAGCAGATACTCATCGTCACTAAAGGAAAAGGCATAGTTGCTACGGAAAAAGAACAGAAAACCGTCGTCGTGGGGGATGTTATATATATTCCGCCTGGTGAGAAACACTGGCATGGTGCGACAGAGGGTTCTAAGTTCTCGCACTTTTACATCATGTCCCCTGACAGCAAGACGACGCAACTGGAAGACTAGGTAAAATATTGATATGAAACGGATGCTAAAATGGTGAAACCTAAAAAATTGAATTTGAGCCAACCGATGACGAGGGATATGATTAACCAGGTCATTGATAAAGAAATGGAGTTGGAAGACCAGCCTGCGGAACGTGAGCTGGCGCTCAACTACATGACTCAAATGGTGGAACAAGGTTATATTGTCACCGATGATCCCGCTAAGCGTTATACGATACAGGAAATGATAGATTTAACTCATGCTTATCTCGATGGCTACAACGACGCAATGAAAATGCTCGAACTGTCCATGAGGAAATTGTTAGACACAACAAACAATCCTTTTCTTGGCTGAAAACCGGGATAAAATGGTTATTTAAGACTGATTTACGTTTTTTGAACTTTACAGAATTGGGCTCGTTTTTCCGCTAAGAGTTCAAGATTAGGAATGAAATATTCTTGTATGGCATCTTTAATATTTTCCAGGGCTTCTTTTTCATTCTTACCTTGTGACCAACAGCCGGGAAGTCCCGGTACCCAAACCGCAAACCCTTCCTCGGTTTCCTGCATATTGACTTTATACTTCATAAACATCTCCGGACTTTTAATCCTACAAGGGTATTATAAACCCCGGCAATATGTAATTCTACTAAATCCAGCTATTGGGTGATTAATGAAGCTATTTGGTCTTTTTTTGAATTTGCAGCCCGCGCCATCAATGCCGGTAGAATTGATAGGTCTTTCCACATTTCTTAAGATCTTCTTACAGCTGATTCAGCTGTTCCGTAGAAGGCCCTTTGTCTCGTTACCAAAAATGCAAAGCAGCGGGCAAGCAAAGCTGCTGGAATAGTTGGTAGCAGCAACAGGATGCTTTGGGGTCAAGTGTTTTTTCTCAGATATTATTCGACCACCCCAATAATCTACTGCTAAGCCGTTAATCCGGCATGCCGGCGGGAATTAATGCCACCGAGGCGCATGTCCCGATTATGCCTGCTTTGTCGTTAAAATTCGGCAAAGCCGAGCGAACACAGAAGTTTGGAGTGAACATTTGAAACTGGGCACCTGGTCACTCAGGGCTAATTTTGACCCTATCGGCTTGAAAACAGAAAAAGAGGATTAAAGTTTTATCTCTTCATCGAATATCCCTGGTTTAATTCTAGACATATCGTTGATCATTTTTATTTTGTTTTCTAAATCAATATCAGCTCGTCCTATATTTTTGAACCACTGCTCCACCGTGGTATGTGGTTCATAAAATACAGATTTATCAATTTTGTATGTGTTAAAAGTGGAGTTACTGTTACCGGATTTGTCTGTTATCCCAGCGTAAAATTCTTTCTTGCTATAAATCTTGGCGATCCAGGAGAGCACAACAATCCGATCAATGGCGTGTTTTGCGCAATATTTCTTCGCTACCGCGTCGACAGCTGGAAACAGTCTTGCCATCCATTTCGCATCACGCACCGATAATTCCCATTTCACCATTTCTAGAAATTTCAATTCTTTGTTTCGGTCATTACAATATTTCTGAAATTCGATAAGCATAGGAATGGCAGAATCTGGAATCCCATTTTTTTCACATGATCCGATCGTCCATGGTTCGCCAAGAGGATCCGTCCTTCTTAAATTATGTCTAATCAACCTTAAAAGGTCTTCATAAGACCGTATGGAAGGATTAACGTCTTCAACAAGATTGAGATCAAGCCCAACTTGGTTACGATACCAAGCAGCGGAATGCTTTTTCGGGGAGGTAAAATCTTTTTGTTCTTTTACTAGTTGTAAAGTCTTGTCCTTTATAGCGTCGGTGACGTCTGCCCTGTGTTTGATACTTTCTCCTCTCACGATATTCTCCTTAATGCGATTTTTTATATTTTAGCTATAATATACTCAATTTTACTTTGCGTTTTAATCCTGTTGTACATTGCGTTATTTTGTATTACATTAATAATATACCAGAAAACAACAGAATACAAGCAGATAACACGGAGGTAAATATGGGAAATCAGAAAACAATCTTGACTCCTAAAGATTTGTCAGAAATCACAGGGAAGTCACTTCGCCTCATTTACCGTGAACTACGGAAAAATAATATACCTCACGTAAAATGCGGAGATTGCTATTTGATAGGGGCAGATGCATTTTATCGTTGGGTTGGTGGTATTAAATAACTAATAAAGGAGGTTATGACTGATAACTTCATCATCGGAAATTGAAGAACTCACCCAGAATTTAGACGACTGCGAAAATGAGCTATAAGGTAAATAGGAGAAAGGAAATGGAAAAAATAACAGGTAAGGTCATAAAACGTGATTATATTTTCGCTTGTGTCGATTGTGGACGCGATTTTACTCTTACCGAGGGCGAGTGCGACTTCTACATGGGACGTAGTTTAAGCTTGCCGAAGCGGTGCAGTGTCTGCCGTAAAAAACGCAGAGATGCAGAAAAGAATGCTATTACCAGCCCTGTGTCAATCAACTATGGAATCACACTGAAGGCATAACAGCATGGCTAGTCCCCAACGCCGGCCCGTTGTACCAATCAAAGCCATTGGAGGAATTATAGAAGTAAAAACCGATATAAAGAAAAGACAGAGAAAATAGTAGGTGTAACGATGAGATGGTACGAATAGGTTAGTACCCGGCATCATACCGGCTGTGTCACCGATGGAGTGCCGACGAAACAATTTAATAAAATAGTTCAGACATAGACAAACAAAAAATAAAGTAAGGGAGAATGATTTTGAAAGCTTATTTAATCGAAGGGAAAATAATTTCGGTAAATACTGATGAAAAGGAAATAGTCATTAGAACCAAGGAATGGGGGGACCAGGAATCCCGGATCGAACCGACTCGCAAATACTTTACCGGCAGTTGGACGGATTATATCGGTTGCAAAGTGGAGGCGGTAGAGGTTGACGGCGTCATCACTGCGATCAATTACGCCGATGAAGAGGAGGAAGAGTAGCCGATTCAGTACCCGCGTCTTTTACCTGTGGTTTTTCCCCAGGGCAAAGACGCGGGCCACCATCGCCTGAGGCTGAAAAATGGATGATTTTGAGACGGTAACGGATGGTCCAAAGATGGGATCGGAAAAATAAAAGGAGTGACGATGTAATGACAACGGACGAGCAGAATAGAGAAAAACCCAAAATCAAACTCTTTGACCCAATGGATCCAGGTGTCGATCCTATTCTGGATCTGTCGTTGGAGCAGGTTTATCAGGAGTACCACATGCATAACATTGAACAGCGCAAGGCTGGTGAGAAGGCCGATGAAGTAACGATGTTTAAGTGCCGGCAAATCACTAAGGGCATACTTGAGATCGTCGATTACCTGGCGAATGAGCTCAACACAAATCGCAGTAACTTCCTGCTTTGCATTTCCCCGAAGGCGTTGGCAGAGCTGAATTATTTTCCTGAAGTCAGGAGCATACGCGCTATTCACCAAAGGGCCCTTGAGACCGTTATCCGGCAAGGGGGCTATGATCAGTATGCTGTGTCTGCACATGAATATAATGTCATGAACCGTGCTAATACTCCCAGAGCCTGCTTCAAGACTTACGCATGGGTATACTCAGCCTTATCGGATATGGCCCGTTCTTGCGGCCTGGAGACAACTCGAATTTACATGGCCGGGTTGACGTTATCTATGATCAGATCCGAGCTGGCATACGACTTACTTAAAGACACTGTGGCGGGCATATTCAACCCAGAAATTGACCAGTTCAAGAAACTACTAAATGGACGCTTGGCGGTGTTGAATGAACAAATTGCGAGAGGACAAAAATAACTTTGGGCCACCGGGCCAAACTAGTTTACATAAGGTTAAATATTGAAAAATGGAACGAAAATAATTCATGAATAGATTAAGATCAAAATTCACTGCTGTGGACCATTGGGCCGCCGGTCCGCGTGGCCGCATATCGCGCGGGCGCGCACGATAATATTCCTTATTGAGGTATTAGGGGTGCGGGGGAAGAGGGGCAAAGTTTAGGCTAACCTGCTGACCGGAAAAATAAAAATGTTGGAGTGGAGCATTAGGAGGATTTGATGAATGAAGTTTCCGGTGAACTGAAGATTATGGTATACACCATACACCCGCGTTGCCGAAGTCCCGGTAAGTCTTGAATATAAAACCCCCGTTTTATCCGGGAGCAGTCATTAGTAAAAGAATTTGTTGTCAAAAATAAATAATAGGAGTTAGTTAGGTGGAAGAAACAGTAAACACAACTATTACATCAGACCTGTCGAATAACATAAAAACAAGCATTGAGACTATTCAGCCAGGAGAAAGGTTGTTAAGACGTTATTTAAGTGCTTTGAATGACCGTAACTCAAAAAGGGCATCTTCCTATTTTACCGATGACTTTGTTATGCAAGAGGGCATTCGGGGGAATATTTGTGGCGGGAAATGTGGTATGAGAGCAAGTATGACGCGCCTCTTCGCATTATTTCCGGACTTTGAAATGAAAATAATAACTATCGATGGCTCAGGAAACTACTGGAGAATGGTATGGTCATGGACCGGGCTTTGTGCCAATAGTACATATGGGGATTATGTCCACGACTACGTCCATATCCATATAAAACAAAGAGGTGCCTCGGACTTCCAGTTGAAAGACGGCAAGATCTTCTATGAAATGCGTTATTCAGACCAGAATTGGATATTGAAGGATCTTGCATTGAAAGATTATTATTTAAAACCGCAATGGGATTTGGGGATTCGGGGGCATTAAATACGGGAGTCAGAAGCAATTCGCGACTGAGACTGTAGAAAAACCTGTGATAACAATGAGTGATGCCGGCAAAACATTGAAATGGTAAGACGTTAGCACCAGAAGTGAAGAGTTTCGGAAGCACCGTAAGGGAGCCTGTAGGCAACTGCCTGTGCGCCCCGGCAATTACCATAACTTTACCGGCAATGAAGCAGCAGCGAATCAAATTTACGGAAGGAACTAATGACGGATTCAGAAATCGCAGGAGCGGGCAACTTGAAGGCAAAGTCTTTAATTCAGAGGGTCAGCCGAATCTGGGTAGCCATTTAAGATGGGAAATGCAACCGGCACTGGTGCCGCCAACCGGAAGACCGAATGCTTCAAACGCGGCCCTTTAAAAGGCCAATCAAGTGAAAAAATGACGGGACTGCTGAGAATTTTAAAACTAAGGAAGGAATACTGTGGAAGGAAAGTATATTTCAGAACTGGATACGGTTTGGGAGAAAGCGCAAAAATACGCTGATTCCGGTAATCGTGATAAAGCGGTTCAAACCTATAATTACATCCTGCAAAGATATGCCGACGTGGCGCCGGCCGTGGAGTATGCGCATGTTTACCTCGCGATTCTATATATCGATCTGATGGAGTTCGCATCAGCCGAAACACATATCAGGGAAGCAATAAATCTCAGACCCGATAAAGCTGTGTACCATTCTTTCCTTGGTGAAATTTTTCTTAAACAGAAGCAGTGGGACAAGGCCATTCCTGAATATGAAATAACTTGTGCAGCATATCCGGATAACGGCGATTATGTGCACCTCCTTGGCTGTGCGATGTGTTCCAGTGGAAAAACGGATGCAGGACTGTGTTTTCTCCAAAAAGCGTGCCGCCTGACACCAGAAAACCCGAACGTGTTTGTAGATACGGCGTTGAGTTTTTTATCCTCAGGCAATTTAAGCAAAGCGAAAGAATATGCCGAAGAAGCGCTGCGACTCGATTTAGACAGTTCACGAGCTAAACAAGCGGTACAAAAAGTCCTCAATGCCAGCCGAGAAACTGCAATCTAAGATGGTCAACGCAATAAAACAAATGAATAATCAGTATTCCTTTTTATCAAACATCCCTGGTTTACGTAATGTTGAACATGCGGCAACACAGCAACCTCAAATAGCGTAATAATAAACACCCGAAACGTATTGAATAAGGGGGAAAAGAAAGGTCTAATGTCAATTTTCAAATTTGACCCCGCAGAAAAAATTGCACCCGATCGATGGCTCGTCGACCACTTTGTGCCGCTGGGGCAACTGGTCTCAGTCATTGCTAAAAGCGGCGCCGGCACGAGTTTGTGGGTAGAAGCGATGGCAGTTTGCATTGCTTACAATAAGCCATTTTCAAGTGCCGGCGTGTCGGGTGGGGACGTTCTTATCATAGACCAACACGTACCGGAAATGACATTGAAGCGCCGGTTAGCCTGCATGGCGAAACCCATGGACTGCGCCCCGGCACACGAGATCCACGTCTATTCGATGGAACGGCTCTCAATGAATGATACGCTAAAGGTTATTAAACAGCATCCGGCTGCCGTAATGGTGTTGATTGATAGTATTGATAGTATTTCATGCGGATTTGATTGTAACAGCGCTAACGATATGGAACGCACCATTGCCAAGATTAAGAATGAGTGCCTGCATGCAAATCGGACGATCATAACCACCCACCATATTTCACGGCTTGCCGAAGTTACACTCGAAGAATTAATGACTGGCGATCCAGCGAGACTGGCCTCGGACAGCTCACTGCCGGTGCAGCAGGTCGATAGCTACTACATCCTCGGCTCCCCATGTAAACAGGGCGGTAAGATGTCGTCGTTATACGTGCGCCCAGTATCGCAAAAGCAGGCGATCCCCGCTGGTCCGGTAATCCTGGATTTCCATGATGACAGTACCGGAATGTGGTTCAATTGCAAAGGGCAGTACCCAATCTTCGAGAACAAGTGCCAGGAGGACATTATGCTGATCTTCCGGCACGATGTCCGAAACCGGACAGTACGCGAAGTATATAACGACCTGAAGGAGCAGCATGGTGTAGTCAGAATCCGCAAGGAACTGCGGGTGCTGGCTCGCCAGGGTAAACTTTTCGAGTGCCGCGAGAAGAGCAACGCATTCGTTTACCGACTCCCTGAGAAAGCTGATCTGATGCCACCGGTGCAATAAGTGGGCATGCGTTTCAGGACAAGGAAAGGAACTTAAGGACAATTATTAATGCAGGAGCGCACACCGAAGATGATTGAAGAAGAATAAAGCTTTGGACAAACTTGTCAGTTTCAAATTACAAATAGCTACGCAAAATAGCAATAAAAAAAGGAGGATAATCGTGGTTTTACAATATCTAAATAATCTGGAGGTTGCAGATGTGTGAATATTGCCGCGATAAAAAAACAGAGTCAGTTGAGGTAGAAAAGGGTCAAAAACACCGCTGCCATTGGGACGAATATTTCCGGCGGCAGCCCTACCAGCCGGACCCGACCGAAGTGATGGCAGCGGATTGCATGGAACCGGCTACCCAAAGAGTCCGGAGCCTGCATGTAACAGCACATTTATGTGCGGCGCATAAATTATGTTCCATGAATGAATATCGCTTTATCCAAGAACGTGAACCGGAACTTAATGAGAATCGTGAATACCTCCCAATCCAGGCATCAGGATTTCGATGCGAAGCAATCATGCAAATAAGGGGTTCAGATCAAGCTGGGGAACAACCCTGCGATGACGGGATCCTGCGATGCGGCAAACCCGCTACAAGCCTGGAAACATACTGGGATGAAATGTATTTTTGCGACGAGCATGCCAGGGCATTCAGGGGAGCGGCAGATGCGGGAAACAGCGATGACTTGCAGCATGGCCGGTTCCTGTTTAACAACAAGACCGTGCCGGCTAACCGGGTAATTTGTGCCAGAAAAGGCTGCGGTAAAACCGGGGAAGGTAATTTACCCCACCTTCCGGAGGGCTGGCGGGTAATTATGGTTGCTCCCGGAGCCATTTTTAAATCATCAATCCGGGTACCCGCCAACTGGGGCGGTGCGCTATGTCCGGAGCACGCAACAGAAATGAAAAATCTGTTAATAGAACTGCCTGCGAGCGCTTTTTTCGAATAAGAGCTTTAATTCTTCTGGTGAAACTCCCCCTTTGCCGTACCGCGGATTGGTAATGTGGTGACTGCTAGCCGCCGGCGTTCGGCCCGGAGAAGGAGCCAAAACCAGTGGTTTGGGCAACGAAGTGAAAAAATTAAGGGAGGAGAATGCTTATCAGGTCCGCAGGCTCAAAACATAAATGAAATAGCTGACAAATAGCATAAATAGCAATTCAAGAAGGTTTAGAAATAAAGTATAAAAGGAGTACACAAATGGATGATGAACTTGAAGAATGCCTTGATGGTGAAAATGACTCGAGCAATTTAAAAGAGGAGCCTGTATCCGATGACGCTGAGATAGAGCGACGGTTGATGCACGAAATGGACATCGACGAATTTCATTTCGAGCTTAAAGAATATATCGAAGGGTGGATGCAAAAATTCCCGGCGGGATACTGGGTGCGTGGGACCTTGATTTTTCAGATAAAAAATTATCAGGTAGGCAGCACTATCCACTCTTCAAAAGGGCTCGAAACGGGAGAAATCATGAAAATCATGGCTTCAGATTTGTAGCCCGGGCATGCGCTGGTCCGTAGCCACAACATTAAATGATTACCGATTAGGATGTAAATAATGTTCAAAATATATCGAGAACACAGGTACCGTGAATTGATTGCAGCCGGCTTCATGGGTTTCGAGGCATTCTGGTTGAGTCAGATACCATTTTCGCGTCACCCTGGGATGGCACATATCATCAGAAAGCGACGAAAGCTGCAGGAAAAACGTCTTCGGGAGGCAACCCGGAAAGGCTTGAGCGAAGCAAAATGCCAGCGAATTTGGAACATTCGTACTAAAAAAATGTACCAGCGCAGGCACTGGATATGCCGTTACGATCATCCGACCGGTCAGGGCCCGCGCACAGGCGAACCGAATCCGTTCGCGCTTTATCGATTTTACGAGCGAAGTGAAGTAAATCCCATGCCTGGCGATTCAAGGAGCTGGGATGACGAAAAGGACGGAACAAAGAAACGCTGGGTGCTGGAGAGGGCCGAGATTTTGCTATTCCGGGCAAAAAAAGCCAAGAGAATCGGCGATTACGAAAAATGCAGGGTGGCACTCTCAGAACTGGATAAAATCATCGAGCATGCTTCCCCTAAGCGACAGGCCGCGTTAAAAGCGTTAAAGAAAAAGATTTAGCATAGGTAAATATGAAAATTGTGGGCTATGATATCCAGACAGATGAGCAAATAGTTCGGGTACGAGGTTCCGATGGTTCAGAAATAGCGAGTGCCGACATTACCGAACTGTTGGATTTTCTGGTTAGACCATACTCTGAAGTCCTCATGGTTGTCTGGGATTTGGATGCCTTTGTTGCCCCTTTGTTGAAACTAATGGGCGTAGAATTCTGCCGGAAACTGCTGGAGCCCGCACACAAAATTGTGTTTGGGGTTGATGGCACGCCGGTGACCTATTCAATATTTTACTTGCCTGACAAACAAATGACGATTACGAAAAACTCCGGAGATAAAGCCCCCAGATTGTTTGCGACTTTGTACGGATTTCATGGCTTTTGTGATGAAGGCGAACCGGAACTGACCACCGCAACTGACGTGGCCCAGCGGGGGAATGACTTTCTCCGAGAGATAGGGAAGCTCGGCATTTACCCCAAGACACTGACTTCTCCTGTCGGAGCCCTGTTGAGCGCCCGGGTTTTACCAGCTATTTCGACATTGGATAACACCCCTGACCAATACGATCAGGTATTATTGTATGCAGAGCGCTGCTCCGGCCGGGCCTGGCGGGAAAACTTTAAGGCGGGGCACTGGGCTGATGACGAAAATTTTTCTTACGACCTTAATGGTGCATACCCCGCTGCGGCAGCAATGTTGCCGGATCTCCGATATGCGACTTACACTTATGCCAAGGAAGTGATTTACGCGTCCTACAACGGGTTTATGCACGGAAGCCTCACCATCGACCCCGGAGTAAAAGTGTCACCGATCGTGACACGGGTTGGGGACGGGCGGTTAATAACCCCCGTTGGCGCGTTTG
>Ga0326728_10020762_pt1 | contig 12473 bp, 9 predicted proteins | sample MB3enrmetagenome_FD_207602 | JGI IMG/M metagenome (GOLD analysis project Ga0326728, IMG submission 207602) | Lab enriched peat soil microbial communities from McLean, Ithaca, NY, United States - MB31MN | ecosystem: Environmental > Terrestrial > Soil > Wetlands > Peat | place: USA: New York...
CTTTACCGCTGCGCCAGGGACGTAGGGAGCACCGACCTTGACGCTGTCGCCGGAGACAAGGAGGACCTTGTCGAAGGAGACCGTCGCGCCTTTTTCGGCGTCAAAACGATCCACCGTAAGAATAGTGCCCTTCTCGGCGTGATACTGCTTGCCATTTACTTCGACGACTGCATACATAACATTAACCTCTATACCGACTATAGTGTGGCTGGTTTTTATACACCGCGAGTTAGCTCGGTGTCAATCGGCCGCGACGACAGAACGTATCTTACATGGTCTCGAGGAAAGGCACGCAGATCAGGGCCGTAGCGATCTCGAAACTGCACTTCGCAGCTCGTACGAGTTCGAGGCGGCTCGCGGCGAGATTCGCGTCCGGGTTATTGAGCACCGGATTGTCGCGATACCAGGTCGAAAAATCCGCCGCGAGATCGTGGAGGTACGCGGACAGGACCGAGGGTTCCATCGAGGAGGCCGCGGTCTCGACCGCTTCCGGCAACTCGGAGATGCGCTTCACTACCGACCAGTCGGCGTCGGAAGACAAGAGGCTCGGGTCGACCTTCCCCTTGACAGCATTGCCCTCGCCTGCGGCGCTCTTTCGCAGGATCGAGCAGCTTCGGGCGCCCATATACTGAATGTAGGGCCCCGTGTCCCCGGTGAAAGAGAGGGATTCCGCGGGGTCGTAAAGCATATCCTTAATGGGGCTCGTCTGCAAAAGATAATAATGGAGGGCGCCGAGGGCTATCTTCTCCGAGACAGCCTGGGCATCGCCGACCGCGCCCTCGCGGCCCTTGGCCTCGATCTCCTTGGCGGCCATCGAGGATATCTCGTCCACGAGGTCGTCGGCGTCGACGACCGTGCCCTCACGGGTCTTCATACGGCCGGAAGGGAGGTTCACCATGCCGTAGGAGAGGTGGTGGAGGTCAGAGGCCCAGGCGAAGCCCAGGCGCTTCAAGACCTCGAAGAGGACCTTGAAGTGGTACTGCTGCTCATTGCCGACGACGTAGACCAGCCGGTCATAGGGCCAGCTCTCGTGCCTATGGATGGCGGTGCCGATGTCCTGCGTGATGTAGATGCTCGTCCCGTCTTTACGCAGAAGAACCTTTTTATCGAGCCCGACGTCCTCGAGATTCACCTGGACCGAGCCGTCTTCCTCGCGGTAGAAGATGCCTTTTTCAAGGCCGCGGAGCACTTCCTGCCTGCCGAATTCGTAGAGTTCGCTCTCGTAATCGTAGACGTCGAAGGAGATGCCCGTACGCTTGTAGGTCTCGGCTATGCCCTCGAGAACCCAACCGCGCATCTTGCCCCAGAGCTCACGGGTTGCCGGGTCGCCCTGTTCCCATTTGAGGAGCATATCCTGCGCTTTCTCCTCTGCCTTGGGATCCTCTTCTTTCAGTTTGTTGAAAAGGACGTAGTACTTGCCGACGAAGTGGTCTCCCTTGAGGCCCTCGTCCTGGGGCGTGCGGCCATCGCCGTAGGCCAGGTAGGCAAGCATGGACTTGCAGATATGGACGCCGCGGTCGTCGATGTGATTGAACTTGCGCACCTCGGCGCCGGCCGCGGTGAGGATCCGGGAGAGGGACTCGCCGAGAACGTTGTTGCGTAGATGACCCAAGTGAAGGGGCTTGTTGGTATTGGGGCTCGAGAACTCGACGAGAACTTTCTTGCCTTCGAGGCTCGAACAGGTTCCCCACGATGCGGAAGATGTTTCGTCAAGGACGTTGAGGTAGGGGCCCTCGGCTTCAGCCTCGCCCAAGCCTTTAGCCTCGGGATAGGAGGCGATTCGGGCCGCGAGGGCTTGCGCAACCGAGGGAGGCGCGGCTCTCAGGATCTTCGCGTAGGGGAACATGGGGAAGCCCAAGTCGCCGAGCTCGCTCTTGGGCGGGCGCTCGAGGACCACGGACTCTTTCGCGGGGAGGTCGGCCTGGATGCCTTTCTCTTTCGCATAGTCCGCGAGCGCCCTCGCGACGAGTCCCTTCCAGGCTGACTTTATCTCGACCATGACCTTGTGCTCCCTCTGTTAGTTTGAAAAAGCGAGTGTAGCCTCGAGTCGAGCGCTCTATCAAGGAGACGGTAGACCGAGCGGCTAGCCCGCATTTCTCACAGCAAGATCGGGCTGAGGTCAAGGAACGAGCGAAGCCGAGGAACGGAGCATGCTTTTTGCATGTGAGTACCGAGGCGAGCGAGAGACGCAGAAATCAGTCCGATCTTGCGGGCTAGAACGCGGCAGAATCCTTGATCGTAAGGCCGCCGGTCTGCTCCACCCAGACCGTGAAGGACTCGCCCTTCTTCGCGACGCGATGCACGGCATCGCCGTAGAGACTGCGGACTATGCCTTCCTTGCGCGCACTCTCGTCGGTCCTGATGTCGGCCATGAGCTCGGATAGGCGCGCCTCGTAAGCCTCGCTCGAGATGCCGTAGACATTGTCGCCCGAGCGGCGGTACATGAGGGGCAAGCCGGCGGCATCGAAGAGCGAGAGCTCGACGCCCTCGGCCTCGGGCACTTCGTCGGAAAAGACTCGATAGGGTATAGCAAGGTTGATTGCGCTGCCGGAGGCGATCGACGAGTAATCGAAGTTGCAGACGATAGCGTCGATGAAAAGTTCCTTGCCCGCGATATCGATGGCTTGAGTCTTCGGTGCCGCCTTGAGGTCTTTGTAGTCGAAGAAAGAGAGGGTCGCCGCGATGCGGCCGTCCTTGACGTCGTCGACACGCACCTCGACCGCCTTGTAGCGGCGCTCGAGATTGCGCAACGTGGTCGAGAGCTCGGTTATTCGCTTTTGTCCCGCCACGTACTCGTCCACCTTGCGCGATGAATCGGCGATGCCGAGGACGAGGACTAAGGCGAGGACGACGCCCGCTATGGTCGGCAGGGCGGCGGCCGCCTTCCCGAGGAGCGAGGCAAGCTCGCGCGCCGCGGCGCCAAGGGCGGCGGCGCGCCCGAAATCCTCGCCCGCGGCCTTGACCGCAAGCCTTCGGTCGGAGACTGCGGACCAGAGCCTCGCCGAAGCGAGGGCGACGAGGACTGCGACGAGGATGACGATGCCTAGGGGAGTCGCGAAGAGAAAGGCCGCCGCGTCGGAGATAGCGTATAAGATCGCCTTGACCGCTCCGATCTTGTCGTTCATTTTTCCTAGTCCTCCATTATTTCGACGCCGCCTTTGACGCGGCATACGACTTTATAGACTATCCCTTCCTCGAAACTGGAGAGCGTGGAGACCTCGTGAACGGCGGAGCCGAAAGATCCTTTGACTTCCCCTGCGGCCGGAAGACCAGCAGCGGCCTTCTTGCGCGCGGCGGAAAAGGCCGACTCGATGGCTTTCTCTTCCTTAGGGCTCCACGAGAGGCCGGCGAGTATTTCGGGGAAGCCCCCCGAATCGTATGAGTCGAAAAGGAGGCTGCCAGAGGCCGCGCTCAGCTTGTCGGTAAAGACACGATAGGGGAATGCAAGATAGGAATCGGCGTCCCCCGTCGCCTTGTCGCCGCGCACAGGGAAGAGGAGCATATCGATATAGAGCGCGCTGCCCGGCCAGGACTTCTCCATCGAAGAGAGCTCGCGGCCCGAGAGGTCGTAGAGCTTGATCTTGGCCTTGATCTCCCCGCCCTCGCGCGACTCGACCATGAACTTGAGCGGGACCGTCTCGGAGCGCAGCCGAGTCTGCAGGCCTTCGAGATAGGTTATCTGTATCCTCTGCAGTCTCGCGGCATCGCCGGCCATGAGATAGCCGCCGATCGCGAAGCTCAGGATAATGATGAACCAGCCGAGGGAGCGCGAGTTCCCCTTCTTGCCATCGGCACGGAATTTCACTTGCCCACCAGTGCGAGGAAAGCGTCCTCGCCTATGATTTGGACGCCGTAGGAAGCGGCCTTCTTGTTCTTCTCCGAGCCCGAGGTGGGATCGTTCGTGACGAGGTAAGAGAGGCCCTTCGTTACCGAGCTCTTCGGCTGCCCGCCAAGGGAGCGCACGAGGGCCTCGGCGTCCGGCCGCTTCATGGACGCAAGCTCGCCGGTGAAGCAGAAGCTCTTGCCGGCCAAGGGGCCCGAATCCGTGGGCGGCAGTATCCTAACCGCTCCGGTCGCGAGCAGGGCGTCCATTTCGGGGCCTACGCTCGCGAGCCCCTCGACGATAGTCTTCGCGGTGATCTCCCCGAGGCCGTCGATGACCGCGAGCTCCTCAGGCTTGGCCGCGCGGAGCTTCTCGAGGCTGTCGAAACCCGCGGCCACCGCTTTCTGCGCGAAGAGCTCGCCTATGCCCTCGATGTCGAATCCCGCGACGAAGCGGGCAAGGCTCGTCTCGTCCTTGGCCGCGAGGTTGCGCAGGATCTTCTTCGCGAGCGTCTCGCCCATGCGATCGTAAAGGGCGAGCTCTTCGGCCTCGAGAGCGTAGAGATCGGCTATCGACTTCACCCGCCCCGAGCCCAGGAGCTTGCCCACGATGACCGATCCGAAATCGCGTACGTCGAGGACCGAGAGCCACTTTTCGATCCTGTGCCTGAGCTTCTTGGGGCAGCCGGGGTTGGGGCAATACAGGCGCGTGCCCTCGTCGACGAGCGTCTCGCCGCAAGAGCACCTATAGGGAACATCTATCGCCTTGGCGCCCGGAGGAGTATCGACAAGCCCCTCGATCTTGGGGATGATCTCGCCGCGCTTGGTCATGATGACGCGCGAGCCTATTTTAAGGCCCATGGCGTTGATGAGGTTGGTGTTGACGAGGCTTGCGCGTTGAACGGTCGTACCCGCAAGGCGCACGGGATCGACGATGCCTATGGGCGTGTAACTCGCGCCGGACTCGCTCCACTCGACCTCCCGCAGGGTGGAGATGGCCTCCTCGAGGCTGAACTTGAAGGCTATCTGCTTCTCCGGCCGGGCCCTGGCCATGTCCTCCGGGTCGATGGCCCTGCCCTTAACAACAAGGCCGTCTATGTCGTAGGACAGGTCAGGGCGCCTATCCATGACGCGGGCGCGATAGTCGACGATCTCTTCGGGGGCGGAGAACGTCTCCTGAGGAGAGGTCTCGAAGCCCATTCGCCTGAGCCAGGCGAGCTTGCCGATCTCATCGTCGAAAGGCGCCTTCCTCTGCCCCCCGAATAGATCGGATCCGTCCGGGACCGAGCCGAGAGCGTCGTAGCAGATGACATGAAGATCCTCGCTGCCTGAGCCGTCCTTGCGCTTCATGAGGCCGTTGGCCGCGTTGCGGCAGTTGGCCTTGTCCGCGTACTTCGCGTCATGCACGTTGTGAAACATGAGCACTTCGCCGCGCACGCCGCCGGTAAAATCGGCGGGAAGGCGCGAGACGACGCCTACCATGCGAGCAGCGTTGGGCGTGATATCGTCGCCTATCTCTCCGTCGCCGCGCGTCACAGCGCGGGCGAGACGGCCCCCCTCGTACTGCAGCTCGAGGCTTGCGCCGTCGAGCTTGTACTGGACCAAATATTCGGGGTGGCCGATCTTCGCGCACCAGGCGAGGAAGTCTTCGGGATTGGAGGCTTTCTCCTGGCTGCCCATAGGTATGAGATGGCGCGCCTTAGGCCAGCCGTCAGCAGCGTCCGAACCCACAACCGTAAAAATCTCGTTGCCTGGATCGAGGCGAAAGAGCTCGTCCCAGAGCTCGTCGAAATCGGCGTCGGATATCTCCGGCTGGCCGTTATAGTAAAGATCCTGATGCTTCTTTATGAGGCGCTCGAGCTCGGTTATCCGCGACTTGTCTTTCTTGGCCATGGCTAAAGCCATACTACGCCGCGGTCTAGGGCACTGTCAAACTCATTGAATGCCCCGAGCCCTTTCGGCTAGTCTCGGCACCATGAGTTCAAATATTATAGGTAAAACGCACGTCGCCGCTCTCGCAGCCATCATGGCACTCGTCTGTCTGGCGGAGTCATGCGCCCAAGGCGGCCCTATCGCGCTCGCCGCTGATGGGGATCTCAAGCCTCGCCTCGAGCGTATCGTCGAACGCAATCCCCTTCCCGAAGGATGGACGATCGCCAAGGCCGGCGAAATTCCATCGTGGACTCTGCGGCTCGAGGCATCGTCTCAAGGCTCGGCACCTTCCGAATCCGGCGCGCTCTGCGGCAACTATTATCTCGCAGCGGCGGTAGACCTCGCCGATGAGCGCTACTCGACCTCCAAGGATAAGGCGGAGGAGCTCGGCCTCCAGGACCTCGAGACGATAGCGCCGCCGCGGCGGGCGCTCGCGGTAGGCAGCCTTTGGCCGGGCCAGGTCGGCTACCCCTTCGCGTACGATCTCGCCCTCTCGGCCTCGAGCACTGTCGCGGGAGAGGCGATTCCCTCCGCGCTCGAGGCATGGATAAAAACCTCGGCGACAAAGGAGAAAGCCTCCTCGAGCTCGCCCCTACTCCTCGCGGCTGCAGGGGACATACAGGTCAGGCAAGAGCGGGCATCGGCCATCGCAGGAGGTACGGAAAGCCTCGACAAGCTCATCGCTCCCGCTCTCGTCGAACGCATCCGAGGAGCGGACTTCGCCGTAGCCAACCTCGAGACCCCCATATCCGGCCGCGGAGAGCCTAATCCCAAAAAGCACTATCAGTTCCGCATGCCGCGCGGGAGCTCGTCCTTGCTGCGCGACGCTGGCTTCGATCTAATGCTCTTCGCCAACAACCATGGCTTCGACTATGGCCCGAAAGCCTTCCTCGACACGTTGGACGAACTCGAGAACTGGGGCCTATCTTATGTCGGCGCCGGACGGAACTCGAACGAAGCGGCAGCGGCAAAAAGCGTCGCGACGGCTTCGGGAGAGAAGCTCGCCTTCGTGGGCTACGCCTTCTATCCGACGGAGAGCTACGGCTTCAGCCTGGCCGACGCCGCTGCCGGGCCCGATAAGCCCGGCATCTCGACCGACGAAGCAGCGGCCCTCGCTTCGGTGCGAGATGCAGTGGCAAAGGGAGAGACGGTTGTAGTCCTCGCCCATGGCGGTATCGAGTACCAGCTGAAACCGAGCCAGGCGGCGCTGAAGCTGTACGACCGCTTCGCCAAGGCGGGCGCCGCCTTAGTGCTCGGCAGCCACCCCCATATCTTCCAGGGCTGCGCCGCTCGAGACGGATCGCTCATCGCCTATTCGCTAGGCAATTTCGTTTTCACTCGAGAGGGCGAGCCTGAGACGGCCTGGAAGAGCGGCCTCCTTGAGCTTCTCGTCTATCGTGGCAAGGTACGAGCTCTTAGGATTTTTCCTATAATCGTGAGCTACGGGGGGACTGCAGTCGACCCGAACAGGGCGGCCGCAGATTCCCATTTTTCGAAGCTCTGCGCCGAACTCGAGTGAGCCCTATTCATGGCCGATGAGCAAGGGGAAGCTTATGGCCACACTCGTGCCGCGCTCGACCTTCCACGAGACAGAGCCTTTCAGCTGTACGACCAGGGCCTTGACCAGCATGATGCCGATAGTCTTTTCTTTCCCCTCTAGCTTCGCCGCGTCGATCCCTACGCCATTGTCCGCTACAAGGATCGAGCCCATCCCCCCGGCCTCGCGGCCTATGCGAACCGTTATGAGAGGCTTGGCCAGGGACTCCGGACCGTCATTAGGACGCGGGAAGGCATGCTTGAGGCAATTGCTCAGAAGCTCGTTCAGGATGAGCCCGCAGGGCAAGGCCGTTTCAAGGGACAGCGCAAGGTCGTCGCAGGAGAACTCGAGGCCGGCCCTGGGGAAGAGTTCGCCGAAGGATATGCATATCGCCGAGACTATGTCCTCGAAATAGCCCCGGGCATCGATGTGGGAGAGGTCGGGGCTTTCGTAGAGCCGCTCGTGCGCCCCTGCCATCGACATGATTCTGTTCTCCGACTCGAGGAGGGGAAGGCGCACCTTCTCGTCTTCGATCGTCGAGGCCTCGAGGGCGAGCAGGCTCTTCATGAGTTGGAAATTATTCTTAACACGATGATGTATTTCGCGGAGCATTGTCTCCTTCTCGAGGAGGTCCTGCCTGATCCTTTCCTCCATGAAGAGCCGCTCCGTCGAATCTCGGGCGACGGCGATCGCATAGGGATTGCCGACGACGATGACTTCATTGACGACTACCTCGAAACGCCTGGCCCCGCTCTCCCCCTGGCCTTTCTGGATGAAGGACGTGCAGTCCGGATAACCCGCCTCGGAGGCTTGACTCAAGACATCCTGGATGCCGAGCTCTTTCGTGCCAATTTCGCCTATCGCGAAGGCCGTACACGCTGCGAGATTGGCAAAGAGCAGGCGGTTTGCCGGCAGAGAGAAGAGGAGGATTGCGTCCATCGAGTGCTCGACGAGCTCATGGAAAAGCTCGAGATCGTCGAGCTTGCCGCGCAGCTGGGGATAGTAGCTCTTGCGCATCGAGGAGCCCCCCATGCCAAGGAGAAGCTCGCGGACAGAGTCGCCGGGCCGCCTATTAGAGGCATCGCTCATAGATGTCCAAAACTTCCGCGCTCGTGAGCTGGCGCGGGTTGGTCAGAATACAGGGATCCGATAAAGCTAGGTCCACGAGACTGGAGAGATCGGCTCGGGTGACACCGTAATGCGAAAGACGTCTCGGAAGGGGAAGGGATGCCATGAAATTTATAAGGCCGGCCGCTATGCGGTCAGCGTCGGAGGCATCCCCCGATAAGGCGGCCAGGCCGATGGCTTGGGCGGCCTCGCGGTACTTCTTCGCAGCAGAGGGGAAATTGGTCCTCACGACCTCGGGCAAGAGAATGGAGTTGCATTCGCCGTGGGGAGAGTCGCAGAGCCCTCCGACCGCGTGTGCCATGGCGTGCACCGCGCCGAGGATAGCGTTTGAAAAGGCGAGGCCCGCTTCCATGCTCGCGCGCGACATGAGACTGCGGGCCTGGACGTCGCGCGGCGAGATGACCGCCCGGGGCAGTGCCGCCGGAATCACATGCATAGCCTCGAGGGCGTGGATATCGGTGATGGGAGAGGATGCATTGGAGACGAAGGCCTCAATGGCGTGGACGAGGGCGTCTATGCCCGTCGCCGCGGTGAGCTCGGGGCCCATCGTCACCGTTATTTCCGGGTCTATTAGCGCGATATCCGGCACGAGCATGCGCGAGACGATCGCCATCTTGCGCTTACTGTCCATGTCTCTGATTATCGCGAACTGAGATACGTCGGCGGACGCGCCCGAAGTAGTCGGAACGCAGACCAAAGGCGGACCCGGCCGCAGAATGCGGTCTATTCCCTCGTAAGAGCGCAGGGGGCCCGGATTCGCGCTGAGAATGCCGATGCCCTTGGCGCAGTCGGTTGGGCTGCCGCCCCCGACAGAGAGTATGGCGTCGCAGCCCTCGATTTCGTAGAGCCTCGCGCCCTTCTCACAGTCCTCGTCCCTCGGGTTAGAATGGACATCGAAGAAGAGGACGAAGGGTACGCCCTCGTCATCAAGGGAGGTCGTGACATCGTCGACCCAGCCGAGTTCCTTGAGTCCCGGATCGCTGACGACTAAAGCGTGGCGCGCGCCAAAGTTCTTCAGGTAGCGCCCAGCGAGCTTTCGCGCACCGGGGCCGAAGATGAACTCGGGCGCGAGAAATTTCACCAAGTCCATGCAAGACCCCTCGTAGTTAGTTTAACGCATAGGAAACGGCCGTCAAGGAATACGCCGCTGCCCACTCAGGAAGAAGGGCGCGTGGTTAGACGTGAATACGGGTGGCGTCCTCGCGACTACAGTCTTGATCCGAGGCTCGGCCTCGAAGTCATCGGAAAGGAATTTCCTGACAAGCGGTCTGTCCCAGCCCGCGGGATGCTTGAACGCCCGATAGAGCGAGAGCTCCCCTTCGTAGAAGCTTTTCGTGGCGAGGCCCTTGGCCTCCTCGCCCGAGGCGGGCAGATTGAAGACCGCGACATTTAGGAAATCGATCGCCTCCGCGTTGGCCGCGACAAAGTCCCTCGTACGGAGCGCCGCGTCCCGGCCCTCGGCGGGCGTGCCGAAGAGAACGTAGATATAGGTTCCGATTCCTACAGCCTTGAGATTGCCGAATATCGCCTCGATCTCCTCGAGCTTCGTCCCCTTCCCCATCGCATCCAGCACTTTTTGGTCCCCCGACTCGAGCCCCAACTGAAGCATGACGCAGCCCGAGGAAGCGAGAGCGCGGCAGAAATTTTCATCGAGGAGACGATGAGAGAATCGCGCGAAACCGTACCAGTTGGCGAGACGCGAATGCCCCGCCAAGGCCGAGAGATAGAGAGGCGAGACTTCGTTGTCGGTGAAGTGCAATAGGCGGGGAGCGTAGCGCGAAGAAAGCAGCTCGAGCTCAGCCATTGCTTCGGGTGCGGGAAGGCCGCGGTACGGAATATCCTCGGCCTTCTCGGGGCAGAAGGCGCAGTTCTTCCACGGGCAGCCCCAGGAAAAGTTATAAGGCAGTATCATCGCCGGGGCCGAGTATTTCGAGAGCTGGAAGCCTCCGAGATCTATGCCGGGGGAATCGCGTGATGGCGCCCCCCCGCCTCGTCCGGCGCCGCAGAGCTTTCCCAGGCTTTCTTCCCCCGGACCGACTACCGCGAGATCGACGAGGTCGGGGAATAGTCCATGCAGATCGAGTCCGGAGACGCACGAGTAAGATGTTACGAGGCCACCGCCAACCGCGATCCGCAGATCGGGGCGCTTCGATTTCACATAGCCCATAAGGGCGAAGGCGCAGAGCGCCTGGCTTAAGAAGCATATCGAGATTCCGACCCAGCCATCGCCTATCCCGGCTAGGGCGGGATAGAGCCTCGACTCGAAGAGAGGGTAGAAAATATTCTCCTCGTACTTCGTGGCAGAGTCTTTCAAGTCGGCAATGCGAAGGGGAGAGCGCGTTTCGTCGCGATAATCGGCGAGGGAAGCTTCGACGCTGTAGGGCTTTGAAACCGCGCGCAGGGCGCGCCCGAGATCGGAGACTGCTCGACTATAGCGATCGAGATGACGGTACGTGTCGATTTCCCGGAGTCTTTGCGCGGACTGGCGGCGGCCTTTCATAGCCCTGCGCGTCCAGGTATCGGCGTCCTTCAGCTCGGGCTCGAGGCTCAAGAGGTAATCGATACCTTCTCGGCAGAGATCGAGGCACCGAGCTTCGCCGCCGCAGCGCTCGATGAAAGCGGCGAGTCTCGCTATGCCCAGTGGCGGCTCGCTCGATCGCGCAGTCGGGGGATAGATGAGCAGCATGTTCGCTATACTACAATGCCTATGCCTATGAAACGTAAGCCCTTCGTGCAGATTCGCGCTGCTGATACCGGGACGAGAGTGCTCGACTACCTCGCCACTCGATTCACCTATCTCTCCAGCGAGCAATGGCGCGCGATGATAGACGAGGGTCGCGCGAAGATCGGCCTCGAACGGGCCGAAGCCGACAGGCTCTTAAAAGAAGGCGATTGTCTATCCTTCGATCCGCCGGAGACAGAGGAGCCTCCTGTCGACGAGCGCATCTCGATCGCGTACGAGGACGAGCAGTACCTGATCGTGAATAAATCGGGGTCTCTGCCCTGTCATCCGGGCGGGCGCTTCTTCGAGCACACGCTTTGGCGCGTATTGATAGGCCGCTACGGCGAGGAGGCAGGGCGAGAGATGCGAATCGCGACCCGCCTCGACAGGGAGACGAGCGGCCTCGTCCTCGTCTGTAAAGGCGCCCAGGCTGCGCGTTTCGCTTCTTCCGCCCTCGCTGGACACGCGATTCGTAAAGAATACCTTGCGATGGTGCATGGGCTATTCCCAAACCGAGTCGAGGCAGAAGGCTACTTGGTCCGCGACGCGGGGAGCCTCGTGCGCAAAAAGCGCGCCTTCATTGCGGCGGGCGCGGAAGAACCGCCCTTAGGCGGCGAGAGCTGCTCCACTTCCTTTGAGCTCATCGCGAGGACCGCTTTGGATGAGGGGGCGTTCAGCCTCGTGCGCGCATGCCCTCGAACGGGCAGGACCCACCAGATCCGCGCGAGTCTTCTCGGCATTGGCTTCCCCATCGTGGGAGACAAGCTCTACGGTCTCGACGAAGGCTGCTTCCTCCGATTCGCGGAAGGGGCTTTGAATGAAAAGGACCTGAGCCGGCTCATCCTGCCGAATCAGGCCCTTCATTGCGCCGCACTGTCCTTCGAGGGCGAAGGAGGGGGAAACATTGCCGCGAGGGTTCGGCCTAGCTGGCCCTATCCTTACGGCAAGCTCGTCGAGGATATCCCTTTCGACTAACTTCCCTGACGCACATAGGCATCTTTAAAGCCGAGCGAGCGTATTCTCATGAGGACGACGCCGCCCTCGTCGCGGCTTAATGGACCGACGAAGAGACGGTATGCTGATACGCCCTTCTTTGTCTTTACGCTCTCCACCGCCAAGGGATAAGTGGCCTTGAAATGCGTCACTGCCGCCTGGAGCGCCTCGTTAGTTCCGTAGACGCCGATCTGCACATAGAATGATCCCTTTGCGAGCCCTTTGATGAGTGGCACCGACGAGGGCACCTGAGCCGCATCTGCGGAAGACGCCGATTTGACCGTGGCGACTGCCTCGGGAACCTCGGCCCTAGGAGCGGCCGCTTCTTCGCTCTTCTCG
>Ga0326728_10020763_pt1 | contig 12473 bp, 7 predicted proteins | sample MB3enrmetagenome_FD_207602 | JGI IMG/M metagenome (GOLD analysis project Ga0326728, IMG submission 207602) | Lab enriched peat soil microbial communities from McLean, Ithaca, NY, United States - MB31MN | ecosystem: Environmental > Terrestrial > Soil > Wetlands > Peat | place: USA: New York...
GACAGTAAGGCTGGTTGGACTGTGCGGTCTTCGCAAGACCCGTGGCAACCCCTTGTGACAAAGCGGCGGTCCCGTGCTAGGCGTCCGCTGCGGCCCACATGGTCGCTAGGCTGGCTGGCACGGGGGTGATCCGGGATGCGACGCTGGCGGAGCAGTACGTTGGCAAATGGAAGGTTCACGCCGAGCATTCAGAGGCGTATGAGGGACGGGGTGGGGAAGCAGTGCCGCGGGAGAGGGCGCCGAGGCGAAAGGCGGCGTGACGTCTCCTGTCACTTAGCTGTCACGCCGAAAATCAGCACGGTGGCTGAGTCATCGTCCAGAATCCACTCCATGTCCTTCACCGGATACCACTCGTTGTCGTTGTTCCAGGTGGTCAGGAATATCCTCGCCTGGCCGTCCTTGGACTGCCAGCCGACTTCGGTCTTGGCGTCCTTCTCGTCGCCGGCGAGCTTGCCGTCCCACTTGCCCAGGCTGGGGCTGATGTTCTTTCCGGCCTCCCATTTCAGTTCCACGGCCGTGCCGTCCTGGCGGGTGATGCGGCAGTGCGCCTGCACGCCCTTGCCAGGGTTCACCAATCCCAGCGCGAAGTACATCGTCTTCGCGTTCCGCACAATGGAGATTTGCAGCGAGTGCATGTTCTTGTTCAGCACGGTCGCGATGGGCGGGTTTTCGTTCATGACGGGCACGTCCTTGAGCGTGAAACCCGTCTTGCCGTCAGCAAGCTTGCCGAACGGCAACTCCCTGCCCATCGCGTCCGACAAGCTGGCCAGCTCCTTGGGCAGCGGCTTAGCGTAGTCAAACCCGATGGTCTTGGGCTGTGGGACCACCACGGGACGGGAGCCTGGCAGGAATTTCGGATCGGCCTCGTAAGGACCGGCAGTGAGCAGGGGGCTATCGCTCCTTCGCTTACCGTCGAAGTCCATCGCCACGCTCATTTGCGGCCGGGCAAAGAGGATTGCCGGCGACTTGTCCGCCGGGTGGAAGTCGTACGCGGCCGCGTCCTTGAAGAGCGGTTCGGCGAGGATGGAATGCTTGTCGTTGCCCGTCTTGTCCTGCCACTGCTTCAGGGTCCAGCAGTTCATCGCGCCCCAGTTCCACCAAAACGGGATGCCTCGCTTGGCGGAGCGGTAGAAGATATTGTAGTCCGAGACGTTGCCCAGGTTCGACTTGATCTTCTCGTCCGGCATGATTAGTTCGGGCCGGCCCTCCCAGCCCTTGATGGCCAGGCCTGGATAGCAGTTGTCCATGAGGATGTTGCCCCAGACGACGTTGCATCGGGCAGGCGTATAGGTGGTCTCCTCGTCTCCCACCGTCCCACCCTCGCGCTCCACACCGATCACGACGATGCCGGACATGCCGTTCTTGTAGCACAGGTTGTTTACAATCGAACAGTAGGCGGAGTTGGAGACGTAGATGCCCCTGCCGCCGTTCTCGTAACAGATGTTGTTCTTGATGATGGCCCGCTCGCCGATCTCGTACATGATGCCCAGGCCGTTGCGAAAGCAGCGGCAGTTCTCGATGGTCACGCCGGTGTTGGACCCGTCAAACCAGATACCCGGACTCTCGACGTTGCCCTCCGCAACGCAACCGCTGACGACCGTGTCGCTGGAGAAGTTTTTCATGCCCCCGGCGTGCCAGCCGGCGCTCCAGCGGCGGCGATTATTGAAGCGGACCTCGCAGTTGATGACGCGATGGCCACGGTTGTAGGTGCTGATGCCCGTATTGCCGTTGTAGTTGGACTTGCAGTTGATCAGCGTGTTGAACGCTCCGCCCACGCCGATGCCGCAAAAGTCCGCGTAGGTGACCTCCATGCTTTCGAGCGTGTTGTACGAGCCGAACGATCCGCCCATGCCGGCGGAGGCGTGCGTGACCTTGAAACCGGCGATGTCGTAGTAGTTCAGGTCGCAGGTGCTGATGCCGCCCGAGCGAACCTGCGCCTCGACGATATGCTTGGCAGGGTCCTCGCCGTCCCACAGCCAAAGGTAGAGTCGTTTGGTGCCGCGGTCGTAATAGAACGACCCGGCCTCCAGATCGGCCAGACCCTTGCCCTTTCGACCTTCCCATGCCTCTTGAACATATCCTTCCCCGACGAACCCGGCGATCTGCGTTAGCGCCTTTTCATCGCAGAAGACCTGCTGCGTATTGTGTGGCCACTTCTCCCTGACGTATATCTTCCCGTTTGACGCGGGCGGCGCGGCGGAAGCGGCTGTCGTGGCGGGCGCGTCTCCATCGTACTTCTTCCAGTTGGTGACGACATCGCTGCCCTTGATCTCAACGACTTCCTTCGGCGAAGCGATGATGCGGATGTGCGCTCCGGGCTGGCCTTGATGGGCGTTGGCGCAACTAAGTTCCACGGCTTCGCGATACACGCCTTCGTGAACGTTTAGCGTGTCGCCGGGCTTGAGCCGAGCACCGGCGACGGCGGCGTTGATGGTCTTGAACGGTTTGTCGGCCGTGCCGGGATTCTTGTCGTCGGCGGCAAGGTTCTTCTGAGCGACGTGGTACTCGCTTGCGATCGCGGCGCCCACCGCACACCACAGGATTGTCAGCGACAAGGATAGTGCATTCTTCATAATGGACTCCTGATATGCTGCCTCCCCGCCTGCCAGCAGACGCCCGGCCAGGGGGCCGAGGCGGAAGGCGGCGTGAGGGATACCCTGAAGGTTTCGCCTGACCCCTACGCGGGCGGCATGGCCGTCAGGTAACAGACGCCGTTCTCATGGCCGCTGAGGATCGCCTTCTTGTCCGGTGTGATCGCGACCGAGTAAGCCCCCATGGCCGGCTTCCTGGTCAGCAGGACCTTGCCGGACGCCAGATCCCAGACCATCACATTGCCGCCATAGCCGGCGGAAACCAGCCGATTGCCGTCGGGATGCAGAGCCAGCGCGAGAACAAAATCCGGGTGCCCCGTCAGTTGCTTGACTTGCTTGCTCGCCGCCGCGTCCCAGACACGAATCTGCTTGTCCATCCCGCCACTGTACAGCAATTTGCCGTCGTTGCTGAACGCGAGCGTCACGACGGCGTCCTCACTTCCAGGCAGGGTCTTGATCGGGGTTCCCGCGGTCAGGTCCCACACGCGAATGCTGTTGTCCTGACTCCCGGTGGCGGCCGTCTTGCCGTCGGGAGCAAGGGCCACCACGTACACGGTACCTTCGTGTCCGGCCAACTGTTTCGGCGGCGTCTTCCCCGCGACGTCCCAGATGCGGACGGTCTTGTCGCGGCTGCCGGAGATCAGCGTCTTGCCGTCTCGGGAGAAGCGGATGCAGTTCACCGTGTCGCCGTGCCCAGGCAGCTCGCGAATTTGTACGCCGTCCGCCGGGTTCCACAAGCGGATCAGGCGGTCCGCGCTGCAACTGACCAGGATCTTGCCGTCGGGGCTGAAGTCGATCGCAGAAACCGGTTCCTTATGCGCCGCGATGGTTCGCACCGGTTTGCCGTCGGCAACAGTCCACAGGTTGACGTTGTTGTCGTAGCTGGCCGTGGCGAGGAGGTTGCCATCGGGAGAGAACACCAAACCGCAGACCAGACCACCATGCGCCTTGAATTCCGCTGCAAGCGCCATCGCAAACCCTCCCGTAAACAACGAGGAACGCAATTTCGTCCAAGCCGCAGCTTGTCACCCGCGGCACCTCACTCGCACACGGCTCTTGACACGCACTTGCCGCACGCCGCCGCGGAAACGAAGCCGAGACGCCTGATTATCGACGCCTCGGAGAACGACTTCAACCCCCGCCTTTGAATTCACATCACAACGGCTGCGCAGCGGAGCGGATTCCTGGGAAGCGTATGGCCGAGATGAGGCGCGTCGGAAACCGACCGGTTGCCGGGGACCAGGGCGGCATGGCCCGCTTGCGTGTCTTGGCATCCTAACCGGTATTTTCGACTTGGGCTCCGCGCGCATACGGCCGGAGAAACAGTATTCCAGGCCATTTTGGCCCCGGATCGTGCATCTAACGAGCACTGGGCGCGTTGGGCTGGCGCTAATCGAAGGGTGGCTTCGATCAAAGTGCGGCTTGCTGAGCGTCCGGCCGAGGCAGGCCCCCTGGTGCGAGGCGGTTGGTGGACGAATTCGGGCTATCGTGTGCGGAGCAACCCGTGGACGGGAACCCTAAAGGCTCCATCCTTTCCGGTAGGGCGGGTTGATCAGCGCGTTGGCGGCGTCCGAGTTGGTGAACTTCAGGCTCGCCGAGTCCCAGCAGAGTTTGTGCCCACCCAGGCGCACGCAAATTGTGCCCAGCAGCACGGCTTCGGTCAGAGGCCCGGCAGAGTCGAAGGTCGACCGCGTGGTGCCCTGGCCGTTGCAGGCCGCGATCCATTCGTTGTGATGGCCGATCGACCGTGGGAGCGATTTGGGCGGTCGCTTGTACTCCTGCATGCGCTTCTCCGGGATCAGCCGTGGACTATGACCGCCCCAGCCCTCGACCAGCATCTTGCCCTTGTCGCCTACCAGAAGAATCCCATCCTCGTGGTCTAACTCCCGGCCGTCCTCCAACTCCTCGGGACGCGGCGGCAGTAGTCCACCGTCGTACCAGTGCAGCTTGACGGTGGGCATGTCGCCGCGGGCGGGAAACTCGTAATGCACGCTGGAGGCCAAGGGGAGCGTTTCCTCGTACACCGCCGTCGAACTGGCGTAGACGCACTCCGGCGCCCCGAGCTTCAAAGCCGAGAAGACCGGGGCGAGGTTATGAATCCCCATGTCGCCCAGCCCGCCGGAGCCGAAATCCCACCAGCCCCGCCAGCGGAAAGGGGCGTAGGCGGGATGGTACGGCCGCCAAGGTGCCGGGCCGAGCCAAAGGTCCCAATCGAGCGTGGCAGGTACGGGGGGCTGCTCCTTGGGCCGCTCGATTCCCTGCGCCCAGTACAGCGGCAGCCGGCCGCGGTGCGTCGGCCGATCTGACCAGACGTGGGCCTCCCGGACCGGGCCGATGGCACCGTCGGCAAGCCACTCCTCGATCAGCCGGTTGCCCTCGAACGCCATGCCCTGATTGCCCATTTGCGTGGCGACCTTGTGTTCCCGCGCGGCTTTGGCCAGGGCACGGGCCTCGTAGACCGTGCGGGTGAGCGGCTTCTCGCAGTAGACGTGTTTGCCACGCTTGATGGCCGCCATCGACACGACGGCGTGGGCGTGGTCCGGCGTTCCTACGACGACTGCGTCGATTCCTTTCTCCTTGTCGAGCATCTCGCGGAAGTCTTTGTACTTCGTGGCCCGCGGGTGCTTGTCGAAGGTGTGTGCTGCGTAGCCCCAATCCACGTCGGCCAGTGCCACGATATTCTGGCTGCTGACCTGATCGAGGTCCCAACCGCCCTGTCCGCCGATGCCCACGCCCGCGATGTTCAACTTCTCGCTGGGCGGAGTATGGCCCGGTCCGCCCAGGACGTGACGGGGCACAATGCTGATTGCGACCGCGGTGGCGCCCGCGGCAATCGCCTGGCGGCGATCGAGCTGGCCGAGCGGGTTCATTGGCGGGACTCCTGAAGGGGTACGCGAGGCTTTCACGGTCCCGAGTCTATGCTGTGCAGGATGCGAGCGTCAAGCGTTGGGGTTGCGGTTCTGAAGCCGGGCATCGTCAAGCGGTACTACGGTTGGCGGGATCAAGATCCGCGCCTCTGGCTGGGCACCCGCTGGTAAAGCTGCCGGGCCGAATGCTACTCCCGCCGGCTAGCACTCCCGCCAAACGCGCTCATCGCCTCGCTGGCGCGCCGCGGCCGCCGAACGGCTTCCGGGCCGTCTTGGGCCCGCGATCGTGCGTCCGACGAGCGCCGGACGCGACGGAGTGCCCGGGTTCGGCAAATGAAGCCCGGTAACCGAAGCGAGGCGGTCCCTGCTGGGGTGGCTGCTGGGGATAGGCGTTAACGCCGGGGTCGCTTTGTCGTCGTCGGTACGAGAAACTCGATCATGGGTGCCCGAACCACTTGTTTGATTTTCGTCTGCCCATCCACTAAAATCGCACGCGCGGGGGAGATTTGTGTCTCCCGGAGTTTCCCGCGTTTTTTTCGTCCCACCCATCCTGGCCTTTCTGGGAGCCACTCAACATGCACCAGCATTCGCAGATCAGTCGGCGTTCACTCTTGAAGACCTTTGGCGCGGCCGGTGCCTGCGCACTGCCGCACCTCGTGCCGTCGCGGGCGTTGGCCGGAGAAGGCGCCAACCGCAAGCTGAACCTGGCTCTGTTTGGCTGCGGTGGGCGCATGGGCCAGATCCTCGGCTCGGCCCTTCAGCGGGGTGACAATGTCGTGGCGATCTGCGACGTTGACACCCGGCAGATTACACACCTGAAGAAAGGCTTCGGCGCCAAGGTGGAGAAGGCCAAGGTCTACGAGGACTACCGCAAGCTCCTGGAATCGGAGAAGACCGTGGACGCGGTGGTCATCGCCGCAGGTCAGCGATGGCACGTGCCGATGAGCAAGGCCGCCATGTTGGCCGGCAAGCACGTCTTCTGCGAGAAGCCGATGTCCCATAGCTGCGCCGAGGCCCGGGAGATCCGCGAGTTGGGCCGCCAGAGCAAGTTGGCCACGCAGCTCGGCACGCAGGGCGGTTCGACCGACACCTTCCGCCGCAGCATGGAGGTGATCCAGGCAGGCCTGCTGGGCAAGATCCGCGAGGTCCATTGCTGGATCACCCGTAGCTTCCCACCTAGTGCGCCGATCGACACCAACGCTGACCCGATCCCCGACGGGCTCGACTGGGACTTCTGGTGCGGCCCGTCACCACTATTGCCCTACAAAAACTACTACTTGGCCGCCCCGGGCGCCGTGGGTTGTCTGCACTGGGGCCGCTGGCTCGCCTTCGGCGACGGCCACTTGGCCGACATGGGCGCCCACGGCCTGAACCTGCCTTGGCGGGCGCTGAAGCTCGGCGCGCCGCTGCGGGCGTCGGTCACGATCCCCGAGCCGCTCAAGGACAGCTATCCCTCGGCCACCGACTTCCGCTGGGACTTTGCCGCTCGGGAAGGCTTCGACCCGGTGACCGTCTGGTGGCACGACGGGCGCAAGGCCGGTCCGCCGGAGGAGTCGGGCAAGGAGTTGCTTTCAACCTACGGCAAGGTGCCGAACAACGGTGTGCTGTTCGCCGGCGAGAAGGGCATTCTGCTCTCCGACGCCTGGGGCACCGGCGGCGTGGTCAAGCTCAAGGGCGACCAGAAGTGTCGCGGCGTCAAGGACCATGAGGCCGGCAAGGCGATCCCCGTGACCCTGCCGAGGGCCAAGGACCACATGCGCGAATGGCTTGACGCCTGCAAGGGCGAAGGCAAGACCTTCCAGGGTTTCGATACGTCCGCCTGTGTGGCTGAGATCGCCATGGTCGGCATGGTCGCCATGCGCCTCGGTAAATCCATCGAGTGGGACAGCGATGCCCTCAAGGTCAAAGGCATTTCGGACGCCGAGCCGTTCGTCCATCTTGAGCAGCGTAGAAAGTGGCTGTAGCTGTACCGCCGTGCCCGCTGCGTGAAGCCGGACCCGTGCGTCCAGCCCCGCGAACACGAGATCCTGGCCGATCCCCTCGTTGCCGATCCCAGGAACGGCGACTTCCGACTCCCCCCAGGCAGCTCTTGTCTTGGCAAGGCGGTGGAAGTGGGCCTGCCGCCCAAGAGCAGGCTGCCGAACGTCGGTGCGTTTTGATGTCCGGGGGAGTCCGTCAGACGCGGTTGCTTGACGTAGCAGGTCCCGTGGGGCACGCTTGAAGCGGCAATGGGAAAGGAGCGGATGGCCTGGGCTGTCGATGTCGTTGGCAGCGCCAAAAGCAGTGCTTGTCCAACGCCACGACGTACTGCACGTCGCGGCCATCGACATGAGTCATCAACAGGTCTTTGAAGATCAGGGGCGATGAGCCCGGCCCCTCGTGATGGTCGCAATTCAGGTCGCGCTGCTGTGGACCATGGTACAAAGACGGGCAGAAGGAGCGTATAAAGACTTCTACGCGAGCCGCTGGCTACTTCCTTGTCGTCACCAGCGGGCAGAGGGCCTTGGCAAATGCCTCGGCCTGGCGCATCATCCCCAGGTCGTTGGGATGGCAGCCGTCGACCGTGCCCTCGGCATCATCCCCCAGCATGCCTTGGTTGGAGAGGAAATGCAAGTTCTTGACGCCCGCCGCCGTCAACTTCTGATGGATCGCGCGGAGGATGGTTCCTTTTTCGGTGGGACAGACGTTCCTGACACTACAATCCTCGACCAGGTAAATGGGCGTGTCCGGGCGAGCCACCCGCAGCCGCGTCACGAAGGGCTCGACGCGGGTTGATACCATCTCCGGCGACATGTTCCACAGGCAATCGAGGACGTAGGCCGACGGATCAAGTTCCGCCAGTAGGTCGGCCATGGCCAACTCCATTTTCCCGCTGCCGCTGAATCCCAGGTTGATGACCGGAACATCCAGCTTTCGGCCGACGATCGCCGTGAAGGCCAGGCCGGGCCGCGACGCACAGCCGCCCTGAGTGATGGACGTGCCGTAGATCACGATCGGCTTCCGCTGGCCGGCAGGGTCGGGCTGCGAAATCGTGCTTCCCTTCGGGACGCCGACCTCCACGGAAGTCACGCCGTTGTAGAGCGGCAGGTAGAGCAGGCACGGCTGGCCGGAAGGCGGCGAGAAGTCGGCGGTATTGGTGGTGCCGCTCGGCCGGCCGTTGGCAACGAACTGCCAGTGCCCCCGATTGTCCTTGGCATACAAGTCCACGCCGCTCACGCTCGTGGCGGGCATGTGGGGCATGCTCATGGCGCCCTTGGGCAACAGGCTCCAACGGACCTGGACGGACGCCGCGTTGATCGCGAATCGCACGCACAGGCCCGCGCTGTGGTGGCTGAGGTCCCACACCGACGGTGTCACTTTGCCTTCGGCCCTGGCCGGCAAGCGGTCATAGAACGATGCGGTGTCACCCCAGCCCTTGCCCTCCACGGTGAGGTCTTTGCAATCGTACCACAGGGTCTTGCCGTCCGGGCTTGCCTTGGCCTTCTGGGCATCGACGTCCGCCGCGAAACCGACGGCCGGCGCGGCCAGAATGCTCAGCCAGGCGACAACGAAGTGAAACTTGCGATCAAACGTGCGTAGGAATGAATGGAACATAGAGAATTTGCCAAGGCGTTGAAGATTTCACGCGCTGTTTCGCGCGCTATTCTCACACATCCTCCTTGCTCGTGCAATCTTCCAGCCGGAACCGCCGACGTTTTCCTCTCCACTCCGCTAGTTTACGTTCTTCCGCAGCTCTTCGAACCTGACTTGCGCCGGGATTGTGTTGTTCTCGAAGTCGGTGTCCGGCCCGAAGGGAGGCCAGGCCAGCTTGCCGAACCACGCCGGTTTTTCCTTCAGGTAGAGGCTGTTGGGCAATTTGGCGCCGCCGAGCGATTCGGCGGCCGGCACAGCGTTGTCCTTGTAGTTGAAGTTGCCCTTTAAGATCGCCGTGTCCTTCACGTCCAGATCGAGCTCCTGGAAGCCGCCCGAACCGGGGAAGAGGAGCACCTCCGTGTTCAGGGCCGGCAGCTTGGTTTGCCATGGCCCTGTGCTGACCGTCGCGACCTTGCTGTCCACCTTCTGGACCATGACAAACGTGCTGAGTCCCCCGGCCTTCATCATCGGGGCTTGCTCCACAGCCACGGAGCCCGAACTGAGGGTGATCTTGCCGACGCTGTCGCTGCTGCGCTCGGTCAGCACGCCCTTGATCGTCGTGCCCACCACCGGGTCCCAGTCGGCCCAGTACTTTCCCTTGCTCGGCTGGGCCGTCTTCCCGTTGCACCAGCCGTTGCCCATGTTCGGGAAGCCCAACGAGTAGATGTAGTGCTTGCCGTAGCCGAAGCCGGTCATTTCGACCTCGTACAGCCAGGGATGGCCCTTCTTCCCCAGGATGTTCCCCACGATGTTGTAGCAGCGGGTGAAGCGGTTGAGGTTCACGGCGACCCACCACTGCGTCGTCTTATCGGAGCTTGCGTGGAACCAGTTACGGAAGGCGGTGTCGTGCGAGCAACTGCCCCAATAGCCATCGGCCTGGAACCGCGGCATGTAGTTGCCTTCATACAGGTTGAAACTATTGTGGGGGGCGTGGTTGGCGTCAATCGACATGCCCAGCAGGCCGCCCTGGATCCAGTCGTCGTCGCAGAAGTTGTAGGCGAACACGTTGCCGGCGGCGCCGCCGTCCACCTCGGTGTCGGGTGAGATGATGTTGTCTTCGATCAGGCAATGCGAGGACATGCTTAGGAAAAGCCCGCCGCCGTTCGGGCCCGCGGCCGTCTTGCGGCCGTAGATGTTGCAGTGCCTGATCTCGCATTGCAGCGAGCCATCCAGACCAATGAGCCGGTTCTGCGCCTTCCGCACCGTCACGTTCTTCACCCAGCAGCCGTAGCTCTGCCCGATGCCGACCAGGCAACCGCCCGACGGGCAGTCCGTGCCATCGACGGTCAAGTCTTCGATGCCTACCGACTCGGCATAGCGTCCCACCGGCCGCATGACTGGCACCAGTCGAGCGGGCACGTCAAACAGCAGCGGCGGCGAGATCGTCACCGTCGTGGCGGTCTTGGCGACAATACGAGTAATGTACTTCCGATCGTAGCCGGGGGCCCCGCCCGAGGAGAGCACGGGCAACTTCTTGTCGCCTTTGATGGCGATCTGGACAATCTCACCCACCCCGCCCTTGGGATAGTCCTTCATAACGTTGGTATCGCCGACCGTGAGTTCGGTCGCCCCCCGCTTGTAGCTGCCCTCAATGTCGAGCTTCAGGCGGTGGCCATACCACCAGTCGCCGCCGTCGGCGGGCGTAACGCTGACGCCGGCGCTCTGCGGGCCGCTGGGCTTGATGAGCGTCTTATCCGGCCCCTCGCCGCGGATCGTAATCCGGCTCTTGCCGCCGTAGACCGTGATCCCGTGGTTGGCCAGATAGGTCCCCGCCGGGAGAAAGACCACGTCGTTGTCCTTAGCGTCGTTAATCGCCTTGACGATCGCCGGCTGGGCATCGGTCTTTCCGCTCTTGTCCGCGTTGTAGGGGGCCTTGGTGACGTCGATCAGGTGTGTGCGGTTGGTGGGGATGCCGCCGGGCACGCCTACGGTCACACCCGGCGTCCAGTTCGTAAGTCGCTCGGCCGGAATCAGCTCCGCAGCCTTTCCGCAAGGAAGCGATGAACCCAGCAACGCCAAAAACAGCACCGGCAACACAAGGCCAGCCTTGCTGGATGCCGACAAACCCTGAATCGCAATATGCGTCATGGCGAATCTCATGCAACGAGTGTAGTGGGACGAAACCAGCGGGACGAAGGGACAACCCTGGGTCTCCAACGGTCGGCAGAATGGTGAGGCCACGAATCCCGCCAAGGCAGCCCCTCGCTAGCTACCAACATAGCAAGCGGAGTCACGGCCGGCAACAGTGCTGATACGGCCGCGTTGAGGGCGTCCGGCATATCGTGTCCATGTCGGCGGGAGCGGTGTGGGCGGTATCGGGGTGGGGCGGGTGCTGTTCGACCTCAGGGAAACGCGCCGCAACTGCATGTTCTCATCGGCAGCATCAAAAAGGGCTTCCGGGACGTCTTTCGAGACTTCCACGCCCAATACCGTGTGTAGCGCGCTGTTCCCGACATAGGACGGGCCATTACGAAGGTCTGGTCCCATGGAAGAGTCGCTGCCCGGCCTGACTTTGATCCCTGGGCTGGTTTCGGGGGGTGGGGGGTGGTCGACGTCACGGGAATGCTGGTGTACGCGGGCACCAGGCCAGCAGCCGAGCGGGACCAGGAGGAACGGCATCAAAAAAGCGGCCGGGAAGGTAAGCAGCGAGTGCCTTCAAGGGTAAGTGGCCCCGCACCTCCCGGGCAAGAGATGGTTGTAGCACGGCGGGGTGGCGGTGTCGATGCTCCATTTGCCGAGTTGGGCTGGGGGTATCGTTGGTCGGGCTGGCAACGTAGTGATCGCCGCGCACCCCTCGAATACACGGCTGCGTCACCACTCACATCGACACTACCACTTCTACCACTTTTCGGCCCGATTACCACTACAGAATGCGACTCATGGGTTTCCTGCTGTCGTTGGTTCCTCATTGGCCCGACGCGGAAGACCGCTACAAGACCCTGGTCGGGCAGGTGAAGTTCGATCGGGCGGCCCGCCTGGAATACGGCAGCCCGGATAATGCCGGCGTCAAGCTCAAGCCCGATGGCAGCGGCTACGTGGTGGAGATGCGGCTGAGGCGTTATATACCCCTGGAGTTTGCCCCAGGCTTCCGTTTCCGCCTGGATGCCTCGGTGATCCTGGCCGATCCCACCGGTACGCGGAGCGTGCTCCGCCTGCCCTGGCACTCCCGCGGCAACGCCGACATGATGGTTAATGACACCTACACGGAAGTGCAGCTTCGCCCGCGGAACTGGGCGGAAGCGGTGCTGGAGTAGAGGAAGTAAAAATGATAAACCGCATTGTGCTGAGTGCCATGGGTTTGCTGGCCGGCGCCGCCGTTGCCGACGTGCATGTGGCCGATGCCCATGAATCGTTGCGGGCACTGCGCTTTCTTGAGGTGGAC
>Ga0326728_10020765_pt1 | contig 12472 bp, 6 predicted proteins | sample MB3enrmetagenome_FD_207602 | JGI IMG/M metagenome (GOLD analysis project Ga0326728, IMG submission 207602) | Lab enriched peat soil microbial communities from McLean, Ithaca, NY, United States - MB31MN | ecosystem: Environmental > Terrestrial > Soil > Wetlands > Peat | place: USA: New York...
GTGCCATTCAGATACCCTGCGTTGCGAATGTTCTGCGCCCCGTCGGATACGTCGGCTACATCGGTGAGCCGGATTGCGGCTCCGTTCTTATAGCCGACAATGAGCGGCTTGTATTGGTCTGCATGGGAGATCTGGTCGTTGGTGACGATGTCGGCGGTTGTATTTTCGTCTGCGAGTTGGCCGGCCGGCTCATGCGCGTTTTGCTGGCTCAATACAGATTGAAGATTCTGTAGGGTAAGTCCATAGCTGTTGAGCAGCGTAGGATTCACTTCCACGCGCACGGATGGACCGGCGCCCCCGCCTACCGTCACTTGTCCAACGCCCGCTATCTGCGAGAGCTTCTGCGCGATCACCGACGACGCTTCGTCATAAAGTGTCGGCTTGTCATACTTATCTGAAGTTAGACCCAGGATGATGATCGGCGAGTCTGCGGGATTTACCTTGCGATAAGTTGGATTGGCGGGCAGATTCGCCGGCAGATAGGTGCGCGCGGCGTTGATAGCCGCCTCCACGTCTCGCGCCGCGCCGTCGATGTCGCGGCTCAAATCAAACTGCAGGGTGATCGAGGCACTGCCCAGCGAACTTGATGAGGTCATCTCGGTAACGCCGGCAATCTGGCTGAATTGACGCTCCAACGGCGTTGCAATGGAGGACGCGATGATCTCGGGGCTTCCGCCGGGCAAACTGGCGGAGACTGAGATGGTCGGGAAGTCGACTTGTGGTAAAGGAGAAACAGGCAGAACGTTGAACGCGATGGCTCCAACGAGGACGATTCCTGCCGTCAGCAGGGTTGTTGCTACCGGGCGACGGATGAAGGGGGCGGAGATATTCATGATCCCTCCGCCGGTTGCGGTTGGCTGCCCGTGTCGATAGTTTTCGGCGAACGGCTGAAGCGATGGCCGATGCCGTCGAAGAAGATGTAGATGACAGGCGTGGTGTAGAGCGTGAGCACTTGGCTAAGCAGCAGCCCGCCCACCATGGCAATACCGAGCGGACGTCTCAACTCTGAACCCATGCCTTGACCTACTGCCAACGGAATGCCCGCCAGCAGCGCCGCCATGGTGGTCATCATAATTGGGCGAAATCGCAGCAGGCAGGCATCGTAGATTGCGTCCGTTGCGCTCTTCCCATGTTCTCGTTCTGCCTCCATCGCAAAGTCGACCATCATGATGCCGTTCTTCTTCACAATACCGATTAGAAGAATGATGCCGATGATGGCGACGACGCTCAAATCCTGCTTGAAAAGCATGAGGGCCAGCAATGCCCCCACGCCAGCGGACGGCAGCGTGGAAAGGATCGTGATGGGGTGAATGAAACTCTCGTAAAGAATGCCGAGAACGATGTAAACCGCGGCCAGTGCGGCGAGAATCAGCAGGCCTTCGTTGGCGAGCGAGCCCTCAAATGCAGCCGCGGTCCCTTGAAATCCATACTGAACACTAGCCGGCATTTTCAACTGCTTTTGCGCATTTTCTATTTCTGTGATTGCGCCGCCCAGTGCGGCGTCGGGGGCGAGATTGAAAGAGACGGTCACTGCCGGAAACTGACCCTGGTGGTTGATCGAGAGGGATTCAGTCCCTTTCTCAACATGGGTGAACGCACTGAGAGGTACGGCATTGGATGGCGTTGAACTGGAGGCTCCATTGGCAGTTGCGGTTGCGGAAGAAGCATTGCTGCTGGCGCCGATGCCGGATTTTATGGCATTGGAAGGCGCGGTGAGCACCTCAGACGATGGAGTGTATGCCACCGCCGTGGTGGTCGCGTTCGAGCCTGCGGACGAGGATCCGGAGGAAGCATAAGTGGAAGAGGCAGCCGGGCCCGATGTCCCCGAGGACGAATTGGTCTGAATGAACAGATCCTGGAGTTTGCCTGGACCCTGCTGAACACTCGGGGAAGTCTCCAGGATCACGTGATACTGGTTCAACTGCGTATACATTGTGCTGATCTGGCGCTGCCCATACGCGTCATAGAGCATGCTGTCGATCGTAGATGGCGCGATGCCAAGCCGCGACGCGGTGACGCGGTCGATCACCAGCGACACCACAAGGCCCCCGGTCTGCTGGTCGGTAGCCACATCGGCAAGCTGGGGTAATTTCTGCATTTTGGCGACAAGACGGCCGGTCCACAAGTTCAACTCGTTGGGGTCGGAGTCCTCCAGCGTGTATTGGTACTGTGTGCGGCTCACGCGGTCGTCCACGGTAATGTCCTGCACGGGCTCCATGTAGAGCTCGGTGCCCTCTACAGCCTTCAGGCTCGTTTGCAGCCTGCGAATCACGTCGGAGGCGCCGATCTTGCGCACGTTCAGCGGCTTCAGGTTGATGGACATCCGTCCGCTGTTCAATGTGGTGTTGGTCCCATCCGTACCGATAAAGGAGGACAAGCTATCGACCGCGGGATCCTGAAGAATAACGTGAGCCAGCTCCTGCTGCTTCTGGGCCATGGCCGCAAAGGAAATCGTCGCCGGGGCTTGCGAGATACCTTGAATCTCACCCGTATCCTGAGTGGGAAAGAATCCCTTGGGGATGACGATGTAGAGGACAATTGTGAGCACCAGGGTGGCGGCAGCCACAAGCAACGTGATGGTCTGATAGCCGAGGACGAATTTCAGCGATCTACCGTATGACGCGATGACGTTTTTGAAGACTCGCTCCGAGGCCTTGAAGAAGCGGCCCTGCTGATCTTCGGGAGTGCGACGCAGAATGCGCGAGCACATCATGGGCGTCAGCGTAAGTGAAACTACGGCGGACAAGATGATGGTGACGGCCAGGGTCACAGCGAATTCGCGAAACAGGCGGCCGATAACGCCGCCCATGAAGAGCAGCGGAATGAGCACTGCAATCAACGAAACGGTGAGAGAGATAATGGTGAAGCCGATCTGCTCCGCGCCCTTCATGGCCGCCTGCATGGGCGAGTCCCCGGCCTCGAGATAGCGCGTGATGTTCTCGATCATCACGATCGCGTCATCGACGACAAAGCCCGTGGAGATGGTGAGCGCCATGAGCGAGAGATTGTCAAGGCTATAGCCGAGCATGTACATGACGCCGAAAGTTCCTACCAACGAAACCGGCACGGCAATGCTGGGGATAATGGTGGCGTAGAAGTTGCGCAGAAAAAGGAAGATGACCATCACGACCAGAGCGACGGTCAGCATCAACTCGAACTCGACGTCGGAGACGGAGGCGTTGATTGCGGTGGTGAGATCGGTAAGCGCTGTCACGCGAATCGAAACCGGCAGGTTTGCCTCAAGCTGCGGAAGAACCGCCTTGATAGCCTTCACCACGCTGATGGTGTTGGCGCCAGGCTGCCTTTGAATGTTGACGATAACTGCCGGTGTCTCGTTCATCCATGCTGCCTGCTTGTTGTTCTCGATACCGTCCACCACCTGCGCGACATTGCTCAGCATGATAGGCGCGCCATTGCGGTAGGCAACCACGACCTTTCGATAGTCATCACTTGTTGCCAACTGATCGTTGGCATTGATCTGGTAATCCTGATGGGGACCGTCGAAGTTTCCCTTGGCGGCATTGACGCTGGTTTCCGCGAGCGCCGTGCGCAGGTCTTCCAGGTTGAGCCCGTAGGACGACAACGCCGTCGGATTGGCCTGAATGCGCACCGCGGGTTTCTGGCCTCCGCTGATGCTCACCAGGCCGACGCCGCTCAACTGCGAGAGTTTGGGCGCAAGCCGCGTATCGACCAGGTCCTCTACCTGTGACAGGGGTATGGAACTGGATGTGATGGCCAGCGTGAGCACGGGAGCATCCGCAGGATTTGTCTTGCTGTAAACCGGCGGCGAGGGAAGACTCGAGGGCAAGAAACTCTGCGCGGCGTTAATCGAAGACTGGACCTCTCCTTCGGCGATGTCGATGTCAAGGCAAGGTCGAACTGCAGAACGATGACGGACGATCCGCCGGAACTGGTTGAGGTCATCTGGCTCAGTCCCTGCAATTGGCCAAATTGGCGCTCAAGAGGGGCAGTCACCGTGGTGGCCATCACGTCCGGACTGGCGCCGGGGTAGAAAGTGAGCACTTGGATCGTGGGGTAATCGACCTCCAGCAGGGCAGAGACCGGCAACTGGGTATATGCAACGATACCCACCAGCAGGATTGCAGCCATCAGCAGCGAGGTTGCAACAGGGCGCTGGATGAAAGGCCCGGAGGGATTCACGGGGTATTGGCCTCAGCAGGATTTGCCGGAGCCGCCTGCTTCGCGATGACGACCTTACTGCCGGCCTGCAACTTCTCAAAGCTGCTGGTGGCCACAACCTCGCCGGGGTTGATTCCCTCCACCGCGGTCATGCCCCCATCCGCGACCCCCGTCGTGATGTTCCGTACGGTCGCCGTCCCATTTGCAATTACATAGAGGAAACTCAACTGACCATTGTGCTGAACGGCGGCGGTGGGGACCAGCGTAACGCCTTCAAGCGTATTGACAAGCAACCTTGTGTTGACAAACTGGTTTGCAAAGAGCGCCCCGTTCTTGTTATCGAAGAGCGCGCGCAACTTTACCGTTCCCGTCGTAGTGTCTATCTGGTTGTCGATGGTGAATAACTTTCCCGTGGCAATCTTGGATGTCTGGGAGCGATTCATCGCCTCCACGGGCAGGGTATGCAGTTGCCGCATACGCGCCTGCACTTGTCCCAGGCTGTCTTCCGCCATGGTGAAGATCACAGTAGTGGGCTGCACCTGCGTGATGACCACGAGTACGGTAGTTCCGTCTGCCTGCACTACGTTTCCAGGGTCGACCAGCCGAAGACCTGTCTCGCCGGCAATCGGCGCGGTAATGTGGCAGTAATTGAGCTGGACCTGGTCGTAGTTCACGGTGCCTTGATCGTTCTTGACCGTGCCCTGGTCTTCAAGCACAATCTTTTCCTGGTCATCCAGCAACTGCTTCGGGATTCCGTTTTGTGCCCACGCCGCGCGATAGCGGTCCAAGTCCATCTGGGCCTGCGCCAGGATATTGGTATCTCGCTCCAGCGCGCCCTCGGCCTGCAGCAACTGTGCCTGGTAGGGTTGCGGATCAATGTCAATCAGAGCACTTCCTTTTTGAACCGGTTGCCCCTCGTTATAGTGCACCGCAGTGATCACTCCGCTTGCCTGCGCGGTGATGGAAGAGGTGTAGACCGGTGTCACCGTGCCAATCGAATCGAGATATACCCCGATTTCACCCTTAGTGGCTGTTGCGCCTGTAGCCGTTACGGAAGGACTCATGGCGACCAGCGCACGCTTCGCAGCGGCCGCTTTGACGTCGTTCCCGTGGATGACAAGGAAAACGATCACCGCCAGAAGCAGCACGAAAAGCAGGCTTACCCACAGAATCCAGCTCCTTCGATACCAGGGGGCCGACGCAGACAACTGGTGATCTGAGCCAATGTGCTGAATATCCGCTTTGTCTTCGACTCCGGACATGCAGGACTCCGCGCTCAAGCGCATTGGACAACGCGCCCTTTGCAGAATCGCCGGAATTCCCGTCGGTTGTATGGTCTGTTTTGCTCATTCTGGTGGCCTACGGGCCTGAAACCGCTATTGTCTGCAATGGCAAAGTCAGAAAACCTGGTCGGCCGCGATGCACTTATGCGCTGACGAGTGCGTGCGGCTGCAAAGGACCCCGTTCCTCGGCGAGATTCGCGGATCCAGTCTGTATGCGCAGAAGTAGCCCCAGAGAGCATCAAAACATTGCCTCCGGTTTGCGGGTGACTCGCCCTGAACCCCGGAATTCGTCTCGCTGACGCTCGATTCGTGCCTCGGAGATTTGGCATGAAGTGAGAAACGGTAGGCCAGGAACTGAAGAAGCCTGCAAAGGGCTTCGGAACTCGATAGAACCAGGCTGCGTACCAGTCGTCCGACCGCGCCATGCGGACTTCTGGATCGAAGTTCTTACTTGTTCACCTAACCCTTGAGGAGGTTTAACACATCGGTAACAGCCGGTATATACTGTTAATAAACAAAGACTTAGACATCGTAACCGATCTCCTGCTGTTGGCGTTAACCTGCTTAGACATCATCGGAACTTCCCAAGGTTTTGTTTCTTCTTCTAACGTGTCTGTAATTCATCAAAATACGCAAGCACCACGGTGCAAGCAAACCGGAAATGGCGTATCGATGTGCATGGACCGGGTAATGCACCGGATAAAGAAGAGAGGGGAGTGAGGTGCAGCAAGGGACGCCGAGAAAACCTGGCCGATGGAGGGAGGGACTCGTTTGGAACAGACGCCGGTGGCAAGGAACAATACAGTCTCTGGCCAGGCAGTTTTCGACCGGTAAGCAACTGAGGGCAAAATCCGAATGTGCAAATCTGCCCTGGGTGGTTTGAGGGGGAAGTAGGCGCTTGCGATTGTCCGGCCACCGAGACCGGCTTGACTACGATAACGGATATGGAGGCCCAGAGTTGAGGGAGTGTGTTCTGCGGCCCGCAGGGAATGGCGCGAGACAAAGCACGTTGCAAGTGTTTTGCGCGGCATCGCGCGGCATCTTGCTGTGTCTTTCAGTTGCGGTTTGCGTGAGTTTGAGTGCCTCGGCCCGATGTGCGGCGAGAGAACATACTCAATTTGGGAAGGTTGAGGTTGATAATGGTCTACCCAGACGTGACGGACGCGGCGAGATTATCGACGCGCACGATGGATGCCTGAAGTACTTTGCCGGGCGCTATTACCTTTACGGTACCGCTTACGGCAAGAGCGCAGGTTACAGCATCAACAACCGCTTTCGCGTCTATAGTTCACAGAATTTGAAGGACTGGAGATTTGACGGCGAGTTGATCGAGTCTCCTCCCGACGGCGTCTATTATCGTCCGTACGTTGTCTACAACCCGAATACACGAAAGTACGTCCTCTGGTACAACTGGTACCCCAAGCTTTGGGAAGGAAAAGTGGGCGTAGCGATCAGCGACACGCCCGTGGGACCTTTCAAGGTCGTGGAGACTGCAGTGAAAGTTGCGGGATACGCGGACGGACCCGGTGATGGCAGTCTCTTTGTCGATAGGGACGGCACCGGCTATTTCATTTACACCACGATCAGGCAGAATCATGCGATCAGGATCCAGCGCCTGACGAGCGATTTTCTGGGAGTCACAAGCGATACAAGCGGCGTGCTTGGCGTGGACTGCGAGGCGCCGGCACTGTTCCGCAATCGAGATCGCTATTATGCCTTATTCGATTCAACGTGCTGTTTCTGTTCCGCCGGAAGTGGAGTTCGTGTTTTTGTGGCATCGAATCCCCTCGGGCCCTACACCGAAGAGGGGAATATTAACCGGGGTGCGGACGGGCAACCGCTTATTGCTGCTCAGCAGACGTTCGTCGCTGAGGTTCTCACTCCGGCGGGTACGGCGTTCCTTTGGATGGCGGACCGCTGGGGATCTCGGCCCGATGGCGTCAAGGGACACGATCTTCAGTTTTGGAGTGCGCCGCTGCGCTTTACATCAGATGGCGTGATTGAGCCCATCGATGCTGCGCCCGCATGGTCGGCAGTGATCCAAATGGGCAACAAGCGCGATTTGGTGAAACGGCCTTATATTTGGCTAAAGAAGATAGATCCAGATCCCCTCAAAATCGATCCGTGTACCGGCGCTCCGCTGACGAAGGAGGTGTGGTAAGAGCCGAAAGGGCCTTACTGCCGGCTGTATATTCGGTTTGCAATTGTGAGCTTAGGCATTCCTAATCATTCACGCGATTCAAGAGAGACGGTGCGAAGAACAATGATCACGAAGGGGAATATTGTTGCGGTGGTTTTAACGGCTGTTCTGTACAGTTGGCCATTCCCTGGAACTTGCCAGCAAGCAAGAGAGCCGGTAGATTATGTTGCGCCGAATATCGGCGGTATTGGCCAGTTACTTACCGCAACTGTTCCGTTAGTCCAATATCCCCATGGCATGGCCCGGTTGGCGCCGGTTACAACACCGGGAATTACGGACCGCTATCTGGCGGATAGGATTTTTGGTTTTCCGGCCGGGCCCGCGCTTTTGATGGCCTCGGTGGGACCGGGAGGCGCCTCGCCCGATGACTACGCATCAGAGTTCGATCACGACTTTGAGGTTTCGACTCCTTATTATTACGAAGCCGACCTGTTGACCTGGGGAATTAAAGCCGAAGTTACTGCGAGTCAGGAGGCAGCATTCTATCGATTCACGTTTCCGGGAAATGAACACTCGCATTTCATTGTGAGCCTTGCCAAGGAAGGAAATCTCGTTGTCTATGGAAGTAGCGCGGTTGGAGGGAGCGAGAGAGTTGATCCTCCGATCGGGAAGGCTCCCGAGGCGGCGAAGGAAACAAGAGCCTATTTCTATGCGGAGTTCTCCGCTCCGTTCAAGTCCTGGCAAACTCTGACGGATGGAAAGGCGTCTCACTCTGCTGAAGTTACCGGCGAGCGAATTGCATTTGTCTCAGACTCAGCGACGGCTCCCTTAGAACAGATCGGCGTCCGGGTCGGACTCTCTTACATCAGTGTTGAACAGGCGCATCGCAATCTTGAACGCGAGATTCCTGCGTGGGACTTCAACGGCGTCAAGGCCAAAGCCCGCGCGGTTTGGAATCACGCGTTGGGCGCGATCCGCATCGAAGGCGGAAATGAACGCCAGCGCACCATTTTTTACACGGCGCTTTACCGTTCGCTTGGCCGCATGACCGACATTACGGAGGATGGCCGCTATTTTAGCGGCTACGACCATGCCGTCCACGATGCCGATGGCCACGACTTCTATGTCGATGACGGCTTGTGGGACACGTATCGATCTCTTCACCCGCTGCAGCTTTTGCTCGACGCGCATCGGCAACAGGACATGGTCCGCTCCTATCTCCGCATGTACGAGCAAAGCGGCTGGCTACCTTCGTTTCCCTCTGTAGCCGGCGAACAGGCGGTGATGATTGGCCGTCATACGGCAGAGGTCATTCTCGACACATTCGCCAAAGGATTTCGCGACTTCGATGTCGAGGAAGCCTATGGAGCCCTGCGCAAGAACGCGACGGAAGCGACCATGATTCCTTGGAGTCGCGGGCCGATCACAAGCCTCGATCGTGTCTATTTCGATAAAGGGTTCTTTCCGGCATTGGCATGGGGAGAGAAGGAGACCGTGTCTGAGGTTGGGTGGGAGCGCCGTCAAGCTGCCTCGGTCACAATCGAAAACAGTTACGATGACTGGGCCGTTGCACAGTTAGCCAGTGCGCTCGGTAAACAGCAGGACGCGGCCTATTTCACGAAGCTCGCTGACAATTACCAAAATGTGTTCAATCCAGCCATTGGCTTTATGGCCCCGCGCAGCGCCGATGGTGCATGGGTGGATCATTTCGATCCAAAGCGTGGAGGAGGGCTGGGCGGCCGGGACTATTTCACCGAGGTCGATGCGTGGCTGTACACGTTTGGCGTACAGCACGACGTTGCGGGCTTAATCAGGCTCTTTGGCGGCCGCGAGCGCTTCAATGCAAAACTCGATCAACTGTTTGTCGAGCAGTACGGTGGAGCGAAGTATGAGTTTCTGGGGCAGTTTCCCGACGCGACCGGGTTGATCGGCTTGTATGCGCAGGGCAACGAGCCAAGCTTTCATATCCCCTATCTTTACGATTTCTCCGGCCAACCCTGGAAGACTCAGCAACACGTGCGCCAGATCATGGATGTCTGGTACGGTGATGGTCCACTTGGCATTCCCGGTGATGACGACGGCGGCGCAACGTCATCCTGGTACGTGCTCAGCGCCATGGGGTTCTACCCGGTTTGTCCCGGCAGCCCGGTTTATGAGATAGGGAGTCCGATCTTCTCCAAGTCCGAGATTCGGATGGGCAATGGCAGGGATTTCACCATCATCGCCAATCACGTATCGACTCAAAACAAGTACATACAGACTGCAACGCTGAATGGAAAGCCTCTCAACAAGCCATGGTTCCTCCACCAGGACATTGCCGACGGCGGAACTCTTGTTCTGGAAATGGGCGATCGCCCCAATAAGCTGTGGGGAAGCGCGCCGGAGGACGCCCCACCGTCGATGTCGGGAGAAAGCAGCAATGCTGAACGACGCCTGGAACCACAAGACCGTGAGAATAAATGAAAATAGCCTTGTCGTGATTCCAGGGCAAGCGCAATCCGGTTTGCCAATGAGGGGTTGGTTTTACGAGCCTGAGGAAAGGACGCAATGAACACCGCAGATCCCCGGAAGCATAGTGACGCCGGTTCAGCAGAAAAATCCTCCCATACTGGGCGGGTATCGAATGCATCGAGCCAGTTTTCTCTGCCAAACCGCCGCAACTTTCTGTTTACTGCCACTGCGAGTTTTACCGCCGATTCGATAGGCTTTGCGAGCCCCGAGGGCGTACAGACGGGTGGCGCTTCGGGACAGGTCCCGTCATCGATCACGGCGGATGCCCAGACCAAGGAAAACCCAGCGGCTAAACCAGCGGCTGCGCAATATAGCCTTGACAAGCTTTGCCGAGACTTTGTGCTCGTGGTGTAGTTTTGCAAGGGGGAACAGCCCCAGAACTCACGTAAAGCTATCAAGGAGAACCATTCATGGGTCGTACAGAAAGAAGTTCGAGAGTCAACCGCAGAGAGTTCCTTCAGACAATGTCGATGGTCGGCTGTGTATCCCTGATTACGAATCCGCTCGAGGCCATGGCCGAAGCAACAGAGTTGGTGATCGCGGAGAGAATCGGCAAGCTGCAGATGCAGGCCGGCAAGACGCCGATTCCGGGGGCATCTTGGTTCACCGCCGAAGCGGTAGGGGACGGCCTATCTTACCATTTCCCGCCCGGCTATTTCCTTCAAGCGAAGTTCTTAACATCCGATATGCTTGTGGACGGGAACGATCTTCTTGTGTTCGGTCTTGCGCTTCAGGAAGGAGAACACGGGGGTACTTTCCGCCTGACCTTCGGCATCTTGCCGCAATGCTCTGCCCGCTTTCGCTTTGACCTAGACAGGGTTGATCAGCGCCGCTGGATGCTCGACAGGGAGGGTGCGTTTCTGAAACCGCTGTGCTGGGGCTACCCCGTGGATCTTGCCAAAGTGGACCGGCTCCAGCTCACCGTGGCTTCGAAGCACAACGAATCCGTGCGGTGGTGCATGACGCCGCTATCGATTGCGCCTAAGGATCTTTCGACGATCACGCATCCGGTTTTGCCCAAGGGCAAGCTCCTCGACGAGTTCGGTCAGAGCGCGCTTCGCACATGGCCGTCTAAAGCGCAAAACGCGAATGAGGTCAACACGCGCATTCGGAGCCAGTGGGAAAACGTCTCAAAGCAGGTGCGGCCTGAAGACCTTTCCCGTTGGGGCGGATGGAGGTCGAAGAAGCTGATTGACGGCCAGGGTTTCTTCAGAACGCACAACGACGGAAAGCGCTGGTGGCTCGTGGATCCGGACGGCTACGCCTTCTGGTCGGCGGGGGCTGATTGCGTAACGGTGGATCAGACGCACGCCCATGCCGACGGCCTGGAATCGGCTCTCTCCTGGATTCCCGATCCCAGCGGCGAATTCCGTGACACCTACATGAGAATCGTAGGAGACGACGGGGTGGAGTCGGGCATCAACTATCTGGTCGCCAACCTTATCCGTGCCTTGGGCGCCGACCGCTGGCGCGACAAGTGGGCAAAAATGACGATTTCCGAGATGAAAAGCGTGCGCTTTAACACCGTTGGTAACTGGTCGGAGTGGACTTACGCGAAAGCGGCAGGCTTTCCGTATGTGCGGCCGCTGGACTTTAACGCCAAACGGAGCGGATGGATTTACCGCGAGTTTCCCGACGTATTCCATCCGGAGTTTGAGACGGATGCGGCCGAGTTTGCCGGTACGCTATCCAACACGGTTAACGATCCGGCCTTCATTGGTTATTTTCTGATGAACGAACCAACCTGGGGAGGGTTCTCGTCGCTCCTGCCGGCGGCGGGAATGCTGCAGAGCACTGAGTCCTGCTTCACACGTGGTGAGTTATCCCGATTTCTGAGGAAGAAGTACTCAGACGACGCGGAGTTCTCTGCCCATTGGAAGATGCCGGTCACGTTTGTCCAAGTGGAGTCGGGGAAATGGCAAGGTCCCTTCAGCGACGAGTCGCAGGACGACCTGCGTGATTTCAGCACATTGATGACGGAGCGATACTTCAAGCTCCTTTCGGCTGCCTGCCGGAAGGCGGACCCGAATCATCTCAACCTCGGCGCGCGCTACAACACGGTTCCTCCTCCGTGGGCCGTTGCGGGCATGAAGTCCTTTGACGTATTCAGCATGAATTGCTATGCAAAGCAAGTGCCGCATAACGCGTTCCAGCAGATTTCCAGAATACTGGGAATCCCGGTCATGATTGGCGAATTCGGATTCGGCGCGCTAGACGTCGGACTGCCGGGCACAGGTCCCGCGCCTCGGTTGAGAAACCAGTTGGACCGGGGCAAAGCTTACCGCGCGTTTCTTGAAGACGCTGTCGCCGATCCGCTCTGCGTAGGGGCCCACTGGTTCCAGTTGTACGACCAGTCCGCGCTCGGTCGCACTGACGGCGAATGTTACAACTTGGGTTT
>Ga0326728_10020766_pt1 | contig 12472 bp, 6 predicted proteins | sample MB3enrmetagenome_FD_207602 | JGI IMG/M metagenome (GOLD analysis project Ga0326728, IMG submission 207602) | Lab enriched peat soil microbial communities from McLean, Ithaca, NY, United States - MB31MN | ecosystem: Environmental > Terrestrial > Soil > Wetlands > Peat | place: USA: New York...
GGGCGAGTAGAGGCCGGCGGACCGGTCCGAAGGCGCTTGCCCATCTGGAATCGGTCCCGATTCCAGCGCCCACCTATGCTGTGACTGTGTGCCAGGCCCGGCAAGCAGGCCAAGCCAAGATAAAAAACCCTATTTTATTTTGTTGACTGATCTACTCATCCTATAGTATAGACATTATACGTAATGACAAAGCTGCGATTCAGTCTCGGCTACAGCTCGGCTTTTCACCCGGCCGGCGACAAGATGGACTCGATGACCGAATTGCATATGTTGGGGCCTCGCGGGTTCTTTAGTTTCGCCATGCACAAGGAATGGAAAAAGACCCCGGGGCCTGCTGAGTGTGTAGATGTGCGGAGTTTTCGTGTTCCACACTCCGCCTGCATGAGTAATCCAATTCCGATGGGGGCAACCAATCACTTACGGGAAGGAGCAATCGAATGACAAAGCGTTACCAATTCTTCAGGTGGGGCCTGAGGAACAAAAATGTTGGATCGACATTGGCAGAAGCGATGCTCAACAATCATCGCAATGCTGGAAGATCCGTCGCTGGGCGTGGCAAGGGAGTTGCGATCGGACTCGTTGTCAGTTGTGCCCTGTTGATGTTATTCGCGCTGCCTCTCGCAGCGCAGAATGCGGACGTCTCCGGCATCGTGCGCGATAACACCGGATCTGTCGTTCCAAACGCGGCATTGAAATTGACGAATGAGGCTACCGGGGTAGTTCGTACGGTCCCGACCGACGGAAGGGGGCTCTATGCCTTCCCCGCCGTCCAGCCAGGCGTTTACGATCTCGGCATCAGCGCCTCGGGTTTCCAATCGCAAAATAAGACGGGGATCACAATCAACGTCGCGGACAATATAGAGGTCAACTTCGATCTGAAAGTGGGCGGCGTAAACGAGACCGTCACCGTTACGGCCGATCAGCTATCTATCGATACCGCCGACGCAGTGACCGGTCAGATGATCGATCGCGAGTACTTGAACGATATGCCGCTCATTAACCGCTCGCCGCTCGATCTGGCCTACCTCGCCCCCGGCGTCAGCCAGCCGCCAGGCACTACCTACGGAAATGCCTCGGTCCCGACCAATCCATATCTTACTTCAAATAACTTTGTTTCCGATGGCAGCCGCAATGCCACATCCGAAGTGCTTATCGACGGCATTACAGCCAACGAAATGGTTTCCGGGGGCCTGGATCAGTTTACGGCCTATACCCCCTCGGTCGACGCGATACAGGAATTCAAAGTGGAGCAGACGAACTTCAGCGCCGAATACGGTTTCACGGGCGCGACCGTCACCAACCTGATCACCCGCTCCGGCACCAATAAGTTCCACGGCAGCCTCTTCGAGTTCCTGCGCAATGACAAGCTCGATGCCAACAACTATTTCGCCGATCAGGCCCACATCCCGCTGCCGGGACTGCACGAAAACATCTTCGGCGGAACCTTCGGCGGCCCGGTCTTCAAGAACCGGACCTTCTTCTTTTTCGACTATGAAGGAACGCGAGAGCATCAGCTGAGCTCTACCCTTATGGGAGTCCCGAGCACGGCGGAGAAGGGGGGAGATTTCAGCGAGCTGTGCGGCGGCGACGGCCCCCACGGCCCGGCGCCGGGCGCAACGTTCATTAATGGCCAGTGCTCCAATGCGGCCGGTCAGATCTGGGATCCTTACACCGGAGTCTACAGCGCGAGCGCCGGTGGGCCTGTGCGCTCCAACTTTATTCCGAATAACAATATAGCTGCCTACACCAGCCCGGGCAATCCAAAGCTCGATGGCACCGTTTACCAATTGGCGCCAGGCGCGGGCAACACCATCGATCCGGTGGCATCGAAGCTCATGGCTCTTTACCCCAAGCCAAACTATGGCGTCGATAGCAACGGGAATCCCGGGCCGAATTACAACCCTTACTACAATTACTTCTCGAACGGCACCACCAAAACCAACAACGACCAGTGGGATCTGAAGATCGATCAACATTTCAGCGATCGGGATATGTTGAGTGGGCGGTATTCGTATAGAAAGACCACTTTGGAAACCCCCTATTGCTTCCCCGGCGACAAGGGCGATCCGTGTACTCAGGGGCCGGAAAAATCCACAGCGCATCTTTTTTCCTTGAACTATAACCATGTCTTCAGCGGCAGGACGATGCTCAGCTTTACGTACGGGTTGACTCGCACCGCCCGATTCCTCCACACCATCGCCGGCGACTTCCCTGGGATGGATCCTGTAGCCGACCTGGGGATGCCCGGTTACATCGACTCCGAGTCAGGGACGACCGACAAAGTGCACCAGTATCCCTCCATCTACATTAGCGATACTTACGGGACTGTGGGGGGGGGCAGCATTGGAAGCGCAGCCTGGTCGTACCTGAAAGACGGGCAGACCACGCACGACGTGCTGGCCACGTTGAGCCGCTTGCAGGGCCGCCACGAGCTGAAGGTTGGCGGCGAATTCCGGTTTCACCAGTTCGGCAATGGGCAGCCGGGCACCCCGGCCGGCCTTTACAACTACGGTTACCAAGGCACATCGCAGTACCCCTGGTGGGGCGGTGGCGATGCCATGGCATCGTTCCTGATGGCGACATCGGTGGGTGGCTGGGGACAATATGAGATTCCGGCCTTTATGTTTACCCAGAACGCTGCCTGGGCCGGTTTCGCGCAGGATAACTTCCACGTCAGCCCCAAGCTGACTATCAACGCCGGGCTTCGTTACGACCTGACGATGCCTGCAACGGAAAGGAATAACGAACTCAACTGGCTTGACCCGAAGGCCGCTTCACCCTTGCAGGCTCCCGCCGGGTATCCGGCGCTGACGGGCGCAGTGGAGTTCGCCAGCTCGCAGCATAAGTCGAATTACGATACCAATTTCAAGAATTTCCAACCCCGAGTCGGGCTGGCGTACAGTTTGGACGATAAGACGGTGGTGAGAGCCGGCTACGGCATCTATTTTGATACCCCGGCCGCGTCGGCAAACGCCGATGTCATTAACGTTCAGGGCTATGACCAGAAAACCAATTGGCAGTCGAGCGATTACGATGGTGCTACGCCCTGGGGAATGCTGAGGAACCCCTTCCCGGGGACCGGTGGGTCTGCATCGGGGACAAGTATCCTCCCGGTGACAGGCAACAAACTGGGAGCGTTAACGGATGTAGGCTCCAGCGCGTTGGGACCGGTTAAGAAGATGAACTCGACACCGTACGAACAGTCCTGGAGCTTCGGAGTCCAGCGTACGTTGCCGTGGAACATGCTGGCCGAAGCCAACTACGTCGGAAAGCAGGGAACCCACCTCTACTTCGGCATCGCAGGCGACTACAACATGAACCACCTGCCGGAGAGCGTGGTAGGCAGTACCCCAGACCAGATCGCTGACATGCTGACGTATGTTCCCAATCCCTACGCCAGCGCAATTGCCTCAGTCAATCCCAACAGTGACCTTGCCTCGCCGACAATACAGGCGTACAAGCTCCAGGTGCCGTATCCGGAGTTCGACGCCTTCGAGTATCTGAATGTGCCTTGGGCTAACTCCAATTACAATGCACTCCAGTTGAGCGCTCAGAAGCGGATGAGCAATGGGCTGCAATTCCTGGTCACCTATGTGTGGTCGAAGTCGATGGACGAAGCCAGCGAGGCGGGCAACGGCGGCAGCTTCCTCGGTGGGTCCAGCTCCAACATTCTCGATCCGAACCGCCTGAAGTTGGAGCGCAGTCTCTCGCAATTCAACATTCCGCAGACCTTCCAGTTCAGCTACGTTTACAAGTTGCCGTTCGGCCATGGCCAGCAGTTTGGGGCAAATGCGAACCCGATTGTAAACGCGTTCCTCGGGGGTTGGCAGACAAACGGAATCTGGCGCTTCGATAATGGCCAGCCGATTATGCTGGGACTGTCGGGAGGACAGGCGCTGCCCACCTTCGGCCAGAGGCCGTACCTGACTGGCTCTCCCAAACGCAATCACAATAGCGGTTGGCTTAACCAGTATTTCACCGACGAAAGCATCTTCCAGGTTCCGACGCCCTACACGCTCGGAAACGCGCCAAGAACCTTGAAAGTGAACACTCCCGGTACGGCCAACGCGACACTATCCATGTTCAAGCAATTTAACCTGGACCCGGTCCGTGAAGGATCGTACCTTGAGTTCCGGCTGGAATCGTTCAACGCACTCAACCACCCCCAGTTCTGTGGTCCAAACGCTACCGTCGGGTCCGGCTCCTCGTTTGGAACCGTGACCTGCCAGGCGAACCTTCCGCGCCAGGTACAGATTGCAGGGAAGCTATACTTCTAACAAACATCAACCCTTCCCACTTGGGGGCTCCCATTGGGAGCCCCCATTTGCCTTGGGGCGCAACCAGGAGCAGGCGTCTATTTTGTCTCGGGAAAGCATCTCTGTCGTGCGGCCATGGAAGACAGCTTTTTATGCTGTGCTCCTTGTGGGCTTCTGTTGTATCGCTGCGGGCCAAGTCACGCCTCCCGAATCGGTATACGAAAAGGCTGCGCAGGAGTTCCAGCAAGGCCGCACTGCCGAGGCTGAAGGTACACTCAGGTCCATCCTGCAGTCCCATCCTGGGGATTTCTCCGCATTGAGCCTGATCGCGGTGGTTCTTGACTCGGAAGGGCGTTATCCCGAGGCGGAAGAGTTTTACACCCGCGCCCTCAAAATCTCTCCGCGATCCGCGCCAGTCCTGAACAACCTGGGCAATCACTACCTTGCGGCAGGCAGCCCGCAGAAAGCCCGGCAGAATTTCCTGTCCGTGGTGGCCATCGATCCGCATCATGGCAACGCGAACCTCCAGTTGGCGCAGATGAGCGTGCGAGCAGGGCGCGGCACAACAGCGCTTGACTATCTTGCGCATCTTGAAGCCGCTGACCAGGCTGAACCGGTTGCGCAGCTGTTGATGGCACAAGCGTTGGCGCTGACCGGCAAATGCGATGCGGCTGGCAAGAAGCTGGAGGAACTAAAACAGAAGACCGCCCAAGACTCAACCTTCAGCTTTTCGATTGGGATGGCCTATGCCCAGTGCAAACAATATGCACCTGCGGAAAGCTCGTTCAGCGAGGCACTGAAGTCCGATCCCACGAACTTCGACGTTCTCTACAATCTCGCAGTGGCTGCGAGGCGTGCCGGGGATCTGCAGCGGGCACAGCAAGCCTTCGATGCAGCGCTCGGGATGAAACCCAATGACCCGGACGCTCTCTATGCGTATGGCCAACTGTTAATAGCGAACAAAGACTTTATAGCGGCAGCCAGTCTCCTGTACCGTGCAGCACACTCAGCTCCAGATCGCACAGATGTGCTCTTGCTTCTGGCTCATGCTACTGAGGAGCTTGAATTCTACGATGAGACCGCTGACACCTACGAAAAATATCTGAAACTGCGTCCGGCAGATGACATTGCCCGTCGTGAACATGGGTTCTGCCAGGTGCGTGCGGGCCGGCTTACAGAGGGGATTCCCGAGCTCGAGCGATACGTGCTAAAACACCCTAACGATCCACAAGGCCAATACGAACTGGCGATCGGAGAAGCCTCCGGCAGCCCGGAAAAGGCTCTAACCCGCCTGGACAATATACTGGCGCTGAATCCAGGACTCGTACAGCCACGCTATACCCGTGCGGTGCTCAATTTTCAACAAGATAAGCTCGATCTCTCACTCGAAGACCTCCTTCGACTTTCGAAAACCGACTCCAGGAATCCCCGGCTATTGGACTGGGAAGGCCAGATTTATCTAAGGCAGGGACGCGCCCAGGATGCTGCCCTGGTGTTGAAAGAAGCAACCGATCTGGCGCCGCACGATTCCACACTATTGTGGCATTACAGCAAGGCTCTGCAAAAACTTGGCCGCACTGACGAGCTCAACGCCGTCGCGGCCGATCTAAAGGGGGTCGCCATTAATGGCGGGCATCACCCGCGGAAAGGACTGTTTGATTTTCTCGATCTCTCCCCGGAACAACAGAATGCCAGGTATCTCGAATCGCTTCGTTCAGCAGTTGCTTCAAACCCCAACGACGTCGTCCTCAAGGCTCGGCTGGCAAAGACTCTGCTCGATGATGGAAATACGAATGAAGCCACCGGTGTGTTTCAGTCAATTCTTGTGGAGGGGGCCTATAGCGACGTCTTGCGCGATTGTGGCAAGGCGTTAGTGCAACACGAACAGTATCAGCTGGCGGTGGAGTTCCTTCAGAAGACTCCGGATGCGGGACTCGATTTGGTCATTGCTCTGTTTCATTCCGTCGGCGCCGAAGCCGGGCTGGAAAAACTGGACGAGATCCCTGCCGACAAGCGCGACGGGGACTATTTCCTGCTTCGCGCTCAAATTCTTGATTCGATGGGCAAGACGACCGAGGCCGCCGACTCGCTGAATCGCGGTATTCGCTCTTCCCCTACGCGCGCCGACATGTACTTCCAGGCTGCGGAGTTTCTAATCAAACATCATGACCGCGAACAAGCCGTGGATCTGCTGGCGCAGGCCACCCGCCTGGTGCCGGATGCCGCGGAGTTGTGGATGACTCGTGCGATAGCTCTCGCATTGGTGAGGCGGTACGATGAAGCTCTCGACGTGCTGGCGCAGATTGAGTCCCGCTGGCCGGAATGGAACCTGGCCTATCTGGTGAATGGCATTATCCTGGAAAGCCAGTTCGTGCATAAGCCGGATGAAGCCAAATCGATGCTCGACATGGCGATCTCCCTGGGAGCTCGACAAGCTGACGCTTACTATTATGACGCCCTGGCCATCACGGAGATAACTCCTGAAGATCTCGCGGAGGCGCGCAAAGCTATCTCCCAGGCGATCGCTTTGAATCCCGATGATGCCGCAATCCATGCGCTCGCTGGGCAGATTTCGCTGGATGGAAAGGACTACAAGGCAGCCGCAGAAGAGCTGCAAATGGCAGTACGTCTTCAACCAACGCTGGTGCGTGCGCACAATCTCTTGCGCACAGCTTACCTTGACCTGGGCGATAAGAACAAGGCTATTGAGGAAGCGAACCAGATAGAACGGATCACTGAAGAGAAATCGGGTTCTGATCAGCTGGTATCGTCGATGGAACGTCTGTTATTTTCAGTTCGCTCACCCGACGACACTGCGGCATCACAATGATGATGCCTTATCTCCCAAGGAATGGTTCCTGGGGTCTGAGCCTGGCTTGTTCCAGAGAACTTTGATTGGTACAGATCTTGAACACGACTTACTGCGACGACAATGATAATCTTCTCCGTGTCAAATAACGTTGCGATGAATGAAAGGGCAGTTATGTTGCATGACGGCCAGATCAGCGTGCTGGTACCTTCCGCAGCGATACCACTCAGGCCAGGGTGCCCAAGAGTGAGTATTCATCGGCTTCTTTGGGTCGCTTGTGTTTGCTGCGTAACTGCGTTTGCGCAGGCGCCGGCGAATTTAATTCCAAACCCCGAATTCAGGGTTGATGAGTCTGGCAAACCCACCTCCTGGCGACTCTGGTCTCCGCGTCCTGACTTGGAGCCGCGTGCTGAGCTGCTGAACGTCAACGGCATTAGGGCACTCCAACTGACCGCGGTTGATTTCAGCTCGTTCGGCAAATGGCGTTCGAAAGAAATCGGGGTTACCTCCGGTCACTTCTACCGATTCGAGGTTTTGTACGAACCGAAGCACATCGTGAGCGAACGCAGTAGCGTAGGAGTTATGTTGTCGTGGAAAGCGCCGGATGGGCACCCGGTTCAGCGCGACTACGTGGATAAGATTTCTCCCGCAGAAAACGGCTGGCGGCGCGCCTCTCGCACTTTCCGCGCTCCTGAACAGGCATCCGGCGTAACCATCGAGCTTTGGCTGCGCTGGACGGCCGAAGGATCGGTCAGCTTCAGGAGTCCAAGTCTCGTTGAAATTAACCAGCCGGCGCCGCGCAAGGTGCGGGTGGTGACCACAAGGATCGATCCATCGCCCGATCGCACGATCGAAGCCAACATGAAACTCATGGCGGACGTGCTGGATCAAGCCGGACGCGAGAAGCCCGATGTAGTTCTTCTGACCGAAACTTTTACCGAGCGCGTCGTGAATGGGACGCTCCACGACCGCTCGGAGCCGATTCCGGGCCCGTTAACCGACGCGCTTGGGCGAAAAGCGCGGCAGTACCACATGTACATCATCGCCGGCATGCTGGAACTCGAGGGCGAGAAGACATACAACACCGCGGTGCTGATCGATCGCCACGGACAAGTTGCGGGAAAGTACAGGAAGACGCACCCTCCTCTTGCAGAAGTTGAGGATGGCGAAACCCCCGGAAATGACTACCCGGTTTTCGATACAGACTTCGGTCGCATCGGCATCCTGATCTGCTGGGATTATTTTTTCCCCGAGCCGATGCGAATCCTGCGCCTTAAGGGAGCGGAGATCGTTTTTCTGCCGATCGCCGGCGACCCGGGGGCGCGGCACTGGGATGTTACTTCGCGAGCTCGCGCACTGGATAACGGCGTCTATCTCGTAGCGGCAACCAGCGAAGGCCGCGACAGCCGCATTATCGATCCGGACGGAGAAGTAGTGGCCGATACTACCGACGGCCTGGCCGCGGCAGACATCGACCTGAACAAAGAGACACGTCAGTGGTGGCTCTCCGTGGGCCCCGCCGATGGCGAGCCCAAGAGTCTTGTCATTCAAGAACGCAGGCCCGAAACATACCAAGATCTGGTTGATGGTTCCCGATGAACGTCTTGTTTCGTGAGTGGAATCCCCCGCGGCTTGATGTGGGAACTCTCGCAATCGTTCACCTTAAGGATTCGTCGCCAATTTGAAGGCTGTCCGGGCGGCGTAGACCGGATCTCCGGAGGGTTCGGCCGGAAAGTCTCGAAGCTCTTCCGTCCATTTTTTTTCGAATCCGAAATAGTCGATCTCGTGGCCGGGTTTTCCATGGAGGCGAGCATCGAGATCGTCGATGAACATCTCCCAGCGCGGACGATAGAAGTCCTCGAGCAGGCCTGACCATTCTTTATAGGCATAGTCACGCGCCGCGGCCGCCGGACTGTCCGGCCCCCAATAGGTGATCTGCGTGCGAGCGTTCCTTTCACACAGCTTCTTTTCTTCATTCGTATGTCCCATGGCCTTTGCCGTCGCAAGCCACGTTCCCAACAGAAACTCGCGTCGAGTGCTCATGAGCGAATCCTCCGCGCGCAAGAGGCTCAGGAAATCCTGCGAAGTGCGCTCGAACCCCTCAACATCTTTGGCGCGATAGGCCGCGATCATCCGGTCATACGCCTTCAGGCCGCGATTGGAGAGCACTTGCCGCACAAGATTCACGGCATCATATTGATAAGCATCGTTGTTTCTCAACCGATCGCCGGCTTTCAGAAACTCACGAGCCGCCTCCTCCAACTTCCCGGGATCGTATACGATCTTGGTTGTACCCCAGGTTGACACGCTTTTTAGATCCAACGACGGACGGGCGCAGAAAACAGGTTCCGCACGGTCACCTTGCTTGTAAGCCGTTTCAAGGAGCATCTGCCAGGCGTGTTCCAGTTCCGGGATGTCGTCGCCATACCGGTATTTCACGTATTCACGAATCCACTCGCTTAAATCGACAGCTTCATTTCTCCATGCAGCATCGAATAAGAGCTCGTACACGACTGGGTTGTTATTCGTCCCCTCCATCAGCGCACCCACGCCCGCCATGCTGGCGCTATAGGGTCCGTTTATCGCTCGAGCCGGCTCGGATGCAATTCGCGGAAGGTCGCCGTAGATTCCTGTGTTGTCGCCATAGTTGACGATTACTCCCCAAACCCACGGCAGCCCACCGAAGCCCTTTCTCTTCTCCCAATCGTTACTCTCCATGTTGAGGATCAACACATGTGCCGGCGAAAGCCCGTCCAGCACCCCCTGCTTGGGATTTTCCTGCCAGCCCTGCAGCAGCCAGACCGCATCTGGATTCGCTTTCAGCATTGCCTGCTGAACGCCCCGGCCGAGAGGCGCGAGATCGAGTCCCCCGGTGATTCCGCCTTCATGGAAAAGATCGCCGCCGTAAAACCGCGCCGGCCCGTACAGTTTCCCCATTTCCTCGTAGTAAATTGAAGCCATCTGTGCAAACAGCGGATCCGACGACAGCAATATACTCGGCCTGCGAAATCCGCCCCAGATGCCTTGGTCCACGATGCGCGCATTCGGAAACTTCTCCGCCAAAGAAGCCGGCACCATGCCATAAAATCCCTGCATGACCGGCTCGATCCCCAGCTCGCGCATCCGCGCCAGGATTTTCTTCTGGAGCGCCACGCGATCGTCGATCATCTTCTGCGTGACCGGCCCGCCCCAACCTTCGAAGTTTCCCATCAGCCACCAGGCCGTGTACGCCGGGCCCGGAATAAACTTGAGGATCTCGCTATCGTTGAAGCCCATTCGGCGAAGCGTGTTCTGCCATATCGCTTCCGTCCCATTGGTCGCAAGTGCCAGGTTGATGCCGTTCAGAGCCATCCAGTCCAGCTCGCGCTCCCACTCGGACCAGTCCGCAAACGACATCGTGTAGTTGAAGGTGCAGTAATTCAGAAAATATCGATACTTGAAGCGCGACGTGCGGCGAACGGGCGCCGCCAGCGCTGGAAGAACCTTTACCGGTGCAAGATTACTGCCGACAAGCGACATGGAGCGGTGGCAGTAGTACTTCAAATAGTAGTTAAGTCCCATTGCCGCGCTCGCCGGATCGGATGCGCGAATCACCAGCTTGCCGCCTTCGGTGCGCAGCTCGAATACGTCCAGGCCATCTTCCTTCGGAATGCGGATCAGCACGAACTTGTCGTCCATCCATGGGACAACTCTGTGCGCGAGTTCCGCGATGGACTCCATTTCTGCAGCTTTTCGGTCAATCGCGTTCGCGCCATGCGCCTGATGCGTCCATGCGATCATTAGCAGCAGAACGATACAACCGGCCCTCGAAAACATTCGTTTGGATAAATGGAGGAAGTACATTCTCAGGCCTTTCCCTATGATCGAGAGATGGTCTTTGCGTTATTTGGCGGCCAATTACTCCTTGCACGCAAAGAACATCCCAACATAGCACACTCACGAGCACTGCTGAAGCGCCTCTTTGTTCGAGAGATCGGCCATAAAGTGAATCGCTTCGCAACGTGAACGGCTCGACCACAAGCTCCGTGGCGTTTCAAGTAAGCCGGCCGCGACCAATTTGCGAAGCAACTCGTCGATCCAGATTGGATGCCAAGGCAGGGACTGGAGATCCACCTTGGCAGCGATACCCTTTTTCAAAACCTCTGCGTCGAGATAGAAGTTGCTGGTTGCAGGGCCGCCGACGCACAGATGTGGATCCACTTGCTTGAGAGCCGTCGCGGTGACCCTGTACAAATCAAAATACTGAGCCTGAGCTCCCGTCCAAAATCCAAGCAGGGCGGGCTCGTCAATTATCAGGGCATTCCCAAACCGGCATTTCATGCCTGTCGTATGCCTAACTCCCTTGGAAGCGAAGTCCTTGCCAGGGTGGATGGTGCTGTCGCTACCCGTGAAAGTACTACCGGGAGGTGGGCTGCGCTGATTTACAATTATCCTGCAGAAGTCAGCTATGTCGTCCCATCCAGCGCGACAATCGAGGAGGCAGACACGCTGGCGGCAATTGGACGCGAGCGCCAATTCGACATTACGCTAACGGGTCTGCGGCCCGGTGCCTGATTCTTGGTTGAATCGCGGATGCCGAGAGTGAAAATGCTCTCGCAGCTTGGGAACGGACCGGCCTGAACCGCCAACGCGCGATCAGACCGTCGAGCTGCAAGAGGCGGCCTGGGCTACGAAAAAGAAAATGATCTATGCGGATGGCAGCGGAGCTGCTGCATATCGTACGCCATATCGCGCCTTGGTTGCTGGCCATGGCTAGGGAGCAATAGGGAATTAAAGAGCAATGTCGAGTCGAGATAAGTTACCGGTCAATCTTTCGACACGTAGCTCAATCACTAACGGATTACTAAAGCGCAGACCCTCCTCGCGTCGACTGACTTACCGATTGCGGCTGTCGGGGGAGAAGCCGGATTCAACGATCAAAGCTACTTTGGGCATATCTTCCGGCGGCTACTTCAGCTTACTCCTGGCGACTACCGTAAGAGCCCGTCGTGTCGGTGAGAAGTGGAGAATCATGTGTTCAGTTCCGAGCGCAAGCCGTTCAGCCAAATGCCGCGTTTAATCGTCCCGGTGTCCGCCCTGATGTTGCTGGCCTTCGTTTTACTAGCTGTTTCCGCACGGGCGCAGGAGCCAGGCACGGCGCGGCCATGGTTCAGAAATATTGCTCCGCAGAGTCACATCGGATACATCACCAACAACGATTTCACCGGCAGGAAATACTTTCCTCAGCCGATGTGCGGTGGAGTCGCGGTGATCGACTACGACAACGACGGCAATATGGATCTGTTCTTTACCAATGGCGCCAAACTGCCTGAGTTGCGTAAGACGACTCCGGCCTTTTACAACGTTCTCTTGCGCAACCGCGGAGACGGGACATTTGAGGATGTTACGGCCAAGGCTGGCTTGAGTG
>Ga0326728_10020767_pt1 | contig 12471 bp, 7 predicted proteins | sample MB3enrmetagenome_FD_207602 | JGI IMG/M metagenome (GOLD analysis project Ga0326728, IMG submission 207602) | Lab enriched peat soil microbial communities from McLean, Ithaca, NY, United States - MB31MN | ecosystem: Environmental > Terrestrial > Soil > Wetlands > Peat | place: USA: New York...
CCGGCTCCATGCCGCGTCCGTTGCCCTGCAGGTGGGCTTTGCGCGTAATGGAGAGCTTGTGGCGCGAGGGCTCGCTGAAGAAGTAATCCATGCCCACGCCGTAGACGCGCGCGATGGTGGCCAGCGTAGGCAGCGTGGGAATCATCCGGTCGGTCTCGAGCTTGGAGAGCAACGCCGTGGAGAGCCCCGTTTCGGCCGCCAGACGGGAAAGCGTGAGCCGTTTGCTGTTGCGCAGGGAGCGCAGCTTGAGCCCGATGCAATACGGCTCCAGAGACCATTGCGCGTAGGAAACTGCCTTGGACATGGCAAGCTCCGGTAGAGTTCTGTTGAATTTTTGAATCAGTCTCCGACAAAGGGAGGGCCCGCGCCGTGCGCGAGGAGGCAAAAACGCGGACCCAGAGGCTGCTCAAACCCGCGTCTTCCCGAAGCGCATGGAACTATATAAGTTTTATCATCCTCCGCAGAGAGGCCGGTATCACGATGAGCAATACTCCCCCAGGCTCCATCCGGCGTGGCGCATCCGCGGCCGCGCGCCGCAGCAGCGCATCCGCGATTTGCATCCGAAAAAGTGCCGCACAGGAAACGAAGATCAGAAACTTGTACTGTTTGCCGGGGCAGTGTCTGTCTTCCATTTGGCCCGCATCTCTTCCGCGCGCCGTTCGGCATCTTCGATCTGCTGGGGTGTGGCCTGGGCACGCGCCCGATCCAGATTCACGATGGCTCTACTGTGCGTATCCCCGGGCTGCGATCGCTCCACCGCCAGCGTCAGCCACTTCAGCGCTTCAGTCAGGTCCGGGGCTACACCTGGCCCCCCAATCAGCAGCCCGTACCCACATGAATTCATTCCGTTCGCATATCCGTCAGCCGCAGCGGCGCAAAACCAGTAAATTGCCGTCGCGAAGTCCTGGTGAACGCCCGACCCCTGCCGGTATGCGTACCCAAGCTGTTCCTTTGCGCTGGGGTCGCCTTGCTCGGCGGCCTTGTGATACCAGCGTACAGATTCTTCGTAGTCCTGCGCTGTGCCTTTTCCGCCCCAATACAATACAGCTGCGTTCCGCTGTGCTACTACGTATCCCTGCTCCGCCGCCTTGAGATACCACCGCAGGGCTTCAGCATCGTCCTGGGGAACCCCACTGCCGGTTTGATAGCTTGAGCCCAGGTTGTTTTGTGCTTGAGCGTTTCCTTGCTCTGCGGCCTTGCGATACCATACGACCGCTTCAGTTTCATCCCTGGCAACCCCAAGGCCGCCGCCATACATCAAGGCAAGGTTGTATTGCCCCACCGGAAGGCCTTGCTCGGCCGCTTTGCGGAACCACGCTACCGCGTCCGTCAAATCCTTAGCAACGCCCAGCCCTTCCTTATAGCTTCTTCCAAGGTTGTTTTGCGCCGAAGCGAATCCTTGCTCCGCCGCCTTGCGGTACCAGTTCACTGCCTCCGTCTGGTCTTTGATTACGCCGCGGCCTTGGTCATACATTAGCCCCAGGCCATACTGCCCCGCAGCGTATCCTTGCTCGGCGGCCTTGCGATACCATGTGACCGCTTGCGTATCATCCCTGGTAACGCCGTGACCATCTGCATACATACTTGCGAGATTACTCTGTGCCTCGGGAAGACCTTGCTCGGCGGCTTTGCGATACCAGCTCACTGCCCCCGCCACATCCTTTTCAACCCCGCGGCCGTTTTCAAGCATCCATCCGAAATGGCTTTGTGCCTCGGGAAGACCTTGCTCGGCCGCCTTGCGATACCACGCTGCCGCCTCCACTAAGTCCTTCGTAAGTCCGAAACCTGTTTCATAGCTTGCACCCAACCTGCTCTGCGCAGCAGCGCTGCCCTGTTCCGCCGCCTTGAGATACCAATTGACGGCTTCTGTTTCGCTCTTGATAACGCCTCGACCATTCGCGTACATCGACCCTAAATTGACCTGAGCGAGCGCATTGCCCTGCTCCGCAGCCTTGCGGTACCAACTCACCGCTTCTGTATCATCTTTGGTTACGCCGAAACCGTTCGCGTACATCCACCCTAAATTGTTCTGCGCGAGAGCATATCCTTGGTCCACGGCTTTGCGGTACCAAGCCAACGCCTCCACATAATCCTGGGCAACGCCCCGGCCGTTCTCGTACATATTTCCCAGATTGACCTGCGCGAGTGAGTAACCGAGTTCCGCTGCCTTGCGGTACCAAGCGACCGCTTCCACTAAATCCTTGGCAACACCCCGGCCGTTCTCGTACATGACCCCGAGGTTATTTATTGCATGAGAGTTTCCATGCTCCGCGGATTTACGAAACCATTGCACGGCTTCGGCGGCATCCGCGGTCACTCCCCAACCGTTGTCGTACATGATCCCCAGATTGTTCTCCCCGCGGTAATTGCCCTGATCGGCCGACTTTCGATACCAGACCAACGCTTGGACGTAGTCTTTGGCGACGCCCTGCCCTTCCTGATACATCCAGCCGAGACTGTTTTGCGCCAACGCGTTGCCCTGATCGGCCGACTTGCGGTACCAGTTCACGGCTTCCCTATCATCCTGGGCGACACCGTGACCGGTCCCGTACATCCAGCCAAGTTCGAATTGCGCCACGGCGTTGCCCTGCTCTGCCGCCTTGCCGTACCAACGCTCCGCAGCCACCTCGTCCTTGGCCACGCCGTGCCCGTAAAGGTACATCCACCCGAGTTCCCCCTGGGCATTGGCAATACCCTGGTCGGCCGCTTTGCCAAACCAGCGCGCAGCCTCCGCCTCATCCTTTGCCACGCCTTTGCCGTTCAAGTACATCAACCCCAGCTCGGACTGGGCAAGCCCGAAGCCCTGGTCGGCCGCCTTCCGGTACCAGCGCACAGCTTCTGCATCGTCCTGGGCCACACCCTTGCCACTGGCGAACATGAATCCGAGGAGAGTTTGCGCAGGGGCATTGCCCGCCTCCGCCGCTTTTCGGAACCACTGCGCCGCTTCGACCGCGTCCTGGGTAACGCCCTTGCCGTTGTAGAGTTTCAACCCCAGATACAACTCAGCCGGAACAAAGTTCTGTTCTGCTGCCTTGCGATACCATTCGACCGCTTGCGTATCGTCGGCTGCTGTTCCCCTGCCGTTTTCGACCATCCAGGCAAGCGCGAATTGCGCAGCGGGATAACTATCCTCCGCCGCCATGCGATACCAGCGCACGGCTTCCGCGTCGTCTTGCGCCACGCCCTTGCCATTGGCATATTTCAGCCCCAGAGCAACCTGCGCAGGCGCAAAGCTCTGGTCTGCCGCCTTGCGATACCAAAGCACCGCTTCCGAGTCATCGCGGGGTGTTCCCCGACCGTTTTCAAGCATCCAGGCCAGCACGTACTGCGCAGGGGCGCGACCCTGGTCCGCGGCTTTGCGGTACCATATCATTGCTTCCGCGTCGTCCTGGGCCACTCCCTTGCCGTTGAGGTACATCCACCCAAGAGCGGTCTGCGCCTCTGAAACGCCCTTTTCCGCGGCTTCCCGGTACCATTGCGCCGCAGCCGCATCGTCCTTGGCGACGCCCATTCCGCTGGCGTAAATCCTGCCAAGAATGGTTTGTGCTCCAGTGTCGCCCAGTTCCGCTGCTTTCCGGTATCGTTCCAATGCTTCCCGGTATTCCTTGCTCGCGAATCCAGGGCTCGCATACTGACTGCCGGGATCCCTTGGCTGCCCAAGAGTGTCATCCCCAATCGGCTTTGTATCTCGAGTTGGCGTGTCGGGAAAAGTTGGATTAACTAGAAAAGCAATCGTGAAGGACAGTAAGAGAACTCTTCTTGCGTTCAATTTAAGTTCCTCCCACGGGGGGCGCCTTTAACTAGAGTATCCTTCAGAGCAATAAGCCTGGCAACGGCAGATGTTACATTTGTGCGCTCTTTCCCCGATAGAAAGAAGGCCCGGACCAATGCCGTCCGGGCCTTCTTTGTTGAACCGCTGACGCGAAGAGCGCAATCCGCTCATTACGGCAATATTTCGAAGGTAAGCGTTGTGGTTTTTGTCACGCCTCCGCCTGTGCCCGTGATCGTGATCGGATAGGTACCGGTCTTGGCTGTCCTTGCAACCGTCAGATTGAAGTGCGCGGAGCCCGAACCCGGCGACGCGATCGATGCCGGACTGAAGCTCGCGGTCACGCCCGACGGCACGCCTGTTGCAGAGAGCGTGACGCCCGACTTGAACGAGCCGGTGATCGCCGTAGTTACCACGGCATATCCGCTCTGGCCCTGCAGCAGGTATCCCGCACTGGGCGAAACGGAGATGCTGAAGCTCGCGGATACGGCGGTCACCGTGAGCGCAAACGTCGTGGTTGCTGTGGTCGAGCCGTAGGCTCCCTTCACGGTGATGGCGTAAGTGCCTGCCGCCACGGTTGAACCGACCGCAATCGACATCGTCGAGCTGCCCGCGCCCGTGATCGACGTCGGGCTGAAGCCGATGGTCACACCCGAGGGTTGGCCTGTCGCGGAGAGCGCAATCGCCGACTTGAAGCCGCCGGTGGCCGCCGTCGTCACCACGGCAGATCCGCTCTGCCCCTGAGCGAGGGATCTCGAGCTGGGTGAAGCAGAGATGCTGAAGCCGGCGGACACGGTGGTCACCGTGAGCGTAATCGTCGCGGAGGAGGTAGTGCTGCCGTAGGTTCCTATCACGGTGATGGTATAGGTGCCGGCCGCAACTGTTGAGCCGACCGCGATCGACATCGCCGAACTGCCGGTTCCCGTGATCGACGTGGGGCTGAAGCCGATGGTCACGCCCGAGGGCTGGCCCGTTGCCGACAGCGAGACCGCCGATTTGAAGCTGCCGGTCGTGGTGCTGGCGATCGTGACGCTGCTCGAGTTGCCTGCCGCAATCGAAAGCGTCGTGGGCAGCGCGCTCACCGTGAATCCGGAGGTTGTGGTAGTCGCCGCCAGCGCGTTGAGCAGTCCGGCGCCGTTGGGGCTGCCCCAGCCGGTAGCCAGATCGTAGCCCGCGGCGGCGGAGTAGCCGTTGCTGCCGCTGGTGACGTCGTGGAAGGCCGTGCTATAGGTCGTGCCTCCGGCATCGCCAATCAGATAGAGGCTGGGATTGATAAAGCCGAGCGGCCCGTTGCCGTTGGTCGCTCTCTGTTGATTCACCAGAGCCAGATAGCCGGCCCACAACGGCGCCGCAAAGCTGGTGCCGCCATACTCGTTGGCCGTGCAGGCGGTCTGGTCGGCGCACACATAATAGGTGTAGTTGGCGTTCGCTGAAACGTCGGGACCGTCGCGATACGACTGCGAGCAACTGGGGCATTTTCCCGCCGCCGTCACCTGCCACGAAGGAATCGCGAACTTGTCCGGCGAAATGCCGCCGCCGCTGTCAGCCCACGCGGTCTCCGCGGACCAGGAGCCTGCCGCTTTGCTGGTCGACAGGTCCGTGCCGCCCACCGAAGTGACATACGGATCGTCGGACGGATAAATCTCCGAAGCCGTGCCCGACGTGGTCCACGCGCCGCTGTCGCCGGCCGCCTGGAACAGGTTCTGGCCCTGCGCCGCAAATTCTTTGAAGTAAGGATCGTCGGTGGTCGGATCGGCCGGGCTCCAGGTCCACGAAGAGCTCAACTGCAGGGGCAGCGGGCTATAGGTCGCCATCTTGCCGAAGATGGCCGAGTCGCTCGATCCAACGAACACCACCAGGTGCGCAAGTCCCGGCGCCACGCCCAGCGCCTGTGTCATATCCAGCGTTTGCTCCGTGTCGTCGCAACTGCCGCCGGCTCGCGAGTCCACGCAGCTGGTGCTGGTGCCGTCGGCCGAATACAACGTGACGATGCTGCCGGGGTAGGTCTGCTTGGCGTTGGTGTAGTAAGTCTGCAAATCGGCCAAGTCCGTGCCGTAGAACTCGAGCAATCCCACTGTCTGTCCGGAGCCGGTCAGCGTTCCGCCATAATAGGCCGCGCGCATGTCGCTGCCCAGGAACGAGGCCGATGGACCGGAGCCGGTGGTAGCGCCGGACTTGGCACTGGCGCCCTGCGGAATGTGCGTCAGGCCGGCGGGTTGCGGAATGGAGAAATTATCCAGGCCATCGACGTGCCACAGCGAAATCGAAAGTCCCGTGGTAGGTTCTTTATCGGGCGCGTAAAAGGTTCGATTTTCGGTGGGATGTTGGTAGACGCCGAGGTTCACGTGTAATGCCCTCTGCACATTCGCCACGCTTCCCGTCACCTGCAGGTTCACGCGGTTCGGCGTGGTTTCGACGACCGCGAGGCCATTCGCCTGGAGATAGTCGATCGCCGCGTTGTACTCCTGCTCGGTGGGCCCGAACTCTGCCGTGAATTGATCCACCGTGAGGAACTTGTGATACGACGGACTGGTGGGATCGTAGAGATTCTGGATGAGCTGATCGAGCTCGTCCCGGTTCTCAAGCGGCAGCGTGATCGTCAGGCGCAGGGTCTGCGTGGAAGAAAGGTTGCCGAGGTAGCGCGCGGTCCCGTCCTGCGTGGCCTGGCGCATGTGATGCGTCAGCACTGTCTGCGCCTGGCAGATGCCCAGAGCCAGCGAAAGGCATGCCGCGATCGGGAGCCCAAGAGTTCTCAGTTTACGCACGATTTCTCTCCTTTTCTCCTTGGTTGCGTTTCGAGCGTTTCCTTCTTACTCCTAGAGCGGAACCACGATTGCTGTACCCCAGAGCTCCGTGCCCCATCCTTGCGACTTTTTTCTGTCGCAAGGGTGGGAGGCCACCATCGCCGGGTACAGCATCTCTGGTTCCGGTCTAATCAAGCGCTTCGGCGTTTTCGCCGTCGCGGTGGAATCTGGATTGGGGCCCTGGATACCAAGCGGGACGCGAAAACGCGAGGCCCATGTCGCGTCCCGGCAGTCGCACGCCCTGAGTGTCTGGTCATTCTCAGACGCCCAGTTCGCCACTGTCTACACAAATCGGCACGTTGGGCACAGTCCTTCTGATTACTTTCGGAACCTGTGCGGCCGGCCTGAACTTGTGCATAATTTGAGCCCCTCCAGAGTGGTAGACGGCGCATCGTCTCAGAAAGACGCGGCGCGCAGGGGACAATCTTCCTGCTCGCGGGGGTGGCTTGGTCCCTTGGTCCCTCAATTGGTACACTCCCATTTCGGGTCTTTCTCAATCGCTTTGCTTGCCATCGCCCGGAGGCTCTCGTGCCTGATTCGCAGCCCGCCGCCTTTCGACCTTTCGTTCCACCGGAAGAAGCCCCTCCCGAGTTCACGCTGCGCGCGCTTCTGCTCGGCTCGTTCTTCGGCCTCGTCTTCGGCGCCGTCACGGTTTACGTGGGTCTGCGCGCCGGCCTCACCGTCGCCGCTTCCATTCCCATCGCCGTGCTTTCCATCAGCATTCTGAGGGCCTTCGGCCGCTCCTCGATCTTAGAGAACAATATTGTTCAGACCACGGGAAACGCCGGCCAATCCATCGCTTCCGGAGTCATCTTCACGCTGCCCGCGCTGGTTTTTCTCGGCTTCGATCTCGAGTACTCCCGCATCTTTGTGCTTGCTCTCATCGGCGGTTGGCTCGGCGTGCTGTTCATGATTCCGCTGCGCCGCCAGCTCATTGTGCAGGAGCACGCGACCCTGCCCTATCCCGAAGGCACGGCCTGCGCCGATGTGCTCATCGCCGGCGAGCGCGGAGGCTCGCTGGCCAGCCGCGTCTTTCTCGGCCTCGGGCTGGGCGGCCTCTACACCTTCTTCCAGAACGGCAATCTCTTTGCGGCCTGGCCGGGACAGCCGTCTTATCAACCTGATTTCGGCCCGCAACATGTTCTCAAAGGGGCCTCCATCAACGCCGACGCCACCAGCGAATACCTCGGCGTGGGCTACATCATCGGGCCGCGCGTGGCGGGCGTCATCTTCGCCGGCGGCGTGCTCTCCTGGCTCGTGATCATGCCGCTGATCTATTTTTTCGGCAAGGAGATTCCTCACGCCATCTATCCGGGTCTGGTGCCCATCGCGCAAATGGGCCCGGGCGACCTTTGGGCCACTTACATCAAGCCGATGGGCGCGGGCGCAGTGGCCGCGGCCGGCGTCATCACGCTCATCAAGACCCTGCCCACTATCGCGAACGCGCTCACCGCGGGATTCAAAACCATGCGCCCCGGCACGGCCGCGCAAGCCAAACCCGTGCGCACGGAGAACGATCTCTCCATGCGCGTGGTGATTCTCGGCTCGCTGCTGATCGCCGCTTTGATGTTCGTCTTCCTCGAGTTCAAGCCGGTGCCGGGAGCGCAAGTCGGCTGGGTCGCGAATCTCGCCGCTGCGCTGCTGGTTGTCGTCTTCGGATTCCTCTTCGTCACGGTAAGCTCGCGCATCGTCGGCCTGGTCGGCTCCTCGGCCAGCCCGGTTTCCGGCATGACGATTGCCACGCTCATGGCCACAGCGGCCATCTTTCTCTTCCAGGGATGGACCGCTCCGGCCTTCGGCGCACTCGCCATCACCATTGGCGGCGTGGTGTGCATTGCCGCCTCCAACGCCGGCGACACCTCGCAGGACCTGAAGACCGGCTACCTCGTCGGTTCCACGCCGCGCCTGCAGCAAATCGCGCTTATGATCGGCGTGGTTGTGTCGACCATTGTCATCGGCTTCACGCTGAACCTCATGAACACCGGCTTGCAGGAGTTCGACGCCGCATCGCAACCCTGGAACCTCAACGCTTCGCATCCCGGCGTCTCCGTTCAGGCCGACAACGCGCACCTGCCCAGCCAGATTCGCGTCACCGACGCCAGCAAATCCGTGACCGTACATCCAAAGTCCGAATACGTAGTGCTCAACGCCATCGGATCCTCGGAGCTGCAGGACGGAAAGTATCTTTACTCGCCGGCCACCGGACGCATTGAGGTGCATTGGATTCAGGGCATCGGCTCGGCAGCCGCTCCGGCCCCGCAAGCGCGCCTGATGGCCACGGTTATCAACGGCATTCTCACGCGCAAGCTGCCCTGGGGGCTGGTGCTGATCGGCGTCTTTCTCGTCATCGCCGTGGAGCTGCTCGGCATCCGCTCGCTGCCCTTCGCGGTAGGAGCATATCTGCCCATTGGAACCACCCTGCCGATTTTTGTGGGCGGCATGGTGCGCCTGCTCGTCGATCTGGTCGGGAAACGCCGCGGCGCGGACGCTGAAGCCGAAAGCGAGATCTCGCCAGGATCGCTCTACGCCTCGGGCCTGATCGCCGCCGGCGGCATCGTGGGCCTCGTCGGCGTAGCCCTCAAAGCCTACGAAACCACCGTGGGCAAAGGCAACATCCTCAACTTCCCGCACACCTTCCTCGATCACGCAGGCGTCTCCGTCGCCGCCTTCGCGCTGCTGGCGTATTCGCTGTATTACTTCGCGCGCAAGCCGCTGAAAAAATGAGGTGGCTAGCCACCCGCCGCCGGGTGTTCTCCAGGAAAAGAGTACCTTTCTGCAATGGGCTTGCACTCAATATTGGAACACGCCGGAGTTTATTCTCGGCTTTGCCCTTGACATTACCGGTACGATGACTTTATGTATCATATATTGGAGGGACGCGTGGGGCTGCAAATTGGACCGTACCGGACAAATTATGTGTGTGAAGGTGACTGCGCATCACTCATTGGAGCGCTCCCTGACGAATCCGTCGACGTGCTGGTCACCAGTCCCCCCTACTGGGGGCAACGATTATCGGTCGGGACCGGAACTGAGCAAGATCCACGAGATTATCTTCAGTTTCTGACCCGCACATTCAAGGCATTTCTTCCGAAGCTGAAGCGGCAAGGCGTTGCGTGGATCAATTTGGGCGACGCTTACAACACGCCTGTGAACTGGCGGCTGGATGATCTGAAATATAGCAGCCTCGGACCCGACAAGAATGGACTTGCAGACGACAATTCGGCATACACAAAGCCACGCGCTAAACGAAGGGCATTCGTCGACGATAAAGCGCCTTGGCTCACGTATGGGAACCTCCTGGCCTTACCTAACCGTCTCATAATTGCGCTTTGCGACGAGGGATATTTATTCAGAGGCGAGGTGATTTGGCGAAAACGGAACCCCATGCCCGAAGGTCGATGCCGCCGCCCGCACCGCCAACACGAGTCAATCTTTCTTCTCGCTCGTGACGAGGGCCATGCATTTCGGGTATCACCGCCAGTTGGCAGCGTTTGGGATTTCGGTAACGAAAAGATCGACGGATTGGCACACTTTTCAAGGTTCCCGGAAGAGCTGCCCCGGCGCTGTATCGACGCCTATGGTCAGCTGGGTCCAAGGACGATTGTCCTCGATCCGTTTTCCGGCTCAGGAACAACCGGCATCGCCGCTATGAAGCTGGATTGCAGCTACATCGGCTTTGAAATCGACCCGCAACAAGTGCGTGCGTCGAATCAGAGACTGCGTGAGGTTGAACTGAACGATGTTCCGTTGTTCAGGACGCATGAAACGATTTCCATCGCTGCAGAATAAAATGTGAGAATGCGTCATCCGGATTGGCGAAGTCGCACAAATGCACACGTCTCTCTGGAGGCAAAATGGCAGGGCTCGGTCGAGTGTTTCGATTGTACGAAAAACAGCCGGTGAAGAAGCCATCGTCCTCGATATCCTTGCGCTTCGCGCTTCGTTCACCGTCCACGGTACCCAACTCGCCGCGATTGACGGGATGAGTATCGGGCATACTCTTGTTGTCCAGCGTCCACAATGGCGATGTGAACCCGCTTCTAATCAATGCTGTGCTCAGAGGCTGGTCGTCTGTCCTTCGTTCCGCAAAGCTCGCCTTTACGTGCACGACGCCGAAAAAGCGCGGCCCCGATGGCGTATCTCCGGTAAGAATTACATCAATCTTATCTGCCTCAACCCTGCCCTTGACGGATGCTCTAAGGCCCTCCACGATTGCGCACTTTTGTTTGCCCTTCGCGATCAAGAGATTTACCCCTTGCGATTTTAGAAACGATCCATAATGCCGGACAAGAATTTCTTCCAGGGCCCAGCCGCTCGTACGTTTCCAGCTTTGTTCTAAATCAAGGCGCGCAAACTCCGCTGGGTGATTATAGGGATCGCAGAATGCTCGCGACACAACGAATCCCCACAGGTCGGATGGATTTGCATGAGGCCATACTCGCACTGCCACCAGAAACGCCTCCGCAACTGCATCGGACTTTACCGCACCAGCTTGTTTGCCGTGGGCGCTCGTGAGCCGAGCCAGACGATCACGCAACACCTTGAAAACGCTGCTGAATTCGTCAAGTGTGGTGTTCGGCAAAATATACTGAGCGTCGTGCTTCGAGTATTCGAAGCGGATCCGAACGTCATTCCCGATCTGCTCCGCGAATATCGAGCGCTGGACCGAAGAAGCTTCCAGCTCCGGCAGATCCAACAGCAACTCGGCGAATGAAGAATTTGTCGTGTGCAGGATCGCAAGAATCATGTCGACACTCGGGACCGTCACGCCATATTCGAACCGCTCTATCCATCCTGGCCCAAGGATCAGACGTTCCTCCAACTCTTTCGCCGTTAAGCCAGCGCTTTCACGCAGGTGCCGCAGGTTACCGAGCAAAGCTTTCAAATACCCGTGTGCCTCAGGCATCGAAAAAATCCTTTGCGCCGACGCCGAGAGCGTCAGCGATCTTGCAAATATTTATGAGGCTGATGTTTCGTTCGCCGCGTTCCACGCCGCCGATGTATGTCCGGTCAAGGCCACATGCGAGAGCCAGTGTCTCCTGGGAAAGCTGTCTAAGCTTTCGGAGTTCGCGTACCCGTGCGCCGAAATCCCTTCGCACACGCACCTCTCGCTGTTCGTTCATGACCAGATAGGACCACGGCAGATGACAATAAGTCCACGGACTTTACGTATCATAGGTAGACTCCCGATCAAGGGCTTCGTCCTGGAGCAGGTGAGTTGTGGTGCTGTGACTTTCGGCATAGACGGCAAGTTCGCGCAACCACTGACACCGTCCGGGCCGCTGGAGCGGCTTCCGTCGCCCTCTCTTATCCGATTTGATATACCATGAACCAATGGCTGATCCGCTTACGAGGAAAGCTTCCCAAGCCGCCGCTGCGGGCGGCGCAGGGAGCGGTGTCACTCGCAACGGCGTGCCGCTCCTTCCTGTGCGACCGGGCACACCACGTGTGACGTCGGAGCTGGTCCGTCAGCTCCAGCTGGAATTGCGGTGACTTCTTCCGCAGTTTCGCGTCGAATCCAACCCCCTCCGCTACAATAGTGTGAAGCTCCTGCCAGCCGGGAACTCGAGTCCCTGGTCCGCCAGGAGCGTTCACACATTATGCTGCCTGAAAATCTTCTTGAAGCACTGACCTTCGACGACGTCCTTCTGGTGCCCGCCTACAGCGAAGTTGTGCCTGTGCAGGTGAGCACGCAAACCCAATTGACCAAAGCAATCACGCTCAACACGCCGCTGATTTCGTCGGCCATGGATACGGTCACGGAGTCGCGTATGGCCATCGCCATGGCGCAGATGGGCGGCATCGGCATCGTGCACCGCAATCTTTCCGTCGCCGACCAGGCGGGCGAGATCGACAAGGTGAAACGCTCGGAGAGCGGCATGATCGTCGATCCCGTGA
>Ga0326728_10020769_pt1 | contig 12470 bp, 7 predicted proteins | sample MB3enrmetagenome_FD_207602 | JGI IMG/M metagenome (GOLD analysis project Ga0326728, IMG submission 207602) | Lab enriched peat soil microbial communities from McLean, Ithaca, NY, United States - MB31MN | ecosystem: Environmental > Terrestrial > Soil > Wetlands > Peat | place: USA: New York...
CACTGGACCAGTTGCCTCATCCTGGTGGAGCCAGACACTGTGGCCGGCTGGCAACGGAAGGGCTTCCAGTTGTTCTGGCGGCTCAAATCCAGGGCCAAGCGTGTCGGGCGCCCCCGCATAGCCCTAGGGGTTCGAGAACTGATCCGACAAATGGCCACAGAGAATGGTTGGGGCGCTCTCCCCATCCACGGCGACCCGCTGAAGTTGGGTGTCGACTATGTCGCCTATTGTCACCAAGACCGCTGTCACTTAGCCCTCTGCAAGGACACACCCAATGGTTGGGGCGTGACCTCAAAGCCCTCGCCGACGGCTCGTGTGGTCGCGCTTCCGCGGGTCGGGGGTTTACACCATCGGTATGAGTGGTGCGAAGCGGCCTGATCCGCACTCCGATCCGTGATCCGGCTCCATGATCAATTACCACGGGGAGAGGTGTGCATGGAAAGTGGATTTAACCCAATGAAGTCAGGCGTTTAAACGCTACTTGCCGAACATGGCTGAATATACCTAAACTCGGTAAAAGCTAACTGGTCAGCAGAGTGTCGTGGCATGAATACGCCACTATCGAGCATGTCTGCACCGCGTGTCCAGAGGGCATGGATACGCTGGGGTGTCTACGCCTGCTTTTTCCTGTCTGGTGCCAGCGCACTGGTTTTTGAAGTGCTGTGGAGCCGGGAGTTCGTCACGGTTTTCGGCAACAGTTCCTACGCGATCAGCATCGTGCTTTGTGCCTACATGGCCGGTCTGGGGCTGGGGGGGCTGATCGGCGGACGGTTGGCGGACCGGACGAGGCTGTGGCTGAGTGCATATGGAGTAGTTCAGGCGGGGATCGCGGTCTGGGCGCTGGCCATACCGCTGCTGCTGGGCCGGCTGAGAGTACTGGTGCCGGGCTTGCCGGCCTTATCGCCGGAGTCGCTGCTGGTGAGCACGCTGGCGCGGTTCGCGCTGTCGTTTACCCTGCTGGTGGTGCCATGTTTTCTGATGGGTACAACGCTGCCGTTGCTGGCACGGGCGGTGACGAAGTCGGAGCAGTCGATCGGCACGCGGCTGGGCGCTCTGTATTGCTGGAACACGCTGGGGGCTGCGTTCGGCTGTCTGGGGCGGGGTTTTGGATGTTAGATACGCTGGGGTTGCGCCAGACGAACCTGGTGGCGGTGGGCGTCAGTATTCTGGTCGCCCTGGCCGCGTTCGCTTTGTCCCGGCGACTAGTACCTGTGAGTGGCCCGGTGGAAGCCGCGGTGCCTCAATCCGAGTTGACCAGCGGACCGTCGGTGTCGGAGCCGAGTGGGCAGGTCCCGTTGCCTGGCCTGCTGTTGTTGAATATTGCGTTCCTGAATGGGTTGGCGAGCCTGACTTGCGAAGTATTGTGGTTTCGCTACCTGGCGTTCCTGGGGCAAGCGGCTTATGTGTTTCCCACGATCCTGGGTATTTACCTGCTCGGATTGGGGTTCGGTTCATTCATTTACGGCCTGCTGGCGAGCCGAGTCCCCCTTTCAGCGCAGGTGCTCGGGATCATCGAGGTGCTATTGGCCATATCGGTGTTGGCCGGGTTTGCGGCCAGCGCGCTGATATTCGCTGCTGGCCCACCCCGCCCGCTGGATTTGAAAGGCATGGCTTTGGTGACCATGTTCCTGTCAACGGTGCTCATGGGTGTGGCCTTTCCTCTTTTGTGCAGCGTGTATAGCCGTCAGGTGCGGATGCTCGGCCGGCGTGTCGGCGTACTCTTTGCGATTAACACTGCGGGCACGGTGTTCGGATCGCTCTTGCCGATATTCGTGCTGGTGCCGCTGCTGGGGATTCAGCGGAGCCTGTTGCTCACGTCTTTGCTCTACGGCGGACTGGGGTTGATCGTGCTGGCCAGCAGCGCGCGAGCAAAACGCCGGCTCCTGACACCGGCAACCTTTGTCTATGGCTGGGCGCTGGCGCTGTTCCTTATTCTGGTGCCTTCTGATCTATGTCAACGTGTGTTCCTGGCCACGGACTTTAACCTTGGGAGACACACGGACATTCTCTTTTACCAGGAAGGTCGCACCGGCACGGCTATCGTGACGCGCAATTTCGTGAGCAACCGTAAGACGATTTACATCAACGGGGTCGCCGAAGTGCCCATCAGCTATGGCGATCTAATCTGCTTTAAGATGCTGGGTGACCTGGGACCTATGCTTCACCGCAAGCCGGACAGTGTGTTGATGATCTGTTTCGGCGGTGGCATTGCTGCCGGGACCACGGCCCTGCTGCCCGAGGTGAAAAATCGCTCACGATTGTCGATCTGGAAAGCAGCGTGGTGAAAGCGGCAAGCACGCTTCAGAAAGAAAACAACGGGTTGCTGCAGAACCCTAAGACCCATGTCGTGATTGACGACGGCCGCAACTACGTCATGACTGCGCGTCACAAATGGCCGGTGATCATTTCCGACTCCACCCACCCCAAGACCTCTGACAGCTGGGTGCTCTACACGCAAGAGTTCTATCGGCTGGTCCATGATCACCTGACCGATGACGGCATTTTCGTCGAATGGGTGCCGAAGCAAGGGTTATCCACGGCTGAGTTCAAAATTATCCTGCGCACATTCCAGTCGGTATTTTCTCATGCAAGTCTTTGGGTCACTCAAGGCACGAGTGGCCAAAACCAGTTTGCCTCGTATTGTCTGCTGATGGGAATGCCACGGCCGCTGAGGATCGATGTGGCCGACCTTCGGGACCGGCTCAACGCGGAACCAGTGCGGCTGGATCTGGAGCCGTATGGCCTGCACACCCCGGCCGGGTTCCTGGACGCATTTCTCTGCGCGGAAGACGCCCTGCGGCACTGGGTTGGTGAGGGTCCAATCAACACCGACGATCTGCCGTACACCCAGTATAACACACGCTATACAACCGGCGTGATGATGGATCAGCCGGAGTTCATTGAGCCGATGGAGGACATCTGGCCGTACCTGACGGGGACGGGCTCTGAAGAATCGTATCCGTCTGATGGAGTACGTTTGCTTTCGGGTGTCTAATAACAGCTCAAAAGCCCTTTGGGTTTTTGGCCTGGAGTAAAAAAGCCCTGACCTTGTAGGATGTTCCCACCGGATCAGGGTTGTTTGAACAGTTCTTCTTCTACTCACTTGCCGTCACAATGTTCCGGAGCAACCGTGATGTTATAGGTGATGTCGTCTTCGACAAAGGGCGCGCTGACCGGGCCGACCACCCCGACGAAGTGAATCGTGTGTTTCCCGACCGAAAGCGGGGAAAGCATCAGATACACTCCATCTGCGACCGCCGGATAAATGGTCAGTCCCCCGGGAATGCACGGTTCACCAAACAGATTTGCCACAACATTGCCCTCTGCCGCCGTGGTGTAGCTGAAGGGCGGAGCTGCCATGAGGTAGCGGGTGGTGGCTGGATTGCTCAAACCGGCGACCGGGACTCCGTCAATAGTGCAAGTGGTCGAAGTGACGGCAGTCCAGATTGACGCAGCCTCCTCCGCCAGTTCGCTCGCTGTAAGCGAAGTGAACGCAAGGTCGTTGCCATTGCAACCGCTATTATCCGTCCAGACGCTTAGAATCGAGAAAAAAAGCGGAGTCCCGGACGGAATCGTGATATTTCGGGTTTCGATGCTGATCCCACCCGATCCGGGGATGTAAATTCCGGCCAGAAACCGCACTGTGGTTCCGGCTCCGGTGCAAAGGTTTGGCGCACCCACCAATTCCAGGTGATTCGTGGACTGCTCCAAGGTCCACTGCCACCACTTGGCCGACCATTCCTGGTAACTGTATCCATAAGGGTGCGAATTTGGCGGGAGGACCTGACCCGACGACGATGAAGCTGCGATCGCCAGCAGTAGGAGAGCCGCTAAAGTCGAACCGAATCGAAAGGGCCGGGGTATTAGCTTACTTAGTGTGTGTTGATGTTTCACTGTTTGTTCTTTCTCTTTAGGCGCCTGACGCCTGGTTTTAGTTTTTTTTTGAGCGAAAATCGCCCACCGTATCACAATGCGAAATGCCGGGGACAAAGGCGCAAATAATCTTGATGAAAATGATAAGAACTACGAATTGAACTGGTTGGGATTGGAGCACGAAGATTTCCCAACATGCCGACACCAATCAGCAATGGGTCGGGAAGATTGACACGTCAGGAGAGCCGCCCGATAGCCGTCTTGATCCCTGTTAATCCGTGCCCAACGTGGTCTACTGACGTTGCGCCTTGATTGCGCGATAGAGCCAAGCCCGCGCATGGGCCCAGTAGTTGTCGGCGGTACGGGCGGAAATGCCCAGAACTTCGGCGGCTTCCTCAAGGGTCATCCCGACGAAATAACGGAGCTTCACCAAATCGGCTTCGAGCTGGTTTTGGATGGCAAGTTTGTCGAGCGCCTCGTTCACGGCGAGCAGTTCGTCGTCGTCACCCAGCGTGGCTGGACGCTTGACGTGCTGTACACCATCCGCCGCCTCGAAAAAGCTGACTTCGCGACTGCCGACGCCTACGCTTACCCCATGTTGCGCCAGACGATTGCGTATCCGCATGTTCCTAAACTTCACGCCGGTCTTTTCATTGTTTGCAGCCGGAAGAAAAAATTTCCCGTGGGCGACGTGATGGTGATGCTGTTCGTGCCGTTGTTTCGTCACACTGCTGCTGGCCGACTAGACCGCAGGTTTGGTCAGATGTTGGAGCGCCGAGCCGATATGCGGGGTCAAACATAGTCGGATGATTATTGCGACGACTCAATCCGGTAGAACCGCGCCGGCTGGTTGGTCACCGCTCCGACATCCAAATAGTTGGTCGTGGAGGTTGTGATGACAAAACTGGCCAGGTCGGTGAAGCCCGTTTCCAGATTCGCGGTAATTTGGAGGAAGTTGGTGGTTCCCCTGGTGTTCCAAGTGATCAGCAAGTCGTTGGCGTTGGTGCGCATGATCGACGTGATCTTGAGGGTAGCATTAATAGCGGAACCGTAAAGCTCCGCGCTGGAAGTCACACTGCTTATGCCATATCCTCCGGCGACCAGCACCTGCCCATTGGGCAGCAACGTCGCCGTGTGCTGTTTGCGGGCATTATTCATCGAGGCGGTATTCGTCCACGTCCCGTTGGCCGGATCGTATAGCTCCGCGCTGGAAAGTTGGGAAGATCCTGGATTGAAATAATAAAAGCCACCCGCGACCAGCACCTGCCCATTGGGCAGCAATGTCGCCGTGTGAAGCGCACGTTGGTTGTTCATTGAGCCGGTATTCGTCCACGTCCCGCTGGTCGGATTATACAGCTCCGCGCTAAAAAAATCGTCCGCGGTATCCTGATTAAACCCCCCTGCGACCAGCACCTGTCCGGTGGGCAGCAACGTCGCCGTGTGTTCTATGCGTGCGGTGTTCAGCGAGCCGGTGTTCGTCCACGTCCCGCTGGCCGGATTATACAGCTCCGCACTGGAAAGACTGCCGGCATAGTTGCCCGCCGCAGCCAGCACCAGCCCATTGGTCAGCAACGTCGCGGTGTGCGCATTGCGTGGAGTATTCATCAAGCCGGTGTTCGTCCACGTCCCGCTGGACGGATCATATAATTCCGCGCTGGCAGTATTGGTGGAAAACAATGAAGTAATCCCTCCCGCGACCAGCACCTTCCCATTGGCCAGCAACGTCGCCGTGTGTTGATAGCGTCCGGTGGTCAATGAACCGGTATTGGTCCACGTCCCGCTGGCCGGATTATACAGCTCCGCGTTGGTAAGAGGCGCGCCGCCGGCCAGGCCTCCCACGACCAGCACCTGCCCATTGGGCAGCAGCGTCGCCGTGTGTTGCTCGCGTGCGGTGGTCAGTGAGCCGGTGTTCGTCCACGTCCCGCTGGCGGGATTGAACAGTTCCGCGCTGGAAAGATAATTATTGGTTCCCAGCCCCCCCACCACCAGCACCAACCCATTGGTCAGCAGCGTCGCGGTGTGAACCAAGCGTGCGTTGGCCATCGGGTTGGTGGCAACCCAGGAAGCAGCTTTCGCCTCGTCGCTGACCGTTAGATTGAGCGCCAGCGCGCCCAAAGCCAGTGCAAGGGGAATAATTTTGTGTGTGACCATTGTCATAATGTCTCCTGGTATGTGAAAACTTTAAGGGCACGAAGGTTGATAGTTGTCTTTTTTTGCGATTCCTTCTCTGTGGATGATCATATTATTGCATCAAACGAAAGAACAGAGTTCCCGTGGGTGGAGCGTTGGTCACGCTGTTGTTGACGACCGTGCCGGTGTAATTCCCCCAGGTGCCCGTGGCGAGATTGTTGTTCGTCTGGAGCGTCCAGCCGGTCGCTGACGGCGACCACGACACGATGGCTTGGTTGCCGGAATAGGTAATGGTCAGCAACGGTGCGCCGGGCGTCTGCACGGCATAGAGCGCCCAGAAGCCGCCCGTCAAAGAATAATTGCCGCCGCTCATCGCGCCGCTGGCATCGTGCTGTCCGATGGTGCCGCCGCCGCCGGAGATTTTATACCAGTCAATCGAGTAGCTTTGCCCCGACGCCCGAAAGCTTAAAACGGAAACCAGAAAGCAGAAATAGAGCAGCAGCTTAATTCTGCCGGCATGGCGGTAGGGACGCCGCGCTGCGGCGTCCGGTCGGCGCAGCGCGCCGACCCTGCCTTGAAGTAAATGAATGGTTTTCATCGCGCGCCTCCGTCCTTTCCGGCCACGAGTTGTTCCAGTTTTTCGGGGCGCGCTTTCAAATCCTGAATCTCTGTGTCTTGAGATTCCACCTTGCGGTGTTCCTTCTGAAATTCATTCAGGAGCATGGCGTTGACGGCCTCGTAGCGGACGGTGTAAATCCGGCCCTGGTTGTCGCGCGCCACCAGCGCGGGATCAACCTTTTCCACTTCCTTGGCCACCAGGCCGAATTGCGGGATGCCCTTGGGATCAATCTCCGGCTTATAACGGAAGGTCACCGGGCGGAGCGACAATAGCTCGTCGCTTGCCCCGGCCATACTCTGGATGTTGGTCTTGAACCGGGCCGAGGAAGTGAGCGTGCCTAGCTGACCGTTGGCGGTGATATAGACCGGCACACCACTGGCGGCAGTTTCGCCAGCAATCCCGGCGATGTAAGTCGTGGTCTGGGTTCCCTGCGTGCCGATCCGGATCGTGCTGTCGTCGCTCGAGGTGCCTTCGTCGAAAATTTCGATGTTGTTATTGCCGGTGTTGACGCTGCTACCGGCGCCCTCACCCAGTGCAATGTTCTTGTAGCCAGTCGCCTGAGCCAGCGCATCAGCGCCGACCGCCGTGTTGTAGTTGTCATCGTTACTTTGGAGCGCACCTTCTCCAACAGCCGTGTTATAAGCACCATTCACATTGGCATAACTCGCCGCATAGCCGATGGCCGTGTTTTGCCCACCGCTCGTGTCGGAAAACAGCGCATCTTCGCCGTAGGCCGTGTTAAATGCCCCGTTGGTGTTGCTGTACAGCGCACGGTACCCGCTGGCGGTGTTGTCGCTGCCGCTCGTGTTGGAGTAAAGCGCCTGGACGCCGCCGGCGGTATTGTTGGTGCCATTTTGGTTGGAGTAAAGCGCCGAAGCGCCGCTGGCCGTATTGTTGAAGCCACCCTGATTGTCAAAAAGCGCCTCGTAGCCATCGGCGGTGTTGTCGCTGCCGCTCCCATTTGCGAAGAGCGCCTGGCTGCCGCTGGCCGTGTTGTAGTTGCCGGTCGTGTTATTGGGAAGCGCGGCGGCGCCCAGGGCCGTGTTGTTGTTGCCGCTCGTGTTGTCCAGCAGCGTGTCTTCACCAATGGCCGTATTGAAGAAGCCGTTCGTATTGGCATTCAGGGCTTGAACGCCGATGGCCGTATTGTAGGCACCAACCGTGTTGGCGTAAAGGGCTTGAAAGCCAACAGCCGTGTTTTCATAGCCGCTGGCATTGCTGAAAAGCGCCTCGGCACCCACGGTCGTGTTAGAGCCGGTGGTCCCGCTATCCGTAAGCGTCTCATAGCCGATCGCCGTATTGTAGCTGCCGCTGGTGTTGTCAAAAAGACCATTGACGCCGTAAGCCGTGTTGCCGCCGCCATTCAAATTTTTGTAAAGCGCCTGAACGCCGGTGGCCGTGTTGCCGCTGCCGGTGCCGTTGTTTTGGAGCGCACCCGTGCCGGAAGCCGTGTTGTAGTTGCCGCTGGTCGTCGTATTGCCTGACGGTCCGGCGAAAAAGTTGTCACTGCCGCCGTTGGTATTGCCGATGCTGGTCAATTGCGAGGCCGACAAGGTGCCGGATAAATTGGCGGCGCTTTCTGCATAAATCGCATAGGGCGTAGGCGTGACCTGCTGGCGGGGTGTCAAAGTCGTAAAGCTGCTGATGCCGTTGGTCGCCACGCCAATCTGCAACCAGTTGGTCGCGCCGGTAAACACGCCAGCGCCAAAATCAACAGTCGTCGTGAACAGGCCGTCGGTGACACCGACGGCGTTGTTGGTCACTGGTCCGGCGATGGCGACACCGCCGGTGTTGGTGTTGAACAGCGTGAAGGTCAGGTTGTAGGTGCCACTGGCTGCGTTCGTGCCGTTGTTCAAACGGCCCTGGTAAGTGAACGCCGTGCCCTGGCCGAAGGCGGTTGACAATGGAAGGCCGACGATTGCGAGCAACAGCCAAGCAGTTGCGATTTTGAGCGCGTGTATAATTTTCATGGGTTTTTTTATGGTTGAGTGATGGAAAGGCGAACGCGAAATAAAATCAAGTTGCGGGGCGAACCGCCGTCGCGTGGATAGACCGCTGACCAGGCCAGCCCGCGCCAGAAAGACGCATCCTGACCCGCCAATGCCGACCCGAATCGGCCGGGCCGGGGTATTACTTTTGTTAGTATGCGTTGATTCTTCGTAGTTTCTTCTTTCCTCTTAGGCGCAAGGCGCTGGTTATGTGCTTTGTTTTTGGGCGAAATCGCCCATCGTTAACCAATGCGAGATTCCTGAGCCAAAGGGGCAAGTTATTTTCCGATTTTGGCCTATGAACACCACCGGTGACTTACTGGCCTTGCGCCTTGATTTCGCGATAAAGCCACGCACGGGCGTGGGCCCAGTAGTTATTGGCGGTGCGGGCGGAAAGGCCTAGAACTTCGGCGGCTTCCTCGATGGTCATTCCTACGAAATAGCGAAGCTTCACCAGTTCAGCTTCGGGTCGGTTTTGGGCTGCGAGTTTGTCGAGCGCTTCATTCACGGCGAAGAGTTCGTCGTCGTTCCCCGGCGCGGCAACATCCAAAACACCCTCAACGTCCACGCGTTGCTGGCCCCCTCCGTGACGCAGGGCACGCTTGCGGCGGGCCTTGTCGATGAGGATGCGGCGCATGGCTTCCGCGGCAGCGGCGAAGAAATGAGCGCGATTGGCAAACTGCGGATTGTCATTCCCGACCAAGCGCAGCCAGGCCTCATGCACCAGCGCGGTGGGTTGCAATGTCTGGTTGGGTGCTTCATGAGACATTTTCGATGCGGCCAGTCTGCGCAGTTCGCCGTAAACCAGAGGCAGCAGTTCATCGGCAGCCTTCGGGTCACCGTGCTCGATGGACTCAAGAATGCGGGTAACGTCGCTCACGTCGCCAGATTAGCGCGCGAATGGCCCCAGACAATTCAATTCGATGGAATTGGTTTACCGCGGACTCCGACACGCAAGCTTGGCATCCGCTACGCTTGCCCTACTTTTTGTCAGTTTCCAGCTCCGTTATTTTCTTCTTCCATTCGGCAGCCTGGTCAGGGCGGCCTGACGCTTCATAGAATTGCACCAGCCGCTCGAGTGCATCGTCCAGCTTCTTGAGGCGATTCCCGGGAATTCCATTTTCGTGTTCCTTCATGCCCTGGTATCCCTGCACGAGCATCGGTTCAGCGGCGGAGTAATTCTTCTGGCCGGCGAGCGCAGCTCCGAGCAGGTTTTGGGTGTAGAAACGTGACCAGTCATTGGGCAGATGTTTTTCGAAGATGACCAGGGCTTCGCGCAGGAGCGGTTCGGACTCGGCGAATTTTCCCTGGCGATTCAAAGTCAGGCCCAGCTCGGCGAGCGTGCTGGCGACATCCGGATGATCGGATCCAAGCTTGATTTTGCGCAAGCGGAGCGTCTCTTCCAGCAACTTTTGGGCATCGGCCAATCGGCCCGACTCCTGGTAGACCATGCCGAGGTTGTGCTTTTCAAGGAGGGTAAACGGATCATCGGGGCCTTTGACGGTCTTTGATCGCGTGACCAACTCTTCGAACAGAGGCTGCGCTTTGTCCAACTGATCCAAGGCTTCGTAAATGTTGGCCAGTGTGTCCATCGTGTTCAGCGTATCGCTGTCGTCCGGACCGAGCTTGGCCTTCTGCCGCTGGAGCGCCTCTTCGGTCAGGGGCAACGCCTCGGCTGCCCGGGCGACCACGTAATAATCCCAAGCCAGGTCATTCATGGCATGGAGAGTGTTCCGGTCATCTGGACCAAGTTTCGCCTTTAAATCATCGAAATTTGTCTCCAATAGCTCCAGACTTTCAGCCGTTTTGCCCTCCCAAGCCAGCACATTCGCCAAGTTGTCAATCTGGAATGGACTCCACCTGTTTTTGCCGCCTCGTTTACTGATTTCCAACCCCTCACGATACGTGGATTCCGCTTCCGCCAGCCGGTTTTCAAGCACCAGTATGTCAGCCAGATAGAACAGGGCATAGGCCACGGTATAATGATCGTTTCCAACCAACTTCCTTCGCATGGCCAGCAATTCGCGGCGCATGCTTTCCGCCTCGGCCAGTCTCCCCTGATCTGCGAGCACGCGCGCAAGTTCTCCCAGGGCGTTGGAAACTTCAGGGTGTTCATTGCCATACAGTTTCCGATCAATCTCCAACGCCTCGCGTGCTGTGGTCTCGGCCTCGTCCAGATGTCCTTGCTCCCTCAGCAAATAGGCCATCCATCTGAGCAATCTGGCAACCCTGACGTCGTTGGTGCCGGTCAGTTTCGTTTGGATAGCGAAGGCCTGACGCGTTGCATCGGTCGCTTCGACCGTCTCCCCATTATCATCCAGTACATAGGACAACTGATAAAGTGAATCGACTACGTCCGGATGCATCTCGCCCAGGAGTTTTTTTTGCATGGCCAGCGCGCCGCGGAGTAATCTCTCGGCTTGCTTATCGTCCCCCAAATCACGCAACGCCAGTCCCTGTTGGAACATCGCTTTGGCGACCATCGGATGCTCCTCACCATAATGCAATCGGGCTAGCTGCAAATTCTCCCGAGCCATCGCTTCCATCTGCTGGAAATAGCCGAGCTGGAAATAGACATCCGCCAGCGTGGTGCGGAGTTCGATTTCGACCTCCGGTTGGTTGGTCAGATCTTTGCCCACGCGCTCCGCTGTTTTGTCCAGGATCTCTTTCAGCATCGTCGTGTCCCGACCCATCGCCACCGACGGACCCACGCCATTGAGCATGTCCTTAAGAAACTGCGCCACTTGCTGGCTCTTGGCCGCTTCCGTCTCCGCTGTTTTCCTTTCCGCCTCGGCTTGTTGGCGGGCTTGCTGCTCCTTGAAGAACATCCAGGTGGACACGCCCAGCCCGAGGATGAGCGCAGCAATCACGGCGCTGGTGGCAACGAAGGCCAGCTTGTTTCGTCGAACCAGTTTTTGGAATTTGTAAAGATTGCTCGGCGGACAGGCCACCACCGGTTCGTTGTTCAAATGGCGCTGGATATCCACTGCCAAACCGTTGGCCGTCTCATAACGGCGGGTGCGATCCTTCTCCAACGCCTTCATCACGATCCAGTCCAGGTCGCCCCGCACCGAATGAATCAGCCTGGGCAGCTCGGCTTTACGGTGTTTGGCGATCGTCGTCAGATCCGCACCCAGCATCGTGCTCAAGCAGATCGAGGGACGCGCCGGTTCTTCTTCCCGAATCGTCCGGCGGATTTCATCCAGACCGGCTTGCAGCAACTTTTTGGCGTCAAACGGTGTCTGGCCGGTAAGCAACTCGTAAAGCAGAACGCCCAGCGAATAGATGTCGCTGCGCGTGTCAATATCCAGCGCGCTCATCTCGGCCTGTTCCGGACTCATGTAGGCAGGCGTGCCGATGAATTGCTCGAAGGCGGTGAAGACGGTTTGATCCGTCAATTTGCCGTGCGTCGCCTTGGCGATGCCAAAATCAATCACCTTGGGCAGGGGCACGCCGTCGTTCATCGTCACCAGGATGTTCGAAGGCTTGATGTCCCGGTGAATGATGCCTTTCTGGTGCGCGTGCTGAATGGCGCGGCAGACTTGAATAAAAAGGTCCAGCCGTTCCTGGGTGGAAAGGTTGTTCTGGTCGCAGTAATCGGTGATTTTGATGCCGCGCACCAGTTCCATGACGAAATACGGCCGGCCTGTGTCCGTCGCGCCGGCGTCCAGCACCTTGGCAATGTTCGGATGGTCCATCAGGGCCAGCGCCTGGCGTTCGGCTTCGAACCGGGCGATGACGCTCTTGGTGTCCATGCCCAGCTTGATGACCTTGAGCGCAACCCGGCGGCTAACCGGTTCTTCCTGCTCGGCCATGTAAACCACGCCGCAACCGCCTTCGCCGATTTGCTGGAGCAGTTT
>Ga0326728_10020776_pt1 | contig 12463 bp, 9 predicted proteins | sample MB3enrmetagenome_FD_207602 | JGI IMG/M metagenome (GOLD analysis project Ga0326728, IMG submission 207602) | Lab enriched peat soil microbial communities from McLean, Ithaca, NY, United States - MB31MN | ecosystem: Environmental > Terrestrial > Soil > Wetlands > Peat | place: USA: New York...
CAGTACGCGAATCAAAGCCCCGGCCTTATCTTTGTTATCGTCTACAATCTTTTGGATGTCGTCAAACACTTTGCCATTGTGGTTTTTCACCAGTTTTTCGATTTCGGTGATTTCAACCGGCGTGACATCGTGCTTGATTACATCTTCAAATTGATTGATAACGCGATAAATTTCTGCCAGTTGTTCTTTGGTGGTTCCGGTTTTAATGACTTCTTCAACCCTTTGAACTTTTGTCTTCATTAACCTACCCTGGAAATTTTTTTTAGCTCTTTGAGCGAAGGCCGGATAAATCCGCCCGCATTCCAATTTCCGGAGATGCACGCAATTTTCCTTTTAATCTATCTTTATTCAACCACATCCGGTTTGCTACCGCATCCGTATTCAGGGCAGCGCACACTGCATTTTTCATTACGTGAATTGGACAAAACGCATCTTAACTGGCGTAACTGATTAGGCATTGTTGCCTAATACAACAGGGAATTTACTTCTTATCTGTTACTATCGTCCTGAACGAAGTGAACGAACTCCCTGTGGTTCGGCCAATTGCACTTGTCCATGCTTGCCGCTTCATTGTGTAGAGATAGGTAATTCGGAGGTATTTTGCGTCAGCAAACGGTTAGAACTAAAAAGAAACTTCAGAAGAATCTTCTTTTTTATTCGTATTTTTACACTTCGTTATTAAGCAGGGCTTGAGTTATGAGGGGCGCAGCCCCTCTAGCTCAAATTCCCTTCCCGGCGGGAAGGGATTAAGGGATGGGGCGTTGTGGTTCCATTAATATTGTATAAATTATAGAATTGTCTGTGCGTGGTAAATAGAATTAGAGAATATTGTCCATATTCACCTTCGCTTGTTAACTTCATCCTGAAGAGGTACAATAATTGCGGGTGAGGTATGCCTAAAATACGCATTCTACTAGCTGATGACCATGTGATTTTGCGCCAGGGCACGCGGCAGTTGCTGGAACACGAGTCCGATATGGACGTTGTCGGGGAAGCCAGCGACGGTGCTGAAGCCGTCGAGCTTGTCACGAAGTTGAAACCCGATGTCGTCATCATTGATGTCGCCATGCCCGGCATGAACGGCATCGAAGCCACCAAAAAAATCAAGGAAATTCTCCCCGGCACCAAAATCCTGGTCTTGACCGGTTATGATTACGATGAATATATCTTCAGCCTGCTGGAAATCGGTGCCGCCGGTTATCTGCTCAAAGACGTCAGCGGTGATGAACTCGTCGGCGCCATCCGTGCCGTCTACAACGGCGAACCTGTCCTTCATCCCACGGTAATGCGGAAATTGATGGACCGCTGCAAGACTATGAGCCCGCGGCAGACCGAAACTCCGGTCGGCGCCCTGAGCGACCGCGAAATGGAAGTTTTAAAATTAGCCGTCAGCGGTAAAAGCAACAAAGATATTGCTGAAGCCCTCAATATCAGCCTGCGTACGGTTCAGGCGCACATGCGCAGTATTTTCAATAAAATCGGGGTTGGCTCCCGTTCCGAAGCCATCGTCTGCGGGCTGAAGAAAGGCTGGTTCAGTCTGGAAGATATCTCCTGAAATTCAGATGAGTAAGGAACAGAAATTAACCGCGCCAAGTGCCGAAGAACTGGAAAAGCAGTGTAAACTTCTCCAGCAGAAACTGGATGCCCTGACCGTCAGTGAAAAACGGCTCGGCATGCTCAATGCCATCTCCGCCGCTCTTTATAGTTCCCTGGAGTTGCCCGGCGTTTTTGATAAAGCCGTCCGCATGGTCGCCGAATTGATGTCTGCGGATATTGTTTTGCTTTTCACTACCAATGAATCCGCTCAGGTATTGGAACTGGCGGCCTATCAGGGTATTTCCTCCGACCTGGTGCCGGAAATCAAACCGTTGAAAACCGGCGAGGGCTTATACGGGCAGCTGGTTGAATCCGGCAAAGCCCTAATCATCGAAGACAATACCGGTATCCCCCCGGAGTTCAGCGGCATTTTGCTGCGCATGAACATCCGCACGCAAATGGCCGTTCCGCTGGTTTTTCAGGAACGTGTGCGAGGGGTTATCTGCATCGGGGTGCGTCCCCCGAAACAGCTTAATAGCTACGACCGCGATTTAATGGTCTCTGTCGGCCGGGAAATCGCCGTCGCCATTGAAAACGCCCGTCTCTATGGTGTTCAGCGCCAGGTCACCGAACAGTTAAAGCTGTCCGAAGGAAAATACCATCGGCTTTTTGATCTGGCCAGCGATGCTATCTTTGTCACCGATTTAAGCGGTAAATTAATTGAAGTCAACCGTGCCTCCGCCGAATTAATGGGCGATACGGTGGAAGATGTTATCGGCACCGATATCCGCCGTTACCTTTCTCCGGAAGAGTTGGAAACTGCCCGCCGTGTCCGCCGCGCCCTTTTGTTGGGCCAACCGTTCCCCCAGCCTTACGAACAAAAACTGATTCGGAACGACAAAACCGAAGTCATTTTAATGCTCTCCTCCAATCTGGTGCGTCAGGGCGACGAGCCCCCGATTTTTGAACATGTGGCGCGTAACGTCACCCGGGAACGGCGCATGCAAGACAACCTCCGCCATTACGTGCAGCAGATTACTCGCATCCAGGAGGAAGAAAGGAACCGCATCGCCCGCGACCTGCATGACGAAACCGCTCAAGCTCTTTACGCCCTGACGCGGCAGATTGATAATTTTATCCGCAGCTCCCCGAATTTACCGGCAGAGACGTCTGCTTTCCTCAAAGGTCTGGTGGAACAGACTAAAACCATTTCCCAGGAAGTGCGCCGTTTCAGTCAGGATTTGCGCCCGCCGCTGCTCGACGACCTGGGCCTCCTGTCCACCATCCGCTGGCTTACCGGCGACATGGAACACCGGACCCATATTACGGTGAAATTGACTGTCTCCGGGGCGGAACGGCGTTTGGCGCCCCATGTTGAACTGGCGATTTTTCGCATCATTCAGGAAGCTCTGCGCAATGTCGAAAAACATGCCTCTGCAACCCGGGTGGATGTCAGCATCGAATTCGCCGAAGGGGAAATTAGTATTTCCATTGCGGATAACGGCAAAGGGTTCAAACTTGCCGGCGATGTCGGGGATTTACCGCGCGACGGCCGCCTCGGCCTGATGGGCATGAAAGAACGTGTCAATTTGCTCGGCGGCGAACTTACTATTACCGCCGAACCGTCCCAGGGCACTCACGTCCTCATTCAATTACCGGCGTAAAAGCGTCTTTGTCGTCTCCCTCCGCCTTAATTCATCGTCCACTCCATCCCGTTGAAAAACGGGATGGAGTGGACGATTCCACCTGTTGTTCCTGCGAAAGCCGTAGGCCGCAGCCGAAGGTACTGAACGAAGTGAACGTACAGGAATCTTGAGCCCTTAGGCGAAATACTTTTGCTTTTCAAGCAAAAGGTACATCAAACCAACTTTACCCTGATTCCATCCTCGAAATACCATCATCGCTAAATCCCCTCGTTTCCCAAAACTCTCCTGTTCGTCTTTTCTCGCCCCACGCAGCGGGAGAGAGTAGAGTGAGGAGGCATTGTGGGAATAAAACATTCTCGCTTTATCCTCTTTGCTCGTACCTCGGGCCTGATTGCGGAGAGACAATCCGCTTATAAAAAAGGGTGAGTTCCCAATGTGAAGTGACCCCTTTTTTATAACCCTAAACTCACAACTGGCTACTATAAACTAAAAACTTTTACAGTTTACTCGTCTTATTTCTCTGGCGGTACCCGGTTGTACGGCCGCGGATAAACCACCGGCCCGTGTTCCCGGGAAGGCAGGATGACCGTCGCGCCGCCCGTCACGGAATTTGCGCCGGTCTGCATCAGATTCTGGATTTCGATGTCCACGCAGCATTTGCCGTCATCGATGTATTTCTTGGTGACTTTGCCCTTCACCCAGGTAGTATCGCCTTCCATCACGAACCGGCGGATTTGTGCGTCGAATTTCCACAGGAAACCGTCGTCGCCCATCCAGTTGGTCAACAGGATGAAGCGCCATGCCTCCAGTTGCTGTCCAACGGCGAAGCTTCTCTTGACGACTTTCACGCCGTATTCCATTTTAGTTTCGGCCCAGGGTATCTTCTTCCACATGATTCTGTTCAACCTGTCGGATAAGTTATGCGCATGTCCGCCGGCATGCCATGCGGTCATTTCTGTTGCACTTAAAGGCCCGCGTACCACCGGCTGTAGTTCATCCCCGACATTCACATCTTCGAAGAAACGCGGTTTCGCGCCACGGATTTCTTCGGCGTCCTGCGCGTTATAAATATCTTCGATTTGTTTCTTGGTATAAACCGGGATCTCTTCAATTTCGGTATTTGCCTGGATATTCCGCTTGGCCACTTCGTTGACATCAGCCCACTGGTCGTAAGCCATGTACCCGGCGACTAAATCGCCGCCCTGACGGTAGTAATCGCATTGTTCATACGAGAGTAATTTTCGTCCTGCCCAGGCGCTGTGCATCTCTTTATTATCGGACGGGCACATCACCCTGTAGGTGAATTTATCCCCCACGCAGATGGGTTTGAACCACTCGCGTTCGCACCCGGAATAATATCCGGCGATTTCCGGAATCATCGGGCCGTGGTCTAGCGGTGATTGTGCGTAAGTGATGGTATACAGATAGTTCGGCGGCGCGATTAAACACTTGTATTTAGTAGTCTTGGCGTATTCGGCATCGCGGTACAGCGGGTTTAAATCGCCTTCGCCGTTGACGAAGATTCTGATGCCGTCTTCGGTCGCTTCGCGATTCAATGAGTTGTCGCTCAAAATATTCCCGACCCATCCCGGTCCGCGCGACCGGAAATCTTCACTGGTCAGGATGTGTCCTTTCAGTTTGCCCCAGGCTTCCACCATCTGGTCGAGTGGTGCTAATTTCTTTGCCGGCATTTTAGTCTCCTTAAATTATGCTTAAAATTTTATTTTTTCATCATCGCTGCCATGGTGATTTGCGCTGCCCATTTTTCCCAATCATAGTGGTTATTGACATCGTCGAGCATGCTGCGGTACACCAGTTTCTTGGTCAGTGCCACTCCCAGTGTCGGGTATTGGGCAATCGTGGCCGCCATTTCCATGCTGGCTTTCATTAAATCCGCTGCCGGCACGCACTGATTTACCAGACCCATTGCTTTGGCTTCCGGGCCCAGCACGATTTTAGCCGTAAACATGAATTCCAGAGCAGCCGCCGGCCCGATTATTTTCGGCAGCCAGTAAGTCATTCCCAGCCCGGGCGCTGCGCCCAGTTTGACGTAAGCCGAACCGATTTTCGCCGTGTCGGCGGCGATTCTGATATCACAGCTCAACGCCAACGCTAAACCGGCTCCCACGCAGGCACCGTTAATCGCCGCGATGACCGGCTTTTGCATTTTATAGAAACAAGCTTCGTTGTTGGCGGTATTCAATAAGTCGTAAGTGGTAGGCGCTTTGACTGTCCCGGCTGCCATTTCGGAAATATCATGGCCGGCGCAGAAACCCCGCCCCGCCCCGGTCAGGATCGCGACTTTGATTGTTTCGTCTTTGTCTACTTCATCGGCCGCGGCAGCGATGCTTGCCTTCATTGCGGTGGAAATCGCGTTCATTTTATCCGGCGAATTCAACGTGATGATTGCGATGCCGTCCTTCTTTTCAAACATTAATGCTTCATAATTCATTGTCATGTTTCCTCCCATCTCGTTTTCATATTTTAAATTAAATTTAATAAATAACTTTCTTCTCGGTTAATCGCGCGATTTCACTGTCGGACATGCCGAGCAGTCCCTTGAAAATATAGTCGTTGTGTTCACCAAGCAGCGGCGCCGGCGGATTTTGTGCCGTCAATGCCGATTTCCAGGGCGACCGGTACACGTTAATTTCTCCCGCCACTTTATGATTTTGCTGAATAATCGCGCCGCGTTTCACTACATGCGGGTCAACTACTAATTCCCCGATGTCAAGGGAGCTTCCGGCCGCGACTCCGGCCTTTTGCAGCATATTCTGGGCTTCATAATGGGTATAATTCTTCGTCCATTCGGCCACCAGCCGGTTCAACTCATCCTGGTTTTGCCAGCGGCTGAACTGGTCTACGAACTTATCGTCTTTGCACCAAGCAGGGTTGCCCATCACTTTGCACATCGCCTGCCATTCTTCATCGGTACCGATGGCAATTGCCACCCATTTGTCTTCGCCTTTGCACGGGTAGCACCCGTGCGGCGCCATTATGTCGTCGCGGTTCCCCATCCGCGGCCGGGTCCGGCCGTTCATCACCTGTTCCATGATTACTTCCGGAATCAGGCTCGTGACGCCTTCGCTCTGCGCGACGTCTACCAGCTGCCCTTGGCCGGTCTGGTTCCGGTAAATCAATGCAGCCATAAATGCCGCGACCCCGTAAACCCCTCCGATTGGGTCTGCCGGATATGTCCCCGAAAGCACCGGCGGTTCGCCGGGATAACCGAACGAGATATTCAATCCGCCCACAGCCTCAATTGTCGAGGCATAAGAAACATAGTCTTTATCCGGGCCGATACTGCCGAAAGCCGGCAGTGTTACCATGATAATATCCGGCTTGATTTTCTTCACTTCTTCGTAATCCAGACCCCAGCCCGGCAGGACGCGCGGCGCAAAATTGGTTATCAGCGCGTCGCTGACCTTGAGCAGCTTTTTGAAGGTTTCGATTCCTTCGGGTTCTTTCATATTAATCGTGCAGCTCTTCACCCCGCGGTTGGTGAAATTGAACTGCCCCATATTCAAATCCTCGACGGAATCCTTGGTCAGTTTGACCACTCTTTGCGCATCCAGACGCTGTCTGGTCTCCACCTTGATTACTTCCGCGCCCATATCCGCCAGCATCGCGCCCATCCACGGGCCGGCCCAGACCCAGGTTAACGAAACTACCCTTATCCCTTTCAGCGGAGCAATATTCATCTTAAATTCCCTGCCTTAGTTTCTATATTCGGTATCACACGGCGTTTAGATGACGCCGGCTTCTTTCAGTCTCGTCAGGTCGCGCTTGGTGTATCCCAGTCGCCCGCAGTAAACTTCTTCGTTGTTCTGGCCCAGCAGCGGCGCGGCTTTCGGCGCTTCCCGCTGCATCCCGGAAAACCGGTAAGGTACCCCGGGGAACGTCAGTGTGCCGGTGCCTTTGCGCTCGACTTCGACGAAGAAGTCTCTGGCTTTCATCTGCTTGTCTTCCAGTACCTGCGCGGCGTTGCGCACCGCGCCCAGCGGGATGCCTTTTTCCTGACTGCGGCGGTAAATTTCTTCGACGGTGTACTGCATCGTCCATTCCAGCATCAGCGGTTTCAGCGCGTCCCAGTACTGCGAACGTATCTGTGCGTTGGCGAATAATTCGTTATCTGCCCAGTCCGGATGTCCCATCACTTCTACGAAGCGCCGCCACTGGTGTTCCTCCACAAACGAGGCATAAATGTAGCCGTCCTTGCAGGGCAGGATGTGGTGCGGCGCCAGGTCCAGGATATCGGTGCGCCGGGAAATCTGTTTCATGTATGAATACCGTGCGATGGCGGCGTTGACGTTTTGTATCACGCTTTCCTGTTCGGAGACATCCAGCTGCATCCCTTCGCCGGTCAATTGCAGCCGGTATAGCGAACCCAGCGTCGCGCTGGCGGCGCACAAACCGGCCTGGAAACTGAAAAGATGGGCCGGATATTTCAGTGGTTCCTTGGTCGGGTCGCCTTCACGGGTCGAAAGGTAACCCACCCCGCCCAGATGGGTGGCTACCAGTTCCCCGCCCTTATAGTCCTTATACGGCCCCGTCTGCCCGAAGGGGGTGATGGAAGTCATCACGATGCGGGGATTTATCTCTTTCACGAACTTATAGTCAAGCCCCAGTTTTTTCATTCTTTTCGGCGGATTGTTCTCGACGAAGATATCAGCGCTTTTCAGCAGCTGCACGAAAATCTCTTTGCCGGTGGTTGTTTCCGGATTGAGCGTCACGCCCAGCTTGTTCATATTCAAGTATTGGAATAAACCGCTGTTTTCGATGCCGGGAATATCCTTGAAGAAAGGCTCTTCTTTCCGGGATACATCGCCGCAGCTGGGGTCTTCAATTTTGATTACTTCTGCGCCGAAGTCGGCCAGTATTCTCGCGCAGAAAGGTCCGGTCACCCGGTTTCCGAATTCGACGACCTTCACGCCGTCCAGTGCTTTGTAAAACATAATACCCCCTAAAACAATCTGAGGTTTGAGCGGGCTGAGCGCCCGTTACTGTTTGGTGCGGGGACACTGATAGTCACTTGCGCTTCGGGTTGGGCATCGTTATGAGGACAGTGTCTTCTATTACGTCTACGTTAGCAAAAACCAAAACTTCTGTCAATCAATTGTCTTTGCGGGGAAATCATCTTCTATAGGGTCAGGTTTGTAACCTGACCGCCTGGTACCTACCGGCAATCCGACACCAAAGTGTCGTACTGAGTCCCGTCTTCAATGGGACTAATGTATCTTAAAGAAAGGCAGATTTGGTTTTCCTTTTTTAAATTTCGTATTTGTTTAGTATTTCGATATTCTGATTTAGAATTTATTTTATTCCAGACTCTTGAACCTTGACTCTTGATTATTGAATCTTGAATCTTTCTGTTTAGTGTTCCCGCGTTTTCCGCCACACGGTGATGATCATCAATATTAATGCCAGGGCCACCACTGCCTCCACATCCCAGTATCCTGATTTCCGCAGTAAATAGGCGGTGCCCAAAATAATCAGCACTCCCACCGCTAGCTCGGGCGAATCCCCGACTAGGAAATCCTGCCAGAACAACAGGAAACTTTTGGTGTATTTCCAGATGGTTTTCAGTATCTTCATACGGTGTGCGCCTCGTGGTGCAGCCGGTCATGCGCGCGCTTGAAAAAGGCAATCAGCCCGAAAGTGGTGGCGGCGATGATTGCCACTAAAATGACGATGAAAACGTCGGACAGCGGCCACTTGACGCCGGCGCCTTCTCCCATCCAGAACATCCCGAAAGACACTAAGATAATCCCGACGCCGAGCTTTAATTTATTTTCCGGCACTTTCGCCAGTGGCTTGGCTACAATCGCCCCGATTATCGCGATGACGGCGATGGCAATCACTGCCCCCAACACCGCCCATTTGAGCTGACTGTAATCGTTGCCGTTTGATAAACCGAAAGTGACCACAATCATCACCACTTCCATCCCTTCTAGGAAAACGCCCTTGAAACTGACCACGAAAGCCACGGAATCGCGCTTGCCGGTCCGGATGTGCTTCTCTTGTTTCAGCTCCTGCACTTCCTTCTCGTAAATCCTGGCCTCGTCATGCAGAGCTTTGAAGCCGGAAGACCGCAATATCGCTTTGGTCAGCCACTGCATCCCGAAAATCAGCAGCAATGTCCCCACGATGACGCGCAAAACGTCAATATCCACATGGTGGATCATTGTCGTACCCAGTATCCCCACTACTGCGGCCAGTGCCAGAAAAGCCACAATCGTGCCTTCCCAGGTAGAGCGCCAGCCGTGCGTAATGCCGGATGCTAGGATTATCGTCAGCGCTTCCACCGCCTCGACAGCGCTGGCGGCCATCACGGTGATGATTAAGACAATCGTACTACCGCTGAACATTACTTACTCCCGTTTCACTTTACATTGTTTTGTAATAACTTCCATTATATACCAGCGGGATTTCTCAATCCCACTCACCCTTCCCTTCACTTCCTTTGCGAAGAGCAGCCCACCAATGCTACCATCCATACCGGCGAAAGCCGGTATCTACTGATTGGTTAGACGATCATGTTTTTGGCTATTGAAATCTGTTTAGTGTTTCGGATTTCGGATTTAGGATTTATTTGGGTTTTGGAATTTGGAGCTTGGAAACTTTTTAGTCTGCAGGCTGTGTACTGAAAGCTGAGAGCTTCTGTAATAATGTTATAATTGACATTACTTATGGATATGCTCGCAGGACTCAACTCGAAACAGCAGGAAGCCGTTCAGGCAATCAAAGGCCCCGTGCTCATTCTGGCCGGTCCCGGCAGCGGCAAAACCCGCGTCATTACCCAGCGGGTGGCCTATCTTATCAAAGTCGTCGGCGTCAACCCGCACCGCATCCTTGCAGTGACTTTTACCAACAAGGCCGCCAAAGAAATGGTGGAGCGGCTCGACAAGCTGGTACCGGGCTCAGTCAAACAACTGACGGTCGGCACCTTCCACTCAATTTGCGCCAAAATATTGCGCATTGACGGCCAGGCCGTCGGCATCCGGCCGGAGTTCGTGATTTACGACGGCGACGACCAGATGGCGGTCATCAAGCGCTGTTTCACGGAATTGAACCTCGACCCCAAGCAGCATGCGCCGCAGGCGATTGCCTCGGCCATTTCCAACGCCAAAAGCAAAATGCTGACCCCGGCGGAATTCGCCCGGCACAACCGCAGTTACTTCGAGGAAGTCATCGCCCGCGTCTACGAACGCTACGAGAAAAACCTGCTCGAAAGCCACGCCCTAGACTTCGACGATTTGCTGGTCAAAACGGTGCTTCTCTTCCGCAAAAACCCGGAACTTTTGGCTCGCTACCAGGAACGTTACATCCACGTGATGGTGGACGAATTTCAGGACACCAATATGGTGCAGTACGAACTGGTCAAACAAATCGGGGCCAAATACCGCAACATCTGCGTCGTGGGCGACCCCGACCAGTCAATTTATTCCTGGCGCGCCGCCGATTTACACAATATCCTCAGCTTCGAGCACGATTATCCGGATGCCAAGGTGGTGCTGCTGGAACAGAACTACCGCTCGACGAAAAATATTTTGGAGACCGCTTCCAACGTGATTTCGGTCAATCAGAACCGTAAAGCCAAGAAACTTTGGACGGAGAACGACCAGGGCGAACGGGCGGTTTTGTTCGAAGCCTACACCGAACAGGAGGAAGCCCAATTTGTCGTCCGCGAGATTGAACAGCAAGTGGCGAAAGGCCGGTTCCGGCTCGGCGATTTCGCGGTGATGTACCGCACCAACGCCCAGTCCCGGGTGCTGGAAGAAGCGTTTATCCGCTATGGCGTGGCTTACCGCCTGGTGGCCGGGACGCGCTTTTACGAACGGCGTGAAGTCAAGGACGTCATCGCCTATCTCCGGCTGATTCAGAATCCCCAGGACAGCGTCAGCCTGCAGCGGATTATCAACGTCCCCGGCCGCGGCATCGGCCCGACCACGGTAGCGAAACTGGCCGCTTGGGCGCAATCGCTGGGGGCTTCGGCTTACGATGCGCTCCGATTGCTGGTGGATTTAAAACAGAAAAACGCGACGGCGGAGATACCGTTTGACAACCGGGCCGGCGACGCGCTGGCGCGCTTCAGCGAAATGCTGGCCGGTTTTGTGGAAAAAAGTCAGAATACCAATCTGGTCGAGCTTTTCGACCTGGTGGTGGAAAGCAGCAATTACAAACAGTTTACCCTGAACGACCCCGACGGCGCGGAAAGATGGGAGAATATCCTGGAATTACGCACCGTGGCGCAGCAGTACAAAGACCTGCCGCCGTGGGAAAGCCTGGCTGCTTTTCTAGAGAGCGTGGCGCTGGTCTCCGACGTTGACGGCTACGACGCAGCGCTGGACCGGGTGACACTCATCACCCTGCATCAGGCGAAAGGACTGGAATTCCCGGTGGTTTTCATTGTCGGCGTGGAGGAAAAATTGTTGCCGCACATGCGCTCGATGGACGACCCCGACCAGCTGGAAGAGGAACGCCGGCTTTTTTATGTCGGGATTACCCGCGCCAAACAACGGCTGTACATCCTGCATGCCTTCCGCCGCACGTTCATGGGGCAGAGCACGGTCAACCCGCTCTCGCGTTTTCTGGGGGACATCCCCAAACACCTCGTCACCACTCCGGGCTGGCAGGCGGGACAGCAGATGAAAGTAGCCGACGCGGTGTATGCCTGGAACCGGGTGCGTGTTGACGAAGCCCCGCCCGCGGCGGAAAAGGAAAAGAATGTCAGTTTCCCGACCTTCGACCTGAAAGCCGGCGACCGGGTACGGCACAGCATCTTTGGCGAAGGCGTGGTTGTCAGCAACAAAAAGGTGAAAGCCGATAACGAGGTCACGGTTGCTTTCAGCGGCCAGGGGATTAAGAAGCTGCTGTTAAGCCTGGCCCATCTGGAAAAAATATAATCACATGTGCTATTGACAAATTACACGGAAACGTGTAGGATAAGGTAATATGACGATTAAGGTGCTCAGTCCGCAGGTGGCCGCTAAAATTGCCGCCGGGGAAGTGGTGGAAAGACCCGCCTCGGTGGTGAAAGAACTGGTGGAAAACGCGCTGGATGCCGGCGCCGTGCAGATTGCCGTCGAAACCAAAGGTGGCGGGCTGGAATCCATCCGCATCACCGATGACGGCAGCGGGATTGCTTCCGAGGAAGTCGAAACGGCTTTCGGGCGGTACGCCACCAGTAAAATCACCCGCGTCGAAGACCTGGACAGCATCGCCACGCTCGGCTTCCGCGGCGAGGCTTTGGCCAGCATCGCGGCGGTTGCCCAAGTCGA
>Ga0326728_10020780_pt1 | contig 12461 bp, 13 predicted proteins | sample MB3enrmetagenome_FD_207602 | JGI IMG/M metagenome (GOLD analysis project Ga0326728, IMG submission 207602) | Lab enriched peat soil microbial communities from McLean, Ithaca, NY, United States - MB31MN | ecosystem: Environmental > Terrestrial > Soil > Wetlands > Peat | place: USA: New York...
ACGGACCATCTGGACCGTTTCCATTATCTCATTCGGGTCGATAAGCATCATTCATCCCCCGCGGGTCAAATCCGGTGCATGAAACGGAACGCGTCCTCGTGCTGCACCTTCACCTCGACGCCGAGGCTCTTCCCCTCATCGGCCATCTTGGCTTGGAAGGAGGCCAAGTCGAAGGTCCCCTCTGGTGGCTCGGCCAGCATGATCATAGTGAACATGTCTTGCATGATCTTCTGGCTGATATCGATGATGTTCACGCCGAAGAGCGCCATGACGGTGGTGATGCTCGCGACGATACCAACGTGATCCCTGCCGATCACCGTTATAATGAAGCGATTCGAGGCCATGTCTCCTATGTCTCCTTAGCCCTTGTAGCACAGCACGGGGTTGCGCGCGGCCGCGACTTCGTCCAGGCGGCCGACCGGGGTCGTCGTAGGCGCGGCGTGGAGGAGCTCAGGGCTCTCCTTCGCCTCCTCTGCAATCTGGAGGAGGGCCGCCGCGAATTCGTCTAACGTTTCCTTCGACTCGGTCTCGGTAGGCTCGATCATGATAGCCTCGGGGACAATGAGAGGGAAGTAGATGGTAGGCGGATGGAAGCCGAGGTCGATGAGGCGCTTGGCTATGTCGAGGGTGTGCACGCCCTCGGCTATGTCGCCCTGAGCGACAAACTCGTGCATACAGCGCCTGGGATACTTCACCTTATATGTGCCCTCGACGAGAACTTTTACGTAGTTCGCATTGAGCACCGCGTTCTCCGCGACCGAGCGCAAGCCCTCAGGCCCGAGCATTCGCAAGTAGACATAGGCGCGCAGGATGATCCCGAAGTTTCCGTAGAAGGACTTAAGCCTCCCGATCGAACGTGCCGGCATCGCGAGGCTATAGGCGGCCGCGGACGAGCCCTCGCCTTTCGCGACTATGGGGCCAGGGAGGAAGTCTACGAGATCGGACCTGACGCCGACGAAGCCTGCGCCCGGCCCCCCGCCGCCGTGGGGCGTCGAGAAGGTTTTGTGAAGATTGAAGTGCATGACGTCGATGCCGACTTCCGCCGGGCGCAGGATGCCGACTAACGCGTTCATGTTGGCGCCGTCGCCGTAGACGAGGCCCCCGGCCGCGTGCACGGCGGCCGCTATCGCCTCGATATTGCGGTCGAAGAGGCCGAGGGTGTTCGGGTTCGTGATCATGATGCCGGCGACTTCGGAGGCCTCGGGCCCCGACAGGATCTCGCGGAGGGCGGCCATGTCCACGCCGCCTTCGGCGTCGGAGGCTATGGCCTTTATCCTGAAACCCGCCATCGTGCAGGAGGCGGGGTTGGTCCCGTGCGCGGAGTCCGGCACGAGCATGAGGCGGCGCCCGTGTTCCCCGCGCGCTTCGTGGTAAGCGCGGATGATGAGAACACCCGAAAGCTCGCCATGGGCGCCGGCTGCAGGTTGGAGGCTGCCGGCCGCGAAGCCTCCTATCTCGCAGAGCCAGGACTGAAGGCTATGGATGATCTCGAGCGAGCCTTGGCTGAACTCGTCGCCCGCGAGGGGATGGGCGTTGCGCCAACCAGGGAGCGAGGCGGCGGCCTCGTTCGCTTTCGGGTTGTACTTCATCGTGCAGGAGCCTAGGGGATAAAACTCGGTATCAATCGAGTAGTTCTTCTGGGATAGGCGTGTGAAGTGCCGCACGAGGGAGAGCTCGTCCAGCTCGGGCAGTTCGAGCTTATCGCGCAGGAGAGCCGCAGGCGGGCGAGCGGACGGCACGTCGCAGGAGGGAAGCGAGACGCACTCGCGTCCAGGAGAGGAGAGCTCGTAGACGAGGCTTTCCGGCCTAAGGTTCATTCCGCAGCCTCCTCGAGACTACGGGCGAGGAGCTCGATCTGGCCTTTCGTGCACATTTCGGTGACGCAGACCAAGAGCTCGTGCGTCCGCTCGGGATAATAGCGCGATAAGGGAAAGCCTGGGACGACCCCTCGACGCGAGAGCTTGTCGGCGATCTCGGCGGCGGGAATAGGCGTGAGCACGACGAACTCCTTGAAGAACTCCTGCTTCGAACCGAGAGCGGGCACGGCGAACCCCGGAAGGGCCGCGATAAGGCCGGCCGCATAGTGGGCCTTGCTCCAGCAGAGCTCGGCAACTTTGCGCATGCCGCTTCTTCCCATGGCGGCGAGGTATATACAGGCACGCAACATCGCGAGTCCCTGGTTCGAGCAGATGTTCGAGACGGCCTTCTCCCGCCTTATGTGCTGCTCGCGAGCGGTAAGAGTGAGGACAAAGCCCCTCCGGCCCTGCGCGTCCTTGGCTTCGCCCACGAGGCGGCCGGGCATCTTACGCACCAACTTGGCACTCGATCCGAGCATGCCGAGGAAGGGCCCGCCGAAGCTCATCGGATTGCCCAAGGCTTGGCCTTCGGCTGCGACTATGTCCGCTCCCATCTCGCCGGGGCTTTTCAGAAGGCCGCACATGATGGGGTCAGTATGCACGACGAGAAAGGCGCCCGCGGCGTGGGCTGAGGTCGCTGCGGCGGCTATGTCCCCCAACGTACCCGAAAAGGAGGGATAGGGCACGACTACGCAGAAGGTCGAATCGTCCGAACGGATAGCGGCGGCCTCGGGCGGGAGATCGAGGAACTCGAGGCGGATCGGGAAGGCGGAGGCATAGGATCGCATGACGTCTTTGTATTCGGGATCGAGATCGGCGCAGACAATCGCCTTGTCGCGCCCGCCGGAGGCGAGGCCAGTGGCGGCGCCGGATGCGTTGTACGCCATCAGCACTGCCTCGGCCAGGGCGGTCGCTCCATCATAGTGCGAGGCGTTGACCACCTCGACGCCGAGTAGTGCGGAAGCCATGCTCTGGTACTCGAAGATGGCCTGGAGCGTTCCTTGAGAGACCTCAGGCTGGTAGGGCGTATAGGCCGTGAGAAACTCGCCACGAGAGGAGAGTGCGTCGACGACTGCGGGGATGAAGTGGTAGTAGGCGCCTGCGCCGAGGAACCAGGCTGAGGTAGAAGCACAGAGGTTCTTCGCGGCGAGGGACTCTATTTCGCGCATCGCCTCCATCTCCGACAAGGGAAGAGGCAGTTTGAGCTTCGGGAAGCGCGCAGAGGCGGGGATGACGGAAAAGAGCTCCTCAACGCTCGCCGCGCCGATGCGCTCGAGCATAGCCTTGCGTTCGTTATCGGTCGCCGCGATGTAGGGCATCCCTTACTCCTTTGCCGCTTCCTTCTCGTAGGCGGCGGGGTCGAGGAGGCCTTCCCATTCGGCTGCCTTGGAGGGCGCTATGCGCACGAGCCAGCCTCGGCCGTAGGGGTCCTTGTTGAGAAGGGCGGGATCTCCCGCAAGCTCGCCATTGGCGGCGACTACCGTGCCCGAGACGGGCGCATAGATGTCGCTCGCAGCCTTGACCGACTCGACGACGCCGATAGCGTCGCCCTGAGCGACGGTCTTGCCGACCTCGGCGAGCTCGACGAAGACTATGTCGCCCAAGGATTCCTGGGCGTGGTCGGATATGCCGACGACTATCTCGGCGCCGTCCTTGCGGGCATACTCGTGCGAACTCCTATAGCGGCAGTTGGGATCGATCTTCATGGTCTTCTCCTTACGGGATATGTCGTTCAACGTCTGTATGCGGGAAGGTAGAGCGGCCTTTTGACGACGAGGGCGGGACGCGGCTTATCCCGTATCGACACGGCGAGGGCGGTCCCTACTTTCGCGAGTTCGGGAGGGACGAAGGCGTTGGCCGCATACTTCTTCACGGTCGGGCAGTACATGCCTGCCGCGCATACGCCGACAACCGCGCCATCCGCGGACGCGAGCACGGCGCAGTCCTCGCGGGGAACGCCGCCCGTCACGTCGAGTCCGACGAGCTTGCGCTTAGGCCCGGCCTCGACGATCGCCTGGAGCGCTGAACGGCCGACAAAGTCTTTCGTGAAGTCGCAGGCCCACTTGAAACCCGCTTCGATGGGATTGATAGTAGGGCCGATCTCGTGGCCATGAAGGGGCATGCCCGCCTCGAAGCGGAGGCTATCGCGGGCCGCGAGCCCTATGGGAGCAGTCTCGATGCCGAGCTCCGTTCCCTTAGCGAGAAGGAGTTCCCAAAGTTCGACGGCCTTCCGCGCGGGAAAGAAGAGCTCGCCTCCGTCCTCGCCCGTATAGCCCGTGCGTCCAAAGAGGAGCTCGACACCGGCGACCTCGATCCTTTTAGAAGTGAAGCGCTCGATCTTCGAGACTTCACCGCCGGAGACCGAGTCCATGAGCTCGATTGCCTGCGGCCCCTGTACGGCGATCATGTAGGTTTCGTCCGAGCGGTCGTCGATGACAAGGCCTTGCGGCGCGCGAGAGCGCATCCACCCGAGGTCGGCCTCCCTGTTCGATGCATTGACTACGATCCACCAGCTATTCTGGAGCCTATAGACGAAGAGGTCGTCGAGGACGAAGCCCGACTCGTCGAGGAGGAGCGCGTAGCGTGCCTCGCCGGAAATCATGTCGGAGACACGCGAACTTACGAGGGAAGAGACGAACTCGTTCGAACCTTTCCCGGATATCTCGACCTGGCCCATGTGATCGATGTCGAAGAGGCCTACCGAGCGGCGGCAGATGAGGTGCTCCTCTACAGCGCCGGTCGGATAGGAGATCGGCATATCGTAGCCTGCGAAGGGAGCCATCTTAGCGCCCCTCGCAATATGCCAATCATGAAGTAGTGTCGCGTTCACATGAGCCTCCTTGGTGCGGTGTAACTCAATGAAGAATGGGCCTGAGTCTAGCACGCACGACGAGCCGGGGCAAGCCGACGCGAATATGGAAATCTTAGAATCGCTCGATCTGCGCAACAATTATCGTGGCACTGGCGGATGGCGTAAAAAATTCTCCCCGCCAGGCTTTATTCGGGGAGGGTCGAATACCGCGCAACTCGCTGCGCATCCGTGATTAAGTAGTTGTGCTAGAAGGAACTCCGGGAAAGGGGGCCTCCAATATATACGCCCTCCCCACCTAGGTAGTCGTGCTTCTCGCCCTCGATGAGTATCTGCACGTCCTGTATGTTCGGAAAGGCCGTGGCGGTGAAGACGATCTGCTTGAGCTGCCCCGCATAGCCTTCGATTCCGTAATGGTTATACATGAAGGCCTCGTTGAAGTTGAGGACGGCGGTCGAGCCTTTTACTTGGGCGGAAAGCAGCTTCGTGCCCGCAGGTACGAGCGAGATAAGCTTGCGGCGCAGCTCGTCCTCGTTCGGCCCCTTGAGCAGGGCGCCGAGAGAGTCGAGCATGGGCGAGTCGGAGACGGGAATCTGTCGCTTGACTTCTTGCCGCACGATGGCGCCGTCATCGTCAATGCGCACGAAGTAGAGGGCGGCTGCACGGTTGCGAGCGCCTTGAACGGCGGCAGGCGCCGGCCTTGAGCCCTGCGTTTGCGTCGTCGACTGCGGTCTAATCGTCGTAATCGGCGCCACGGCAGAGGAAGCAGCGCCCTGCCTCGCCGCTGCTTGCGGCGAAGCCTCAGGCGCGGACTTTGGCTCGGCCTTCGGCGTCGAGACTTGGGGGTCGGGTTCAGGTGCAGGAGTGTCGGTTTTAACTGGGCTCTTCAGCGGTGCGCCCTTCGACTGCTGCGGCGTCGTTTGAGCCGCCGGCGCTTGCGGTGCAGGAGTCGCATCGCTTCCCGTCTGAGTCTTCACGATCTCGTGGAAATTCGTGCGCGCGAGGGTCTCTTGGATTTTGCCCCAGTTGAGGGCGAAGACGAACAGGGCTATAAGGACCGCCATGAGCCAGAAGACGGTGCCCGCGTTCGATCCTGATCTTTTATTGTTGTTTCGATTGCTCGCGGCCATACGGGTTTATGATATGGAAGGTGCCTGCCGTGGTCAACCATTGATGTCGTAGATATCGCGCTTTGGGTTGGGGTCTCGGTCCGGCAGGAGATAGACGATCCGATACTTGCCCGGATTATGGAATTGCACGAAATGCCCGCCCGCGCGTAGGGCGTAGCGCCCTTCCACGGGACGATGCCCCGCGAACCAGAGGACACCATCCGCCTTATCCGCGCCGAAGAGCGCTTCTATGCTTCTCTCCACCGAGAGCGCCTCGGCAGCGTCGTTAGGCGTCCAGATGAGGGACTCGACTACGTCGGGCCGCGAGCGGTACTCAAGGATATCCTCGATACCCAGGGCGAAGGCTGGCTCCCCGTGGCTCGCAACGAAGCGATCTCCCCTCGCGAGAAGGGGCAGGGAGAGCTCGAGCTCTCGATAGCGCCTGAGGAGTTTCTCGCCATAGGATAAATAGAACCAGGAGGCGACCATCTCCCCTTCGGCGACGAACTTCATGAAGGAGTGGTCTCCCCTCCCCTCCTCGTCGGCGATGTTGTCGTGGTTTCCCTTGAGATAATGGAAATATCGGGGAAAAACGCGCTTCGCCTCGAGCACTATCCGGGCGGCGCCGAGAGAGAGGGCCATCTCCTCGTCCATGGCTCTATGCGAAGCCCAGCCGGAAGCGTACTCGCCATAGGCCTCTATCCATCGATCGCGGGCCCTTCCCCACTCCGAGTGGAAAACATCGCCGACGCAGACGAGGTTAAGCTTGCCGCATGACAGAAGCGATGCGACGCTCTCCTTTAGCCCAGGCGGCGTCCATGTAAAGAGCCGGGAGAGAAAAGCGGGCCTCGCATGTATGTCGGGAACGAGGACGGTCGGAAGCTTTGGCAGCATGAGGAGGCCTCCAGGCCTGCCCTTGCCGTCTCGGGGACGCAGGCTAGGAGACTCGGAACGGAGCAGGGAGAGGACCTGGTCGACGAGGGCCGAGAGCTCGGTGCGAGAAGGCAGGACTGCCGGCTTCGCGCGAGAAGCATGAAAGAACTCGAGTGCGGTATTGGCGAAGCTCCGCATCCCCTTCCCCCCTCTATTCCCCGTTCTCGACCCGCTCGAGCCAGAGTTTGGCTGCGGGGTCCTCGGGGTCGATATCGAGGGCAGTACGGAAGAAGCCCTCGGCCTCGCGCTGCTTGCCCTGACGCAGGGCGATCGTGCCGAGGTTGACGATAACCTTCACGTTCTCGGGCTCGACGCGGAGAGCCTTCTCCAAGGACTTGCGCGATTCGTCTATCCGCCCCAGTTCCAGGAGACAGATAGAGAGCTCGTTGAGGCTGTCGGCGCCCTCTGCCCCGAGGGCCAAGGCCTTCTCGAAGGCCTCTCTGCCCTCTTCCCAGCGGCCCAGACGGCGGCACGCCCAGCCGACGAGGAAATGGCCGTTCCAGACCTTCGGATGCTTCTCGATGAAGAGCTTGGCCTTCTCGAGGCCTTTCTCTTCCTCGCCCATCTTGATGAAGTCGAAGGATTCCTTGAAGAGATTGTCAAGGTAGCCCTGCTCGGCGAGTTTTCCGAGGACTTCTTTGGCCCGAGCCTTCTTGTCCTCGTCGTCGGCTATCTTGACGTAGGTTTCCAAGAGGGAGGAGGCACGCTCGAAGTTGCGCCGGCGCAGGAAAAAGAAGGCCGCGTTGAAGAAGGCCGGCGGAAAGGGCGGCTCTAAGGCAAGCAGGCGCTTGTAGGCGCCGAAGGCGCGCTCGTCCATCTCTTCGGCCAGGCTCTCGCGCTCGGACTGGGCGTAGAGCTCCGCTCTGTCCTCGGAGAGTATCGCGAGGTCCAAGAGCGGCTCCGGAGCCTCGGGATAGAGGCCAGCGAGCGCGCGGAAAATCTCCTCGGCTATCTCCCAGTCCTTGTTATGGGCCTTGGCGATCCCTGCCTCGGAGAGTTCCGTCAGTATCTCTGGCTTGACCGCCTTGACGAAGGCCCGGTAGTAGTCGGCGTGTTCGGCCTCTGGCTTCCATGCGAGGAGCCGCAACATCCCCGCGACCAGGGCCTCGGGCGTGATGGCGCGCGCGTCGAAACGCTCGGACTGGGCAAGGATGTTCGCGGCGTCGGGCCCGAGCTCGACAGGCAGAGGGATCTTAGGATCGGGCGTGAAGGAACCTAATGGCCTGGCGAGAGCGTTGGGCAGCTCGATGAAGAGCAGGCGCTTCAGCGCCGCATCTCCGGGCGTGACGCGGTCGGATTCGTCCATCGGTATTCTCCTATTATTTCGCGGGGTGCTGTTCGCCGCTCGCCGGGACAGGTGATGCGGCTGCCGACGAAGAAGCTGCGCTCGCGTCCATTGCGCTACTCTCGCCCCGCGGCGCGCGCACTTGGCTCAAGTAATCGTTGATATGCATCTTGAAGGTCATCGGCACGGACTGCTCGTCGAAGTGGATCGCTATCGCGGTCAGGTCCTTGCGGCCCTCGACATCCTCGTAGCGCACGATCATGCCCTTTAGTTCGAGGCTTTCGCGAGGCTCTTCCATCTCGACGCGGAGCATGCACTCCTTGCCCACGAGGAATTTGGCGAGGCCTACGATGATCGCTTTGGCGCCCGTGAATGAGAGGTCCCTAAGGATGCACTTGCGCGGCACTCCTTGCACGAAGACGAAACTGTCCTTCGACACGAGATTCATGCGGCGCATCGCATCGGGCGAGAGGAGGATGCGCTCGTCGCGCCGCCTGGCGGCGTTCATGTTCGCTTCGAGCAAGTGTCCCATGATATCGATGAAGTCGTCCGGCGGGCGCTGCGTGTACTGCATGCTCACATACTGAAGATCGCCGCTGCCGGACTGGGCGTAGTTGGAGTAGCCGAGGACCTTGGCGCCTATGAAGAAGCTCACCGGATCAGGCTTGTCGGAAAGCTTGAAGCTGAAGCGGAGGCTCACGAGACTATTGGCCTGGGTGACGCGCTGCGAGAGGGACTGCTTGGCGCTCGTGATGACCTTGGCTCCCGAGAAAGAGCTGGAGTAGACGACACAGGGCCATTGCTCGCCGACACACTTGAGATAGACGCCACGTGCATCGAGCCCCGTGGACTTGATTATTTCCTTGGTAAAGGTGACGTCTATAGTCCTGTAGAGATCGAACCATTTACCTATCTGCTGACTGGTGGGTATCGACATAACTGCCTACTACGATCATAGCGGCCTGGTCCCCCGTGGTCAACATTGACGAGAGGAGCGCCGGAGCGCGGCTCTCCGCCGCCGCATCATTCCTTCCAGGGAAAGAACATACCTTTCAGCGTCCGCTTGCCGACCAAGTCCTGATCCTCCTCGAGGAGCGTTTCCCAGGGAATCTCGCGCCTGTTCGCGTCGGGATGCTCCTCGATCCAGTCGTACTTGTAGAGCCTGAGCCTGAGGGCCACATTCTCCGCCAAGGCGACACCGGCGAAGCCGGGGATCAGGAAGGCGAGGAAAAAGGAAAGCGCAAGGTTCACGGCGGAATAGAGGAAAAGGAAGACAGAGAAACCGGGATTATCGAAGAAAACGATGAAGCTCTTGCGCAGGTTCTTCTTGAGGCCGCCGCCGAGCCTCGCGCGCAGGGGAATGTAGTATTGGACGGCGAGGAGAATGATGACCGCGCACCAGAATATCACGCCTGCGGCAAGGGCGCCCATGATCCCTCCCAGCTTCATATAGAAGGGAAGGCCCACCGAGATGACCAAGAAGCCGACCACGAGGAGGGCCCCGACCTGAAGCCCGCTCACGAGGCCGCTCTTCACGAAGCTCCAGATATCGCGGCCATGTAGGCTGCCGAAGTCGGAGACATCCTTGAGCGCGTAGACACAGGCCGACCACCATACCGAGCCAGCCGCCAGGGAGATCGCCACGAGACTGAAGGATAGCCACGAGGGAGCTTGTATGGATCCGGGAAGGACGAAGCCCACAGCGAGGCAGGCGATAAAGCCCAGATTGAGAAGCACAAGGCCGAAGAGGTGATCCCAGCCGTCGAAGAAACTCTTCTTGATAAAGAAACCGATCATCGATCTGATATATCGCATTATTGACACGATGGCAAGCGCGCATCTATGGTTTGGAACGGAGTCTCGTCATTGAAGCGACGAGATTATCAAAGCCTACGAGGCTCGCAGATTGGAAGAGAACCCCTACCGCTTCCCCCTTGAAAATTTCATGACCCGCGAAAAGTTCGAGCGGATCAAGTCCTTCGGTACGGACAAGGAAACGCCCTTCCTCGTCCTCGACCTGGACGTCGTCAAAGCAAACTACGAATCGCTCCGGACGAACCTCCCCTACGCCAAGGTCTATTATGCGGTCAAGGCCAATCCCGACGACGCGGTCGTTTCCCTCCTCCGGGACCTCGGCTCCAATTTCGACGTGGCCACGCGCTACGAGCTCGACCAGCTCTTACGCCTAGGCATAGCTCCCGAGCGCATCAGTTTCGGCAATACGATAAAAAAAGAGCGGGACATCGCCTACTTCTACGAGAAGGGCGTCAGGCTCTTCGTCACCGACAGCCCTTCGGACCTCGACAAGCTCTCTCGAGCGGCGCCCGGCTCGAGAGTCTTCTTCCGCCTTCTGACCGAGGGTCTGGGCGCGGACTGGCCCCTCTCGAAGAAGTTCGGCTCCCACCCCGACCTCGCCCGTCAGCTTATCAAGCTCGCCGTGCGCCTCGGTCTCGAGCCCTACGGCATCTCTTTTCACCCAGGCAGCCAGCAGCGCGACGTCGGCCAATGGTCTACGGCCCTCACCACCGCGGGCCAGCTTTTTCGTTGGGCGCGTGAAGAAGCGAACGTCAAGCTCAAGATGATCAACATGGGAGGCGGCTTTCCTGCCGACTACGTCGAGCCCACCGACAGCCTCGCCCAGTATGCCGAGGACATCGGCCGCTTCCTGGACAACAACTTCAAGGGCGAGTGGCCCGAGGAGATCATTATCGAACCCGGCCGCTCGATGGCAGGCAACGCGGGCGTCATAGTCGCCGAGATCGTCAACATCGCCAAGAAATCCGTCCACGAACGCTACCCCTGGGTCTTCCTCGACATCGGCAAATTCGGCGGCCTCATCGAGACGCTCGACGAAGCCATCAAGTACCCCATCTACTTCGAGGCGCAAGGCAAGGCGCAGGAGATAATCATCGCGGGCCCCACCTGCGACAGCATGGACATCCTCTACGAGAAGTGGACCTACACGATGCCCGCAGGCGCCAAGATCGGGGATCGGGTCTACATCCTCACGGCGGGCGCTTATACGCAGAGCTACAGCTCTATCTACTTCAATGGCTTTCCTCCGCTAATGTCGTACATTCTAAAGTAGGGATGAAGGGGGAACTGTTGGAGTTACCACTATATCACTGTTTTACATATTGACGCTCGTAACGTGTCAGGTTACACAAGGAGGCAGAATATGAAGTGCGGATTAGAGCCTGTACATCCGGGCGAGTTATTTCTCGAAGAAGAACTAAAGCCTCTCGGCATGAGCATTACCGAGGCCGCAGGGCTCATGGGAATAATGCGCAAGGCTCTTTCCGAGTTCGTCAACCAGCGCTCAGGCTTGAGCACCAACCTTGCCATGAGGATCGCCCAGGCGACAAACACCACGCCCGAGAGCTGGATCAACATGCAGACGAACCTTGACCTATGGCAGGCCCGACAGAATGCCCCGAAGGTAAAGCCCTTCCGCGTCCCCGAAAGCAACGCGGTATAACGCCCCCCCCCTCTCGAAATCGTCGAAGACCGCGTGGGCAGGATGGCCACTGTCATCGCCTCGCAAGTGCCCGTCGCTCGGGGAGAGATCTGCCTCGACTTCCGCCTCAAGACCTGGTGATTTCTTAGCACATTTTTCTATCATTCGATCCACGTCGCTCATGATACACGACTATCGGAGACGGTATGTTAAAAAAAGTGCACCACGGATGTTCGATTTTCAAGATCGTCGGACTAAAAAGCTTTTTGTCCACGGCACGATATCGAGATGGGAAAAAGGAAATGTGAATTTTTAGGCAGGGCGCTCACGCCGGCATCATGGCAAGGATAGGCGCGGACGCGAGCAGGTATGAGACGTTGCCCGAGATGTAGTCGAGGATGGTCTTCGCGATGAGCTCCTGCCCCGACTCGTTGGGATGGATGCCGTCCCTGCAGATCAGAGACCGAAAGTCAGGGAATCGTAGAAAGGCCGCGCGCACATCGATGCACCGGGTCTTCGTCCTCTCGGCGACTCTGGCGATCGCCGAGCTGTAGCGCTCCTGCCACCAGTAGATCTTCGTGGCGCTCCCGAGCCACTTGAGTATGCTCCGCTCGGCCTCGGGGTCCTGCCTGCTCACCCATTTCAGATAGTTGTCCGCGTTGAGGGGAGGCAGCGTCATGAGGACCGGGACGATATGCTCGTCCTTGAGCGTGGCTATGCTTCCCGCCAGGGTCTCCTCGAAGAGGGCCAGGTCGGTCTGGGGCTCGTGCTCCGATTCAGGATGGGCCGCGACCTCGTCCCAGGCGAAGTCGCAGTCGTTGCCGCCGTACTCGATGAGCACGATGTCCGGCCTGTCCTTCTCTATCTCCCTGCCCAGCCTGCCGATCCCGCGGACTATAGTGTTCCCGAACCTCGAGGCGTTCGACACAATCCCCTTGAGACGACTCTGGACTATGGAGACATAGCTTTTTTCCGAGACCGAATACTTGCCTTTTGACTCGTCGTATATGAT
>Ga0326728_10020781_pt1 | contig 12461 bp, 9 predicted proteins | sample MB3enrmetagenome_FD_207602 | JGI IMG/M metagenome (GOLD analysis project Ga0326728, IMG submission 207602) | Lab enriched peat soil microbial communities from McLean, Ithaca, NY, United States - MB31MN | ecosystem: Environmental > Terrestrial > Soil > Wetlands > Peat | place: USA: New York...
AAACAAAGGACCGCTGTGGAAAACCCGGGCGAGAAGCCGGAATGTTTTTGAAAAGAAAGGTACTTAGCCCTATAAGGCGGGAATGTTGGTGAAAACAAAAGTGGTTACATCTGGTCATAGCAAAAGCCAGCGATGGCGAGAGACAAACTGTTTAGGGCACCCCGCTGGTCACAGTCATTCCCGCGAAAGCGGGAATCCACTCCGCAAGCCTTCCAAGGTCCGATGTCGACAGGCTGGATTCCCGCTTTCGCGGGAATGACGTGTTTATTGAAAAGACTACCGTTCCGAATGACGCCACCGCGATCAACTCTTGACAGTGGGCGGCAATTCGGAAAGAATTCTTTTTTGAACGGATGACGCGGGAATGTTATTGAAAACAAAGGACCGCTGTGGAAAACCCGGGCGAGAAGCCGGAATGTTTTTGAAAAGAAAGGTACTTAGCCCTATAAGGCGGGAATGTTGGTGAAAACAAAAGTGGTTACATCTGGTCATAGCAAAAGCTAGCGATGGCGAGAGACAAACTGTTTAGGGCACCCCGCTGGTCACAGTCATTCCCGCGAAAGCGGGAATCCACTCCGCAAGCCTTCCAAAGTCGGATGTCGACAGGCTGGATTCCCGCTTTCGCGGGAATGACGTGTTTGTTGAAAAGACTACCGTTCCGAATGACACCACCGCGATCAACTCTTGACAGTGGGCGGCAATTCGGAAAGAATTCTTTTTTTGAACGGATGACACTGGAATGTTGTTGAAAACAAAGGACCGCTGTGGAAAACCCGGGCGCAAAGCCGGAATGTTTTTGAAAAGAAAGGTACTTAGCCCTATAAGGCGGGAATGTTGGTGAAAACAAAAGTGGTTACATCTGGTCATAGCAAAAGCTAGCGATGGCGAGAGACAAATTGTTTAGGGCACCCCGCTGGTCACAGTCATTCCCGCGAAAGCGGGAATCCACTCCGCAAGCCTTCCAAAGTCCGATGTCGACGGGCTGGATTCCCGCTTTCGCGGGAATGACCGGCGTTTCGAAAGGGTGCCAAGCGGGTTTTTCAGCACGCGAATGAGTGCTGAGGAAAGTGAGGAGAACCCTTTGAGGGTAACACCGTTTTGGCGGATCATCATTTTAGTGTGCGGAATCCTTGCTACTAGTTCATTGCAACTTTCTTCTGAAAACCAAAGTGCTCCTAAGCCTGGGGGCACGAATTCTGCTGCGAAAGCCACCGCCCTTCCTCAGATTTGGAAGTCCGCGACGACTGACAAAGAATACCGGGTAAAGATTGATGGCGACCTCTTAACTGCCGAGTGGTCAAACATCCCACCTCAGGCTGCCAAACAAGGCGCATACATTCGCAGCGAATGCCGCCGCAGCGGCACAAGGTGGGTAGGCACATCCCGCATTCTTCTGCCTTGCCCCCTGCCGGATGGAAAGACGAAAATGTGTCCTATGCTGCTTCGGTTTGAGGTGGACTTCATCTCCTCCGACCGCATCACCGGAGGCGGAGAGATTCTCAGGGATTTTGATTGCGGCTCGTGCGAGGTACGGAAGACAGGCTGGGGTCCGTTTAGCTGGGCGCCTAAACGTTGAGATAATATGATATGAGTTGGCAAGTTGTTGTCACGCAAGTTCTGGGGGCAGGCCTGTGAAGATTCGCATTTTGGGCGTTCCGCTCGACCTGGGGCAAGAACGCCGGGGAGTGGATATGGGCCCGTCGGCGGTGCGCGCTGCCGGGCTTAACCAGGCGCTGAAGAACGCTGGGGCATCAAGTGGAGGACGCCGGAAACATTCATGTCAGGTTGGCGGAGGAGCAGCACTTTGGTGACCGGCGAGCGAAATACTTGAAGGAAATTGCTGAGACCTCGCAGGAAGTAGCGCAGCGTGCATTGATGTCATGAATAAGACGGCGATACTGGGCGTCGGCTTGATCAGTTCCGCTCTTGGAAAGAAGATTCTGTGAAAAAGAAAATCCGCTTGGGGGTCCTTTTTGGTGGACGCTCTGGTGAGCACGAAGTCTCACTGACTTCCGCCGCTTCGGTGATGAAGGCGCTCGACCCGGCGAAGTATGAGCTGGTGCCGGTCGGCATCACGCGCGAAGGCCGATGGCGGGTTGGACCCCGAGCGTTCGGACTCTTGACGGAGGCAGGGGGAGATGATGCGGTGCAGCGAACGGCGCCCTTACAGACGGTGCTCGAGGAAGGCAGGGCGGTCACGCCGTCGGTTGATCCGACCGGCCCGAAACTTCTTCCCCTGGCCAAGTCATCCCCTGCTCCAAATGCTCGCCCGGAAGTGGACGTCATATTTCCCATACTCCACGGCACCTTTGGGGAGGATGGAACTATTCAGGGATTACTCGAGCTCGCAGACGTTCCTTACGTGGGCGCAGGAGTCCTGGCTTCCTCTGCGGGCATGGATAAAGACGTCATGAAGCGGCTGTTCCGTGATGCCGGATTGCCCGTCGTTCCCTGGGAATTGGTGCTACGGAGGGATTGGGAGAATGACCCCGCGGGCGTTCGGAAGAGGATTGAGAAACGGCTGCGCTACCCGCTGTTCGTTAAGCCTGCCAACTTGGGGTCATCCGTGGGGATCACCAAGGTGCACAAGCCGCAAGAGCTTCAAGCCGGTATGGACCTGGCCGCGCAATACGACCGCAAGATCCTTGTGGAGAAGGCCGTCGACGCGCGGGAGATCGAGTGCGCGGTGTTGGGAAACGATAACCCGGAAGCCTCCGTGCCCGGGGAGATTATCCCCGCCAGCGAGTTCTACGACTACGAGGCGAAGTATATCAAGGAAGGCTCCGAGCTGGTGATTCCCGCCCACCTCAGTTCCCGCCAGACCAAACGCGTCCAGGAGTTGGCGGTCCGGGCCTTCAAAGCCATCGACTGCGCAGGCATGGGCCGCGTGGACTTCGTGCTGGACCGGAAGAGCGGAAAAATCTTCCTGCTGGAAATCAACACCATCCCGGGATTCACTTCCATCAGCATGTATCCCAAGCTCTGGGAGGCCAGTGGCGTCCCCTACTCCAAGCTGCTTGATCGCCTGATTGAACTGGCCCTCGAACGTCACCGCGACAAGACACGCACGCGGTACGAGTACACGCCGGAGCGGTAGTGCGTTGGGTGTCCGTCGTCCGTCGGAAAAAGGGACTAGGGGCTGGGGACTGGGGGCTGGGCAATTCTGATTGTGAATTCTGAATTGTGAATTGAAGAAGTACAGCGGTCAGAGGCCCTGGGCGCGGCGCGCAAAGCAAGTTCTGCATCCCCAATTCACCATTCACTATTCACTATTCATAATTCTGCTCCACCTACCGCATGAGCCCTCTTGACAGCCGCAGGGCAATATTGTAATTTAACTATCTGGTTAGTTAAATGCTAAAGCGGAGTCCGCACAGGCTCATGACTCGCAACCCGCGCCATCACAACAGCACGGAGACCCGTGAAGCCATACTGGAAGCCGCCGAGCATATCTTTGGGGATGAAGGGTTGGCAGGCGCCCGCACCGACGCCATTGCGGCCGCGGCAGGCGTCAACAAGGCGCTGCTTTACTACTACTTTGGAAGCAAAGACGGGCTATACCGAGCCGTCCTGGAAGGCTACCTGGCGGACTTTAACCGTCGGGCTTTGGAACTTCTTTCTTCCAAGGGTTCGGCCCGCTCGCTTCTGCTACGCTATATCAATCTCCATTTCGATTTCATTGGCGCCCACCGCCACCACGGGCCCTTGTTTCAACGGATGCTGATGGGGGATCAAAAATCCCTCGTGCGGCTGGCGCGGCAGTACTTCCGGCCGCGGTCAAAAGCGCTTCTCAAGGTGATTGAGCGAGGAATGCGGAGTGGCGAGTTCCGGCGCATGGATAGCACTCATGCTGCCATTTCGCTGCTCTCTCTGATTGTGTTCTATTTCAGTTCAGCGCCCGTGTTGCGGGCGGTCAGCGGCATAGACGCATATGCCAAAGCCAATCTGGCACGGCGAAGGGAAGAAGTGTTGAAGTTCGTCCGCTACGCGTTGTTCAAGAATCCGGAGAGCGAGGTGCAATGAAGCGCAAAATACTAATTCCGGCGCTCATTCTGCTGGTGCTTGCCGCCAGCGTGGCCTACTATACAGCCACGACCAAGCCGCACAGCATGGTCATTACGGGCATCGTCACCACCAACGACGTCATCGTAAGCGCGCAGATTCAGGGCCAACTGGCACAACTGCTTGTTAGAGAGGGCGACACGGTACAGGCCGGGCAGCTTGTGGCGGTCATTGAACCCGAGGAGTTGCGCGCCGACAAGGCCTTCTATGCGCATTCGGAGCAAGGCACGGCGGCTCAGGTTCAACAGGCAGAGGCAGCGCTTCAATATCAGGAGAAGCAGACTCGGGATCAGATTCGGCAGGCAGAGGCAGCGCTGGCGTCCACGCAGGCACAGCAAGCTGAGGCAGAGGCTGACCTGGAACTGGACCGGGTCAACTTGGAACGAGCCGAGGGCCTGTTCAAGCAGAGCATCGTTTCAGCTCAATCCCTCGATCAGGCGCGAGCGACCTATGAGGCGCAGAAGGCCCATGTGGAATCTCTCCGTAAGCAAGTGGATGTGCAGCGCGCCGCAGTAGCCCTGGCCCGGTCCAACGAAGACCAGATCACGGTGCGGCGAAATGAGCTCCTCTCGATGCAGCGGCAGTTGGCGGCGGCGGGGTCGCAGAAGTCGAAAGCCCAGGTCCGTCTCAGTTACACGGAAATCCGCGCTCCCATGCCGGGCTTCGTCGCCAGCCTGCCGGCTCGCCAGGGCGAGGTGGTGAACATCGCCCAGCCCATCCTGGAAATCATCAATCCCGACGATCTCTGGGTGCGGGTTGATGTGGAAGAGACTTATATTGACCGCGTCCATTTGGGAGAGAAGATGACGGTGCGCTTGCCTTCTGGAGCCGAGCGAGAGGGCACAGTTTTCTATCGCGGGGTGGACGCTGACTATGCGACACAGCGTGACGTCAGCCGGACGAAGCGCGACATTAAGACCTTTGAATTCCGTCTGCGGGCAGATAACAGCGACCGCAGCCTCTGGCCGGGGTTGACGGCCTACGTGATCGTCCCGCTGCCGGAGGCGAAGTGAAGAGCAGGATTCAGGAGTCAGGAGTCAGGAGTCCACTACTGACCACTGACTACTGACAACTGACTTCTGACAACTGTTTAATCGGTCTGGAAAGGAACAAGCCCTTGGCAGCGGTTGAAGTTCTTGAAATCAGGAAATGTTTTGGCACGTTTTGCGCGGTTGACAATCTGAGCTTCACCGTGGAGCGCGAGGAAATCTTTGGTTTGCTCGGTCCCAACGGAGCGGGCAAGTCAACCCTGATCCGCATGCTCACCACGCTGATTCCTCCCACCTCCGGCACCGCGCGCATCAACGGCTTTGACGTAGTGCGTTCACCTGATGAAGTGCGTAGGTCGATTGGAGTCATCCCCCAAGCCATGACTTCCGACCTGGATCTTTCCGCGAACGAGAACATGAACATCTTTGCCAAGCTTTACGGAGTTCCGCGGGAGCGCCGCCGGCGCGTGGTGAAGGAACTGCTCGAAGCCGTGGACTTAGAGCAATGGGCTGATAAGCCGGTCAAGAACTTGTCCGGCGGCATGCGGCGTAGGCTGGAAATCGCGCGGGGGCTTGTCCACGAGCCCAACATTTTCTTTCTCGATGAGCCGACCACGGGCCTCGATCCCGCTTCGCGTATCGGCGTCTGGGAAATGCTGATGAAGCTCAAGAAGGGCCGCGACCTCACGATCCTGCTCACCACGCATTACATGGATGAGGCCGACAAGCTTTGCGACCGCATCGCGATTGTGGATCACGGGAAGCTCGTGGCCCTTGACTCGCCGCTCAAGCTCAAGGCATCGATTCCGGGAAACAACATTCTGGAAATCAGCTTTGCAAGAGTTCCCGAGGGATGGTCTGAGACCCTCAAGAACCTCCCGGAGGTGCAAAGCGTGAAGGCGGAAGACCATGTTTACCGCATCGGGTCGAACAACGGGCCCAGAACTACCGTGGCCTTGATGGAAGCAACGCGCCTGGCGAATGTGGAAATTACCTCGCTTTCGGTGCAGAGCACCACCCTGGATGACGTCTTCATGCATTACACCGGCGGGCAATTGCGCGATGGCTTGCAGGAGGCGGGCACCTACGATTTCGGCTTCATGCCTGCACGGCGGTAAGGACGGAATCTTATGAACCGTATTCTGGCCATGATCGAACGCGACCTGCGCAAGCTCATGCGAAGTCCCACGCTGATTGTCGTTTCCATGTTCTTACCGCTGGTGACGTTGGTGGTGCTGGGTTACGCCTTCGGTGGGAAGATCAAAGAATTGAAGGTGGGGATCGTCGATCAGGATCGCGGCATCCCCACGGTGAAGTTGCGCGAGATGTTTGGCGCCATTGCCGCCAATGCGCGAACCTTCACGACCGTCGACTATACGGACCTCACGAAGGCCAACACGGACTTGCGGGAGGGGAGAATCAACGCGGTCCTCAATATTCCACCCGAATTCTCCCGGCGTTTTCTGGCCCAGGACGCGCCGCAGGTGGCGCTCATTGAAGACAACACGGACAGTTTCGCGGTCGGGGCTCTGGGCGGAGCATTCTCCGACCTAGTCGGCGCCTACAATCAGCGCGGCCTCAACCCCCGCGTGCCCGGTGGAATCACGCTTTCCGTGGTGGAGCTTTATCCTTACGTTCCCTACATCCAATACCTGCTTTCCGGAACGATTGTTATTGCGATTTATATTTCGGCCATGATCGGAGGCGGGATCATTTATATTGACGATAAGGCGCGGGGGCTTCATGAGGGCTATCTTCTGACGCCGATCAGCAAATTTGAATTGATTATGGGCTTCAACCTGTCGGGGGCCATCAAGGCCTCCCTGGCAGGATTGGTCCTGACGACGCTGGGATCGATCATCGCGGGCATCCCGCACCCCCTCGATCCTGTCCGCATGATGAAGCTCCTGTTTCTCATCGTGGTTACATCCGTCGCTCTGATCAGCATGATGTTCCTTTTCATGGTGAGGGTAAGCGACCCGTTGGTACCTCGGGCGACTTTCGGTGTGCTCAACACCTTGCTCTTCTACCCCAGCGGCGCTGTCTACCCCATCAATGGCTTCCCCAAGTGGATGAAAGTCATTGCCTATGTCGATCCCTTCACCTACGCCGTGCACGCGTTCAAGGCCCTGTTGCTCAAGAATACCCCCCTGGTCGCGATCGCGGGCGACCTGACCTTTCTCGCCCTATTCGCCGTTTTTTCCATGCTCCTGGCCACCTGGCTTTTCCAACGCACCCTTTGACCGCGTGAATGCAGTCATGCTGAGCCCGTTCGCTGTCATCCTGAGCCCTTCGCCTGTCATTCTGAGCGAAGCGAAGAATCTCCGCAGTTGGCTCAGGGTAAACTCCGCGAAGCATCCTGCAGTTTGTCGCCGGACGCCAAGCGCAAAAGGCAACTGCATAGATCCTTCGTCCCGACAAGTCGGGTCTCAGGATGACAGTCGGCTCCAACTTCGGAATTCGGGTACAATAAGAACCGAAGGGGGCAAAGCCCATGACCCTGTTGGATGCACGACCTCCCAAACCTCCCATCCATATCTGGAGGTACATAGTTCTTGGCATCTTGATTCTTCTGATTGCCGAAGGTCTTTACTACTCTTTTCGAAATTATCCCGAGGAGCGAGCGGTGACACGCTTCCTGAAAACCCTCGAGCAAGGGAAGTTCCAGGAGGCCTACCGGCTTTGGCAGCCGAGCCCCACCTACTCCTTCCAGGATTTTCTTCACGATTGGGGGATACAGGGAGACTACGGTAAGATTCGCGAATTTCAGATTCTGGGCGCGAAATCCAAGGGGTCGTCCCTCGTTATCGTCACCGTAAGAGTCAACAACGTTGACCCGCCCCTCGAAATTGTCGTGGACCGCAAGACGAAAGGACTGTCCTATTCAGTCTTCTGAATAGTGAGTGGCGAATAGTGAATAGTAAATAGTGAATGGTGAATTGCCGATCCGAAGTTTGCTTTGAGCGCCGTTCCCAGCGCCTCGGGCCGCTACACTTCCTCAATTCAGAAGTTACAATTCACTATTTACCATTCACTATTCATAATTCTTCCGCCACCGCCCCGAGCAGTTCTTCTTGAGTGATCTGAGCGGTACCGAATTTCAGCACGACGCGGCCACCGGCAAGGTTGGCCAATTCTGCGGCTTCCCTCACCGAGGCTCCGGAAATGAAGGCCAGCGCCAGGGCGGCGAGGACGGTATCACCCGCACCCGTTACATCGTAAACCGGCCGAGGCAGGCTCTTGATTTCCTGCCCTTCCTTATTCGGCTCAAAGAGCACCATTCCCTCGCTGCCTCGGGTAATGAGTAGACAGGAGCAGTCGAGTTCCGCGCGCAACCGTTGCCCACCGATTTCCAGGTCGTGCCGATTGCGTAGCGGTGCGTGGGCCATTAATTCCGCCTCGTGCAGATTGGGAGTGACCACGGTGGCGTGGCGACAAATCTCCGGGTGCTCGGGCTTGGGATCCACAAACACCGGAATGCGGCGCTGGCGAGCCAGGGCTCTCACCTGGTTGCAGAGTTCGGCTGTTACTGTTCCTTTACGATAATCAGAAATAATCAGCGCATCCAGCCGCCCCGCCTCGAGCGCGAAATTGCGGGCGAGCTTTTCTGCCGTCTTCCTTGTTATGGCCTCCTGTCTCTCGAAGTCCAGGCGGAGGAGTTGATGCTGAATGGCAGCGATGCGGATTTTGTGTGGTGTCATCCGCCGGCGTTCGGAAAAGAGCGTGCGGGTCGGGATGTCTCGACTCTTAAGCAACGCCCGCAGTCGCTTGCCACTTTGATCATTGCCGACGACCCCGTAGGGAATTGGCCTGCCGCCCAGTGAGGCGACATTAGCTGCCACGTTCCCCGCGCCCCCCGGATAGTCTCTTCCCATGCTGGGATCCTGAATGAGAACCACCGGCACTGGCGCTTCCGGAGAGATGCGCGTGACTTCCCCACGCAGCAATTCATCCAGTATGTAGTCGCCTAAGACGGCGACCCTTCGTCCCTGGAATCCTCGAACGATGCGCGAAAGGCGGATTTGTTTTTTGTTCATAGTACCTCTGATCTGAAGACGGCGTTTGCCTGGCGACGAGTCACAAGCAGAATTATAAATGGTGAATAGTAAATGGTAAATTGCGGACACGCGGTTTGCTTTGCGCGTCCCGCCGAGGGGACCTGACTGCCGTATTTAATTTAGAATTCACAATTTACTATCCACTATTCCGTACGTCCCTGGCCGTCCCAAGTGCCAAGCAGTGATGGATCGCCTCCTCGACCTCCGCAACTTCAATCTGCTTCATGCAGATATTGTCCTGGCAGGATTTCATACGGGGTGTGCCATAGCAGGGCGCACAGTGAACGCGCTTGTAAAGGATGTGAACAGGCCCCTGCCCCGCCACCGGCCTGGTTTGTTCGAAGATACCGGGTCCCCACAGGGTCACGAGCGGCGTGCCCAGCGCAGCAGCCATGTGTGCGGGTCCGGAATCGACGGTCACGTAAAGGTCGAGCCGGCGGATCAGGGCCGCCAGTTCCAGCAGAGAAAGCTCGCCCGCCAAATTCAGGCAAGGGATTCCGGCACGTTGCGCGATGAACTCAGTCAGGGGGCGATCGTCAGGTGACCCGGTCAGGACCACCTGGGCTCTTGCGTCCTCGACCAGCCAGCGGGCAATCCGCGCAAACCGGTCAGACGGCCAAGTCCGCCGGCGTGGATGTTCGGGAGAATGCTTCCGGCCACCCCAACCGGCATGAATGCCCACCAGTCGCTCACCCTTCTTCAAGCCTCGGCGGGTCAGGCGTTCTTGTATGCTATCGTCGAGTGCCATCGGATAATGTAACTCCATTTCGAGACCCGACGGCCGGACCCCCAGAGGCTCGGCCGCCCGGAGATGGTTTTCGTTGGAGTGCTTGTTGGGATCGAAGGAAGCGCGCTTGAACTGTTCGACCCCCGGAAGCGCGCCGTAAGCGATCACGTGCTGCGCTCCGGCCCGGCGCGCCAGGTCAAGAAAGCTGGGGTGGGTCTCCAGAGCGAGCACCCACTCCAGATTCAATTGCCTCAACTGGCGCAAGAGGCGCGACTTCTCCAGGCTCAGCCAGGCGGGGACGTGCCGGGAAGCAAGCGGAATGACTTGATCGAGGTGAGGGTTGTACCTCAGAACATCCTGTGCGGCCCAGGAGCAAAGAAAGACCAGGTGGGCGTTGGGATAGGTTCGGCGCACGGCCCGCACCAGGGGCGTTGCCATCAGGGTATCGCCGACGGCGCCCGCGCGAATAATCAGAATGCGCGGCCTCCTTGAGGAAGGCGCGGGTTGAACTTCACGCTGGTTTCCGTCGAAGCTCTCATGACCCACACTTTCATCCGGAGAGAAAGCTTTTGAGTTCTGGACCACTGTACCTACGGTAGGATTCCAGCATTTCCGTTTTGGAATCCCAGGTAGCTGTGAGCGTACATCCCACAGCCTCCTACGAGAATAGGCCCCTAAGCCACTGATAAGCCCGAAGCCGCAGTCATGATTTGCAAATGAACGTTGGCGGCAGGTCGGCATCACTCCGCTTCGATCTTGGCTTCATCGATAAGCATTACCGGTATGTCTTCCTTTATGGGGTAGACGCGCCGGCATTGGCCGCACTTGAGACCTTGACCGTCGGGCGTGAGTTTAACCGGCAACTTACACAACGGGCAGACAAGAATATCCAGCAGTTCTTTGGCGATGGCCATTGTCAGCCTCCCTGGCGGTGTAGCGCGGGCGTCTCGCCCGCTGTGGCGGGAGCGTCCCGCTCCCACAAGAGCACTCGGGCAGGATGCCCACGCGACAGCGGGCGAGACGCCCGCGCTACACGCAATTTATCAGGCTGGCGCGGGAATTTCAAGCTTTCATGCTCCATTGTCGTCCTCCAGAGCAGGTCCGGCCCAAGCAGTCACCTCCGCCCGCAGCACGCCCGTGACATCTCGCCAGGAAGCTGGGTCGATCTTCCATACCGCGAGAATGGCAGAGCCCTGATAAACCCGCTCAAAACCCAGTTCCGATTGGGAAATGGTCTCAATGGGGACAATCCACCAGCGGGGTCTTGGCTGGGCGTCCAGGGAGATTTTCACGCGTTGCCACTCATCCACCAAGGTCAGGTTGGAGGAATCAATTTCGCCGCGGAAATCGAGTTGCCGCCGCACTCCGTTGGCGATGAAATAACGGTCGGGTGCAGCCGGGGCCAGAAGGTTGATCACCAGTTCCATGCCCAGCGCCGTTTTGGCCGGGCAGGGCTGGTCGGCAGAAAGTGAGGATTTGCATTCGATCCAGCACGTGGCGCCCTGCACCTTGGTGGTCAAAGTTTTTCGCGCCTCAATTTGCATCACGCAATCGCCGAGCTGGATAGACGCCGAGTTCTCAAGCCGGAGGACGCCGGGAAGAGTGCGGCCAGCAGACTGTTTCCAGGGTCCACACGCCAGAACTTCATTTTCGTCCAGGCGCAGCAAACTGAAATCACGCCACCCCTTCGTGGCGGAGAAAACGTAGGTCCGGAACATGTGTCGTGCGTAACGATCGTAGCGCAGCAAGGCCTCGAGGTTGGCCTCTTTGTTCAAGACCATATCGTGAATGGAAGCCGGCCCTTCTTTGGGGGGCTCCTTTGATCCTACGTGCTTCCGCACCAGGGCATGATAGGCTTCCTCGCGGCGCATCAGAGAATTCACCAGCTCGACGTGCGCGGGTTTGAAACGCAGGCTGGAGACTGTCCCGCCGTCCGCGGGACGAACTACCATCCCCACGGTGGGATGATCGAGCAGGACCTCTTCATGCCCATCCACATCAAAGTCTTCCCGCCTGACACGCATAGAAGGATTGCTGGTGATGCCTTCGACCTTGTCTAACAGAACCTCGGCCCGAATCAGGTTGCGAAACAAGGCGCTGCGAAGGTGGGGGGCATAAAGGCCGCCGAAAATTCCATGCCAATAGGCGTCGTTGCACTGCGAAGCAAGCACGTGGCTCTGCGCCTCGGTCAGGAGGCGCGTTTTGTCTTCGTCCGTAGGCCGAGCGCCGTTTAGTTCATGCCAGCGCCGGCTCAGAGAGGACATGAGTTTTTGGATTTGGTTGGACTCGGGATACTTGCTCAGAAAGTTGCGCCAAAATCCACCCTGAAGGAAGCGCCGGAAGCGTTCCCCGGAAGGCATCTTCTCAGTTTCATCCAGGCAGGCCTTCAATTCAGCGCAGGCTGCGGTGGGTAAAGCCCACTCCATCATCTCGGCGTAAGCAGCGGTGGGAAGATAGACTCGTCCTAGCGGATCATGAGAAGCAATGTAATCCGAAACGGTGATCGTCTCCAGCCATTCGTCGGCCCCTTCAAGTGCTTCGAGAAATCTCTCAAGCCACCCGTTCCGGTACACATGGTCGTAAGTTCCCGGCCAGACACCAAATTTTTCGCAATCATCTCCCATG